>ERZ724512.408-NODE-408-length-19640-cov-4.708604_pt1 | contig 19640 bp, 16 predicted proteins | sample MGYA00376045_ERZ724512 | MGnify/ENA primary metagenome ERZ724512 (study PRJEB28724, sample SAMN07190883) | activated sludge metagenome | isolation source: activated sludge of sewage treatment plant in Hong Hong | place: Hong Kong | collected 2016-03-17 ... | reverse complement strand
AAACCAACTTATCACTCTTGCTAAAGAGCAAACTCCGGTCTGATATTACAAGGTTAGAGGCACTCCAAAGTCCAGGAATGTTGATGGAATACCAGTGTTGTGCACCCTGGGTCAGGTTGTATCGGTAAACACTCAAATCATCGTCTTCGTGAAGTTCAAGCAAATATGTCTGACCCTCGTATTGAGAAAGATACTTAACAGTGCCACTTGCATCCCTGATAATGGAAGTGGTTTTTTGCTGAGCCGATAGCAAACTTGCGGTAATGCTGAATAAGAATACCAGGGAAAGTACCAAAGAGGTTTTCATGGCTTAAGATTGAGATATTTATCGTAAAAAACTGATTTCTAATGATAAAGATATTTAATTTTTATATTGTACCAACCCTAATTTTTTACAAAAATATTGACTAAAAAAAACATGACAAAATATGTCAAATTATACTTATCTTTGATCAATGGAAACCACATTCAACCAAAAACTGCTCAGCCTTCGTATGTCGGCAGGGCTCAAGCTTCGCGAGTTGGCCATGGCTACAGGCATAGATCAGGCTTTGCTCAGCAAATATGAAAATGGCAGCAGGGTGCCTCCTGAAACCCACCTCGGCCTGTTGTCGGCAGTTTACCAGGCGGCTTCACGTGAGTTGCGCATACTTTGGCTTGCAGAAAAACTCTATCATTTATTAAAAGATGAAGAATTGGCCAATGAAGCCTGGATGGTGGCAGAGCCGCGTATGCACTACCTCAATTCTTCCCAGGCTACTCAATTGCAGAAATTGGATCCACCTACCAGAGCTGCACTTACAAAATTGGATGACCTGCGGTCCGAGCTGCTTTTGCACCAGCCCGTAGATGCCACCCAAAAACAAAAAATGCAGGAGTACTTTGCAGTGCAATATACCTATGAGAGCAATCGCATAGAAGGCAATACACTCACACTAGGAGAAACCCGGGCGGTGGTGATGGATGGCATTACCATAGCCGGCAAATCAGTAACAGAACACCTTGAAGCCATCAATCACCTTGAAGCCATTGCACTGCTAGAGGATCTCGTTGCAGGCAAAACAGCATTTACTGAAAGGGTACTTTTGCAGATTCACGGCCTGATCCTCAGGGGCATTGACAGGTCCAATGCTGGTGTTTACCGGGGGGTGGAGGTGCGCATTACGGGTTCTTCTCATGTACCTCCGCAGCCCTACATCTTAGGTAAACTTATGGAGGATTATTTCCTGTTTTACCAAAAGCACCATCGCACCCTGCATCCAGTCTTGCTTGCCGCAGAAATGCACGAGCGTCTGGTAAGCATCCACCCATTTATTGACGGCAATGGTCGTACAGCACGTCTGGTCATGAACCTCATTTTGCTCACAAATGGTTACCCTACATGCATCCTCAAAGGTGACCCTGAGGCAAGGCTGAGGTACTATCGCGCCCTGGAAAAAGTGCAGCTTGAAGGGCAGCCTTTGTCTTTTTACCACCTCATCATCCAGGCACTGCAGGAGGCTCTTCAAGAGCACTTAGCCCTATCCAGGCCGGGTTGATTTCAAAAAAGTAGTTAATTTTTGTTAATACCCCCTGTTAAATTAGGGGGTATTATTATAAAATATGAAAAAAAACTACCTTTGACCCCATAAAACTAACCAATAATGGCAATAATCAGATATCAAGCCCTCAAAGAGGCCCTCAACCGCAAACCCGTAACCATTCATGAAATTGAAAAAAGATCCCACCTTTTTGGCCAAAACGTTTTCAATGAAGCGGCAATGCGCCAATACCTCACACCAGACGCATTCAAAGCAGTAAAGGCTGCCATGGACCAGGGTACCAAGATCGAGCGCAAGATGGCTGACTATATTGCCATGGGCATGAAAGAATGGGCCCTCTCCAAAGGGGTGACACACTATACTCACTGGTTTCAACCACTTACAGGAACCACGGCAGAAAAACACGATGCCTTTTTTGAAACCTCTATGGACGGCAGTGTTATCGAAAAATTTGGAGGCTCTCAACTCGTTCAACCGTAACCCGATGCATCTTCATTCCCCAACGGTGGCATCAGAAACACCTTTGAAGCAAGGGGCTATACTGCCTGGGATCCCAGCTCACCTGCATTTATCTACGGCACTACACTTTGCATTCCCACCGTTTTTGTATCTTATACCGGTGAAGCGCTTGATTATAAAACTCCTTTGCTGAGAGCCCTGCACGCACTCGACGAATCTGCAACCGAAGTAGCGAAATACTTTGATAAAAATGTACGCAAAGTTGTACCCACACTTGGTTGGGAACAGGAATATTTTCTGGTAGACAAGGCACTTGCCGATGCCAGACCAGACATCACCCTCACCGGACGCACCCTATTGGGACACGCTTCTGCTAAGGGTCAGCAGCTGGAAGATCATTACTTTGGATCCATCCCTTCAAGGGTCCTTTCTTACATGAGAGACCTCGAGGTAGAATGTATGTTGCTGGGCATTCCAGTAAAGACCCGACACAATGAGGTAGCACCCAATCAGTTTGAACTGGCACCGATATTTGAAGAGGTCAACCTGGCAGTAGACCACAACTCATTGTTGATGGATGTAATGCAAAAGGTTGCCGAAAGGCACAACTTCAGGGTATTGCTTCACGAAAAGCCTTTTGCCGGTGTTAACGGATCTGGAAAACACAACAACTGGTCTATGGCCACTGACACCGGTGTCAATCTTTTGAGTCCGGGCAAAACACCAATGAGCAACCTCCAGTTTTTGACCTTTTTCATTAATACCATCAAGGCCGTACACAACCACGAAGAATTGGTCAGAGCCAGCATAGCCAGCGCCAGCAACGACCACCGTCTGGGTGCCAACGAAGCTCCACCTGCCATCATCTCAATCTTTATTGGTGACCAGCTTACCAAAGTATTGAAAGAACTCGAAGGGGTATCCGATGGCAAATTGTCGCCCGAAGAAAAAACTGAACTGAAACTCAATGTTGTAGGTAAGATTCCTGAAATCATGCTCGACAATACAGACCGCAACAGGACCTCACCCTTTGCTTTTACCGGCAACAAATTTGAATTCAGAGCGGTGGGTTCATCAGCCAATTGTGCCAACCCCATGATTACACTCAATACCATCATGGCCAAGCAGCTGAAGGATTTTAAGGCTGAAGTAGATCGTTTGGTAGAGCAAGGCATGAAAAAAGACGATGCCATCTTCAATGTTTTGCGCGAATACATCAAAGAAACCAGAGATATTTTGTTTGAAGGTGATGGTTACAGCGATGAATGGGCTGCAGAAGCCAAGAGGAGAGGCTTGAGCAACAATAAAACCACCCCTGCTGCCTTGAAGGCCAAAGTTTCCAAAAAGGCACAGGAATTATTTGCTGAAATGGGTGTAATGAACCACGTGGAAGTGGAAGCACGGTACGAAATTGAAGTGGAAGAATACGTCAAAAAAATCCAGATCGAAGGTAGGGTGCTGGGAGACATTGCACGCAACCACGTCATTCCAACGGCCATCCGTTATCAAAACATGCTGATAGAAAATGTAAAGGGATTAAAGACCATATTTGAAGATGATTTCAAAACCATAGGCAAAGAACAAATTTCCCTGATCAGGGAAATCTCTGAGCACATTGCCGGTATCAATTCTAAGGTAGAAGCGATGACTGAAGAGCGAAAGAAAGCCAATACCATCGAACATGCTGCGGATAGGGCCGATGCTTATTGCAATCATGTCAAACCTTTCTTTGACGACATAAGATACCATTGCGATAAGCTGGAGCTGCTGGTTGACGACGAACTTTGGACGTTGGCTAAGTATCGGGAACTTTTGTTTACAAGATAATTACAAAGCCGGGTGGTCTCCAAAAGATTCCACCCGCTTTTATTTTATGCCCAATCCTCAGGCCTTTGTTTTTTAAGAACCAGTCCAATAATCAATGCTATAAGCGCGCCGGGAAATACCAAAGAAAACAGAACTCCGATCGCCAGTTTCGAAATGCTGTACGGGTTTGATTTTTCCAGCTCTTCGATGGCTGCCTGGGTTGCTTCTTCGCCCATCATGCCTGACAATTTTTCGATGGCCTCAATGGATGCCTGGCGGGCCAGATCCAGCAAGCCAGTGTCGATAAAATTGAGCATTACATAAGTAAACAATGTAGATGCTATGGCATAAAAAAGATAAGTGATCCACGCAGGTGTGAATACCTCCCTGAGGGTGGCAAAACCGCCGATAGTCTCCCGGGTCTCTTTGGCGGCTTGTACCATAAAATATACCAATGGCACCATGGTCAACCAACTACCCCAGGTAAGAAAACCTTTGGGGCTGATGAGGTAAACAATGAGTCCCAAAACGATGGCAGAAACCGATGCCAATAATCCATTTTTTACAACGATAGAATTCATGATCGCAAGTTTATTTTTTTCAAACTTAAGCAGAAAATGTCAATTCCACCAAAGCTTTTATAGGTATTTCGATAGACATCATGGTTTATCGGCCCAATGTTAGTTATTTTGAGAAAAATATGAGGTAAATGCAACCTCTTAACACAATATATCGTCATTAACCACAAATCATCCTTGCTCTTTGGACCTTCAGAGTGAACTTGACCTGGTAGCCGGTTGTCTTGCAGGCAGCAGGAATGCGCAATACCGCTTGTATCAGAAGTATGCTGATGCCATGTACAGCATTTGCTGTCGCATCACCAACGATCCGGAGGTGGCCAGTGAAGTGCTGCAGGATGCTTTTATGACGGTTTTTGACAAAATTGGAAGCTACGCACAACAAAGCACACTGGGAGCCTGGATCAAACGCATCGTAATCCATAAATGTATTGATTGCATGCGGTTGAAAAAAATGGTGTTTCAGGAAATGACCGACAACCTGAGCCACATGGCTGAGCCAGATGACGAACCGGTTTCGATCAATGTGACCCTGATTCAACAAGCCATTGCTGCTCTGCCGGAGGGATATAGAATTGTATTTACCCTCTATGCCCTGGAGGGTTATGATCACGATGAAATTGCCCAGATTTTGCGTATCTCCGAGCAAACATCCAAGTCGCAATACCATCGGGCGAGAGGAAAGATCAAAGAATACCTGTTGCGGGACAACAACCGGCAATCATTATACAATTAAGATATGAATATAATATATACTAAGCATACAACCAGATAAGATGAAAAAAAGAGATTGGCTGGAAGTTTATGTCGAAGACCATCGTGCCGAGTGGGACGAACACAAGGCTCCCGAACGGATTTGGAATGGTCTGGAACACAAACTCGATAAACGTAAGAAAAAAGGCAAATTGATTACCCTCACTGTATGGAAGATGGCTGCCGTTTTTCTTGGAGTTTTAATGGGTGGTGCCATGCTCGGTAAATACTATTTTTCCAACACTACCACAGGCCTGGATCCCGCGTATGCCACAGAAATGAGAATGGTCGAAGACCATTACTCCAAAGAAGTTGGCCTTAAAATGGACGAAGCCCGTCACCACAATTTGTTGGACAAAGATGTAAAGGCAGATTTGGGACAACTTGATAAGGTGTACATGGAACTGAAATCAGAAATGCTCAGAAAAAAAGACATCAACAATGAAGAACTCATGCGCGAAATGATCAACAATTACAGAATCAGATTGTCACTATTGGAAACATTGTTGGATAAACACCGTCGATTTGAAGATGAAAAAAAGCACACGATCTATTAATTCAAATACAATTGATGTAAAATGAAAACTTGGGGAATTATATGTTTGCTTGCCCTTAGCCTGCCACTGTGGGCCAATCAACCACCCGAAGAATTGGTTGAACTTCGAAAAAAAATCACCAAAACATTTGATGCGCCTACTGGTAAAACCATAGCAGCCAGCAATCGTTATGGTAAAATCACCGTGGTTACCTATTCCGGTTCACAGGTCAAGTACGACATCGAAATCATTGCCAAGGCTTCTTCTCAGTCCAAAGCCCAAAAGGAATTGGACAGGGTAAGTGTAATTTTTGAAGATACGCCTGGCCTGGTATCTGCTACTACCGAAATCGAAGACAAGACCGCCTGGTTTACGTGGTCCTGGTCGGGAAATGCCGAGCTTGAAATCAATTACACAATGTATGTACCAGACAGCAGAAAGCTGGACCTCAACCAAAAGTATGGCAACATCCTGATGCCGGTGTACAATGGTGCCTGTACCCTGGAGACTGCCTATGGCAATATCGAGGCTTCTGACATCAACGCCCCTTATCGCGTGAATATTCGTTATGGCAATGGACGGTTTGGTTGCATCAAAAGCGGCACCATCGATCTGAAATACTCAGACCTTACCGCTTCAAGCCTTGAAAATGCTACGGTTGAAATAAAGTATGGCAAAATGATCATCGAAAGTGCCCACCAGATGAACATTGATTCCAAATACTCCAACTTCACCATAGGTTCTTGTAATGGCATGGTCTTTAATGGAGGGTACGACCACGTCATACTCAAATCCTGCGGTAAACTCACGTATGAAAACAAGTATGGCGAGCTGGAATTAGGCACCTTGTCTGGCAATGCTACCATTACAGGATCTTACCACAGCACCGGCATCAAAGAAATAAGACCCGGAGTCACCTCCATCAAGATTGAAGGCAGTTATGGCAATGTCAACATCCAATCTTCAGGTGGATATCAATATTCAGTAGAAGGTAAATACACTTCTGTTAAAAGTTCCGGACAAAATCAGGTAGACGAAGACGACAACAAAGGTTTTGTCAAAGGGATTAAAAAAGGGAGTGGCCCAGCCATATCTATTGTAGGTGGTTACAACTCTGTGGTGCTTAAATAAAGAATACAATTTACAATGTTTCATAAGGGCATGCTGGCGATTGTTAGCATGCTTTTATTTTAGGTTTCAACTTCAATTTGACCGGAAAGTGAAATTCTTTCGTGATATTTGTTGAAAATCACGATTATGCGTTGTTTATGGAGCCTCTTACTTCTGAGTTTATCTTTGCTGGTGTCGGCACAAAAAACGGTTTTGTACTGCGGCAAAATGATAGATGTTGAGCAGGGCATTGTCAGAGAAAAAATGACCATCATAGTCAATGGAAACATCATTGAAAAGGTAGCAGAAGGCTATTTACCCTCACAAAAAGAAGATAAAGTCATAGACCTTAAATCCATGACCGTAATGCCGGGATGGATGGACATGCACGTGCACATAGAAAGTGAAAGTGGTCCGAGAAGGTACGAAGAAACCTTTCGCGACAACGATGCTTACGTAGCGTTAAAAGCTACCCAGTATTGCGCCAGAACCCTGGATGCAGGCTTTACTACAGTAAGAGATCTGGGAGGTACAGGTGTAAATGTTTCTTTGCGCGAAGCCATCAAAAATGGATTCATCAAAGGCCCCAGGGTGTATACAGCAGAGAAGTCGATTGCCACCACGGGAGGTCACGGCGACCCAACCAATGGCGTACGAGACAACTTAAAAGGTGACCCCGGACCCAAAGAAGGTGTAATCAACAGCCCTGAAGAAGCAGCAAAAGCCGTAAGACAGCGCTACAAAAATGGAGCAGACTGTATCAAGATAACCAGTACGGGCGGAGTACTCAGTGTAGCCTCTGATGGTAGTGGCCCCCAATTTACCATCGATGAAGTGGCCGCTGTAGTTAAGGCCGCCAATGATTACGGCTTCGTCACTGCAGCCCATGCCCACGGTGCCGAAGGAATGAAAAGAGCTGTACTTGGTGGCATCAACAGCATCGAACACGGCACCTTCATGGACGAAGAAATCATGCAATTGATGAAGGAAAAAGGTACCTACTACGTACCCACCATCATTGCCGGAAAATTTGTGGCAGAAAAGGCAAAAATCCCTGGCTTTTATCCCGCCATCGTAGTGCCCAAAGCCTTGAAGGTAGGACCACAAATCCAGAAAACATTTGCTGCAGCCTACAAAGCCGGCGTGAAAATTGCCTTTGGCACAGATTCCGGTGTTAGTATACACGGAGAGAATGCCAAAGAATTTATTTATATGACCGAAGCTGGCATGCCGGCAATTGAAGCCATCCAGGCAGCCACCAAAAATGCGGCCAGCCTCTTGCGCATTTACGACAAAGTGGGTAGCCTGAGTCCCGGAAAATGGGCCGACATCATTGCAACCCGTGAAGACCCTACCCAAAATATCCAAACCGTCCTGGAGGTGCCCTTTGTGATGAAAGACGGACAGATTTACAAACAATAGGCAGATGAACAAGGGCAGAGCATGGGTGGCCTGGGCAATAGCAGTCATCTACTTGTGCGCGCTTTATTTTTTGCTTTTTCAATGTCATCAAAAACAAGGTGACCGAATAGTACTGGGCTTCAGTGTGGCATTTTCGGCTGCCAGTCTGTTGGCCTTCAAGGGAGCTTTATTTTCCAGGCAATTAAGGTGTCTTCCTTTCCTGGCTGCCCTTCTCCCCATTTTTTCCGTGCCTATGTTGTCAGATGATGTCTATCGTTTTTTGTGGGATGGCTACCTTCTATTAGATGGCTATGATCCGTTTGCAAAGGTTCCTTCAGAGTTGATCCAATCTTTAGAAGAGCAAAGCTACCATCAATTGTATCCGCGATTAAATTCGCCCAACTACCACAGCGTCTACCCACCTGTGTGCCAGCTTTTGTTTTTGATTGCTGCCTTTTTGGAACGAATGGGCGCAAATGCCATAATGGTGATGAAAATTTTCTACTCCGCCATCCATCTGATTGCCTTGATGCTTTTTCGAAAATCGGCCCTGGGCCGAAGGTATCCCGGTTTTTATTTAGCCTATGGACTCAATCCACTGGTGGTGGTAGAAGGCATTGGCAATCTGCACGCAGAACCATTGATGGTGGCCTTTTTAATCCTGGCTGCGGTGTGGTTTGAACGCAAAAAAATGGTGGGTTCAGCTTTGTTTTTTGCGCTGGCCGTGAGTACCAAATTGTTGCCACTCATGTTTTTACCCATGTTGTTTTTCTGGAAGTTTAAAGAGCAAAAAAGATGGTTCGTTTTTATCGCTTTGTTCTGCCTCCTATTGTTTGTGCCATTTTTTATAACATTTGCTTCTGGCGGTTTCTTTCAAAGCATCGATCTTTATTACAGAAAATTTGAATTCAATGCAGGACTTTACTACCTGCTTCGTTTTGTTGGTCAGTGGGCAACCGGCTACAATCTAATTCGGTGGTTGGGTCCGGGTCTGGCATTGTTGGCACTTTCTACGATTTTGTACTTATCAATAAACGTCAATAAATGGCTGGAAAAAGGATATGCCCTCGCTGAAGTGGGTTTGTGGATTTTGTTGGCCTATCTTTTTTCTTTGACGACCTTGCATCCATGGTACCTGATCTTGCCCCTGGCTGTGAGTCTGTGTACGCGGTATATAAGTATATGGATCTGGTCTTATTTGATCACATGGACCTATCAATCCTACCAAATCACTGCATTTGCAGAAAATTATGCACTTATCTTTTTGGAATATGCTGTTTTGACATGCATTCTTGTTTGGGAATTTAATGTGTTTTTAAAGGAAAACCACAATCGTCTTTTTACTGAGAAAAAAAGTGAAAACTAAGGCGGTAAAAAAGGATAGATAAAAAAAAACCCCGATAAAAATACCGGGGTAAAATCAAGAGAATTACAAAACTTATTCTTTAAAAATCAAAATGTGGCTCGATTTGAATTTCAGTGCAATTTTAAAAATAAAAATTGAATTTGGCACATTACTAACAAAAATATTGTGAATATTTTTTTCAGGACTAAATAAAATTTGGTTTTCCTCCCAAATCAACTTACCAGAAATATCGTAAATTTTCAGATTTGCTTCCTCATTTTTATTGCCGGAATATCGAATCACCAAATAATCTTTTACCGGATTGGGGCCTATGGAAAATTCATTTATTTCGGGCTCAAGTGTAGAAGAAAAGACCACCGTTTTTTGAATTTCGCAACCCAGGGAGTCCACGATTGTAAAAATGTAACTTCCTGACACTTCACCCGTGAAAATGGTGTCTTCGCTAATTACCAGACTGCTATCTGCTTTGATCACGTAAGGGGCTTGTCCTCCCGCCACATGCACTACCACCTGAAATTTGTTGAGGGCAGCATTATAATCTACCTCTGTATCTACCAGTATGGCATCGGGTGAAGCAATGCTAAGTGTGTCCTGCCATCTGCATTGATCGCTATCCAGTACAATCAAAGGATATTGGCCAACTCCAAGATTGGTGAAATTTGGATTGGCACTAAAATGTTGACCATCTATTGAATAAAAATAGGGAGGCTTGCCCCCGGAAGCTGTAAAAGAGATAGTGGCATCTTTGTCGTTGTAACACAATAAGTCAGTATTTGAGGCTGCTGCCACCAGCAACTCTGGCTGTTTGAGTGTGACCGTATCGGTGGTGGTACATCCTTTGGCATCAACTGCCACAAAGCTATAAAGGCCAGCCTTAAGCGATGAGACTACAGCTGTGGTTACAGGTTTTTGGTTGACGGTCACGGTGATGGGTGCATAACCACCAGAAGCAGCCACAAAGAGGGTGCCGGTAGAATCGCCATGACAACGAATGCCAGATACGGTGGTGAGGCTCAAATCGATGGTTTGTCCTTCTGTAATGGTAAATGCTTTTTGTGCGGTACAACCAAGGCTGTCGGCTACCAAAAAAGTATAAACACCTGGGGTGAGGCCCTGGGCAGTAGTGCCTATGGGATTGCCATTGAGGCTAATATTGTATCCTTGATTATTGAAAGGGGTGCCACCCGAAACATAAGCTGTAATTACGCCACTGTCACCCGCACACACCGGTTGGCCTATGATGAGGCTATCAATCAACAGTAGGGCGGGAGTATTGATTTCAAAATCTAACAATACGCTGTCACCCACAGCATCTCTGGCAATAAGGGTATATTGTCCGCTGGCCAGCAGAGAAAATTGCCCACTTACATTGGTTTCTGTTCTCACCTGGTAAGTGTAGGGCGCCGTACCTCCAGAGGCACCAAATGCAGCGTAGCCAGTGGCTTCACCAAAGCAGGCTGGGTGGCGCAGGGAATCAATGACTACGGCAAGGGCAGCTGCATTGCATTGGACGGTGCCGGATGATGCCAGAGAATTTCGGATTCCTGAAAGAATGTTTCTCATGTGGTTGGCCTGCATGGCAGAAAATGCATTCATACAGGCATCGTCTGTATAGTCCATGTAATTCATAAACATATCGCCTGCGTTGTTGCAACTGGGACTTGGGTGTACCGGGCAGCCATAGTTTTCTACATCCTGTAAAGGGGTGTCAGTAAAACCATCGTCTGAGTTGCATCCATCGCTCCTCCAGATGTGTTGAAGTCCAAGAAAATGCCCTATCTCATGGGTGGCTGTTCTGCCCAGATCATAGGGCTCAACCGTTCCGCTGCCGGGACCTCCGAAGGCTTCAGTATTGATCACAACACCATCGAGTGTGGAATTGGGAAGACCATTGAGCGAAGGTATGTAGGCATAACCCAGGTCTTCAATCTCGGCGACCCAGATGTTGAGGTAGTCCGTCCTTGGCCAACCGGTTTCTCCCTTGATGGCAAATTCTTCATCATCAAAATTGGCAGTGCTGGGGTAGCGCGTAATGCCATCGGTAGGGTTGCCATCCGGATCGATGGTAGCCATACAAAACTGGATTGATGGATTGCCAGCTGAAAATACAGGCGGGGTAAGAATGGTATCCGCATTGGTGCGTGAAAAATCTTTGTTGAGCACGGCCAATTGAGAAAGTATCCTGGCTTTTGACAAATTAGATGACTGGCCAACTCCATGGTTGGGTTTGTGTACAATGATGACATGCACCGGAATGTACAATGTATTGTTGGACAACAGGCCTCTTTGTGCAAAACGTTTTTCTGCCATGCCGGGGGCCAACGTTCTGTTGATGTCTTCGATCAGGCCCGGTTGCAGATCCTGCATTTTTTGCATCTGCCTTTCTTCACCACACCGGTGGTGATGTTGTGCATGTGCGGAAATTGCTCCATACAGACAGAAAAGGACCAGGATAATTTTATGCTTCATTCAAATTGTGTATGACCTCCAAAAATACAATCATTTTTCTTCCACAAAAAGTCCGCAAAATCTACTGTGTCAAGTTTTGAATGTAAATCAGAATTTTATTTTATAACGACCTTAAATATTAGGTAAAGAACCAAAGGAATGATGGTAAACCAAAACATCACCCAATAAAATTTGTTGCCGATTCGGGAATTGTCCAATCGGTCTGCTATGAGGGCAATGACCAGAATGGAGCCAAAAATGGGTGCCAGCACCACTGTAAGTAAGGAGGCTATGTATGGATTGCCAATCCAGAAGAAGGCGAAAAAGATGGCTTCTATCAACACCCACTCTGCGACCCTCAGGTTTTTTATTTTTTCCCACATCGATTCATTCATTTAACATATCCCAAAACATGAGAAACAAAGGTATAATAAGATTCGTCATTCAGGGTCAGGTCGCTTTACTATAAAAACAAAAATGGAATTATGTGAACCAAAAATGGCTCTACAGGCGTTAAATGCTGTAATGAAAAGATATATTGTTTGGATCGGTGCGCTACTGGGGCTTTTTCAGCTTCCGTTAATGGCTCAAAACAAAGATCAACTCATCAGAGAGGCCGATTCGTTGTACAAAGCCAATATTGTCAAAACCAGGATCAATGGGGTCTATATTCCCAAAGATTTGCAAGAGGCGTTTACAGAACTCGACCGACTTTCACCGCCCGATGCTTTGTTAAAAATAAAGGTAGAAGAAGAAACTTTCATTGCCAGAAAGCTGCATTTTGGTTTGGGGCGTTGGATGGCTATCAACTGGAATTTCGATGATGGTTCGAGGTTTTCACATTTTCTCACAAAACTTGGCTTGCTTTACAGGGATGAGATGATAGATTTCATGCTCATTTCTTACCATAGATACCTCAATCAAAGACCACAGGAAGTAGAAACCCGGGTCAAACAATACGTAGAAAAGCGCAAGAAAAAACCGGAGAACGAAAAATAAAAAAGAGCGGCGCTATCTTTTTGACGCTCTTTAAGTGATTTTTTTTACTGTCATCATTGGAATCACTTTTAATAATTTACTTGGCAGTGTAGTATATATTCACCTTTGAATATGGGGGTAATTATGGATGTTTCAACCTTCATAAATATCAGGAATAATTTTATTGGGTTAAGGAAATTGCAGTACCTGGCCGTTGCAACAAAAAGCGCGATACCAAGATTTTTAATACCTTTGCCGAACTTTAAAATAAATAACGAACGTAATTTATATAAAATGCTATCTTTGTTGATTTTATATATTTTACATTTTTTAAAGTAAAATTTTCAGCCTACCTAATAAAGATCAATGGCAAAAAAATTATTGATAGTTGAGTCACCGGCCAAAGCAAAAACAATTGAAAAGTACCTGGGTGACGAATTTTTTGTGAAGTCGAGCTTCGGCCACGTCCGGGACCTCGAAAAGGGCAACAAAGGGGTTTTGATAGAAAAAAACTTTGAGCCCAACTACATCATTTCTCCCGAGAAGACCAAAGTGGTTAAGGAGTTGAGAGACTCGAGCAAAAAGGCATCTGAAGTTTGGCTTGCAACGGATGAAGACCGCGAAGGAGAGGCCATATCCTGGCATTTGTGTGAAGTGCTCAACCTCGACCCGCGGCATACCAAAAGAATTGTTTTCAGTGAAATCACAAAACCTGCCATCCAAAAGGCGGTTACCGAACCACGTACAGTAGATCTTGATCTCGTCAATGCCCAACAGGCACGCAGGGTGCTGGACAGATTGGTAGGCTTTGAATTGTCGGAAGTATTGTGGAGAAAAGTCAAAGGCAAACTATCTGCAGGCAGGGTACAATCAGTAGCTGTGCGATTGGTAGTTGACAGAGAAAGAGAGATCACCGCTTTTGAAGCAATACCTTTTTTTAAAGTTCATGCCTGGTTTGATGTACTCAATGACAGAGGCGAAAAGGTAAGCCTGAAAGCTGAGCTGGTAAAGAAACTGGATGAAGTCAGGGAAGCACAGGATTTTCTCGACAAGTGCAACGGAGCCACGTTTTCAATTGCAGACATCGAGAAAAAGCCCGCCAAACGTACGCCCGCTGCACCTTTCACCACCTCAACCCTTCAACAGGAAGCGAGTAGGAAACTTTATTTTGGGGTGAATCGCACCATGCAGATCGCGCAAAAATTGTACGAAGCCGGTCACATCACTTACATGAGGACAGATTCTACCAACCTCGGAGATACAGCCATCGCAGCCGTTACCAAAGAAATAGAAACAAGCTTTGGCAAAGAGTTTGTGAAAGTGCGTAAGTATAAATCCAAAACCGCCAACGCACAGGAAGCCCACGAAGCCATTCGCCCTACCTACTTTGAAAAGAAAAATGTGAGTGGTGACCGCGATGAGCAGCGCTTATATGAGTTGATTTGGAAAAGAACCATGGCCTCGCAGATGGCCGATGCCGAATTGGAAAAGACCATTGTATCCATTGGTATATCAACCATGAAAGACACCTTCCTGCAAGCCGAAGGAGAGGTGATGAAGTTTGAAGGATTTTTGAAAGTCTACATCGAATCATCAGACGACGACGAAAATGAAGATGTCAAAGGCATTCTTCCTCCATTAAAAATTAGCCAGGTCCTTGATTTGGACAAGATGACGGCAACAGAAAAATATACTACCCCGCCTTCAAGATACACAGAAGCCAGCCTTGTGAAAAAGTTGGAAGAACTGGGCATAGGTAGGCCATCCACCTATGCACCTACCATTACCAAAATAATGGAGAAAGACAGGGGTTATGTGGTAAAAGAGAGCAGGCAGGGCACACCGCGCAACTACCGCATCCTCGAGTTGAGCCACAACAAAGTAAGTCAAACCATTGCCACAGAAAATACAGGTGCAACTTCTTCCAGGTTGTATCCCACTGATATAGGCATGATTGTAACGGATTTTCTCAATGAGCACTTTGAGGACATCATGAACTACAAATTTACGGCTGAAGTAGAAGAAAAGTTAGATGACATTTCCAATGGTACCGTTGATTGGCGTAAATTTTTAAAAGAGTTTTATTTTCCTTTCCACGAAGGAGTAGAGAATACGGTTGAAAATGCCGACAGAGCCAAGGGCAAGAGGATTCTGGGCACAGACCCGGCCTCCGGCAATTCTGTCCTGGTACAAATTACGAGATATGGCCCCGTGGTGCAGATCGGTACAAAAGAAGAATTGCCCGAAGATGAGAAGCCGCGCTTTGCCAATCTCAAGCCTGGCCAATCTATGGAGACCCTCAGTTTTGAAGATGCCATGGAACTCTTCCAACTGCCCAAATCATTGGGTGAGTACAAGGGAGAAGAAATGATTGTCAACAATGGCCGTTACGGTCCCTACATCAAAATTGGGGATATCTATGCCAACATACCACGCGGTGAAGAAGCAGCTAGTATAACAAGAGAGCGTGCCATTGAGTTGGTAGAACAAAAACTCGATGAAAATGCTCCACTCGGATATTATAACGACCTACCCATCACCAAGGGCAAAGGCAGGTTCGGTCCGTTTATCAAGTGGAACGATTTGTTTATCAATGTGCCCAGAAGGATCAACCACGATACCATCACTGAGGCCGAGGCCATACCTTTGATTGAAGACAAGGTAGAGAAAGAAGCCAACCGCTACATTGCCAAATGGGACAAAGAAAAAATCTCCATTGAAAATGGCAGATGGGGGCCCTTCATCAGGTACGGCAAAAAGATGATCAAAATTCCAAAAGTTGATGGCAACAAAATGGAAGCCGATCAATTGATCAACACGCCACTTGAACAAGTGAAGGCGTGGATAGAGTTGGAAATGCCGGGCGTGTTCAAAGAAAAGGCTCCTGCAAAAAAGGCAGCAGCCAAGAAAGCGCCTGCTAAAAAAGCAGCTGCTAAAAAGGCGCCCGTTAAAAAAGTTGCGGCCAAAAAAACAGCAACCAAAGCCAAATAATATAGCTTGGAAAATCATTACGGAGAAATTGTTTTACAAAAGGGCAGGGAACAGAGCCTGCACCGCAAACATCCGTGGATATTTTCTGGTGCCATCCACTCAGCTAGTAAAGGATTGACAGATGGCGACCTCGTAAAGGTGTACGACAAACAGCGTCATTGTCTGGGCACCGGCATGTATGCACCCGGTTCCATCATGGTACGCATGCTCAGTTTTGAAGATGTCAACATCGATGCGGCCTTCTGGCAGTCGAAGATCCAAGGAGCTTATGCCTACAGACAAAATATTCTGAAATTTCCATCGTCTGCCACCAATGCATTTCGCCTCATCCACGGAGAGGGTGATGGTGTACCGGGCCTGATCATCGATATCTATGGCAAAGTAGCCGTGGTTCAATGCCACACAGCGGGTACCTTCCGCTGTTTACCTCATATTGTAAATGCACTTACCAAAGTACTGGGTGATCAACTGACTACAGTGTACAACAAATCCAAAGAAAGCCTGGGAGGTAAAACTGACATCACAGATGGCGTACTATGGGGCAGTGAAGTAGAGAGTGATATTGTAACAGAAAATGGTCACCTGTTCAACGTCAACTGGGTGGAAGGTCAAAAAACCGGCTTCTTTCTTGATCAGCGCGATAACAGGCAGCTGGTTGGTGAGTACAGCAACGGAAAAACCGTGCTCAATTGTTTTTCTTACACCGGGGGCTTTTCTGTTTATGCAGCCAAAAAAGGCGCAACCTCGGTAGTATCCGTGGATATTTCTTCAAGGGCGGTAGCCCTGGCCGAACTCAATGCCAGTCTCAATCATTGCAACAACCACGAGGGCATTACAGCCAATGTACTCGAATACCTCACTCAAAACAAAGATGTCTACGACATCGTCATCGTTGATCCGCCTGCCTTTGCCAAAAGTATGAGCAAACGCCACAATGCTATACAGGCATACAAAAGACTCAATACCCTTGCCATCAAAGCCGTCAAACCCGGTGGCCTGCTTTTCACTTTTTCCTGCAGCCAGGTGGTTACCACACAACTATTCTACGACACCATAGTAGCCGCCGGCATCGAAGCAGGCAGAAATGTGCGTGTTATGTTTCACCTCAGCCAGGGTGCCGATCACCCCGTCAATCTCTTTCACCCTGAGGGCCACTACCTCAAAGGGCTGATGCTTTTTGTTGAGTAACGGAGGTATCAGGGTATCGGAGCATCGGAGGTATCGGGGTACCTGTCCCTACGCCGCAGCGTCGGTGTAGGTATCGGAGCATCGGAGGTATCGGGGTACCTGTCCCTACGCCGCAGCGTCGGTGTAGGGATCGGAGGTATCGGGGTAACGGAGGTGTCGGGGTAACGGAGGTATCGGCTACCCGGTTGCCGGATACCCGTTGCCGGATACCCCGTTGCCGGATACCCGGATGCCGGATACCCCGTTGCCGGATGCCCCGTTGCCGGATACCCGGATGCCGGATACCCCGTTGCCGGATGCCCCGTTGCCGGATGCCCCGTTGCCGGATACCCCGTTGTCGTTGCCGGATGCCCCGTTGCCGGATCCCTACAACGGCTTCGCAGCTATAGGGACACGTGCCCGGTTGCCGGATGTTACAATCGTTTCAATATCTTTGATAAATACATCGTGTGATACCTCAGTCTACTGATGTAATTGGGTAAATCAGGCGACCCATTCCAGCAATGCTCAGCGCGATCGCCATACTTGACTTCACCATTGTAGTAGGGGTAACGCGTGCTTTCCAGAAAAGATTCAGCAAGGTAGACTGCATTGTTGAGGTAGTAATTATCCATATCACCACAATAGATGTGGATCTTGCCTTCGAGTTTGGGTCCCAATGTCTTCCAGTCTCTTTTAAGAATGTGTACCAGGTCATAGTTTTCCTTCCAGTAGGCAGCTACTTGTTTATTTATTACACCTGTCTCTTTATCAAAGATGCGCTGAGGATATCCATCAGGACCCATAGGGGAGTAGGTTGCTTCCCAAATGTCCCATTGTTGTCCGGAGCGACTTTTATCTCCAAGTAAAAGTTCATAATGATTGCTTTGCCTTACAGTTGAGGAGATATGGCCCAGGTAATCTCTCTTGGCCGGTTTTTCAATTTTGTAATGTGGGCCCTCCCAGGTAAATGCGTTTTCATCATCGTAGATATTAACGGTACAATATGCCCTGAAGTCTATGGGGTCAGGGCAAGCAGCGAAACAACCATTGTATTCATCGGGATAAAAGACCTGTCCTGCCAGGGCTTCCCAACCTCCGGTGGAACCACCGTAAAGGAATCTCGATTTACCATTGCCAATACCCCTGAACATTTTTTCTATGTAGGGAATGAGTTCATACGTAATGGCATCTCCATAAGGACCCTGACAGGCAGAATTGACCGCATAAGAGTCATCGTAATATGGTGTGGGGTGCTGGATCTCAATGATAATAAATCTGGGAAAGGTGTCGTGGGTCCATTGTTGATAAAACCGGTAGGCTTCTTCCAGTTGTTTCTTTTTGTAACCGTAGATATGAAATCGACTGCTGTAGTCAGAAGTATCCATATCGGCAGGTACAGGCTCTGTGCGAAACCCTCCAAAATCGGAAGGAAAATGGCCGTGATAAATCATCAATGGATACTTACGGTCAGATTCTTTATCCCAGTCTCTGGGCAGCAGTACATGTGCACCAAGCATGACATCTCTGCCCCAGAATTGGGATAATTTTTCACTCTTCATCTTGATGTGCCTCACCCATTGAGTGTTTTTGGGTTCCGGCAACGGAGCTATGTACTGATCGAGCATAAGTTTTACTTCTGTAACCTCGCCTTTTTTCAATTGAACCTTCACAGGCAGGCAATAGATATTCAGGGGCTTGGTATTCCAGTGCTGTCCCTCTCCCATATCGGGTGGCAACTGCACTGTATGTCCGGTACTGAGGTTAAAGCTTTCATACCTGTTGATCAGGGCTTGAACCTGGTACTCTCCTTCCGGTAAATCCTCCCATTTATTGATAGGATACAATACCTGATCTTTGTGTGGAAATGTCACGCTGGTACTCATACTTTTTTCATAAATGTTGACACCTGCAGCCACCTGACTTCTTACATCATCCGTAATCTGAAACCTCGGCTCTGAGCTGAAATCATTGGAAATCATCAATATCAACCTCCCTTCCGTAGGATCGGGATAAGATACATTGACCTTCAATTGGGTTTGCCCACACAGGCAAAATGTGAAAAGCAGAATGCTAATGGTTGCTATGAATTTGCCCATGAGTTAAAATTCATTAGTGATGAATGAAAACCAAATCTACAAAATTTTATTTTGTCTGGAGAATGAGGATGTCCACACATTTAGACGGAGATTTTTTTGGAATGCACTACAAAACAGCGTTTTAAATCGGACAACCGCAGACGGACAACCGCAGACGGACAACCGCAGACGGACAACCGCAGACGGTCAACCGCAGACGGTCAACCGCAGACGGACAACCGCAGTCGGTCAACCGTTCCCTACACAGGCTTTGCCTGCATAGGGACAGGTGTCGGTGAGCCGTTTCCTCCGCTACTTCTTTACCACATTTAAATTCAATTCCTTCAACTGGGCATCGTGGATGGTAGAAGGAGCATCGATCATCATATCGCGACCCTGATTGTTTTTAGGGAAGGCAATGAAATCGC
>ERZ724512.407-NODE-407-length-19640-cov-6.914833_pt1 | contig 19640 bp, 20 predicted proteins | sample MGYA00376045_ERZ724512 | MGnify/ENA primary metagenome ERZ724512 (study PRJEB28724, sample SAMN07190883) | activated sludge metagenome | isolation source: activated sludge of sewage treatment plant in Hong Hong | place: Hong Kong | collected 2016-03-17 ... | reverse complement strand
GGCTGGGGCGCCTACATCGAGGGCAGCGAGCGGGTCACGTTCATGCAGAACCTCGGCTTCGTGCAGAACCCGCGGATCGCCGCGTCGAAGGCCAACGCCACCGGATTCTCGGTCACCCTGTCGCCCGAGAACCTCGACCAGGCCGACGCCGACGTGATCGTCGCCTTCCCGATCTTCATCAAAACCGATCAGCTCACCGGCGACGCGGCCTGGAAGGCGATTCCCGCCGTGAAGGACGGCCGGGCCGTGGTGATCGACGGCGACCTGGCGTCCGCCTACTCGTTGGGCACCACGTTGGCCACCACCTACGCCATCGACCAGTTGGTGCCCAAGCTCGAGTCCGTACTCAAGTAACCCCGCACGCCTGCTGCGGCGCTCGGGCGGGTCTGCTTGCCGTCCGGGCGCCGAGCCGGGAGAGTCCTACCCATGAAGTTCCTGTTTCTGGGCGCGGGCGCGATCGGCACCTACGTGGGCGGCAGCCTGGCCGCCGCGGGTGACGAGGTGACGTTCATCGAACGTCCAGAAACCGCGGCCGTGATCGCCGAGCACGGGCTCAAGGTGCACACCGCCGACACCACCCGCGTCGTGCGTGACGTCACCGTGCACGGCAGTGCCGCAGAGGCGCTGGCCCACGGGCCCTACGACATCGGCGTGTTCGCGCTGAAGTCGTTCGACACCCAGACCGCCCTCGACGAGCTGGTGGCCACCGGGTACGAGGTGCCCACCATCTTGTCGTTGCAGAACGGCGTCGACAACGAACCGACCATCGCGGCCACCCTGGGTGCCGACAAGGTGATCGCCGGCACGGTCGCCACCGCCGTCAGCAAGCCGGGCGTGGGTGAGGTGGTCGAAGAGAAGCACCGCGGCATCGGCGTGGCCCTTGGCCACCCACTCGCTCAGCCGCTGGTCGAGGCACTCGACCGCGCGGGCCTCTCGGGCAAGGCGTTCGACGACGCGCCGTCGATGAAGTGGTCGAAGCTGCTCACCAACCTCACCGGCAACGCGACCTCGGCGATTCTGGACGAAACCGTCGCCGAACTCTTCGCCGACAAGCGCAGTTACGCCATCGAAGTGGCCGTGCTGGCCGAATGTCTGGCGGTCATGAAGGCCAAGGGTTACCGGGTGGTCGACCTACCGGGTACCCCGGTGCGCGCCCTCGCGTGGGCCACCAAGCTGCCACGCTTCATCGCCCAGCCGGCCCTCACCAAAGCCCTGGGCGCCGGCCGCGGCGACAAGATGCCCAGCTTTCACATCGACCTGCACGGTGGCCGCGGCCGCACCGAGGTCAGCTTTCTCAACGGCGCCGTCGCACGCGGCGGCGAACAGGCGGGTGTGCCCACCCCCGTCAACGCGCTGCTCACCGACACCCTCGAAGCACTCAGCGCCGGCGAACTGCCGCTGGATGCCTACCGGCACGACCCGGACGCCCTGCTGGCGCGCCTGGCCCGCTGAACCGAAGGAACCGTCCCCCTGAACCAACGGGGACGGTTCCTTCGGTTCACGCGTTCAACGCCAGCGCCGCGACGATCCTCTCCGCCGGCCCGCCCAGGTTGAGCAGGTCGGCCAGTTCGGCGAACACCTCGGGCTTGGCCGGTTCGGTGGGCAGCAGCAGGTCGGCCTCGGTGACGTCCAAAGGTACGTCGGTGCGCACCCGCACCACTTCGCGCGCCGGCCCCAGGTAGTCGATGCCGGCGCTGAGCCGAGCGGTGAGGGCGGGGGAGAGCTTCTTGGCCGAGGCCGCCGCCAGCACCCCCTCGAGGTCGCCGTGGTCGGCGATCAGCTTCGCCGCGGTCTTCTCGCCGATGCCGGCGACACCCGGTAGTCCGTCCGAGGCGTCGCCGCGCAGCGTGGCGAAGTCGGCGTAGCCGGCGCCCCCGATGCCGTACTTGGCCACCAGTGCGGTCTCGTCGAACACCTCGTGGTTGCGGACGCCCTTCACCACCGACAGCACGCGCACCGAGCGGGCGTCGTCGACGAGTTGAAACAGGTCGCGGTCACCGGTGATCACCTCGACCGGCATGGACGAACGCGCCGCCAGGGTGGCGATGACGTCATCGGCCTCGAACCCATCGGCGCCCACCACGGCGATGCCGAGCGCGTCCAGCACGGCCAGGATCAGCGGCACCTGCGGCGTCAGTTCGTCGGGCACCACTTCGACGTCGCCGGCCAGCACCCGGTGCGCCTTGTACGTCGGCACCAGTTCGACCCGCCAAGCCGGACGCCACGAGTTGTCCCAGCAGGCGGCCGCGTGGGTGGGTCGGTAGTCGGTGATGAACCTGGCCATGAAATCGAGCAGGCCGCGCACGGCATTGACGCTCTGCCCGTCCTGCGCCCGAAGGCTGCCTGGCAAGCCGAAAAAAGCCCTGAAGTACAGCGATGCCGTGTCGAAAAGTTGCAGATTCGGCCGGTTCATCCGCACATAGTGACACGATTACGTCATGGAGAGCACGGACCGCCAGATACTCACGTTGCTGGCCAAGGACGGGCGCATGTCGTACACCGACATCGGCCGCGAAACGGGCCTCTCGACCAGCGCTGCCCAGCAACGGGTGCGCCGGTTGGAGCAGCGCGGGCTGATCACCGGTTACCGCGCCGAGATCAGCGCCGAGGCATTGGGCCTTGTGCTGACGGCTTTCATCGCGTTGAAGGGCTCGGACCCCGCCACCGACGACCAGATTCCCGAGCGGCTCGCGCACCTGAACAACATCGTGTCGTGCTACTCCGTGGCCGGCGACGCCAGCTACATACTCATCGTGCAGGTCGAAACCCCGGCCGAGCTCGAGGCGCTGCTTGCGCAGATTCGCATCGCCGCCGGAGTGTCGACGCTGACCACGCTGGTGCTGTCGGTGCCGTACCGCGACCGGGTCGTGCTCTGAGGTCCGCGGCGCTGGGTAGCATTCCTGGGTGACCGACCGCCTGCGCGCCCTGCCGTGGTGGGTGCGCGGTTCACTGGCCGGCCTGACCGGCGCGACCGCCTCGCTCGGCTTCGCCCCTGTGGGTTGGTGGCCGGTGCTGATCGGTTGTGTCGCGGCCTTCTCACTGCTCGCCATCACCGCTCCCGGCTGGCGGCAGGCCGCCCTCACGGGCCTGTGTTACGGGCTGGGCCTGTACCTGATCGCTATTCGCTGGCTCAGCGTGATCTTCACCGAGGCGATGCTCGGCCTGGCCGGTCTCGAAGCCGTCTTTCTGGCCGGTCTTGCCCTACTGCTGCGGTCGGCCGGACGCTCCCGCTACTGGCCCCTGCTGGCCGCCGGCTGCTGGGTGCTCACCGAGTACACGTTCTCGAATCAGCCGTTCGGCGGCTTTCCCTGGTTGCGCCTGGGCTACACGGTGATCGACTCGCCGCTGGCCGGTGTGCTGCCACTGGTCGGCGTTCCGGGGGCGACGTTCGCCGTCGCCCTGGTGGCCCAGCTGCTGGCCTGGACGGTGCTGAGCGCGCAGGGCCTGCGGCGTCGAGCGCTGGGTCTGGGCACCGCCGTCGTCGTGCTGCTCAGCGGCACGTTGGGGCTGCTGGTGCCGGCCGGCACCGAGACCGGCACCGTCTCGGTGGGCTACGTGCAGGGCAACGCGCCCGGCGGGGGCGTGTACGGTTTGGGCGCCCCGCGCACCCTGACCCGCAACCACGTGGCCGAAACCGAGCGCTTGGCCGCCAAGATCGCCGCCGGTGAGGTGGCCAGGCCCGACTTCGTGGTCTGGCCCGAGAACGGCACCGACATGGACCCGTTCACAGACACCCTGACGAATCAACTGGTCAAACAGGCCGTGGCTGCGGTGAACGTCCCCATTCTGATCGGCACCATCACCGACGGACCCGGCCCCAACGAGCGGCAGACCGCCGCGATCGTGTGGGATCCCGTCACCGGCGCTCAGGCCCGCTACGACAAGCGCAACCTGGTGCCTTTCGGCGAATGGGTGCCGTTGCGTGGTCTGCTCGAACCGCTCTTTCCGGTGGTCGCCTACGTGGGCGCCCAATCGATACCCGGCACAGGGCCGGGCGTGCTGAACGTCCAGCTGCCCGACCGCACCGTCGCGGTCGGCGACCTGATCTGCTACGAGGTCGCCTACGACGCCACCGTGCACGACACGGTGCTCGGGGGTGCGCAGATCAACGTGGTGCAGAGCAGCAACGCCATGTACGTGGGCACCACGCAGGTGCCGCAGCAGTTCGCGATCACCCGCACCCGGGCGGCTGAACTGCGCCGAGACGTGCTGGTCGTCACCACCACCGGCACCTCGGGGCTGATCAGGCCGGACGGCTCGGTGGCGTTCACGCTGCCCGAGTTTCAGCCGGCCTCGGGTGTGGTCGAACTGCCTCTGCGCAGCGGACTCACGCCCGCGGTATGGCTGTCGGGTTGGCTCGAACTGGGCGGCAGCCTGATCACCGTGGCCGCTCTCGCAGTCCTGGTGGTTCGTGGCCGGCGACGTGAACCGGTGCGGCAGAATGGTTCGGACGACCCGATTCAGGAGACCCCGTGACGCAACCCGCGAGCAACACCGCTACCACGCCCGACTGGGCCGAACTGGGCGCGGTGCTCGTCATCATTCCCACCTACAACGAGGCCGAGAACATCGGCCCGATCGTGGCCCGCCTGCGCGCGGCGGTGCCCGATGCCGACGTGTTGATCGCCGACGACAACTCACCCGACGGCACCGGACGGCTCGCCGACGACCTGGCCGCCGCCGACGATCACGTGCATGTGCTGCACCGCAAGGCCAAAGAGGGCCTCGGCGCCACGTACGTGGCGTCGTTCCGCTGGGGTCTGGAGCGTGGTTACGGCGTGCTGGTCGAGCACGACGCCGACGGCTCGCACCAGCCCGAGCAACTGCCCAGCATGCTGCGGGCGCTGCGCACCGCCGACATGGTGAAGGGTTCGCGCTGGGTGCAGGGCGGATCGGTGGTCAACTGGCCGTGGCACCGCAAGCTGCTCAGCCAGGGCGGCTCGCTGTGGTCGCGCACCCTTCTCGGCCTGCCGATCAAGGACGTCACCGGCGGCTTCACCGCCTTTCGCGCCGACACCCTGCGCGGTATCGGCTTGGACGGCATCGAGTCGGCCGGCTACGCCTTTCAGGTCGACCTGGCCCGCCGGGCGGTCGAGCACGGCTACACCGTCGCCGAGGTGCCGATCGAGTTCATCGAGCGCCAGCGCGGCGATTCGAAGATGAGCGGCGGCATCGTGGCCGAGGCCATGCTGCTGACCACCCGCTGGGGGCTGGCCAAGCGCACCCACCAGTTCGCCGACTGGCTGGGCTACGCCAAAGACAACGCCACCACCCTGGCCGGCGAGGTGGGCGACAAGGTGGGCCCCGGTGTGGCCAAGTACGCCGAGCAGGCCCAGCACGTCGCCCACGACGTCACCGACAAGGTCGTCGCCGAGGCCCAGCGGCTCAGCCGCGAGGTGTCGAAGCTGGCCGCGGAGGCGTCCGACCAGCTCGGCCCCGAGGTCGAGAAGTACGCCGCGCAGGCCAGCCACGCGGTGGCCGAACTGACCGAACGCATCAAGGCTCGGGTCGCCGACACGTCGAAGGGTGGCCCGCAGGCGTCCGACCCGAAGGACAGCGACGCGTGACCACCCCGCAGCAGCCCCGCGCGCGCCGGCCCTGGCTGGCGCCGCTGCTCCTGGTGTTCTTCATCACCGTTCCGATCATCGAGGTGTGGCTGCTGGTCGCTGTGGGTCAGCGCATCGGGGCCCTGCCCACCATCGGGTTGCTGATCGCCGAGGCGTTTCTCGGTGCGTGGCTGATGCGGCGCGAAGGGTCGAAGACGTGGCGGGCGCTCAACACCGCGATCACGACCGGCAAGCTGCCCACGGGCGAAATGCTTGACGCCGTGCTGGTGATGGTCGGCGGCGTCATGCTGATGCTGCCCGGCTTCTTCACCGACATCTTCGGGCTGATCTTTCTGCTGCCGTTCACCCGGCCGATCGCCCGCAACCTGCTGCACCTGTTCATCGCCCGCCGAGCGGCACGCTCGGGCCTCGATTTGGACGTCATGCGGGCCAAGGTCGAGCGCGACACCCTGATTCGTGGCGAGACCGTGCCCGACGACGCGCCGCGCAAGGATCCTGAGCCCCCGTCGGATCAGATCGTGATCAAGGGCGAGATCGAACCCTGAGCGACCCGTCGGTCGAGCTTGTCCAGACCCATTCCCGCGCGAGATTGCGTCCGATTTGGGGGGCCGCTCGCCTCAGTACGCGTGACTGCCCCTCAACTCGGACGCAATCTCGCGAGGGTTTGCTCAACCCTGGCTTCTGCGGGGCTCGTCAGCACCCAACTTCTCTGTCATCCCGGCGGACGCGGGCATCTCGTACGGGGCTGGCCCGCGATTGCGCGTTCCGTCCTGTGGCGTGGCAGTGCGGAGATTCCGGCGTTCGCCGGAATGACGGTAGACATGCACGTGTGAAGCGGAGCGGGGGCGCCCCTGTCAGGGTGTGGTCGGGCGTTTGCGCACTGCGAGGCGCTAGCCGAGCAGTTCAGCAAGGGCGGGACAGGGGCGCCTCCGCTCCGCGGCAACAGAACGCAACCAAGCGACCAGCGGGAGCCTCAGTCGTTGCCGCGGATCTCGTCCAAACGTTCGGCGAGCAGTTCCTCGAGCTCTTCGATCGAGCGGCGCTCGCGCAGCATGTCCCAGTGGGTGCGGGGCGGTTTGACCTCTTTCGCCTCGGGTTCGACGCCGTCCGACCGGCGCGCCACGGCACCGCAGCGCGGGCATTCCCACGCGGTGGGCAACTCGGCCTCTTCGGCGAAGGTGATCGAGAAATGATGGCCCTTGGGGCAGTCGAAACCGATGTCTTGACGGGCTGCGAACTCGACTCCCGCGCCGTCGGCGAAGCTCTTCGAGCCCAACCCGGACCCGCGCAACGATCGTTCAGCCATGCCTCTCCCTCCGCCGGACGGCCGGGGTGACGGCCGTACCGTCCCCCAAGCTACTCCGTGTGACCAAGCGGTTCACAAGACCTTGGGTAACACGTTTCCGGCCTCGAGTATTCCCTTGCGCATATCGACCCTGGTCAGTAACAGCCCGCCGACAAGGAAGAACACCACCAGAGCGAGAATCGCGAGACGGTAGCTCTGGCTGAACTGAAAGACCAGTGCGAAGCTCAGCGTGCCCAGCCAACTCGTGCCCCGTTCCATCGCCTGATAGAAGCTGAAGTATTCGGCCTCGCGGCCCTTGGGCACCAGTTGTGAATACATCGACCGGCTCAGCGCCTGCGTGCCGCCCATCACCAGGCCGATCGCGGCCCCCAATGCCAGCAGCGCGACGAACACCCCCGCCGGCAGAAAGAACGCCACGGCCACCACGGCGAACCAGATCACGATGCCGATCAGCACGGTGCGTTTGGCGCCCAGCACGCCGGCCACCCGTCCGAACAGCAAGGCACCGCCGAACGCGACGAACTGGGTGAGCAGAAATGTGATCATCACCTGCGAGGTCGACATCTGCAGTTCCGACTGCGCGTACAGGCTCGACTGGCCGATCACGGTCTGAATGCCGTCGTTGTAGAACAGGTAGGCGGCCAGAAACAGCAGCGTCTGCGGGTAGTTGCGCAGGTCGGCGAAGGTGTTGGCCAGTTGGCGCACCGGGTTGGTGCGCACCGTTGCACGCGCCTGAAGACCGTCCAGGGCGCGGGGTGGCAGCGACCGCAGCCCGATCACCGGAATCAGCGTGAACAGCCCCCACCACAGCCCCGCCGACAACAGGCTCAGCCTGATCGCCAGCCCGTAACTGATGCCCAGCGACTCATACGCGGTCATCGTCACCAGGTTGATCGCCAGCAGCAGCCCACCGCCCAGGTAGCCCAACGCCCAGCCGCGACTCGACACCCGGTCGCGGTCGTCGGGTTGGGCGATGCGCACCAGAATGCCGTCGTAGATCACCTGGGACGCCCCGACGCACACGTTGGCGACGATCATCAGCACCGCGCCGAGCTGCCAGTTGGTGTCGGCCACGAAGAACATCGCGGATGCCGCTGCAGCGCCCACCCAGGCCAGGCCCCCCAGCCACCACTGCGGGTGCTTCGACCGGTCGGCGATCACGCCGATGATCAGCAGCGCGACCAGGCTGAGGATCGTCGAGATGGTGACCAGAAAGGGGTGTACAGCACCCGGCAGCACAGCGAAGCCGAGCAGGTTCACCGGCGTGCTGCACACCTCGCCTGCGGACAGGTCGGGGCAGGCGGCCCGCGTGGCGATGCTGGTGAGGTAGGGGCCCAGAATCACCGTGGCGGTCGTGGTGACGTAGGCGGAGTTGGCCCAGTCGTACCAGTACCAGGCGCGCTGCTGCCGGGTGCTCTTCATCGGTTTCCTTCCCACAGGTCGCGCTCGATCAGCACGTCGCGCAACACGTCGATGCGGTCGCTGACCAGGCCGTCGACACCGAGGTCGATCAGCCGGTGCATCTCCTTGGCCTCGTTGACGGTCCAGACGTGCACGACCCGGCCCGCTTGGTGCGCCGAGCGGACGAGGCCGCGAGTCACCACCGGCAACCGGTCGTGCCAGGCCCGCACCGGTATCTGCAGCGCCACACCGGGGGAGCGGACGAGCCGGCGCACGCCGGGCGCGTACGCGCGCAGGGCGATGCCGGGCGCTCCGACGCTGGTGGCCACCCTTCGTCCGGCCAGTCGACGAAAGGCGCTGAGGCGGGCCTGCGAGAACGACCCGACGCACACCCGGTCGTGCGCCCGATGCGCGTCGATCGCACGGGCCAGGGGTTCGACGGCCCGGGCCACCTTCAGGTCGATGTTGAACCGGGCCTCGGGCAGGGTCTCGAACAGTTCGTCCATGGTGACGATCGGGTCGGTGCCGGCCACCCGCAACCTGCTCAGTTCGTGCCAGGGCAGGGCTTCGGGCGCGCCCCGGCCGTCGGTGACGCGATCGAGAGTGTTGTCGTGAAAACTGAACAACACCCCGTCCGACGAGGTGTGCACGTCGGTCTCGAGGTAGCGGTAGCCGTACTCGACGGCGCTGCGAAAGGCGTGCAGGGTGTTCTCGCGGGGCTGGTCGTCGGGGCAGAGGTAGCCGCCCCGGTGGGCCAGTGCGGCGAACCGGGTGTCGAAGTAGCGGTAGTCGCCGGCCTGCACGCGCCCCAGTATGCGCGAGGGCACGGACGCTGTCACGCATGGTGCGCAGCGGGTGTTCCGGTTCATAATCGGTGCCATGACGGACACCTCAGCACCCATTCGTCAGGCCCTGCGCGACGCGCTTCCGGGGGCCATGAAAGCACGCGACACCCCGAGTCGCAACGCGATTCGATCGGCTCTGGCGGCCATCGAGAACGCCGAGGCCGTCTCGGTCGAGCAGCCAAGTGCCGGCGGTGGCCCGCTCGTCACCAGCGAACACGTCGCGGGCACGTCCGTCGGGGTGGGTGCGGCCGAGGCGCCGCGCCGCGAACTCGACGAGGAGCACGCGCTCGAGATCGTCAGTGCCGAGCGTGACGAACGGCTGTCGGCGGCCGCCGAACTTCGTGCCGCCGGCCAGGAGCAGCGAGCGGCCGACCTCGAAGCGGAGGCGGCCGCGTTGGACGCCTTCTTGTGCTGACTAGGCGACTCGGCGGCTGCCCCTGACCGGTGAGTGCACGAGTTTTCGGTTGCGGCTCGGCTGGGCCAGACTATGGGCTCGTGACTACGATCCTTTCGATCCAGTCGTCTGTCGCCTACGGCCACGTGGGCAACAGCGCGGCAACCTTTCCCCTCATGCGCTCGGGCATCGAGGTGTGGCCGGTGCTCACCGTCCACTTCTCGAACCACACAGGCTACGGTGAATGGCGCGGGCCGCTGCTTGCCGCGTCAGAAGTGGCCGAGGTGATCCGGGGCATCGACGAGCGTGACGTGCTGGGCCGGGTGGACGCCGTGCTGTCGGGCTATCAGGGTGCCGAAGAGGTTGGTGCGGTGGTGCTCGACGCCGTCGAGCTGGTGAAGCAGCGCAGCCCCAAGGCCATCTACTGCTGCGACCCGGTGATGGGCGACGTGGGCCGAGGCTTCTTCGTGCGGCCGGGCATTCCCGAGTTCATGCGCGACCGGGTGGTGCCGAAGGCCGATATCGTCACCCCCAACCACTTCGAGCTCGACTTTCTCACCGGCCACGAAAGCCACACCCTCGATGCGGTGATCGACGCCGCCCACGCCCTGCGCGTCAGGGGACCCGAGACCGTGTTGGTCACCTCAGTGGTGGTCGACGGCACCGCCGACGACGAGTTGACCATGCTGGCCGTCACCGGCGAAGGGGCCTGGCAGGTGGTCACCCCCCGGCTCGACCGCATCTTCACGGGCTCGGGCGACCTCACCGCGGCCATGTTTCTGGCCAACTACCTGCGCAGCGGCTCGGCCGCAGAGGCGGTCGGACAGACCGGCGACATCGTCTACTCGGTGCTGAAACAGACCAGCGAATCGGGGCTCAGCGAACTGCAACTCGTGGCCGCGCAAGACGAGATCGTCTCTCCGACCTACCACTTCGACGTCACCCAGGTGCGCTGACCCAGAATCAGGGGACGGTTCCCCTGAACCGCGCGGCGTCGGTTACCGCGCCGTCATCACGATCGGGTCGCCGTCGGTGATGGCGATGGTGTGCTCACTGTGCGCCGTGCGTGAACCGTCGGCGCTGCGAATGGTCCAGCCATCGGGGTCCATCACGATCTGATCGGTGCCGGCCATCAGCCACGGCTCGATGGCGATCACCAACCCCGGGCGAAGCGCGAAGCCCCGGCCGGCGCGGCCGTCGTTCGAAATGTGCGGGTCACCGTGCATGGTGCGGCCCACCCCGTGGCCACCGAACTGGGTGTTGACGCCGTAACCGTATTCGCGGGCCGTCGCCCCGATGGCGGCGCTCAGGTCGCCGACCTTCTTGCCCGGACGGGCCACCTCGATGGCCCTTGCCAGCGCCACCTCGGTGGCCTCGATCAGCTTCAGGTCCTCATCGCGCGGGGTGCCCACCACCACGCTGAGCGCCGAGTCGCACACCCACCCGTCGACGCTCACGGCGAAGTCGAAGCTGACCAGGTCGCCGTCGCGCAGCTTGTACGTGTGGGGCAGCCCGTGCAGCACGGCGTCGTTGACGCTGGTGCACAGCACCTTGCCGAACGGCCCGCGGCCGAACGACGGCGCGTAGTCGATGTAGCACGAGGTGGCGCCGCGCTCACGAATCATGTCGTGTGCGAGCGCGTCCAGGTCGAGCAGGTCGACCCCGACGGCGGCGACCTCAGCAAGCGCGGTCAACACCTGCGCCACGAACGCCCCGGCTGGACGCATCTCGGTCAGTTGAGCGGGGGAGAGCAACTCGATCGGCACGCGCAGCAGCCTAGTGGTGCGTTCTGCCAACCAAGTCACCTTCGAGGCGCATGGGCAAGCAACCCGCGGCGTTGCACTCAGTCGAGATACCACCCGGTATTGCGGTGTGCGCCGGAATGATGGGGGCCGCTCAGTCGCGAAACACCTCGATGTGGGCGCCCAGTGCGTTGAGCCGGTTGGGCAGGTCTTCGTAGCCCCGGTTGATCACGTACACGTCGCGCAGCACCGACGTGCCGCGAGCCGCCAGTGCCGCCAGCAGCAGACACACCGCGGGCCGCAGCGCCGGGGGACAGATGATCTCTTGCCCGCGCCACCGGGTGGGGCCGGTGACGATGATGCGGTGCGGGTCGAGCAACTGCACCTGAGCACCCAGCTTGGTGAGTTCGACCAGGTGAATGGCGCGGTTCTCATACACCCAGTCGTGAATCATGGTCTGCCCGTCGGCGACCGCGGCGATCACCGCGAAGAACGGCAGATTGTCGATGTTCAGCCCGGGGAACGGCATCGGGTGAATCTTGTCTGAGTTCGCGTGCAGCTTCGACGGGTACACGGTGATGTCGACCAGCCGGGTGCGTCCGTTCTGGGCCGGGTATTCGGGCGACAGGTCGTAGCGCAGCCCCATCTCGGCCAGAATCGCCAACTCGATCTCGAGAAACTCGATCGGGCAGCGCTGAACGGTGAGCTCAGATCCCGTGACGATCGCGGCGGTGAGCAGGCTCATCGCCTCGATCGGGTCTTCGGACGGCGCGAACGACACGTCCGCGTCGATCACGGCCAGGCCGCGCACCCGCAGGGTGGTGCTGCCGATGCCGTCGATGCTCACCCCGAGTTCCTGCAAGAAGAAGCACAGGTCTTGCACCATGTAGTTGCTGCTGGCGTTACGGATCACGGTTTCGCCCGGGTGGCGGGCGGCCGCCATGAGGGCGTTCTCGGTGACCGTGTCGCCGCGTTCGGTGAGCGTGATCGAGCGGGGCGCGAACGGCTCGAGCGGGTCGACGTGGGCGTGGTAGGAGCCCTCGGTGGCCTTGATGTCGAGGCCGAACTGGCGCAGCGCGTGCAGGTGCGGGGTCACTGTGCGGGTGCCCAGGTTGCAACCGCCGGCGTACGGCAACTCGAACAGCAGCTCGTCGTGCAGCAGTGGGCCGAGAAACATGATGATCGACCGGGTGCGGCGGGCGGCGTCCTCGTCCATGTGATCGAGGCGCAACCGCCCCGGACGCACGAGCTCGAGCTCGCTCTTGTCGGGCGACCAGGTGGCCCGCACGCCGATGCTGGTGAGCACCTCGAGAATGCGGTTGACCTCTTCGATCTGCGCGATGCCCCGCAGCACCGTGCGGCCCCGGTTGAGCAGCGAGGCGCACAACAGTGCCACCGCCGCGTTCTTGGACGAGCGCACGTCGATCGCCCCCGACAGCTTGGTTTCGCCGCGAATGCGCAGGTGCAGGGCGGCGCCGGCGGGCTCCGGCTGCTCGAGGGCCTCGGCGATGCGGTTGACCAACTCGATCGACAGCTGGCGGTTGCCCTCTTCGACGTCGTTGATGGTTTCGGGCGAGGTGCCCAACTCGTCGGCCAGTTCCTGCTGGGTGAGACCGCGCTGCCGACGCGCGTCGCGAATCAGGTAGCCGACACGGGTTGGGGAGAGCTCTGCCACCCGGGCAGCATAAGCCATGCGCCGGCGGCGGTTCGGCCACCCGCAGGCCACTAGGGGTGTCACCGCCAGGCGGACGCGGACGGGCACGGGCTGAAAACTCACCGGTTCACCCACTAGGGTGCTGCGTATGAGCGCACACTACGACGTCGTTGTCCTGGGCGCCGGTCCGGGCGGCTATGTGGCTGCCATCAGGGCCGCGCAGCTTGGCCAGAAGGTGGCCATCATCGAGAAGCAATGGTGGGGCGGTGTGTGCCTCAACGTGGGCTGCATTCCCACCAAGTCGTTGCTTCGCAACGCCGAACTGGCCCACATCTTCACCCACGACAAAGACCTGTTCGGCATCGAGGGCGAGGTCACCTTCAACTTCGGCAAGGCGTTCACCCGCAGCCGCGACGTGAGCAACCGCATGGTCGGCGGCATTCACTACCTGATGAAGAAGAACAAGATCACCGAGTACAACGGGTGGGGCACGATCGTCGACGCCAAGTCGATCGAGGTGAAGACCGACACCGGCACCGAGGTGGTCACCTTCGACAACCTCATTCTCGCCACCGGCTCGACCACCCGCATGATTCCCGGAACGTCGCGCAGCGAGCGGGTGTTCACCTACGAAGAGCAGATTCTGTCTGACAACCTGCCCGAGTCGATCATCATCTGCGGTTCGGGCGCCATCGGCACCGAGTTCGCCTACGTGCTCGCCAACTACGGCGTCAAGGTCACCATCGTCGAGTTTCTCGACCGCATGGTGCCGCTCGAAGACCCCGAGATCTCGCGTGAACTGGCCAAGGCCTACAAGAAGATGGGCGTCGAGGTGCTCACCTCAACCAAGGTCGAGGCGATCGAAGACACCGGCTCGGGCGTCAAGGTGACCGTCAGCCCCGCCAAGGGCGGTGACCAGAAGGTGCTCGAGGCCGACCGGGTGCTGCAGTCCATCGGCTTCGCGCCCCGCACCGAGGGCTACGGGCTCGACAAGCTGGGCGTCGAACTCACCGAGCGCGGTGCGATCAAGATCGACGACTACATGCGCACCAACGTGCCGGGCGTCTACGCCATCGGCGACGTCACCATGAAGCTCGCGCTCGCCCACGTGGCCGAGGCGCAGGGTGTGGTGGCCGCCGAGACCATCGCCGGCGCCGAGACCATGCCGATCAACTACGACATGATTCCCCGAGCCACCTACTGCCAGCCGCAGATCGGTTCGTTCGGCTACACCGAAGAGCAGGCCAAAGAGCGCGGGTACGACGTCAAGGTGTCGAAGTTCCCGTTCAGCGCCAACGGCAAGGCGTGGGGCCTGGGTGACGCGACCGGCTTCGTCAAGCTCGTCGCCGACGCCGAGCACAACGAGATTCTCGGTGCACACATGATCGGCCCCGACGTCACCGAGTTGCTGCCCGAACTCACATTGGCCCAGCAGTGGGACCTGACCGCCGACGAAGTCGGACGCAACGTGCACGCGCACCCGACACTGTCCGAGGCGCTGAAAGAGACCGTGGAGGGCATCTCGGGGCACATGATCAACTTCTGAGCTGGGGCGCGTCCGCACAACCGATGCCGGCACCAGTGTCTGGTGCCCTGTTCGTGATCTGGTGCCGTGTTATTGCACGGCACCAGTTCGGTTTCACGGTAGTTCGGACGGATGTCGGCATCGGTTGATCGTCACCAGCGAGACCCACCGCTGGCACTCACTCTCAGGGAGCGTGCGGACGGCCTGCCGAGAAATTGTTCTCGGCAGGCCCGTCCGTTGTAGTCAGATCACGCGGACGCCTTCGGGGCACCCATGCCCGGATCGATCTGGTACGGCCCCGCCGCCGACGGCCTCACGTCGAAGTCGAAGATCGCGGTGGGAATGTAGACCGTCGAGCACGAGTTCGGAATGTCGACCACGCCCGAGAGCCGCCCCTCGATCGGTGCCGAACCCAGCAGCAGGTAGGCCTGCTCGGGCGCGTAGCCGAACTTGGTCAGGTAGTCGATGGCGTGCAGGCAGGCCCGCTGGTACGACAGGTGCGAATCGAGGTAGCGCTGCTCGCCACCCAGCGTCACCGACGTGCCCGAGAACGCGATCCACTCGCTGTACTGGGGATCGACGTTGCCGGGAATGAAGATGGCGTTCTCAGACACACCGTAGGTGTCCATGCCGCCCTTGATCAGATCGACCCGCAGATCGACGAAGCCGCCCATCTCGATGGCGCCGCAGAACGTGATCTCGCCGTCGCCCTGCGAGAAGTGCAGGTCGCCCAGTGACAGGTTCGCGCCGTCCACGAACACCGGGTAGAACACCCGCGTGCCCTTGCTGAGGTTCTTGATGTCTTGATTGCCGCCGTTCTCGCGCGGGGGAGCGGTGCGAGCGGCCTCGCCGCCGACCCGACCCCATTCGCCGCGGTCGAGTCCGCCCAGAATGGCGTGCTCGGCCTCGGGCGGCAGCGCCAGCGGCGGCACCCGGTCGGGGTCGGTGGCGATCAGCGCACCTTCGCGCTGGTTCCACTTCGCCAACAGCTCAGCCGACGGCGCGGTGCCCATCAGGCCGGGGTGGATCAGGCCGGTGTAGCTGACGCCCGGCACGTGACGAGAGGTGGCGACCTGGCCGCTGAAGTCCCAGATCGCCTTGTAGGCGTCGGGGAACTGTTCGGTGAGAAAGCCGCCGCCGTTGCGGGTCGCGAAGATGCCGGTGTAGCCCCAGCCCTGGCCGGCCAGCGGGCCCTCTTCTTGCGGAATCGGGCCGACGTCGAGAATGTCGACGATCAGCAGGTCGCCGGGCTTGGCGCCCTCGACGGCGAACGGGCCGCTGAGGGTGTGCACGGTGAGCAGGGGAGCGTCCAGGATGTCTTGCGCCGAGTCGTCGTTCTTGATCGCCCCGTCGAACCATTCGCGGCAGTCGACCCGAAAGCTGTCACCGGGTTTGACCGTGGCCACCGGCGGAATCTCGGGGTGCCATCGGTTGTGGCCGAGCTTCTCTTGTTCGGTGAACTTCTTGGACGAGTCCAGAGGAAAGATGTTCTCCGGCATGGTTGGGGCTCCTTACTGGTAGGGGGTACTGCGGGCTGAGGGGGTACTGCGAAACAGGGGTGCGAACAAGAGGGGACGAGGAACGTCGGGGGTGCACGAGTGGGTCGGCTGACCCGTCCCGCCGCCGGCGGGACCTGCCCATCAGGGCCGCGGCAGCTTCGCGTGCAAAGGGTTGTGGGTCACCCGCTGGGTGCGGGTGCGTCCAGACTTGGGCAGGCTGGTGACCACGGGGGGCTCGTGCGCAGAGCGCGCGGCCGAATCGATCACCCGAAAGGCCGACGTGCCCGCCGCCGACAGGTGCGGCGTGGTGATCACCCTGGTCGCCTCGGCGCCGCACTCGCGGCACACGGTCTGCGCGGGTACCTCTGCCATGCGAAACGTGGCATCGAACAGGCACCCGGCCTCGCAGCGAAAGCTGTACGTGGGCATGAACTCAGCCACCTCTCGGGGTCGGGCTCGGCGCCGATGGAGCCACGCATCGCCACTTTGCAATGCACGAGCCGGCGCGCTTGGCCAGGTTCGTGACGCTATCGGCCGAGGCCGTGAGCGTCAACGGTTGGGCCCCGAACCGTGGGCCGGGCTGGTGCGTGGGGCACCTCAGCGGTAGTCGAGCCGGACGCCGGGTGAACGGTTGGTGACGATCGGCAGAATCGCCCGCGGGTGAGCTTCGGGTGCGGTGCCGGTGTTGGCACAATGGGCTGATGCCTTCCCGCTACCGCTTCACCGTGCTCGCCCTCGCGCTGGTGGCGGCGTTGAGCGGCTGCAGCTCGGCGAACCCGTCGGCGCCGGCCTCGACCCCGGCCGGCAGCGCGCCGAGTTCTGCACAGCCCAGCGCGTCCACCGCGGCGAGCATTAGCCCCACCCCGTCGCCGTCCACGAGCTCGCAGCCACCGGCCGCGAGCGAGCTGCCGCGAGGTGGACGTGAGGTGTTCCCGACCTATCGGCTGTTCGGCTACTCGGGTTACCCCGGTGCCCCGGGCCAGGGACGGCTCGGCATCGGTTCGCTCGACGCGCGGATGACCGAGATCGAGAAGCGCGGCAAGTCGTGGACGGGGGGCCGCAAGCTGCTGCCGGTCATGGAGTTGATCGCGGTCACCGTGCACGCCAGCCCCGGCAAGGACGGAATGTACCGCACGCGAGCGCCCGAGGCGGTGATCAAGCGCTGGCACGACGCAGCGGTGAAGCACAAGGCGATGCTGCTGCTCAACATCCAGCCCGGCCGGGCCGACTTCATCGACGAGGTGAAGCACTTCGAGAAGTGGCTCAAATACCCTGACGTGGGCGTGGCGCTCGACCCCGAATGGGCGGTCAACAAGGGCCAGATTCCGGGCCGGTCGTTCGGCAGCACCACCGGTGCCGAACTCGACCAGGTGTCGCGGTATCTGTCGCAGGTGGTCGAGGCGAACAACCTGCCCGAGAAGGTGATGCTGTTTCACCAGCTGCACGTAACCATCGTGAAGAGCCCGAAGGCGCTCAAGCAACACCCGGGTGTGGTGCCGATCAACTCCGTCGACGGCATCGGCTCGCCGGCGCAGAAGATCGCCACCTACAAGGGCGTGATGAAGACCCGGCCCAGCTACGTGCACGCCGGCTTCAAGATCTTCTTCAAAGAAGACGTGGCCACCGGCAAGCGGCTGATCACGGCCAAGGACGTGCTGTCGCTGAAACCGCAGCCGGAGTACATCCTGTTCGAATGAGTCGGCGGCCTCAGGCGGGGTCGTCGCTTGCGCGGCGGGATCGTCGGGCTGCCGCCAGCACGGTGGCAGCCAGTGCGACACCGGCCAATACGACGAACACCAACTGCAGTGCGCCCACCGGCGTCCAGCCCTGACCGTGCAGCGCCGAGTAGAGGCCGCCGGCGAGCATCGCCACCCATGCCGTCGCCGCCGTTTCGGCGAAGGCGATCAGCGTGCCGACGGTCGCGGCCGGTCGGCCGGTCGAGAAGGGTTCTGAGCTGAGCAGGGGATAGGCGGCACCCATGCCCACGCCGCCCAGCACGGCCCCGGCGATCGTCGTTGTGACTCCTGCTCCGCCACCGACGATCAGGGCCGCGATCACCAGCAGGCAGGCGAACAGCACCAGGCCCGGGCCCAGCACCGCACGATCGGGACGGGCTTTCGGCTGCGGTTTGAGACCCACGAGCGACCAGGCCAGCAGGCCGCCGGTCAGGGCCACCGACGACACCAACACGGTTGAGCCGAGACCCTCGATGATGGTCAGCGAGAGCAGCTCGTAGACACCGAAGAACGCCGCGCACAGCAACGCGAACGCCAGCAGCGGCCGGGCCTCGCCCGGTATTCCCCGCACGAGGAACACCGCGATGGCGACACCGCCGGCGACGATGCCGCAAAGCAGCGCGACCAGGCCCAGGCCGGACGGGCTGGCCGACCCCCACGAACCGATCCCGAGCGCGACCGCAACGCCGACACCGACCCGGGCGCTGACCGTGGTGGGCTCGGCTTGGGGGCGCCAGGGGAGTGCGCCGACGGTGAGACCGATCAGGGTGCGTCCGATCACCACCAGCACCGCGGGCCAGCCGATCGCCCAGCGCCAGCCCACCCAGTCGGTGATCACGGCGTTGAGCGGCGGGCCGAGCACCGACGGCAGCAGCCAGATCAGCGCGTACAGCCCGAACACCCGCGGCCGTTCGTGCTCGTCGAACAGGGCTCCGATCGCGCCGACGCCGAAACCGGCGAGCAGCCCGGCGGCGATGCCGCGCACCACCGTTCCGGCCAGCACCCAGCCCATGGTGGGTGCGAACACCGCCAGCGCGGCGCCGACCACGTACAGCGCGGTGGCCACCACGAGCACCCGCAGCGGCGGAACGCGCTGCAGAATCGGCGCCGTGAACGACAGCATCAACACCGCAGCCACCGAACCGGCGGCCAGCGTGGCGCCGAACAGGGCGAAGCCGTCCAGGTCGCGCGCCATCACCGGCAGTACGGTGCTGTAGGCGATGCCCTGCATGGCACCGGCGAACTCGGTGAGCAGCAGGGCCATCAAGAACCGTCCGCGGCGTCCGTGCAGCACGGCCGCCAACCCGGTGTGCCGACTTACGGAGTCATGCATCGAACCAGTGTTCGAATGATGGGTGGTTCGCGTAGTCGCTGCCGTAGTCCGCGCGGTAACCGAGGTGCTGATAGAAGGCGATGGACGACGGCGCCGCCTGCCACTCGAGGTGTTTGACCTGCCGGCTGCGGCACCAGACCACGATGGCTCGATGCAGGCGCCGGCCCAGGCCGCTCTGACGATGGTCTTCGCGCACGAACAGGTCGTGTAGCCGCGCGGTGGTCCATGAGTGCCGCAGCGTCGGCCCGTAGTCCTGGGCGTGCGCGTAGCCGACCAGCACGCCGTCATGGTCGGCCACCACGACGCAGTGACGCGGGTCGGCGACCAGTGCGGCGATGCGTTCGGCGTGCGAGGCCAGCGATTGGGGGTCGGCGGTGAAGAGGCCGAAGTCGGCGGCCAATTGGGCCATTTGAGCGACGTCATCGTCGGTCGCGCGGCGAATCGCCAGCATGCGATCAGCCTAGCGGCCCGGTGGAACCAGGGGTGCCTTGAATCAAGCCGTACTCGACCTACGGCGAACGCCTCGAAAGACCGTCGTCCAACGCGAAACGATTTGTCCGATAAGCAGCATTATGTCAACACGCGCGAACGGGCACGACCCCTGTCATGGCTGCCCAAGGTGGGCGCGGGCAGTTCTC
>ERZ724512.404-NODE-404-length-19680-cov-7.154904_pt1 | contig 19680 bp, 20 predicted proteins | sample MGYA00376045_ERZ724512 | MGnify/ENA primary metagenome ERZ724512 (study PRJEB28724, sample SAMN07190883) | activated sludge metagenome | isolation source: activated sludge of sewage treatment plant in Hong Hong | place: Hong Kong | collected 2016-03-17 ... | reverse complement strand
GGGCTGACAGGAACCGCCGACTCGCCCACCCACCAGCTCGAGTGTCCACTCCGTGGGGCCTGACAGGAACCGCCGACTCGCCCACCCACCATCTCGAGCGTCCACTCCGTGGGGCCTGACAGGAACCACGTACTCCCCCACGGGGCTACGGCTCCCGGGATGACAAACCGAGCCGCACGCAGTTCTGGACGTGCAGCCATCTGCCTGATGCCATCGGTTAGAGTTCGGGACATCCGTTAGAGCTAATTGTCCGTTTTGAACCCCTTTGTCCTCTAACGGATGTCGACAACTCTCACCGATGCGCGCGGGCAGTCTGAGCGAGCGATCCGGGCGCTCTCGCTCGCCTCGGAGAGTTCCTTTTCGATCGCTGAAGTGCAAACTTTGAAACACGAAACCAAGGACTCTGGCTGACAGGAACCGACGGACCGCCGCTGGTGATCCGTCTCCCAAATCCTGCAGAGCCCCTCGAAACTGGTTGTGGGACCGGGGAAGCATCCCCGGTCCCACAACCAGTCGGGCTGACAGGAACCACCCACTCGCCCCACGGCGAGCGGGCTCCCAAATCCTGCAGTGCACTCACGAACAATGCGATTGACCCGGGAAGCATCCCGGGTCCATCGCATTGTCGGGCTGACAGGATTTGAACCTGCGACCCCCTGACCCCCAGTCAGGTGCGCTACCAAGCTGCGCTACAGCCCGTCGCACGCCGCGGCGTGCCCGTCCAGATTAGCGTGAGTGGCAGTCGCCTCGGAGATCCCCCTCGGCCAGTCACGCACCGCTGCGCTGGCTGTCGTCTGTGCTATGAGGTCTCGCTCGGACTACGCTCCGCCCATGGGCATAGCCCTGGTGATGGTCCCGGCCGCAGTGGGCGGCGATGCTGGCGTGCCCGATCTCGTGGTGGACATCGGGCTGGCGCTGGTCGCGGCAGGAGTGCTGGCCATCGGGTTCACGCGGCTACGAATACCGACGGTCGCAGCCTTCCTGCTTGCCGGGGTCCTGCTCGGACCCACGGTCAGCGGACTGATCAGCGACCCCGTCAATATCGACACGATCGCGCAACTTGGCCTGATTCTGCTGCTGTTCCTGATCGGGCTGGAGATCGACATCCGGAGCCTGTTTGCGAAGGGGCGAACGGTGATCGTGGCGGGCCTGCTGCAGTACCCGCTTACTGTCTTGTTCGGCTTCCTTGTGGCGCAGGCCTTCATACTGGCGGGCATCACGCTGGGGGTAGTGCAGGGCGATTACGCCGCACTCTATGTCGGGCTGGCCATTGCCGCCTCGTCGACGCTGATCGTGGGGGCGCTGTTCCAGCAGACGTTCACTCTGGACACCCAGACCGGTCGCATGGCTCTGGCTCTGCTCGTGTTCCAGGACATCTGGGCAATCGTCGTCCTCGCGATCCAGCCGAATCTGGACGATCCGCAGATCCTGCCCATTGCATCCGCCTTCGTGGGCATCGCGCTTGTGGCAGCCGGCGCGATGGCCGTGGCCCACTGGGTGCTGCCGATCGGCTTCCACTGGATAGCCAAGCAGCCATCCACGATTCTCATCGCCTCGCTCGCCTGGTGCTTCGCCGTAGTTCTCGCCGGCAGTTCCTTGGATCAGGCCGTCACCGCGCTGACCGGCGCGCAGACAGAGTTCAACGTCAGCGCAGGCATGGGCGCCCTGATCGCCGGAGTGACCATGGCAAGCCTCCCGTTCAGCGCAGAGATCGTACGTCAGGTCTCAGTAGTCCGTGACTTCTTCGTCACGCTCTTCTTCGTGGGTCTGGGCATGACCGTCCCTGCGCCCGACGGGGTCGCAATCCTGCTCGTCGCGGTGGCGCTGGCAGCACTCGTCCTGCTGAGCCGCTACCTCGTGATGGTGCCGCTGCTCTACCTGGCCGGACTGGATCGCCGGACTACCGTGCAGACGTCGAGCAGGCTCGCGCAGATGTCCGAGTTCAGTCTCGTCATCGCGTACCTCGGGCTGCAGCTCGGGCACATCGACGCCGGGCTCAACTCCGCCATCATCTTCGCGTTCGTCATCACGGCAGTCCTCACTCCCACACTGTTCGCGCATGCTGACTCGCTGCACGACCGCATCGCCCCGCTGCTGGGACGCCTGGGCATGAAAGCGCCACGCGACGACCGGGAAGACGACACTGCCGAATACGACCTCGCGCTGCTCGGCGTGCATAGAACCGCCTCATCGCTGTTGCACGAACTTGCTGTGTCGGCGCCGGAGGTACTGCGCCGCACAGTGGCCGTCGACTTCAACGTCGGGATCCACCGCGACATCGAGGCGATGGGTCCCCGAGTCGTCTACGGAGATCTCACGAGTCCTGAGACCCTGCGCCACGCCGGTGTCGACCGGGCCCGGGTCGTTCTGTGCACGATCCCCGACGCCGTCCTGTCCTCAGCAACCACGGTCGGAGTCGTCCGCATGCTGCGCCAACTCAACAGGTCAGCCATCGTGATCGCCACCGCCACGACGTTCCCCGAGCAGGTAAGGCTGTACGCGGCCGGGGCTGACTTCGTGTTGATGCCGCGGGTGCAAGCCGCAGTTGCGGCCCAGGATGCAGTGCAGGCCGCCCTCTCCGGGCATTTGGCAGAGCTGCGGGCCAGCGGTGCCCCGAGCCCGCGCCGCGAGGTACTCGAATAGGCCTTCAGCGCCGCTTGCGCTTCTCCCGGATTCGCAGGTTGATCCGCATTGGCGTCCCCACGAAGCCGAACGTCTCCCGCAGACGCCGTTCGATGTAACGCCGGTACCCGTGCTCCAGGAACCCGGTCGTGAACAACGCGAATGTCGGCGGGCGGGTGGCTGCCTGCGTGCCGAACAGGATGCGCGGCTGCCTTCCACCCCGGATCGGATGTGGGTGTGATGCGACCAACTCGGACAGGAACGTGTTGAGCCGGCCGGTCGGTACGCGCATGGCCCAGGAGTCCAGCGCCGTCACCAGCATGGGCGGGATCTTGCGTACCCCCCGCCCCGTCTTCGCGGAGATGTTGACGCTCTGCGCCCACGGCGCTCCGACCAGGTCGACGTCGATCTCCCGTTCCAGCTCGCGGCGCCGGTCGTCGTCCATGAGGTCCCACTTCGAAAACGCGACCACCAGTGCCCGGCCGGCGTCCACGACCATCTGGATGATCCGGATGTCCTGTTCCGTGATGGGCTCGCTGGCGTCGATGACCACCAGCGCCACGTCGGCCCGCTCGATCGCGCGCTGCGTGCGTAGCGAGGCGTAGTACTCATGCCCACTGGCCTCACGCACCCGCCGCCGGATGCCGGCAGTGTCCACGAACAACCACTGTTCGCCCTCGAGGTCGACCACTTCGTCCACGGGGTCGACTGTGGTCCCCGCAACGGAGTCGACGACCGCCCGTTCCTCGCCCGCGAGCCGGTTCAACAGCGACGACTTGCCCACGTTGGGCCGGCCCACGATGGCCACGCGGCGCGGTCCGGCATGCTCGACCCCAGACCCCTCCTCCGGCAACTGCGCCACCACGACGTCGAGCAGGTCCCCCGAACCCCGGCCGTGCAACGCCGAAACCGGATACGGCTCACCCAGTCCCAGCGACCACAAGGAAGCCGCGTCCGCCTCCCCGACCATGTCGTCGACCTTGTTCGCGGCCAGGACCACGGGCTTGCCAGACGCCCGCAGAATCGGAACCACGCGTTCGTCGGTGTCCGTGATGCCCACCGTGGAATCCAGGACGAACACGACCACGTCGGCCTCTTCCACCGCGCGAGTCGCTTGCGTCGCGATGTCAGCGCGCATGCCTATGGCGTCGTGTTCCCAGCCGCCGGTGTCCACCAGTTGGAACCGGGTGCCGGCCCATTCCGCGGTGTAACGGACCCGGTCACGGGTCACGCCGGGCACATCCTGCACGACAGCTTCGCGACGGCCGAGAATACGGTTCACCAAGGTCGACTTGCCGACGTTGGGCCGACCGATGATGGCCACGACCGGCAGACCGGGCTCTGGCGTCTGCTCGTCCTCGGCCTCAGTGATCTCCTCTGCAAGCGCCTCGGCGGCAGCAGTCAGTGCCTCGAGGTCATCGCCTTCGATGTCGTCGGTGTAGACCTCGTCGTTCTCACTCACAGGCGCTCCTCGACCAATGCCGTCACGTGGTCGATGACTTCGGCCAGCGTCATGAAGGTAGCGTCGACGTGCACCGCGTCCCTCGCGGCCTGCAGCGGAGAAACCGCGCGTGACGAATCGGCCGCGTCCCGGGCGGCCAGACTCTGATGCGTGTCCGACACATCCGCGTCGTGCCCGCGCTCGGCGTTCTCCGCGGCACGGCGTGCGGCCCGGGCTTCGACGTCAGCCGTCAGGTAGACCTTCAGGGTTGCGTCCGGAAACACCACAGTCCCCAGATCGCGGCCCTCCGCCACGAGGCCTTTGCGCGCGGCCTGCGCCACTTCCCGCTGCCGGGCGACCAGCGCCGTCCGGACCTCCGGCACAGCGCTATAGCGACTCACTGCGGCGGTGACTGCAGGCGTCCGGATTGCTTCGGACACGTCAACCCCACCAACCGCAATGGTCGGATGCGCAGGGTCGGTACCACTGATCAGTTGGATGTCGCCGAGCCTGTCGGCGATCTGCGAGTCCGAGACGTCGTTCTGCAAACCCCACCAGGTGATGGCCCGGTACATCGCACCGGTGTCCAGGTAGTCGTAGCCGAGCCCGGTCGCCACACCCTTGGACACGCTGGACTTGCCGGACCCGGAAGGTCCGTCCACGGCGACGATGACTGGCACAGGTGCGAGCCTACCGGCGCGACCACGGCTTCAGCCCCGCAGCACCCAGCCGCCCTGCTGAAGCGAATCCCGCAACGTGCTCTCAGAATCCGGACGCACCACCAGGTGCGCGATAGCACGCAACCGGCCGAGCGTGTGCTCGATCCGGACGTCTTCGAGGTTCACTCCGGCTTCGCCCGCCCGTAGGAACAGGGCCGCCAGCTGACCAGGGGCGTCCTCGATCACAACCGAGACGGTCACATAGGCGCCGGCCTCCCCGCCGTGCTTGCCCGGCAGCCGATCCCGTCCCTCGACCCCTCTGGCCAACAACTCCCGGACCTGACCCGAATCGCCAGCGCCCAGCGCCTGACCGAACGACGACACGTCCGCGGCGAAGCGTTGCAGGTGTGGCGTCACGTGGTCGGCATTCGCCAGCAGGATCTGCGACCACAAGTCGGGGTCACTGCCCGCGATCCGCGTCGTGTCGCGCAACCCGGGGCCGGCGACACTCACGTCTGAAGCAGACGCCCCCACCAGTTGTGCAGCTAGCAAGGACGCCACCACCTGCGGCGCATGCGAACACAAGGCCACAGCGCGGTCGTGCTCGTCGGGATCCATGAGTCGCACAACCGCGCGCAACTGCTCGGCCAACGAGGCAACCTGTTCCAGTCGCGCTGGCTCGGTGACTGCGGTAGGAGTCAGAATCCACGGCCGGTCCTCGAAGAGATCGCCACGCCCGGCGGCCGCACCGGAGATCTCGCGTCCCGCCATCGGATGGCCGGGGACATACCTCGCGAGATCCTCCTCCCCGAGCGTGGCCAACGGTTCGGCCTTCACGCTGCCGACATCCGTGACCGTCGCGTTCGGGAAGCGTCGCAACGCGGCAGCAACCTCGTGCGCCAGGGCCTGCGGTGGTACCGCAACGAAAACCAGATCCGGGTCCTCACACGGCTGCCCGGAGCCGGCGCCCATTCCCGTGGCCGTCGCGACTGCCCGCGCGTCGACATCCTCGAGGAACACCTCGACGCCGATCTCGGTCAGCGCCAACCCCAACGAGGTGCCCAGTAGGCCGACCCCTCGGACGAGAACCTTCATTGCGGCTCGGCCGCTCGTCGCAGGCCCTCAGTACCGCGCAGATACACGTGCTGAATCTGTGCGCGCGTCACCGGCGACTGCACATGCGCCATGATCCGAACCACCCGCGGCATCGACCCGGGTACGTCCACCTCGCAAGCGGAAAGCAGCGGCACATCGACAAGGCCAGCCAATCGCGCGCCGGTGGCCGGATACGCCGAGACGAGGTCCGGCGTCGAGGTGAGCACCATGCTGATGAGGTGGTCGTCGGCGACGTCGTTGGCCGTCAACATCTCCCGGACGAGTTCGGCTACCGCTTCCATGATGGCGTCGGGCTCGTCGGCAGCCACCTGGGTCGCCCCCCGGATTGCGCGCACTGGCATGTTCGCAGCCTACAAACCGACCTCGGTGTACAGACTCTGCAGTTCGCGCCCCGACAATTCCCTGATCTGGCCGGCCCTCAGACCCGTCAGTCGCACGGGCCCAACGGCAGTCCGCACGAGTCGCGTCACGGGGTGGCCCAGGGCATCGAACAGGCGGCGCACGACGCGGTTGCGTCCCTCGTGCAGCGTCACTTCGACCACGCTGCTGTTCTGGCCGGCGTCGATGATGCGACACGCATCCACCGTCACGGGACCGTCGTCCAGCTGCACAGGCTTACGCAGCCGGTTCCGCAGCCCCGCGTCCACACGCCCCTCAACCGTTGCCACATACGTCTTGGCAACGCCGTGCGACGGATGGGCGATCCGGTGTGCGAGGTCCCCGTCGTTGGTCAGCAGCAACAGCCCCTCGGTGTCGACATCGAGGCGACCCACGTGAAAGACCCGTTCCTCGCGGTCCTGGACGTAGTCGCCCACATTGGGACTCGCACCGCTCATCGCCGACGTCACGCCGCGCGGTTTGTGGAAGGCGAGGACCACCAGTTCCGGGCGGGTCGGGATGCGCACACCGTCCACATGGATGACCGCGGTCTGCGGATCGACCTGGGTGCCTGGCACCGCGACCCGGCCATCGACGGTGACCCGGCCTTCGGCCACCAACTGGTCACAAATCCGACGGCTGCCGACGCCCGCGGCTGCGAGGACCTTCTGCAGACGCACCTAGAATTCGCCGGTCAGTTCCGGAGAGTCGAGATCGGCGAGATCCGGCAGGTAGTCGGCCACCGGCGGCAATTCGTCCAGCTTCGCGATCCCGAGCCGCTGCAGGAAGTACTCCGTGGTCGCGTACAGCACCGCCCCACTGTCTGCGTCGTGCCCGACCTCGGTGATCAGGCCCCGGTTCATCAGTGTCTTCATCACGCCGTCGACATTGACCGCCCGAATCGCGCTGACCCGGCTTCGGGAGACCGGCTGCCGGTAGGCCACCACCGCCAGCGTCTCCAAAGCGGCCTGCGACAACCGCGCGCTCTGACCGTCCTTCACGAAGCGGGTCACCAATTCACTGCAATCGGCGGCCGTCACGAAGCGCCAGCCCGCGGACTCGCGGCGGATCGTGAAGCCGCGCCCGGATGTGGCGTAGTCCGACTGCAACTGCTCGACGGTGTCGGTGATCTCGTCCGGCGGGGTGTTGAGCACGACGCCGAGATCCTCGGCGGACATCGGCTCGTCGGCGATCAACAGCAACGCTTCGACGGCCGCACGCAGCGACGGCGCACCGAGATCATGCGGCCCCTCGGCCTCGTGAGCGGCCGGAGCGCCCAGCCGGTCGGTGAGGTCAATCACCCGATGCGTCACTGGTTTCCTCCCAATGGATCGTCAGCTCCCCGAGCGCGCGCTCCTGCTCGAAACGCACAGTGCCGTCGCGATACAGCTCGAGCAGGGCGAGAAAACGCCCCACCACAATCATGCGGTTGTCGGCGTTCTCGATGAGTTCCCGGAATGTGGCGTGCCCGCGCTCCTGCAGAGCCTCGGCGAGGATCTGCTTCTGCTCGGCAACACTGACCGGGGGCGCATGGACATGGTCGATGGCCACTTCTGGCACAGGCTTGGGGGCGAGCGCCACTGCCGCCAGCGCGGCGAAGGCCTCGGGCCCCAAACCCAGCACAACATCGGGCAACAGTCCATGCAGGTCGGGGTCGAGGCCCACCGTGCGCGGCTGCATCAGGGGCGCGTCGTCAATCATCCGCGCGAGGATCCCCGATACGTCTTTGTAGGCCCGGTACTGCATCAGCCGGGCGAACAGCAGGTCGCGGGCTTCCAGCAGCGCGAGATCCTCCTCGTCCTCGACCTCCGCGCCCGGCAGGAGCTTCACGACCTTGAGGTCGAGCAGGGTCGCGGCGATGACCAGGAACTGGCTGGCCTCGTCGAGGTCCCAATCCCGGCCCTGCTGGCGGATGTACTGCACGAACTCGTCGGTGACCTGGCTGAGACTGAGTTCGGTGACCTCCAGTTTGTGCTTGGAGATTAGCTGCAGGAGCATGTCGAACGGTCCCTCGAACTCCTCGAGGTGCACGGCGAAGCCCACGGGCTCGCTGGGCAGGGCCTCGGCAGTCACCGGTCCACGGTAACGCGGGTTCGCGCCCCGGCTGGGCAGCGACGCGGGCCTACCGCAACGCCCGCGGGTGCGACTCTGTGTACACCTCGCGCAGCCGGTCGATCGTGACGTGGGTGTAGATCTGGGTGGTTGTCACCGACGCGTGTCCCAGCAGTTCCTGCACGACGCGTACGTCGGCACCGCCTTCCAGCAGGTGGGTGGCGAACGAGTGTCGAAGCGTGTGCGGCGATACGCCCGTCACCCCGGCTCGGTCCGCTGCGGCCGCCACGATCCCGTAGGCGCTCTGCCGGGACAGCGGCGTGCCGCGAGCGTTGAGGAACACCTCGCGCGGGACCGGGCCTGACTTCTTGCGTGCAGCCAGCAGCGCGGGTCTGGCCCGGATCAGATAGGCCTCTAGTGCTGCCGCAGCGTGACTGCCGACCGGGACCCGGCGCTGTTTGCCGCCCTTGCCGCGCAGCAGCACGCTGCGATCAGCCAGATCCAGCGCATCCGGCGTGAGACCGACCGCTTCACTGATCCGGGCACCACAGCTGTACAGAAACTCAAGCAGTGCCTGGTCCCGCAGCCCGAGCACGGTCGAGGTGTCGCAGGACTCGACCATCGCGACAGTGTCCTCGACGGACAGAGCCTTGGGCAGTCGCAAAGGGACCGTGGGCGAGGCAAGGTCCTCACTCGGATCGACTGCGATCCAGCCCTCCGCACCGGCGTATCGGAACAGCCCGCGGACGCTGCTGACCACCCGGCGCACGCTCGTCGCCGACAGCCCCTGATCGGAGGACAACCAGGTCACGAACTGCCCGAGCATGGCCGGATCCACCTGCGCGAGCTCGCTGACGCCTTGGTCGTGCAACCACCCCGAGAAGCGCTCGAGATCCCGCCGGTAGGCCGCCACCGTATTGACGGACAGACCCTTCTCGACCACCACGTGCTGCAGGTAGGCGTCGATCTGGTGCATGGCGAGACGACCCTAGAGATTCAGGCCTGCTGCAAACAACGTTGAGTGTCGACTCTCACAGGACCGCGTCCAGCGCGACCGTCGGCAGCCCGAAGGCATCGGCCACGGCCTTGTAGGTGATTTGCCCTGCGTGGGTGTTGATCCCCAGCGCCAGCGCCCGATCCCGTCGGCACGCATGCCGCCAGCCGTGGTCGGCGAGTTCGACCAGGTACGGCAGTGTGACATTGGTCAGCGCCCAGGTCGAGGTGTGCGGGACCGCGCCGGGCATGTTCGCAACGCAGTAGAACAACGTGTCGTGGACCGGATAGGTCGGTTCGGAATGGGTCGTGGGCCGGGAATCCTCGAAGCAGCCACCCTGGTCCACGGAGATGTCCACCAGAACAGCTCCCGGTTTCATCCGCGACACCAGCTCGTTGCTGATCAGTTTCGGTGCCTTCGCGCCAGGGACAAGCACGGCACCGATGACCATGTCGGCGTCGAGCACGCAGCGCTCGATCTCATAGGCGTTAGATGCCACGGTCTGCATATGCCCCTGATAGATCGCATCGGCCTGCCGCAGTCGGGCCACATCGCGGTCCAGCAGCAGCACCTCGGCCTGCATCCCCAACGCGATCGCCGCGGCGTTCTGCCCGGCCACCCCGGCCCCGATCACGACCACCTTGCCGGCATGCACACCCGGCGTGCCCCCGAGCAGGACTCCGCGCCCGCCGTGGGCCTTGAGCAACGCCTGGGCACCTACCTGCGGCGCCAAGCGGCCGGCCACCTCCGACATGGGGGCCAGCAGGGGCAGGGTGTGGTCGGGCAATTCCACCGTCTCGTAGGCGATCGACGTGGTGCCTGCCGACAGCAACGCGTCGGTGCACTCCCGCGACGCTGCAAGGTGCAGGTAGGTGAACAGCAAGAGGTCATCACGCAGAAAGCCGTACTCCTGCGCGATCGGCTCCTTGACCTTCACGACCAAGTCGGCGGACCCCCAGACCGATTGCGCGTCGGGCAAAATGGTGGCCCCTGCCGCCTGGAACTCGGCGTCCGGCAGCGAGGACCCCACGCCGGCGCCGGCCTGCACGCTGACCGTGTGCCCGTGCCGGACCAGTTCGTGGACCCCAGCGGGCGTTATGGCAACCCGGTACTCCTGGGGCTTGACCTCAGTCGGCACACCGATGCGCATCGGCGATCTCCTATCCAGGCTGTCTGACGTTGCCCAGCGATTCGACCCAGTCTCGCACAGGCCAGGGCGCATCCGCGGGCCGAAGACCGGCCCATCCGCGCCCACGGGCCGCTGCGGCCGCCAGGATTCCGTTGGTCGCGGTCGGGTTCTGCACTGCGCCGCTGAGCACCAGCGAGACCGCCTCATCCAGCGGCACCCAGGCTTGCGGCAGGTGCGCCTCCTCGGCCTCACCCGTGTGCTCCCGGCCGCCTTCCAGGGGGTGCAGCCCTCGTGCCAGGAAGCAACGCAGCGTCTCGCTGGTCCCGCCAGGGGAGTTGAGGAAGTCGATCAGCACGTGCCAGTCGTCGGCACGCAGCCCTGCCTCCTCGGCCAGCTCCCGCTGCGCGCAATCCCAGGCGGTCTCCTTGTGGGTGTCGAGCAGGCCGGCCGGCGGTTCGAACAGGAACGCCGCGACCGGATGCCGGTACTGCCGGATCAGCAAGACCCGGTCTTGGTCGTCCAGCGCGATGACTCCCACGGCGCCCGGGTGCACGACCAGATCGCGCACGACCCGATGCTCCCCGATCTGCACCTCGTCGGATCGCACATCCCAGACCGCGCCGTGGAACCGCTCGTGACTGGCCAGGACCGGATGACTCTCGAAGGAGTCGGCGACCGGTCCGTCCCAGACCTCATCCATTCTGCTGCCGGGCCAGCGCAGCCCCGACAAGTCCGGCGAACAGCGGGTGCGGCCGGGTCGGGCGGCTGCGGAACTCCGGGTGCGCCTGCGTGGCCACGAAGTACGGGTGCACGTCCGCCGGCAGTTCCACGAATTCGACCAGCCGCCCATCGGGAGACGTGCCGCTGAACACCATGCCGGCCTCTCCCAACTGGTCCCGGTAAGCGTTGTTGACCTCGTAGCGGTGCCGGTGTCGCTCGTCGACCGCGGTCTGACCGTAGGCGCCGGCCACCACACTGCCCGGCGTCAGCACCGCGGGGTACAGACCCAAACGCATCGTGCCGCCCATGTCCCGTTCGCCGCTGACGACATCGGTCTGATCGGCCATCGTCGAGACCACCGGATGCGTGGTTTCGTCGTCGAACTCCATCGAGTTCGCGTCCGGCATGCCGGCCATGGTGCGCGCATATTCGATGACCATGCACTGCAGACCCAGGCACAGCCCCAGCGTCGGGATCCCGTTTTCGCGGGTGAAGCGGATGGCGCCGAGTTTGCCCTCGATGCCGCGAACGCCGAAACCACCCGGAACGCAGACCGCATCCACGTCGCCCAGCGCCTCTTTGGCGCCCTCTTCGGTCGCGCAATCATCTGAGGCCACCCACCGGATGCGCACCGCGGTGTCGTGCCCGAACCCACCTGCTCGCAGCGCCTCGGTCACCGACAGATAGGCATCGGGAAGATCGATGTACTTGCCGACCAGGGCGATCTCCACGGAGTGCGAGGGCTTATGCACGCGGTCGAGCAGGGCACCCCAGGCCGTCCAATCGACGTCCCGGAACGGCAGCCCCATCCGCCGCACCACGTACGCATCCAGGCCTTCGGTGTGCAGCACTTTCGGGATGTCGTAGATGCTCGGCGCGTCCACCGCAGCCACCACAGCTTCCATGTCGACGTCGCACATTAGCGAGACCTTGCGCTTGATGCCTTCCGGGACCGGCCGGTCAGCACGCAGCACCAGCGCGTCCGGCTGGATACCGATGTTGCGCAAAGCGGCAACCGAGTGCTGGGTGGGTTTCGTCTTCAACTCCCCCGACGGCCCGAGGTAGGGCAGCAGTGAGACGTGCAGGAAGAAGCACCGATCGCGGCCTACGTCATGGCGAACCTGCCGGGCAGCCTCCAGGAACGGCAGCGACTCGATGTCGCCGACCGTGCCCCCGATCTCGGTGATCACCACGTCCACGTCCTCAGTGGCCATCGCGTAGATGCGGGACTTGATCTCGTTGGTGATGTGCGGGATCACCTGCACCGTGTCGCCGAGGTACTCGCCGCGCCGCTCCTTGGCGATCACGCGGGAGTACACCTGTCCGGTAGTGACGTTGGCGATCCCGGTCAGGTTGCGATCGAGGAAGCGCTCGTAATGACCGATGTCCAGGTCGGTCTCGTTGCCGTCGTCGGTGACGAACACCTCACCGTGCTGGAACGGGTTCATCGTGCCCGGATCGACGTTGAGGTACGGATCCAGCTTCTGCATCGTGACCCGTAGGCCACGCGCGCTGAGCAGCTGTCCCAGCGAGGAGGCTGTGAGCCCCTTGCCGAGCGAGGAGGCGACGCCTCCGGTGACGAAGATGTGTACGGCAGAACCCGGGCTATCCACGGGATGCCAGACTACCTGCCGCTGGCGCTGCGGCGGAAGCGACTCGCGTGGATTCTGCAATGTCCGGACAACTCCTGGTCAGCCAACTCAGGTTCTGTTGCGATGTTGTCCGCGCTGTCGCGTTGTGGTCACGACACGCCGAGCGGACGACAACAACACGACAAAATGCGGCCCAGCACCGGTCAGGGGCTCACACCATGGCCAGCAGTTCTCGGGCGTGCTCGCGGGCATGTTCGGACTCCTCCTGGCCGGCCAGCATCCGGGCGATCTCGACTACCCGCTGCTCATCGCTGAGCACCCGCACATCCGATGTGGTCACCTCGGCGTCCTGCTGCTTGATCACCCGCAGGTGAGTGTCCGCAAAGGCTGCCACCTGCGGCATATGCGTCACGACGATCACCTGGCTGCGCTGCGACAGCCGCGCCAGCCGCCGGCCGATCGCCGTCGCGGCCGCTCCCCCGACCCCGGCATCCACCTCGTCGAACACGAACGTGCCCACCGTGTCGGTGTCCGCGAGCACCACCTCAAGGGCCAGCATCACCCGGCTCAATTCGCCGCCGGAGGCCGCCTTGCTGATCGGAGCGGGGGTGGCTCCTGGGTGCGGACTGAGCAGGAACGCCACCTCGTCGCAACCATCCGGCCCCGGTTGGCCGGCCTCCACAATGACCCGCAGGTCGGCGTTCGGCATCGCGAGTTCCCGCAGTTCAGTGCTCACCTGAGCTGACAGCACTTGCGCCAGAGCGCTGCGCGAGGCGCTCAGATCGGCAGTCGCCCGCTGCAGCAACCGCGCCGTCCTGGCCTCGGCCTCCACCAGCACGTCGAGATCGCCGGCCTCCAGCGTCACCAGTTCCGCAGCCGCCTCCTGCGACCACTGAAGAACCTGCTGCTCGTCCTGGCCATAGCGTGACCGCAGAAGCCCCAGATCGTGCAGGCGTTGCTGAATCCACTCCAGCCTGCCCGGTTCATCCTGCAGCCCGTCCATGAACCCTGCGAGCTCCCGGCCGATGTCGCTCACCTCTTCCGCCGCAGCAACCAGCCGGGCGTGCACTGCATCAAGCTGCTGGTCGTCGGCCGACTCAACCTGTCGAGCCGCCGCATGCAGCAGGTCCGCTGCCCCCGGCACATCGTCGTCGCCGAGCACGGCCGAACGAGCGGCGCCACTAGCCGCGGTCAGGTCCGCGAGATTTGTGAGCCGGTGCGCCTCGGCCTGCAGTGCCTCGGTCTCCCCGGGCTGCGGATCAACCTGCTCGATCTCCTCGAGTGCGGCTCGCAAAAAGACGATCCGCTGGCCGACCTGCGAGGCGTTCTCCCGCGCTGTTTTCAATGTCTGCGCGGCCTCCTGCCAGTCCCGGTAGGCCTGCCGGTAGGCGGCCAGCAACGACTGGTGATCCGGCCCCCCGAACCGGTCCAACGCCCGGCGCTGCGCTGCTGGTGAGCGCAGTCGCTGCTGGGTGGCCTGGCCGTGCACGGTGACCAGCAACTCGCCGATCTCCGACAGCACCGCGGCCGGAACCATACGGCCACCGGCGAACGCCCGCAGCCGTGACCCCGCCGCCGTGCGGGCCAGCAGGATCTCGCCATCCTCGGCATCTGGGACGAGTTCGAGCGCTGGGTGCCCGGCCGGTACCTCGAAAACCCCCTGCACGGCAGCACCTTCTGCGATCGCGGCATCCACACGGCCGCCGAGCAGCATGCCGAGCGCCGTGAGGATCATCGTCTTACCGGCCCCCGTCTCGCCGGTGAGAGCCGTGAACCCCGGACCAGGGGTGACGGCGGCTTCTCCGATGACCCCGAGGTGCTCGATCCGCAGTTCACTGATCACGGCCGCGCCCACTCCAGCCCTGGACCGGCAACTGAAACTTGGCTACCAGCCGGTCCACGAACAAAGTGTCCTGCAGCCGGGCCAACCGCACCGGTCGGCCGCCGCGAACGACCTCGACCCGGTCTCCGGGTTCCAGCGGCACCAGACGTTGCCCGTCGCACCACAGCACCGCAGAAGGACTGTCGGGCAGGATCTCGACGGCCAGTTGCGTGGCAGCCGAGACGACCATCGGCCGGGCAAAGAGGGCATGCGCCGAAACCGGCACCAGCAGCATCGCGTCGACAGTGGGCCACACGACCGGTCCCCCGGCGGACCAGGCATATCCCGTAGAGCCCGTCGGAGTGGCGAACAGGACCCCGTCACAACCCCACGTGCTCAGCGGCCGGCGGTCCACTTCGGCCACGAGCTGGATCATGCGCTCGCGAGCGCTCTTCTCGATGCTCGCCTCGTTGAGCGCCCACGACGTGGCCACCACCCGGTTCTGCCGGACGACCGAGACGTCCAGCGTCATCCGCTCTTGGATCGTGAACCGACCCGAGGCGATCTGTTCGACGATGTCGCCGGCTTCCTCCTCGTCGAGCTCGGCCAGGAAGCCAACGTGCCCCAGGTTCACCCCGATCAGCGGCACGTCCTGTTCGCGGGCGATCTCCGAGCCACGCAGGATGCTGCCGTCCCCACCGAAGACAACTATCAGGTCCACTGGCGTTTCGGCACCGGCCCTCGTGAGGCCGAGGTCCGGGGGTGACTCGTCCAGAGCGACCACCTTGATGCCGCGGTCCTCCAAGCCGTTGGCACACCTGCGCGCCATTGCCAGCGCCGTCGCCCGGTGCGGATGGACCACGAGCATGACCGTCTGCACGTTCACGTCGTCACCTCCGTCACGCGCTGCGCATCGAGGTCCGGCGCATCCCGCCGAAGCCACATCACGAACTCGATGTTGCCACTGGGACCGGGCAAAGGGCTGCGGGTCAGGCCAGCCACGCCGTATCCGCACACCCTGGCGGCCGCCGCCACATCTGTGATTGCCGCGGCGTGCAACCGCGGTTCGCGCACAACACCGCCCTTTCCGACCTGCCCCTTGCCGACCTCAAACTGCGGCTTGACGAGCAGCACCAGGTCGGCCCCCGGGTCGGCCACACTCGTCAACGCCGGCAGCACCTTCGCCAGCGAGATGAAACTCAGATCACCCACGATCAGGTTCGGCGGGTACGGCAACTCATCCGGCGTCAGATGACGGACGTTGGTGCGGTCCATGACGATCACCCGCGGATCCTGCTGCAGGCTCCAGGCCAGCTGGCCGTACCCGACATCAACCGCGATCACGGCAGCCGCTCCCTGTTCGAGCAGCACCTGGGTGAAGCCACCCGTGGAGGCACCGGCGTCCAGTGCCCGGCGTCCTGCCACATCGATGCCGAACTCCTGCAAAGGTTCGATCAGTTTGTGCGCACCGCGGGAGACGAAAGAGGGCCCATCTTCTCGGACCGCGATCGAGACTCCATCCGTCACCTGGGTCGCCGACTTTGACGCAGCCACCCGGTCGACCAGCACCGCGCCGGAGGCGATCAGGTCGGCCGCCTCCTGGCGCGAGCGGGCCAGTCCCCGCCGGACGAGCTCAGCGTCCAGGCGCCTGCGTGTCGTCATCGGCCAGCGCCTCTCGCACCGCGTCATGAGCTGCCACTAGGTGCGGGTAGCGGTCACCATCGGCCGCCAGTGCCTGTTCGACCTGCTCGGTCAGGGCATCGAGATCGGGCTCGCTCATGACGTCTGCTTCCCGGTGGTCTTCTTGGCTGCAGTCTGCTTGGCTACGGGCTTCTTGGCTGGCGCCTTCTTGGCTGGCGCTTTCCGCGCCGCCGGCTTCGGCTCCGGCTTGGCCGTCGGCACGGCTTTGCTGGCAGTCCGGGCCGCGGTCCGCGCCGTGCCCGCCGCGGCCGCCGTGGCCCGGGCTGCAGCCTTAGTTGTCGCAGGCACTGCGGAGGCAGCCACCGAGACCCCCAAGCGAGCCGCGTCGGCAGCCTGGTCGCCGCGCTGGTTCAGCTCCCGCTCCAGCCGCTCGACGTGCTTACGAACGGCGGCCAGTTCCTCCTCGCGGACGAACCCCATCCGGCCGACCGTGCGCTCCACCTCGGTGCGGACCAGCCCGACCAGCAGCTCACGGTTCGTCCGGCCCTGTTCGATCAGGTCCTCGGCAATGCCCTGAACCTGTTCGGTGAGCACTTCAGGCGCCTCGGCACCCTGTGTGAGCAGGGCTTCGGCCGACTCTTTAGCCTTTTCGGCGGTCGACTCCACTAGCCCGGCGGCCAGTTGCATGTAACTTCGTAGTGTCTCGATCACCGCAACCCTCCTGATCCGGCCTCCACGCTACTTCAGGGCTCATGTCAATCCCAGCAGGGACATGGCCGGGCAGGTACGGTCGCAACCGTGACTATCTCGCAGGGGAGTGTGGGCATGGCGTCCGTGGAGCAGTGCGAAGCTGCGCTCGCGGAGTTGGCGCGCCGGCTCGAGGAATACCCGCATGAGGAACGTCGCGAGCGCATTCCGGACCGGACCGTGGAACTGACCCTGCTGGACCTCGACATTTCGTTCATCGCCCGCCTGAACGATGGTCAACTTCTCGACATCGAGCAGGGCAGCTGGGAGAAGCCGAACATCCGGCTGACCATGAACAGCGACGATCTGATCGACCTGACGGACAAGCGACTGCGGTTTTCCCAGGCCTGGGCGACCGGCCGGCTGCATCTCGACGCCTCGCTGCGCGACCTGCTGCGCCTACGCGGGCTGATGTAGACCGATCCGTTAGCATCCCGGGCATCCGTTAGCACGACGGACAAGTTTTTGGTGCCCTCTATGCTCACGGATGCCCGGAATGCTCACAGATTGCCACTTCACCCCCGAGCGCTGCCGGGGCTGCTCACGAGCGCCAACCGGTCGACCACCGTCGAGACATCGGTCCCGCTGCGCAACCCGGTCACGAGTGCGTCCAGAGCATCGGTCACCTCGTCGCGATACCCGCCGAGGACGCGCAAATCGGGCGCGACTCTGGTCGGCAAGGCAGCGGAATCCATCCCCATCAACTCCTGCCAGCGGCTGACACCGGTCAGCACCAACAACGAGTCGAGGCCGGCCGCGACCGCCGCGGCGATATCGGTGTCCAGCCGGTCGCCGATCACCAATGGCCGCTGCGCCGCCGACCGACGAGCGGCGAGTTGCATGATCGGGGCGTGGGGCTTGCCGGTAACAACCGGAAGAACCCCCGTTGCCGACGTGACAGCAGCCACGAACGTGCCGTTCCCGGGAGCGATCCCCCGCGCGGTCGGGACCGACATATCCGTGTTGCTGGCGACCCACGGAATTCCTCGAGCCACGGCATAGGAAGCCTCAGCCAGGTCTTTCCAGCCCAGCGTGGGTGAGTACCCCTGGATGACGGCGTCGGCATCGTCCGCGCCCTCCACTGCCCGCAGGCCGTTCTCCGCAACCGCCTGCCGTAGGCCCTCGCCTCCAGTCACCAGCACACGGGCACCTGCCGGAACCAGAGTCGCCAGATGGGCCGCCGCGGCCTGCGCTGACGTCACGACATCTTCAGCTGCCACCAGCAAGCCGTACCCGGCCAGCTGCTCCGCCACCGCCTGTGGCGTGCGGCTGGCGTTGTTCGTCACGTAGAGCTTGCGAGCTGGATAGGCATTGAGGGCATCGACGGCGAACCGAACCGCCCGGCGGCCGCGGTACACCACCCCGTCGAGGTCCACGAACAGGCAGTCGTAGCCACTCACGGGAAATCGAGCACCTCTGCGGCGTCGGTCCAGACCCCTTCCTCGTCGAGATCCACCGCGGACTGCAACCACTTGCGCGCCTGCTCGCGATCACCGGATTCCAGTAACAACCGGCCCAGCGCATAACGGGAACGCGCCATGGCCATCGGCGACTTGGCCGCACGCACCGCCTTCTGTGCAAGAACTCGTGCGGCATCGAGGTCGCCGAGATCCTGGCGTGCCCCGGCCGCGACGATCAGCAACTCCGTGCGGCTCTCCGGCTCCATGGTCTGCTCGAACTCCGTGAGCAGGGCCAGCGCTCGCTCGGGCCGCTGCAGTCCGCGCTCGCTGTCGGCCGCCATCGGAAGCAGATCGGCGCTTCCGCTCAATCGGCGATAGGCCGACTCCTCCTTGATGGCCTCGCGGAAATGCCCGGCCCGGTACGCGGCGATGCACGCCGTCTGCCGGGCAAGTGCCGCCCGCGGCAGCCGGTCGCGGATGCGCGACGCATGCTGGTACGCGGCTTCCGGATCGTCCTCGGCCAGAACCTGAACGCTGAGCAAATGTTTGGCCATAGTGGCGGTCGGACCCCCAGCAGCCTCAAGCTCAGCGAGAAGTTCAGGCTCGAGCTCCAGGTCGAAGATCTCCTCGGGCCACGGCAGGTCATTGCTCGTGTCGCGCTCGGGACGCACCTCGAAGCGACGGTCGCCGTCCCGACGCGGACCGCGATCGGGTCGCGGGGAAGATTCAGCGCGCTTCGGGCGGCCTGTGCTGCCTTTGGAGCCTGAGCCCCGGGGTTTCTCGCCGTCGCGTGACGGACCAGAGCCGCGTGGTTTGCCGTCCTCGCGTGAGGGACCAGAGCCACGTGCTTTGCCGCCATCGCGTGACGGACCAGAGCCACGTGCTTTGCCGCCCTCGCGTGACGGACCAGAGGCACGCGGCTTACCGCCGTCGCGCATGGAACGAGAACCGGGTGGCTTCTTGCCGCCCGAACTGCCAGAACTGCCGGCATCGCCGCGGAAGCCAGAGCCCGGTGGCTGCTCGCGGTCACGCCCGTCGATACTGTCGGGCTTCCCGCCCGGGCGCTTGGGACCAGATCCACGCCCCCCGTTCCGCGGGCCATCGCCCCGATTCGGACCGGACCTCGGTGGCTTGCCGCCGTCGCCCGGGCCATCGCCACGCTTCGGACCGGACCTCGGCGACTTGCCCTGGCCGCCACGACTGCCGGCGGAACGCTTCCGCGGCGGGCGGGACTGGTTCGAACGGCTGTCGGCCATGGGGTCATCCTCTACGTCAGAAACGCCGAATGGGGGGTCTTGCGACCCCCCATTCGGGAAAGAATGTCCGGCGGCGTCCTACTCTCCCACCCCGTCACCAGGGCAGTACCA
>ERZ724512.403-NODE-403-length-19682-cov-7.977021_pt1 | contig 19682 bp, 21 predicted proteins | sample MGYA00376045_ERZ724512 | MGnify/ENA primary metagenome ERZ724512 (study PRJEB28724, sample SAMN07190883) | activated sludge metagenome | isolation source: activated sludge of sewage treatment plant in Hong Hong | place: Hong Kong | collected 2016-03-17 ... | reverse complement strand
GTGTGCACCGCGGGATGACGCATGGCGTGCACTCGGGTCAGGGCCATCAGAGCTCCGGGCTCGCGGCGGCCGCGGCGGCGCGGGCGGCGGCGGGCAGCGCGGCGGCGATGTGGTCGAACGCCTCGTCGTCGAGGGCCGCCGAGACGAACCATGCCTCGTAGGCGCTGCACGGCGGGTACACGCCGGCGTCGAGCAGGGCATGGAAGAACGGCGGAAACCGCCAGGTCTGACTGGCGCGCGCCGACGCGAAGTCGGTCACCGGCGCATCGCCGAAGAAAACGCTGAGCATGTTGCCGGCACGCTGAACCCGATGCGCCACACCGGCTTCGGTCAACGCGCCGCCCAGAAGTTCGGCCAGCCGGCCGGCGTTGGCGTCGAGGGCCGCGTACACGGCGTCGTCGGCGGCACGCAGGGTCGCCAGACCCGCTGCCATCGCCACCGGGTTCCCCGACAGCGTGCCGGCCTGGTACACCGGCCCGAGCGGGGCCAGCCGGCTCATCACGTCGGCCCGCCCGCCGAAGGCCGCGGCCGGCAGCCCGCCGCTCATCACCTTGCCGAAGGTGAACAGGTCGGCGTCGACGGGATCGATTCCGTACCAACCACTTCGGCTCACCCGGAAGCCCGTCATGACCTCGTCCATGATGAGCAGCGCGCCATGCTCGGCGGTGATGCGCCGCAGCGCGGCGTTGTAGCCGGGAGTCGGCGGCACGCACCCCATGTTGCCCGGGCTGGCCTCGGTGATCACGCAGGCGATCTGATCGCCGAATTCGGCGAAGGCAGCCGCCACGCTGTCCACGTCGTTGTACGGCAACACGATGGTGTCGGCGGCGGCCGCACCCGTCACACCCGGTGACGACGGCAGCCCCAGCGTGGCGACACCGGAGCCGGCGTCGGCCAGCAGGGCGTCGCTGTGGCCGTGATAGCAGCCCGCGAACTTGACGATCTTGGGCCGGCCGGTGAACCCGCGGGCCAGCCGGATGGCGCTCATGGTGGCCTCGGTGCCGGAGTTGACCAGGCGCAGCAACTCGACCGGGGACACCCGGGCGATGATCTCGGCGGCCAGTTCGGACTCGCACGGCGTCGGCGCCCCGAACGACAACCCGTTGCCCGCCGCCCGCCGCACCGCCTCGACCACGGCCGGGTGCGCGTGGCCGAGGATCATCGGGCCCCAGGAGCACACCAGGTCGACGTAGCGGTTGCCGTCGGCGTCCGTCAGCCAGTACCCGCTGCCGGAGGTGATGAACCGGGGCGTGCCCCCGACCGCGCTGAAGGCCCGCACCGGCGAGTTCACCCCGCCGGGAATCACCCCGCACGCGTCGGCGAACAGCTTTGCGGACAGCTCGACGCTGTGCACGGCTCGACTCGGCAGACTCATGGCCTACAGTGTCCCAGCCGCGGCGGCGTGCCCGAAATCGCGGGGCCGCCGACGTCGCTCAGGACGGGGTCAGCGCGAAAACAGGGTGGTCAGCGACGTCGGGCAGGCTCTCGAAGTAGCCCTGCACCATCTTGCCGAGTTTGGCGCGGTAGGCGTCGAGCACGGGGCCGCGCCGGTCCCGCGGGATCTCGGTGGCCGTATAGGCGGTGGTCTGTCCGCGCGTCTTCAGCGTCACGGTCGGGTTGGCCCGCACGTTCTTCACCCACTGCGATTCCCCGCGGGTGGACACCAGGTAGCGGATGCCGTCGACCACGATGGTGATCACCGGTATCTGCTGGCTGGCTCCGCTGGAACGCCGGGTGATGGTCAGGGTTTCGCTGCCCGACATCCCGGTGGCCATCGCGAAGCGGTTGAAGATCCGCGTGGTGAACCAGGCCGGCTTGAGGTACGCCATGCCCCGAGTGTGGCCGTCGACGGGCCGCCCCGCAATGTCCCGTTTCGCCGGTCGCGACACCGGGCACCCGAGGCCCATGCGTGCAGAGGAAGGCGACGAATCCATCGAGGAACTCGCCAAGGACGCGGCCAAGGCCGAAGACGAACTCGAGCGAGCCACCGACAAGACGGTGGACAAGGCCGGCCCGGCGACCAAACCGGCCCATCGCCAGGAGTAGCGCCGACCATGGCGCGCGGCGAGCATCCGCAACGCACACCGTTCTACGGGGTGTGCCTGCTTTCCGCCGCCTTCCTGTCCTGCTGGCTGGCGGCGTCGGTGTCCGCCACCTGGCTGTCGATCGCCATCTACGTCGTGGCGGCCGTCGTCGCCTGGATCGGGTTCCTGATGACTTTCCGGGATTATTCGCCGAGCTCTCGACGACCCCCGCATCGCTGACGTTGGATGGTCGGTATGCAACTGCCGCAGCGACTGGCCCGCATCAACCGGTACGTGACAAACCCGATCCAGAAGCTCTGGGCCGGCTATGCGCCCACATTCGGAATCCTCGAGCACGTCGGCCGCAAGTCCGGCAAGACGTACCGGACACCGTTGACGGTGTTCACGACCGATGAGGGTCTGGCGATCATGCTGACCTACGGGCCCGACCGGGACTGGCTGAAGAACATCACCGCGGCCGGCGGCGGTCGGATGAAGCGGCACGGCCGGACCTTCGCCGTCGCCGATCCGCGCGTGGTGTCCAAGGCCGAGGCCGCGCAACACGTCACCGGACGGGCCGCGAAGGTGTTCCCGAAGCTGCCGTTCGACAACGGCGCGGTGTTGTTGCGGCGCGTCTGAACCGGGCGGGCAGCGTCCGAAACAGTGCGCCTCCTGACTCCGCCCGAGGCACTCCAGCTACGCCGTGAGTGCGGCAGAAGGTTTCCGGCCCAGCCGGACCAAAGCCACCCGAACAGGTGACTTCCTGCCCTTTCCGGCAAACCAACCGGAGTGGGATGCTCGTCATGTAGCAAACAAGTGAGAGGTAGTTCATCATGACGGAAATCGCACGGACGAACACCGGCCGCATGGTCGCAGTCCTGGCGGCTTTCTGCGCTGCCATCCCGCTCTCCGTGGCGCTGGCTCTGCCCGCCTCGGCCGGCCCGATGAGCGCTCCGCGCCCATCGGCACCTGCCTGTGTCGACTACGACGGCGACGGATACTGTGACGCCTACTACGACGACGAACCCTCCATCCCGGATGCGTCCCCGCCGGAGTGCGTCCCGTCCCCGTTCGGCTGCCCCGGCGACTGACCGCACCGGAGCGGTCGTTGACCCCGACCGCTACACGGATACGGCCCGCAGGGCGGCCGGCAGGCTGGGCAGGAAGTGCGCCGTGGCGAACGCCCGGATGTCGTCGGCGGTCTCCAGCGGCCGCAGGCTCGGCAACAGCAGCACCATCAGCGAATAGCGCAGGACCGCGTCGGCGAGTTCGGCGACTGTCGAGGCTCCGACCCGCTCGGCGAATCCGGGCGGGAAGATGACGTGCAGGGCGGCGACGATCCGGGCCACCGCCGCCGCATAGTGCTGATGCGCGAGTTCCAGTGCCAACGCCGGATCGTCGACGATCATCCGGTTGAGCACCCGGTGGTCGCGGAACTTCAGGATGCCGGCGGTGAACGCCTCCACGTAGATGTTCGCCTGTGGCCCAGCGGATTTGATGTGCGCGGCGATGTCGACGAACAGGCTCTCGTTCTCCCGGTCGATGACCGCGGCCACCAGTTCGTCGCGGCTGGCGAAGCGCCGGTAGATCGTGGTGCGGCTGAGCTTCGCCCGACGGGCGACATCGTCGAGCGCGACACGGCGGAACCCGTGTCGCTCGAACTCCAGCACCGCGGCGTCGAGGATCGCGGTGGTCGAGTCGACCGTTATGGCGTCACACCTTCCCGGGCGTAGCCGGTGCGGGCGAATGTGTTGTAGCGCACCGACATCGGCAACCGGTTCCAGATGGCGTTGACCGGCCGGGAGCGCCAGAAGGCGGCGAAGCGCTGATACCGGCGCTCCTGACGGTCACTCCACGGCAGGCCCAGCATGTCCCGCGCCCTGGGCGGCATGCCGCCGGTGGTCAGGAACGCCGCGACCGGATTGAACACGGGCGCAACGATTTTCCACGCCAGCGGCGATACGGCCTTGGGCTTCGGAAAGCCCTTGGTGACGTAGCCGACGCCGTAGGCGGCCGTCTTGTGCGGGACGACCACGGTGTCCATCATGGTGTCCCAATACTTCTGGAAGTCCGCGTAGGTGTCGGGCAGGATCCGGTCGCTGACGCCGTACCGGCGGTACCAGGTCTTGCCCTCCTGCCAGATCTGTTCCTTCTCGGCGTCGGTGAGACGCCTGACGAAGGTGTCGACGAAGTAGATGACCTGTTCGACGAAGGTCGCGTGCGCCCAGAAGTACGTCTCGGGGTTCAGCGCGTGGTACCGGGACCCGTCGGGCATGTCGCCCTTGATGTCGGTGTGGAAGTCGCGCACCTTCAGTCCGTCGTTGTCGGCGTCCGAGCCGTACACGGTTCGCATGATCGGCGGGATCGACCTCTTGACCCTCGCCGCGGTGTCGGCGAAGAACACCGAGTGATCCAGCACGCCCTGCCCGAGCTCGGCGAGCATGTTCTGCAGTACGGCGGGACGTGGGCCGATCAGGTACATCCGGTTGTCGCCGAACCACCGCCAGACCAGCGAGTGCGCGTCCAGCGGCGCGGCGCCGGACCGGGTGTCGGTGTTGACGAGTTCGGTCATGGACACAGTGTTACAGATTTCGCACTCTGTACCGAACAGATAGTGATCGGGCTCACCCGAGGCGCGACTAGCATCGCCTCGGTGGAGCCGAACTCGTGGGCGCCCCCACCCACACCGGCGGGGACGGTCGGCAGGACCGGACCGTCTTCAGCCCTGACCGCCACCCGCGGTATCTGCCTGATCTTGCTCGCGCTCTTGTCGGGGTTCATCGCCGTCCTGGCGTTGGCCGACCCACCCGGCGGCCGGGACGCGTTCGCCACGGCAACCACCGACGCGGTTTGGCGCATGTACTTCGGGGCGATGCTGGCGCTTAGTGTCATTGCCTGGATTCTGGGAATGCGTTCTCTGACCAGACCCACAGCGCACCCGGCCCACAGTGTCATCGTCGGGGTGTCGGTGACTGTGGTAGGCTTGGCCGGTTGCGCGCTCGGATTCTTTTTCGTCGGCGCCGCCGAGGCCCTGGAAACCTTCATCGCCTATGTGGCCTCCGGTGTCGTCTTCGCGCTCGGCGGTGCGATCACTACGTTGGTTTCCGCGATCGCCCTTTTCGCCCTGCGACGGAATGGCGGTCGAGTTGTAGCCGGCCGGCGACCGGGCGGCTTTTCGGCCGGATAGGGGCCGAACGGCCCTTCAACTGCGCGGCCGATCGTGCGATAACCAGAAAAGACCCCGTCCGCAGAAGGCGGGACCGAAGCGAGAGGTTCGATATGTCTGCATCGGTTCGCCAAGGCCTGCTGCGGATGTGGCTGTTCGTCGTCGCAGCGGTCGTCGGCGCCTCGCTCACGCCAACCCAGGCACACGCCGACCCGCCCGGTCGGCTGTTCTACGAAATCGTCGTTATCGTGCCCGGCACGAGGAGTCAGGCCTGGGAGGCCACGCTCTACGACGCGGCCGGCAAGCCGATCCAGGCCCCGCCAACCGGGCAACCGGTGAAGACGCCGATCGGCGAGTTCGTCAACGTGCCCGGGGATCAGTGGCACCCCGGCGGGATGGTCCGCGCCGACATGGCGAAATGGATGACGACCCACGACGCCAACGTGATCATGGACATGAAGCCCTGGGCCTATCGCCTGTATGTGGACGGCGAAGGCTCCGACACCGAGGTGTGGACGAGCACACTCCTGCACGACAACACCGAGATTCCGCCAGCCCCCAACCCGATCGACACGCCGATGGGACCGTTCCGCACGGCCGGTCCGGAAGCAACCGGGTGGGCGCGTGCCGGCTGGCTTCCGGTGAGCTGGCTGCCGGACCAGCCGGCGTCGCTCCAATTGGCCGGCACGGCTTGGCGTTTCGTCGACATCCTCGGCGCGCCGACGCCCGACACGGTCGATGCGACGCTGGAACTGTCCGCCGACGGTACGGCGGCTGGTCGGACGGGCTGCAATGACTTCAACGGGCGCTACGCCGTCGACGGCAACCATCTGGCCTTCACCGGCCTCGGCTACACCAAGATGGCGTGCGCCGCGGAACCGATGGCTACCGAGAGAGCCGTGCAGACGGTACTCAACCGCACCAGCGGTGCCACGAGCACGGCCGACGAGCTTCGCCTCGTCGCCGAGGACGGCACCCTTCTGGCGCGCTTGGTCCCCATGACGCCGTAGGAGGGCTTCATGGCTGACGCCGGGGAGGCCGCTTACTGAGTCGCTCGACGAAGCGCGCCGGTGATGTCGCCCATCAGGGCGGAGCTGTCTTTGGCATCGGTGATGCCGCTGATGAGTATCACGAGCACGAAGGGTCTCGGAGCGTAGACGATCGCCGCATCGTGGTGCTCTGCTTTGAGTTTGCCGGTCTTGTGGGCCACGGGCGTGCCGGGGTCCAGGCCGGACGGGATGCCTTCGTTGAAGTGCTGGCGCTTGAGGATTTCGACCATTTCGCGGGAGGCGGCTGGGTCGACGGCTCTGCCCTCGGCGATCACCGTGAGCAGAATCTGCAGTCCGCGTGCAGTCGTGGTGTTGTTGATACCCGCCCGGTAGGCCTTGCTGTCCTCAACGCCGCGAAGCACGTTCATGCCGTCGGCACCGAGGGAATGAACGGTGGCGCGGATGTTCTCCACGCCGAGCTTCTTGATGAGGAGATTGGCGGCGAGATTACTGCTCATGGTGATCATGAGTTCGCACAGCTGGCGGAGGGTTCGGGTCTGCCCCTCGGACTTGTAGAGCTCGGGCTCGAAATCGTTGGCAGGCTCGAGGCGGAAGGGAGAGCCGTCAACGAGCGAATAGAACTCATTGTGGATGAGGAGCGGATCTTCGAGGGCGAGCTTTCCTTGCTGTGCCTGATGAAAGAGCTCGATCATGACGGGGATCTTCATGGTGCTCGCGGCGTGGAATGTTTCGTCGGGGTTGTCGGACCATTCCGGCCCACGGTCCACGGGGTGGAAGAAAACAGCGACATCGGCGTGCGCGGCATGGATGCGTCGCTCAATCAGCCGTTCCGCACCGGGCAGCGAGTAGAGCTCGGACGAAGACGCGGCCTGCGTTATCGCCACGATTGCTAATACGGCAAAGACGAGGGCCGCTCGAATCTTCCCTCGATTTCTCGGCACTTCTCTTCTCCGCTTCCGCCCGCGTCTCGATAGACCGAAGCGTCAGCCGTCGGCGGCAATCGGCAATCCCGGGCATGCTTCGACGTAGTCGATATCCGGCGACACCCAGTCGCGCCACTGCTGGTGGCTCATATTGGTGGTGACCTTGGCGCACAACGCCGCTGCCGGGTCGGGGTACGCAGGCCACAGCCGCACGGTGGTGTCGTAACCGCCGGAAGCGATCAGCTTTCCGTCGGGGCTGTATGCCACGCTTTCCACCATGCCCTCGTGACCGGTGAGCGGATCGCCGAGGAGTTGTCCGGTTGCCGCGTCCCAGAGTCGCACGGTGCCGTCGCCTCCGCCGGAAATGATTCGCTTGCCGTCCGGGCTGAACGCCACACTGGTCACCCAGGCCGTGTGGCCGGTGAGCGGCTCGCCGATGGGTTGTCCGGTTGCCGCGTCCCACAACCGCAGGGTGCCGTTATCGCCGTCGCCGCCGCCACCGGAGACGATCCGCTTGCCGTCCGGGCTGAAGGCGACACTGCTCACCGATTTCTGGTTCATCGGCTGGCCCACGGGTTGTCCGGTATCGGCGTCCCACAGTCGCACGGTGCCGTCGTCCTCTCCCCCGCCGCTGACGATCCGCTTGCCGTCCGGGCTGAACGCCACACTGCTCACCATGCCCTGGTGCCCGGTCATCGGCGGGCCGACGGGTTTCCCGGTATCGGCCTCCCACAGCTTCACGGTGCCGACTTCGGTGCCGTCCTGGGGGTTTTCGGTGCCGCCACCCGAGACGATCCGCTTGCCATCGGGGCTGAACGCCACACTGTTCACCCCTTCGTGAGTCATCGGCTGGCCGATCGGTTGGCCGTCGTCCACGCTCCACACGCGCACGGTGTTGTCCATATAGCTGCCGGAGACGATGCGCTTGCCGTCCGGGCTGAACGCCACACTGCCCACCGCGCCCTTGTGGCCGACGATCGGCTGGCCGACGGGTTGGCCGGTATCGACATCCCACACCCGCACGCCGTCTTCTTGAAAGCTGGCGACGGCGATGCGGCGGCCGTCGGGGCTGAACGCCACGTCCAACACACCGGCGGTATGTTGACCGCCCCGCGGCTGGCCGATCACCAGAGGGCCGGCGTCGACGTTCCACACCCGCATGGTGGTGTCCGCACTGCCGGAGACGATCCGCTTGCCGTCCGGGCTGAACGCCACGCTGTACACGTCGCCCGTGTGGCGGGTCATCGGCTCGCCGATCGGCTGACCGCTGTCGGCGTCCCACAATTGCATGGCGCCGGCCTGAGGCCCGCCGCCGGACACGATCCGCCTGCCGTCGGGGCTGAACGCGACGCTGTCGACCGGACCCGTGCGGGCGGTCATCGGCTCGCCGATCGGCTGGCCGGTGGCCGCGTCCCACAGCCGCACGGTGCCGACCTGGGAGCCGCCTCCGGAGACGATCCGCCTGCCGTCGGGGCTGAACGCCGCGCTCTGGACTCCGTCGTGAGTCATCGGCGGGCCAATCGGCTGGCCGCTGGCGGCATCCCACTGTCGCATGGTGCCGTTCCCGTCGGCGGCGACGATCCGCGTGCCGTCGGGGCTGAACGCCACGCTGTACACCTGGGCCGAGTCGGTGGGGAGCGGCGCGCCGACGGGCTGGCCGGTGGCCGCGTCCCACAGCCGCACGGTGCCGTCGTCGTAGGCCCCGCCGGAGACGATCCGCTGGCCGTCGGGGCTGAACGCCACGCTGCTCACCGGGCCCGTGTGGCCGGTCATCGGCTGGCCGACCGGTTGGCCGGAGTCGGCGTCCCACAGCCGCACGGTTCCGCCGTCGACGCCACCGCCGCCGGAGACGATGCGCTTGCCGTCGGGACTGAAGGCCACGCTCCGCAACCCGTCGTGCTTCATCGGCTGGCCGACCGGCTGTCCGGTGTCGGCATCCCACAGCCGCACGGTTTTGTCTTCGCCGCCGGAGACGATCCGCTTGCCGTCGTGGCTGACGGCCAGGCTCAAGACCTTGGCGGGTGTCTGGATGACCTGATGTGTGCTGCCGGTTTCTTCCAGCGCGCTGAGCAATGGTCCGTCGCCAGGCGTTTGGGCGAGTCGCCGGGCCGCAACCAGTTGCTGGAAGGCGCGTACATCGCCCCCGGCCCGAGTGTGAATCAGCATCGACTGGGCCTCCGCGACCAGCCCGTAGCTCGTCGTCTCCCGGAACAGCCGGTCCTTCTCACGTTTCGCGTGAGACGCCTGCACGAAGCCGACGGCGCCGGCGATCACGGAGAGAATGGAGATCACGGCCAGAACCGCTGCGAGAATCCGCGAGCGATTACGCGGCGGACCCGCGTGCTCCTTTTCGCGCGCGGCACGGAATTCGGCGTCCTCGGGCCGGTTTTCGGCCTCGCCAGAAGAAGTCACCCGCCCAGTTTCACCCAGCCAACCGACAATGGGAACCGATTCGTGACCCGCGTATTCCGCGCCGGGGACTTTGGTCATCTGCATTACCGGGTGGCCGATGTCCAAATGCCGTACGGCGGCCCGCAATTAAGATCCCGACATGGGAAAGCCTTCTGCTCTCACCATCATCCGCGGCATCTGTCTGATATTGCTGGCGCTTGTGTTCGGCTTCGTCGCTGCCGTGCTGTTACGCGGCGGCGCCACCGGTTCGAATACGGATGCGGCGCGGGTTGTGGAGGCAATCTGGCGTACCTACTTCGGCGCAATGCTGGCCGTCTGCGCAACTGCGTTGACTCTGGGTGTTCTCGCGCTGACGAGGCCGGCCGTGCCTTCGCTGTACAGCGTGCTTGCGGGGGCGTCGGCGACGGTGCTCGGTCTCGTCGGCGCCGGTCTCGGTTTCCTGTGGGTGAGCACCCTCGACTCCGAGGGCATTTTCATCGCGTATGAAGCAGCCGGAATTCTCTTCGCATTCGGCGGTGCCGCAACGACGTTGCTGTCCGCGATTGACTTTGCCCAACGACGTCGCCGCTCCGGATCTCGGCCAATAGGAACGGGTGATCAACGGTCACCGTGACGAAATGCTATGGCTTCTCGGGCATCGGCGGGACCGGCGGCTCCTGCCAGCTCGACGGGAACCACCCCGCCACCGCCCAGTCGTACGCAGTCGGACTACCGGTGCGGAACGGGCCCATCGGGGTGTCGACCTCCGACGAGGTGAACGGGTTGCCGTCGGGGTTGGGAAGGATTTCTGCGTCGTCGTGAAGCAGCACGCTCCTCCATACCGCAGTGGGGCCTTCGCCCGCCGCGAACATGCGGTAGCTCCACGGCGCGGGGTCCATGATGACGTTGGCTTGCTGCGTCTTCATCCAGTCCGCCATGTCGGTGCGGATCATGCCGCACGCCTCCCACGCGTTGACGCAAGGAACACTGACGAATTCACCGAGAGGCGTCGTCACCGTCTGGCCGGGTACGGCCTCGATCGGATCACCGGCCGCGTCGAACAGCGTCGCGTGCCAGCCCTGGCTTTTCGTGCCGGGCGCGGTGACGACGATTTCATACATGAGCCGGCCGGGCGGGTCCGCCTGCGCGGCCGCCGGCATGAGCGATGCACCGAAAACCACTGCGGCGACTACCAGCACCGCCCCACCTCCGAGCCCGGCGCCACCCGGAAGCCGCCGTCGACGAGTCAGACGCTTCACGGTTAGCAGTATTTACGGCCCGAGCAGCCCATGCCGCTTTTCGGCTCAATACGCGACAAGCTCCCGCAATTCTCAGACGAGCGATAACCGTGAAAGACGCACTGGTTTCGGGACTTTCGGCCGCTGTCCGGCCAATCTTCTACGGGAACTCGACCGCCCACAGCGTGCCATCGCCGGTATGGCTGTCGGCGCTGATGGTGTACACGGTGTGAGTGCCCGGATCCACCGCCACGGCCGTCGGGTTGTTGCCGACGTCCACACTCTCGGTGACCGCGCGCGTGGATCCGTCGATCTTCGAGACCATGCTTTCGTTGTTATCGGCCCCTTTGTGGCTGACGTAGATGGCGTGGCTGCCCGGGTCCACCGCCACGCCCTGCGGGCCGCCGCCCAGAACCTCGCTGCTGATGTCCGAATCCGAGTTCTCCTCGCGCGGCCGGTTGACAGGCACGGTGGCGGTGACGGTGTGCGTGGGCCCGTCGATCACCCAGACCGTGCCATCGAACCGGTTCGGGACGTAGACGGTGCGGGTGCCAGGGTCCACCGCCAGCTCCGTCACGGCATCACCCGGTGCGCCGACAGGCACGGTCGCGACGACCGCGCGCGTTGATCCGTCCACCACCGAAACCCTGCCTTGATTGGTTCCCGGGTCGTAGTTGGTGACGTAGACGGTGTGCGTGCCCGGATCCACCGCCACCCCGCCCGGATCCTTGCCGACGGGCAGGGTGGCCGTGACGGTGTTCGTCGACCCGTCGATCACCGACATCGTTCCGTCGTCGCGGTTGGTGACGTAGAGGGTGCGGGCGCCCGGATCCACGGCCACCCCATCCGGGCCCTTACCGATGCGGACGGTGGCGGTGAGCCTGTTCGTCGACCCGTCGATCACCGACACCCCGTTGTCGTTGGTGACGTAGACGGTGTGGTTTTCAGGATCCACCGCCACCCCGCGCGGGTTCTCACCGATCGGCACGGTGGCGGTGAGCTTGCGGGTCCGGCCATCGATCACCGAAACCGTTCCGTCGGAGGAGTGAGTCACGTAGACCGCCTGGATGCCCGGATCCACGGCCACGCTCACCGGGTACTTGGCGATGTGCAGCCCGTGCGTTGACTTGGATAGCTGGCGGAACACCACGAACCCAGCGGCGATCACCGCGAGTACGGTGGCGACGATCATCAGCAGCACCAGCGGCGAGCGTTTGCCGGCTCCGGTGGGCTCGACACGGGCGTTCGGCTGCACGGGTCGGGTCTGTCCGGTCCACCCGGTGCCATCCCAGTAGCGCCACCCCCCGCTCTGCCCCGGATCCGAATACCAGCCGGCGGGTGCCGGCGGTGGTGTGGTCGTCATCGACTGCCGTTCACGCTGCTCGGCGCTGCAGAAGTCACCCAGGCAGTGTTCACCACGCCGAGTATCCGCCAAAACCGATTCGTCGATTCCAGATGTGCCATCCCACCGTCGTTTCCGCCCTCGCCCGGACCCGGTCGTGCATCATCTGGCAATGGCGATTGGTGTCCACTCCCGGTCCGTCCGCCTAGCAGTAATGGTGACGCTGGCGGCGGCGGTGCTGAGCGGATGTGGCCGCGACGACCAAGGCGACACCGACTTCGGGGTCCGGGCCGGGGCCCGGCTGGCCGTCGTCGGCGTCCAGTACGACGCGACGCTCCCGCTCCGGTCCTCGCCGGGGGCCGACCATCCCGTGGTCGGTTCGCCCGGGCCGCTCGCCGACGATCTCATCGCCACCGGCGGGGCCCGGCGGGTGGACTCGTCGATCTGGTACGAGGTCACGGCCGATGGTGTGACGGGCTGGGCCGACGCCACGTCTCTGGCCTACCTCGGCGCCACATCCGACGCGACCGCACGGATCGTCGGCAAGCTCGGCGGCCCGCCGGCCGCCGCCTCGATGCTCGAACTGGGCCGGATCGTCGCGTCGGCCGTGTCCCCGGAACCACCGCCCGCCGCTCGGGTGACCGTCACCGCGGCACCGACGCAGGGCGATGTCGGCGAGGTGACGTATGACGTGCTGGGTTTCCCCGACGACTCGGTGGCCGGCGAGCGGCTGCACGTGTCCGGAACGCTCGGCGACAAGTTCACCCTCAAGTCGGTGGAGGCGACGACTCTGTGCCGCCGCGGGGTCACCGACGACAGCCGGCATTTGTGCGTGTGACGGTGGGGTTGTGCGTGCTTTCGGCCGCGTTCCTGTCCTGGTGGCTGGCGGCGTCCGTCTCCGCCGGTCCATGGCTCGACGTATCGAAGTAGTCCCGCCAAGCGACGATCTTGCCGTCTGCTACCTCGAATGCGCCCATAACCGGCGTATGGGTGGGCCTCCCATCGAACCCGAAATGGTCTACCCGCTCGGTGAGCACTGTATTTCCGGCCACGGCGAGGTTCAGCAGGTCGATATGGCCGTCAGTCATGCGGCCCACCCAACCCTCGACAGCACGACGGATATCGTCGTAGCCCTCAAAGTGGTCGTGGGGTCCGGCCTGCCAGACAGCGTTCGGCGCGAATGGCGCCATGATGGCCTCGACGTCCAACGTGGACCAAGCCGCCAACTCCGCACGAACGGTCTCTTCCGCGTTCACAGTGCAATTGCACCCGAATCCGCGGGCGACATCTACGAAATGGTGCGATCTACTCGATGTTTCCCGCCGACCGGCGCTTTTGGGCGGGGACCCAGGCGCGCAACCGCAGGCTGTTGAGCACCACGAGCACCGATGACGCCGCCATCGCCGCACCGGCGATCATCGGGTTCAGCAGGCCCAGGGCCGCCAGCGGAATGGCCGCCACGTTGTAGCCGAACGCCCAGAACAGGTTCTGCTTGATCACCCGCAACGTCCGCGCGGCCAGCCCCAGCGCCGTCGGCACCGTGCCCAGATCACCGCGCACCAGCGTGACGTCGCCGGCCTCGATGGCCGCGTCGGTGCCGGTGCCCATCGCCATGCCGATGTCGGCGGTCGCCAGCGCAACCGAGTCGTTGACGCCGTCGCCGACCATCGCGACCCTGCGCCCCTCGGCCTGAAGTCGTTGCACCACAGCGGCTTTCCCCGTCGGCAGGACATCGGCGATGACGTCGCCGGCCTCGATGCCCACCTCCGCGGCGACGCTGCGCGCCACCGCCGCGGTGTCGCCGGTCAACAGCATCGGTGTCACTCCCATGGCCCGGAGTTCGGCGACGGCCGCCGCGCTGGTGGGTTTGACGGCATCGGCAAGCCGGATGACGCCGCGCACCTGCCCGTCCCAGGCCACGTCGACGGCGGTGCCGGGCTGCCCCGCCGCCGGCACGTCGGCGCCGGTGCTCGAGCCCTGTTTCGACACCGTCACCCGAACCCCGTCGACGACCCCCGAGACGCCGACGCCGGGTTCGTTGACGAAGTCGGCGACCGGTGCGACAGTCAGGCCGCGGTCACGGGCCGCGGTCACGATGGCGGTCGCCACGGGATGCTCGGAGGCGGCTTCCACGGCGGCGGCCCGGGCCAGCACCGCTTCGTCCGGATCACCGGTCACCGTCATGGCGCCCGTCGTGACGGTGCCGGTCTTGTCCAGGACGACGGTGTCGATGCCAGTGACGGTCTCGAGCACCTGCGGGTCCTTGAACAGGATGCCCAGTTGCGCGCCGCGGCCGGTGCCGACCAGGATCGCCGTCGGCGTGGCCAGGCCCAGCGCGCAGGGGCAGGCGATGATGAGCACCGCGACCGCGGCGGTGAACGCGGCCGTCACCGAGGGTCCGAATACCAGCCACGCGACCAGCGTCACCGCGGAGATCGCGAGCACCGCCGGCACGAACACCGCCGACACCCGGTCGGCCAGCCGCTGGATCGACGCCTTGCCGTTCTGCGCCTCGGTGACCATTCGGGCCATCGTCGCCAACTGCGTGTCGGCCCCGACCCTGTCGGCGCGCACCAGGATCCGGCCGTAGGTGTTCAGCGATCCACCGAGGATCCGGTCGCCCGCGCGCACGTCGCGCGGCGCCGACTCCCCGGTCATCGCCGAGGTGTCGAGCGCGCTGGCGCCGTCGGTGACCGTGCCGTCGGTGGCGATCCGCTCCCCCGGGCGCACCACGAAGACGTCGCCGACGGCTAGTTCACCGACGGGGATGCGGACCTCGACGCCGTCGCGCAGCACCGCGGCGTCCTTTGCGCCCAGCGACAGCAGGGCGGTCAGGGCCGCGCCGGCCGAGCGTTTGGCCCGCGCCTCGGCGTACCGGCCGGCCAGCAGGAAAACGGTCACCGCCGCGGCGGTCTCGAAGTAGACATGGCCGCCGTGATGCGCGCTCCCGGTCAGGACGACGACCACCGACCACACGTAGGCGGCCAGGGTTCCCAGCGACACCAGGGTGTCCATCGTCGACGCGCCGCGGCGGGCGCTGCGCCACGCCGCGCGGTGGAACGGATAGCCGCCCCAGAACACAATCGGCGTGGTCAGTGCCAACGCCAGCCATTCCCAGCCGGGGAAGTGCCAGGCCATGACCATGGAGATCGCGACCACCGGAATGCCCAGCGCCGCCGACCCGACCAGTCGGGCCAGCAGGCCGGGCCCGGCATCGTGGTCCATCTGGTCCATGTGGTCGTGCCCGTTCGGGGCGCCGGCGACGGGAACGGCCTGTGCGTGGTACCCGCAGGATTCGACCGCGGCGACCAGGTCGTCGGGCGAGATGCCGGCGTCGTGTTCGACGTGGGCGGTCTCGACGGCGAAGTTCACCGTCGCGTGCACGCCGTCGAGGTCGTTGAGGGCGCCTTCGATGTGTGCGGCGCAGGACGCGCAACTCATACCGCTCAGGCGCAGATCGGTGACGGTCGGGCTCACCGGGCCTACTATACCCCTACGGGGTATGTGACGTGGTGCGCGTCCGGCGCAGGTTCGCGACACCGAGCACGGCCAGCACACCGGCGACACCGGCCAGCACCAGCGCCAGGGCGACCAGCGCCGGGTCGTACAGAATCGAAGTGGTCGACGGCTGGCCCTCGGCCACCGGAGCCACTACCGCCGGCGACTGGGCCGCCAGCCAGCTCCACACACAGCCGGCGACGGCGGCCACCGCCAGGATCAGCTGCACCACCGCGCGAGCCGACGGTGTCACGGGCGGGCTTCGACCAGGCGGGTGAGCGCGGCCCGCAGGTCCCGGTGATGCCTGGCCCAGGCCTGCGCGGTGCGCCCGCCGGTCAGTTTGAGCCCGATGCCGGTGCGGCCCCGCGGCACCCCGGTCAGCTCCCCGATCGCGCGCGCCGACTGCCACTTCAGGACGGTCGCGGCCGCGTCGTCGTCGTCGGATGGTGCTTCGGCGGCCAGTTCGTCCTCGTCGAACCCGGCACGGCGCAGCGCTCGGTTGGTCAGTGCGTTGTTCGACTTCATCAGCCCGCGGCTGTATGCCTTGCCCGCCGCTTCGGGATAGACGGACACGATCTCGTCGACCAGGATCGTCTCGGCACCCTGCCGCAGGGCCTGCGGGGTCAGTTCCACCGAGGTGTGAATGCGTGCCGCCTTGATCTGCAGCGCCAGGAACGCCGTGACGAGCACGAAGAATGCGATCGGCACCGCCCATTGGGCACCGAGCCCACTGTTGAGCTGGATCAGGAACATCGCCAGCCCGACGCCGGGCCCGGCCAGCAGCCAGAGCCAGCTGGCGCCCTTCTCGGCGAACAGGATGTCCGGGGTCTGCTGCGGTTCGGTCATTCGGCGGTGAACCACTCGTGGGCGGCGGGCCGCAGCAACAGCACCGCGGCCACCATGACCACCACCATGATGAGCAGCCAGGCCAGTCCGCGGCTGAACAGGGAGAACAGGGCCAGCAGCACGACCAGCGCGAGTGCCAGTCCGACGGTCGCGCTGCGGAACCGGGGGTCGCCGCGGCGGGTCCGGCCCGCCACGAATGCCAGTGCGGCGCCGGCCACGGCGAACAACGCACCGGCGCCGCGGAAGAACACCGGAATCGGCGAGGACGAGAAGACGACCACCAGTCCGGTCGCGATCAAGGCCAGGGCCGCGAGGGCCAGCAGCCAGAAGGCGACCTCGACGACACGCGGTCGCGGCGATACGGGCGGGTTCATGGTCCGGTCAGCCTATCGAGTCATCGGGTGAAGAATTCGTTGGCGTCCTTGCGGTGCAGCAGGTACACCCCGCCGGCGAGCAGTACCGCGCCGACGATGCCGCTGCCGGCGTAGATCAGCGCCGCGGTGGTGTTCCGCGGAGCCGTCAGCAGGCTGTTGACGGTGTAGACGATCGAGGCCAGCGCCCCGGCGACCAGCACGGTGCGGGCCCACCGGTATCCCGCGCGCATCAGCATCAGGAACGTCACTACCACCGTCGCCAGCACGACGGCGAAGATCACCGCCAGCACGACCAGGAACGACGACGACCGCGGGCCCGTGACGGCGTCGCTGAGGTACCCGGCGATCATCAAGAGGAGTCCGACGACCCAGAGCCAGAATGCCGTGTCGACGTCGTCGGGGCGCTGTACCGGCTCGCTCACGCCAGCCAGCCGGCAGCCTCGGCAGCCCAGTAGGTCAGCACGATGTCGGCACCGGCGCGCCGGATGCAGGTCAGCGATTCCAGCACCGCCGCCCGGCGGTCCACCCAGCCGTTGTCGGCCGCGGCGCTGATCATCGCGTACTCCCCCGACACCTGGTAGGCGGCCACCGGCACCGGCGAGATCTCCGCCGCGGCCCGCACCACATCCAAGTAGGCCATCGCGGGTTTGACCATGATCAGGTCGGCGCCTTCGGCGATGTCCAGTTCGATCTCGCGCAGCGCCTCGCGACCGTTGCCCGGGTCCTGCTGGTAGGTGCGGCGGTCGCCGGCCAGGCTGGAGGCGACCGCCTCCCGGAACGGCCCGTAGAACGCCGAGGCGAACTTCGCGGCGTAGGCGAGAATGGCGACATCGGTGTGCCCGGCGGCGTCCAGGCCGTCCCGGATGGCGGCCACCTGGCCGTCCATCATGCCGCTGGGACCCACCACGTGGGCACCCGATTCCGCCTGCGCCACAGCCAGTTTCACGTACTGCGCGTTGGTGGCGTCGTTATCGACGCGACCGCGGTCGTCGAGCACACCGCAGTGACCGTGATCGGTGAACTCGTCCAGACACGTGTCGGCCATCAGCACGGTCGCGTCGCCGAGATCTTTGGACAGCTCGCGCAGCGCGACGTTGAGGATGCCCTCGGAGTCCAGTCCCGCCGACCCGCAGGCGTCCTTGTCCTCGTCGCGGGGCACCCCGAAGAGCATCAGCCCGCCGACGCCACCCTGTACCGCCTCGGCGGCGGCACGGCGCAGCGACTCGCGGGTGTGCTGCACCACCCCGGGCATCGAGGAGATCGGCCGCGGCTCCGAGATGCCGTCGGCGACGAACATCGGGAGCACCAGATGCCTTGGCTCCAAACAGGTCTCAGCGACCAGGCGCCGGATGGCCGGCGTCGAACGCAGCCTGCGCGGGCGCTGGCGCATCCGAGTCAGCGCCTGCGGCTCTTCTTGCGCGGCGGCGGCAACGCACCTTCGGCGCGCAGCCGCGCGGCGTGCTCGGCGAGCGCCTCGACCAGCGGACCGACGGCCGCGGTCTCGGGCTGCACGTCGACCCGCAGCCCGAATTCCGCTGCGGTCTCGGCGGTCTTGGGGCCGATGCAGGCCACGATGGTGCGGGCGTGCGGCTTGCCGGCGATCCCGACCAGGTTGCGCACCGTCGAACTCGAGGTGAAGCAAACGGCGTCGAACCCACCGGTCTTGATCATCTCGCGGGTGTGCGCCGGCGGCGGCGCTGCGCGCACCGTGCGGTAGGCGGTGACGTCCTCGATCTCCCAGCCGCGCTCGCGCAACCCCTCGGCCAGCGTCTCGGTGGCGATGTCGGCGCGCGGCAGTAGCACCCGGTTCACCGGGTCGAAAATGTCGTCATACGGCGGGAATTCGTCGAGCAGACCCAGCGAGGACTGCTCGCCGGAGGGCACCAGCTCGGGGCTGATGCCGAACGCCCGGACCCGGTCGGCGGTGGCTTCGCCCACGCAGGCGATCCGCACGCCGGAGAACGCCCGCGCGTCGAGGCCGAACTCCATGAACTTCTCCCACACCGCGCGCACGGCGTTGGTCGAGGTGAAAACCACCCACTGGTAGCGGCCGTCGACCAAACCCTTGACGGCCCTTTCCATCTGGGCCGGGCTGCGCGGCGGCTCGACGGCGATGGTCGGCACCTCGATCGGCAGCGCGCCGTGGGACACCAGCTTCTCGCTCATCTCGCCGGCCTGATCCTTGGTGCGCGGCACCAGCACGGTCCAGCCGTACAGCGCGCGGCTCTCCCACCAGTTGAGCTTGGCGCGGTGCGCGACGGTCTTGCCGATCGTCACGACGAGCGGTCCGGTCAGCGGGCCGGCCGGGTCGTTGGCGCCGATGGCCGCGCGGTCGCACAGTTCGGCCAGGGTGGCCTCGACGCTGCGCTGCGCGCAGGTGGTGCCCTGTGCGGTGACCACGCACGGCGTCGACTCCAGCAGGCCGTGCTCGATCAGCGCGCGCGCCGAATCGGCCAGATGCTGTGCGGTGGCGTGCAGGATCAGCGGGCCGGGGGCCGCGGCCAGGGCCGGCCAATCCACGTCGGGCGAGCGGACGTCGGCCACGGTGTGCGACGAGCCGAGCGGAAGGCCGGCGTAGGTCGGAACCGCGGTGGCCGCCGGCAGTCCCGGCAGGATCTCGAAGGCCAGCTGGGTCTTGGCGACGGCGTTGACCTCGGCGAGGACCGAGTCGATCGACAGGGGGTCACCCGCGACCAGCCGCACCACGTCGTGGCCCTCACGGGCCTCGTGGATCAGGGTCTTGACCACCTCGGCCGGGTCGCCGAGAGCGGGCCGCACATCGGGGCCGGAGAAAACCGGGGCGGGGTTCGGCGGCTCCGCCTCGCCCGCCTGCGCGACGGTGTCGGCCGGGCCGTCGGCGACGGGGGCCG
>ERZ724512.399-NODE-399-length-19737-cov-6.292399_pt1 | contig 19737 bp, 17 predicted proteins | sample MGYA00376045_ERZ724512 | MGnify/ENA primary metagenome ERZ724512 (study PRJEB28724, sample SAMN07190883) | activated sludge metagenome | isolation source: activated sludge of sewage treatment plant in Hong Hong | place: Hong Kong | collected 2016-03-17 ... | reverse complement strand
GGTGTACGACATCACCTTCGAGAACGTGCAGGCGGGGTTGCGCACCGATTACCTGTTCCGGATCGCCAACCAGCGCGGCGGCATCGTGCTGGGTACCGGTGATCTCTCGGAGCTGGCGCTGGGCTGGTGCACCTACGGGGTCGGCGACCAGATGAGCCACTACAACGTGAACCCGGGCGTGCCCAAGACGCTGATGCAGCACCTGATTCGCTGGGTGATCACCTCGGGCCAGTTCACCCCTGAGGTGAACAAGGTGCTGCAGGCGATTCTCGACACCGAGATCACCCCCGAACTGGTGCCGGTGGGCGAGGGCGAGACGCCGCAGTCGACCGAGGCGTCCATCGGGCCGTACAACCTGCAGGACTTCACCCTGTACCACGTGCTGCGGCACGGCACACCGCCCTCGACGATCGCCTTTCTGGCCGAGCACGCCTGGTCGGACGCCGCGCACGGCGACTGGCCCGAGGGCTACCCCGACGACAAGCGGGTCGCCTACGACCTGGCCACCATCAAGAAGTGGCTGGAGGTGTTCTGCCGGCGGTTCTTCGGCTTCGCGCAGTTCAAGCGCTCGGCGATGCCCAACGGCCCCAAGGTGGTGCGTGGCGGGTCGCTGTCGCCGCGCGGCGACTGGCGCATGCCGTCGGACGTGTCGGCGAAGCTGTGGTTGGACGAGCTGAACCGCAATGTGCCCTAGCCGCACCGAGAGATCCCGGGTCAAGCCCGGGATGACGGTGGTCCCCTCATTCCGGTCCTCCGCGTCACTGCAGCCCTCCGCCCCACTCCAGCACCCCGCGTCATTCCGGCGAACGCCGGAATCTCCACTCGCTGGTCGAGCTTGTCGAGACCGTGCGCGCACCTGTCGACCGGCCCGATCAGTCGTGCGGAGACAGCGATGACGCCCGTCGAACCACCGCGGGTCAGCCCGCCGCAACTGCCGCCGCTGATCGCCCTCGACCCCGGCGACGCCTGCGACGACGAGAGCTTCAGCGAAGCCCTGCTGACCTGGTCGGGCGAACAGGCGTCGCTGATCGGCGCCGACATCACCGACTCGCGGCTGGCCCGGCTGCCGTCGGATCATCTGCACGCCCGGCGGCTGCGGCTGGCCGAAGTCGAAGTGACGGACCCTTCGGTGGTCACCCTCAACGCGCCCCGCTCGCACTGGCGCGGCGTGGTGATCGAAGGCGGCAGCATCGGCGTGCTCGACTGCTCCGGGGCGACGTGGCAGAACGTGACCCTGCAGGGCGTCCGCATCGGCTACGCGAACCTACGCGAGGCCAAGCTGAGCGACGTCACGCTGACCGGCTGCCGCATCGGTACCCTCGACCTGGCCGGGGCCACCACCACCCGGGTCGCCGTGCTCGCAAGCCTGGTGGACGACCTCGACGCACGACACCGCACCGGCAATCACCTTGACCTGCGCGGGCTCGACGTGGTGCGGTTGAATCGCCTGGAGGGCGCCGACAGCCTGGTGGGCGCCACCATCACCGATCAGCAGGCGCGGTGGCTCGGCCCCACGCTCGCCGCGTCCCTGCGCATCGGCATCACCGAGGAGGACCCGTGACCGCCCTGATCTTCGACGTCGCCAACGTGATCGTCGACTGGGATCCGATGCGTGCGCTCGCCGGCGCCGTGCCAGACGAAGTGGCGAACGACTTTCTCGCCGCGGAGGTGTTCTGGGAGCTGAACGCCCGCACCGACGCGGGCATGCCGCTGGCCGACGCCGTGGTCGAGATGGACGATCAGGCCCCGCACCTGGTCGACGTCTACCGGGTTTACCTGGAGCGCTTTCCGCTCACCGTCAGCGGCCCGATCGCCGGCACGGCAGAGGTGATCCGTGAGCTACTGGCTGCGGGCGTGCGCTGCTACGGGCTGAGCAACTGGGCCAAGGAGAACTTCAACATCGCCCGCAGGGCCAACCCGGTGATCGACGACCTCGCCGACGTGATCGTCTCGGGCGAGGTGGGGCTGGCCAAACCCGACCCCGAGATCTTTCGCTACGCGCTGGACCGCTTCGACACCCGGGCCGACGAGACCCTGATGATCGACGACACCCAGGGCAACCTGGACTCGGCCGCCGAGGTGGGGCTGGGCACCGTTCTGTTCACCAGCGCCGCGCAGTTGCGCGACGAGCTGGTTCGGTTGCGGCTGCTGTAAGCCAGGTCAGTAGGCGAGCCGCTCAGGGCCGCAAGGGGCGTCCGGCGCGGTCGCGAGGGTGCCCGGTGAGCAGCACGATGCCGTCGATCAGCGGCCACAGCGCTCCGAACCCGAAGGTGATCCACGTGACCAGAATCTGGGCGATCGCCATGCCGACGTTGCCGAGGTAGAACCGTCCGATGCCGAGGCCGCCCAGAAAGATCTGCAGCAAGCCGGCCACCAGCTTGCTCTTGTCTGAGTACGGCACTCCGGTGAGCGGATCGATGCCGTAGGGGGCCAGCGCCTGTGGCGCGTACGGATTCGCCTGCGGCACACCCATGCCGTAGGCCGGCTGCTGCGGCGGGTACGTCGGATAGTACTGCTGAGGCGGTGGGCCTGGTTGTTGGTAGGGCGAATACTGCTGGCCAGGCAGGGGCTGTTGCGGCTCGGGTTGCGTGGGCGGGTAGGGATTCTGGCTCATGATGCTCATTCCTGCGACGTTCGCGCTCAGCTTAGGCGGTGCGCTTCTCGCTGGAGCCGACTGCACGAATCCCGAACCGGGCGCCGTTGACGGCACGCAGCCCTCAGGCTCGACGAACTGGCTGGCGGGCCGGCGGTCTCGACTGAAATCCTGGGTGCGTGACGTTCACCGCCTCCTTGTCGGCCGTGGATCAAGGACGTGCCCAACGGCTGCGGCGCATGAAGGGCATCGCCCTGTCTCTGCTGCTGATTGCGGCGATCGTCTACCTCGCCACCCTGCGCGTGGCCGATCAGGGTGTGTGGGGGTTCGTCAACGCCGGCGCCGAGGCGGCCATGGTGGGTGCCTTGGCCGACTGGTTCGCGGTCACCGCGCTGTTTCGCCACCCGTTGGGGCTGCCCATTCCGCACACGGCGATCATTCCGACCCGCAAGAACGAGATCGCCCGCAACCTGCAGGACTTCTTCACCGAGAACTTTCTCACCGAAGAGATCGTGCGCGAGCGGATGGCGTCCACCAGGGTCGGGCTGCGGCTGGGCGAGTGGCTGCTGCACGACGCGAACGCAACCAGGGTGGTGGCCGAAGCGTCACGGGTGGCACGGACGGCCCTGGCCCAGGTGGGTGACGACGACGTGAAACACCTGGTGGGCGAGGTGATCGTGCCGCGACTGGCGTCCGAACCGTTGGCCGGGGCTCTGGGTGACCTGCTCGGCGCCGTGGTCGACGACGGCGCGCATCGCGGCCTGGTCGACCTGGTGGTGATCGAGGTGCACGACTGGCTGCGCCGGCACCCCGACGTGTTCAACGGCATCGTGGGCGAGCGGGCGCCGCGCTGGGCACCCGGCTTCGTGAACCGGCGCATCGTGAAGTGGACCTACGACCAGGCCCTGGAATGGTTGTGGGCGATCAGGTCCGAGCGTGAGCACCCCACCCGGGCCGCCCTGGACGACCTGCTGCGCACGATCGCGGACGACCTGCAGCACGACCCCACCGTGGCCGAGCGGGCCGAGCGGCTCAAGGTACGGCTGCTGGAGCACCCGCAGACGGCCGAAACCATCGTGGAGCTGTGGCAGACGGTGCGGGCCTCGCTCGACGGTGCCCTGGCCGCGGAATCATCGGCCTTCAAAGACCGAGCCACCCGGGCGGTGCAGCGGTTCGGACGTTCGCTGATCGACGACGACGCACTGCGCGGCAACCTGGAGGCGCGCCTCGAAGACGCGGCGGCGTTCGTGGTGCGCACCTACGGAGCCGAGTTGTCGACCGTGATCAGCCACACCATCGAACGCTGGGACGGCCGGCAGGCCGCCCGGCGCATCGAACTGCATGTCGGCCGCGACCTGCAGTTCATCAGGATCAACGGCACGGTGGTCGGCTGCCTGGCCGGCCTGGCGATTCACGCCGTCAGCCTGGTGGTCGGCTGAGCGCCCGACTGGATGCCCGCAGCTGGCCGGCCTGGTCGATCCGATTCTGGTGCTGATCGCGTGCGCCGGCATCGCGCCGATGGCGGTCGGCCTGGCTCGCGAAGGCGTGCGCGAGTTGCTGGAAGCGTCGCCGGACGAAGCCCTGCGCGGGCGCATCGCCGCCGCGGTGGCCGACGGCCTGGGTGATGCGCTGACGCCGGCGAGGGCGTCCACCCTGCCGCCACCGACCATCCGCTCCACCAAGCTGGGGCAACGCCTGTACGTGGAGGTCGACTTCATCGTCGCGAAGGGCGAGTGGCAGGTCGACGAGGAGGACGCCGTCCGGCTCGCGATCACCGAGCGGCTCGACGCCCTCGGACTGCTGGTGTGGGCGACCATCGAACTCACCACCAACCCGGCGCTGGCGGCCGACTGACCCAACGCCGGGTCTCAATCGGTGCCGGACGGCCATCGCTGCCGTCCGGGTCAGCGGAGCTGCTCAGGCCGATCATCGCTTTCGTGCTGATCACCCTCGGATTCGCCCTCGTGCGGGGCGGCCTCGGCGATCGCCTTGACCGCGCGGCGGTCGGTGCGAACTCGAACCGTGGCCCGATACGACCCGCGGATCTCGCGCACGACGAGGTCGGTCAGGTGCCCCCACGGGTCGACGGTGACCATCAGCCACGTACCGGCCTTGCCCCACAACTCGCGTTCGAGCACGTCGAGGGCGGCCCGGGCGACACCGTCGGCGTCGGTCACGGCACCGACATCGGTCAGCAGCCGTCGCTGCACCTCGGGCGCCAGTCGCAGGCGGGCAGCCGCGATGAACCGGTCGCGTGCGTCGTCGTCGGGGCCGGCAGAGAAGATGCCTCCGCCACGCAGTGCGGAGAAGAAGGCGCGAAGTTCGTCATCGCGCCACGATGCGTTGGTCATGGTCGGGTCTGTTCCGTGCGTCGAGTCGGGTGGGCGCGGCCGCTGGGTGCGGTCGCCGCCCAGGTCATGCCTTGGTGCAGGCACGTCCTGGTTGGAACCACAGGCTCATCGGGGCGCGCCGCAGCGCGCCGCGACGGGCGCTGGTGCTACGACGAATGACAGACATGGCAAAAGACGGTAGCGCCGTGCCGAGGGAGTGTCCAGCTCGCACCGCGTCGACGGCCCCCGGTCGGGGACCAACAGCGCGCGTTGTCGTCCAGTGAGAGGGCTGGTGCACCAGCAGGGTCAGCGGCGGCGGCGTCCGTGGTCGCGGTCGCCCCCGTCGGCCGGAGCCTGGGTGTCGACCGGGGTGTCGTGCCGGTGGTAGCCGCGGCCGTGACAGGTTTCACAGGTCACCGTGAACGCCTCGGCCAAACCGGTGCCGATGCGCTTGCGGGTCATCTGCACCAGGCCCAGCGAGGTGACCTCGGCCACCTGATGGCGGGTACGGTCACGGCCCAGGCACTCGACCAGGCGGCGCAGCAGCAGTTCGCGGTTGGCGGGCAGCACCATGTCGATGAAGTCGATCACGATGATGCCGCCGATGTCGCGCAGCCGGAGTTGGCGGACGATCTCTTCGGCCGCCTCCAGGTTGTTGGAGGTGACCGTGGCCTCGAGGTTGCCGGAGGTGCCGGTGAACTTGCCGGTGTTGACGTCGATCACGGTCATCGCCTCGGTGCGGTCGATGATCAGCGAACCGCCCGAGGGTAGAAACACCTTGCGTTCCAGCGCCTTGGCGATCTGCTCGTTGATGCGGTGCTGGTCGAACAGGTCGCCCTGCTCGGCACGGTTCCAGTGCTGCAGCCGCTCCTTCAGGTGCGGGGCCACGTGGGTGACGTAGGCGTCGACGGTGTCGAACGCGTCCTCGCCCTTGCCGTTGCCGTCGACGATCAGCGTGCCGAAGTCTTCGGTGAACAGGTCGCGCACGATGCGAACGGTCAGGTCGGGCTCGGCGTAGAGCTGCTCGGGCGACTTGCCGGCCTTCACCTTCTTCTCGATGACCTCCCACTGGGCCTTCAACCGGTTGACGTCGCGCACCAACTCGTCTTCGGACGCCCCCTCGGCCGCCGTGCGCACGATCACCGACGCGGCGTCGCCGACCAGTTCTTCGAGAATGCCCTTCAGCCGGTTGCGTTCGCCTTCGGGCAGCTTGCGCGATATGCCTGAGAGCTGACCGCTGGGCGAGTACACCACGTAGCGGCCGGGAATCGACACGTGCGCGGTGAGCCGGGCACCCTTGGCGCCGATGGGGTCTTTGGTGACCTGCACGAGCACGCTCTGGCCCGACTTGAACACCTTTTCCATCTTGCGGTCGGCGCCGGTGACGCCGAAGGCGTCCCAGTCGACCTCACCGGCGTACAGCACCGCGTTGCGGCCGCGGCCGATGTCGATGAAGGCGGCCTCCATCGACGGCAGCACGTTCTGCACCTTGCCCAGGTACACGTTGCCGATCATCGACGCCGCGGACGCCCGGTCGACATAGTGCTCGACCAGAATGCCGTCTTCGAGCACCGCGATCTGGGTGTAGTCGTCGGCCTGGCGAATCAGCATGCTGCGGTCGACCGATTCGCGCCGGGCCAGAAACTCCGACTCGGACAGGATGGGTGAGCGGCGGCGTCCGGCTGCACGTCCCTCACGGCGGCGCTGTCGCTTGGCCTCCATGCGGGTGGAGCCGTCGATGCCGGTGACGTCGTCATTGCTCGTGCGCGAGCGACGAGGTTCGCGCACCCGCACCACGACGTCGGACGGATCGTCCTCGGCCCCCGTGGTGTCTTCGCCACGGCGGCGGCGCCGGCGACGCCGGCGGGTCGACCCGGTCGACTCACCCGCTTCGGCGGCGTCGCCCTCGGCGCCGTCGGCCTCTGCGGCGGTCTCGGCACCGTCTTCGTCGTCGGCCTCGGACGAGTCGTCGTCGTTCTCGTCGGCGTCGCCCTCGGCGGTTTCGGTGCTACCGCCACGGCGGCGGCGACGACCGCCACGGCGGCGGCGACGACGCCGCGGGCTGCCCTCGTCGGTATCGTCGGCGTCGGTGTCGTCCGGTTCGTCGTCGGCGTCGGCTGCTCTCTCGTCGGCCGCGGCCGCGTTCGGTTCGGAGTCGAGAACCGCGGTGGGATCGGCCACCTCGTCGTCGAGTTCGGCCTCGGGCTCTGCGTGCCCGCCGATCATGGCGGCCAGTTCGTCGAGCGCCTTGGCGGCCTCGGCCTCGTCGACCTTGATGCGCCGGCTGCGCGCGCCCGAGCGGGTGAGCTCGCCGAGCGTCTCTTCGATCGGGTCGGTGTCGGTCACGGGTTCGGGCTTCGGCTCGGCCTTGGCCCGGCGCCGGCGCGCCCGTGGTGCGGCAGCGGCCGGGGCCAGATCGTCGAGGGTCGGCAGTTCGTCGAGGCTGAGCGGCGCGGGCGTTTCGGCAGCTTCGGTGACTACATCGACGACCTCGATGACGGGCTCGGGCGCCTTTGCGGCGCGGGTGCTGCGCCGTCGACGCGGGGCGGGCTTCTCTTCCGGCAACTCGAGGGTGAACGGAACGTCATCAGGCTGCTCGACGCGCTCGTCGGGGGCGGGAACCGCCTGCAGTTCGGCGTTCGCCTCAGGCTCGGCCGGGGTCTCGTCGGCTTCGGGGTCTACGACGATGGGCTGTTCGGCTTCGAGCTCGAGGGCCACGTCGGTGGCGTCGGGCTCGAGCTCGAGGGCCACATCGGTGGCGTCGGGCTCGGGCTCGGGTTCGGTGGTGTCGGGCTGGACGGCCTGGGGCTCGGCAACCTCGGGCTCGTCGGCCTCGGGTTCTGCGCTCGCAGCCGGCTCGCTCACGGGTGCAGGGGGTCCGGCCGGACGGCTCGCGGAGCGCCTGCGCCGCGGCGGTGCGGCCACCTCGGCAGAGGCGTCGTCGGCTGTGGATGTGGGCGTTTCTTCGTCGAGCATGTGCTCTCCTTCAGCGGCGTGGGGTGCGCCGCGCGTGTAGCCACCGAAGTGGCAAAGCCTGTGGACTGGATTCGGCACCGCACCCACCCCCGCGGTCGTCTGGCGTCGCGGTTGAGTGAGCCGGCGCATCGAGCTGTCACCTCGAAAAGCCGAATCGGGTGAGCCCACTGCGCGGGCTCGTCCTGCGCGTCATTATGCCATAAACGTCCAAAAGGCCGTCGAACCTCGCCACCGATGCGGCCGCGGGCGTGTCAGCGGCGGGTCGACTGCTCCTCGTCCATCGCCCCGAGCAGGCCGGACGCGTGGCCGTGTTCAGCGATCGGTTCAGGGCCCACCACATCGAACAGCAACGCGGTGAACTGACCGTCGCGCTCAACGTTGCGCCGCTGCAGCCGAAGCCGGCACGGCAACAACGGACGCCCCCCGCCCAGGGTGACGGGGCACACCTGCAGCAGCACCTGAGACGAGCCATGCGCGTGACTGTGTCAGGTGCGTCCGACACTTCTCGCCCAATTTTGTCGACGGACGGGCTGGGACACGCTCCACCGCCGGTCTCGTGAAACCCCACTGGGCCTCGACTTCACACCGTACACACTCGGCTCGGCGGGTCATTGGACGGCCGGGCGTGCTGTCAAGCGTCGCCCGGCGCGAGCCGCCGAATCCCGGGCACCTCGTCGAAGTCGGGGTCGGTCGAAACGATGAGGTCGAAGCCGGACTGCAGTGCCGTGGCCGCATGCACCGCGTCGCGACCCCGAATGGTTGAGCCGGCCATCAACTGCAGGGCGCGAGCCAATACCTCGTCGTCGAATGGATGGGTGACAACCGCGCGCACCAGCGCCTCGGTTTCACGCAACGCCTGCTGACGCCCAACTCGACGGAGCCGGTGGAACGAAAACTCTTGAACGGCTTCGATACTGCAGTGCACCTCGACCAGGTCGCGTTGGCAGCGCTGCAGAAAGCCCACACAGTCTGAGCGCAGCGGGTGATCGATGCCCGCGGCCAGCAACAACACTGACGTGTCGACGAACACCCTCATCGCGACAGTCGGGCGTCGGTGTCGAGCGCGGGCCGCTCTTTGAGCACTGCCCAGTCGTCGGTCTCGCCCGGCCCCTGCGCCACCAGATCGAGAAAGGCGGTCAAAGCCGAGTTACGCATCATGAGATCGGCCGGCAGGGACAGGTCGATGGCGTCGCGAATCACCGCGTTCACGCTGTGCCCGGTGCGCTTGGCCTCAGCGGCGATGCGTTCGTAGCGATCGGCATCGAGTAGCAATTGGACGCGCCGTTCCAACCCTGACATACACATACAGTAGCATGTGTATGAGGCGGTCGGGCGGGCGCATGATCACCATGCCGATGTCGCTGGTTGAGCTTGTCGAATCCCGACCGGGTGCGCCGCAGCCGGGACATGATTGTTCAGCAGGCTCCTAGATCTGACCGTCGGGCGTGCCCGGCTGGGTCGGCGGCAGCGGCAACCCCGGCGGCGCATGGCCGGTCTGCTCGCGGTACCAGCGGGCGTAGGCGTCCACCGCCGTCGGCAGGGTCGCGAAGATGAACTGCTCCCCCACCCGCTGCGCGAACCCGGCAGCCTCGAGTTGCTCGCGCAACTCGAACTTCACCCGCGCCATCGCGAACGTGATTCCTCTGCCCACCAACTGCTCACGTAGGGCTTCGAGGGTGTCGACGCTGGTCAGGTCCACCTCGACGTTGGCCTCGGCGTTGAGCACGAACCAGGCGCAGTCGGGGTCGGCGGCGTCCACCGCCTGCATGGCGCGGGTCAGAAAGTCCTCAGCGTTGGCGAAGAACAGCGGCGAGTCGTAGCGGTACACCACCAGGCCGGGCACCTGGGTCGCAGTCGGGTAGTCGTCGACATCGTGCATGCCTGCCAGGCCGGGCACGTAACCGAGCACGCCGTCGTGGGGGCTGGCGATGCGCCGAATCAGGTCGAGCACAGACAACCCGATCGCCAGCCCGATGCCGCCCAGCACGTCGAACACCAGCACGCCGAGCGTGGTGACCAGCGCCAGCACCAGCTCGCTGCGCCGGAACGCGGCGATGCGGCGCAGTTCGGCGACGTCGATCAGCCGGAACGCGGCATAGATCACCAGGGCACCCAACGCCGCCGCCGGAAACCACGCCAGCACCGGTCCGAGCACCAGCAGCGCCGCGAACACCATCACCATGCACACCAGCGAGTACAACTGGGTGCGGCTGCCCATCGCGTCGCCGATCACCGTGCGACTGCCGGATGAGCTGACCGGAAAGCCGTTGGTGAATCCGTTCACCACGTTGGCCGCACCCAGCGCCAACAGCTCCTGATTGCTGTCGATGGCCTGCTTCTTCGGCGCCGCGAACGCCCGGGCGGTCAGCACGTTGTCGGTGTAACCCACCACGGCGATACCCAGGGCGTAGGGCAGCAGGGTGAGCACGGCGACGTCGTCCAGCCTCGGCACCCGCGGCAGCGGCAGCCCCTGTGGCACTTCACCGATCACGCGAATACCGGCGTCGACCAGCCCGAACCAGTACACGCAGCCGGCGGCCACCAGCATGCAGATCAGCGGCCCGGGCCAGGTGGGCAGCCAGTGCCGAAAGGCCACCAGAGCGGCCCCGACCGTTGCCGCCAGCACCAAGGTCGGCACGTGGACGGCGCCCAGTTGCGTGAGCAGCGACCACCACTCGGCGGCCACCGAGTCGCCGGTGATGTGCAGGCCCGTCACCTTGCCCAACTGGCTGGTCATCATCAACACCGCGATGCCGGCCATGTAGCCCACCAGCACCGGCCGCGACAGCAGGTTGGCCAGAAAGCCGAGTTTGAACAGCCACCCGATCAGGCACACCAGCCCGACGGCGATGGCCATGACGGCGGCCACGTCGGCCCAGCGGGCGGTGCCGCCGGCTGCGCCGAGCATCGCCCCCAGCCCGGCCGCCGTCATCAGTGCGGTGGTCGACTCGGGGCCCACCGAGAGTTGCCGCGACGAACCCAACAGGGCGTACACCAGCAGAGGCGTCAGAATCGCCCACAGCCCGGCGATCGGCGGCAGCCCGGCGATCTCGGCGTAGGCCATCACCTGCGGAATCAGATAAGCCGCCACCGTCACACCGGCGAGCAGGTCACCGCGCAACCAGTCGCGGTCGTAGTGCAGCAGCACCTGCAGGCCCGGGGCGAACCGGGCCCAGCGCGGCGCAGGGGCGTCCATGGCCGAACGGTACTGGTCGACGTGAGGGTCCGCCATGCCCGAAACGGTCGATGGCTACACCGTTGGCGCGAGATCGGAACCGTCCCCAACACGCGCCAGGCCTCTGGTGGCCGCGAGATCGGAATCGTCCCCAACACGCGCCACCGCGACCGTGCTCCCCGATCAGTCGAAGCTTCTGTGCGGACGATCCTCGCCCCGCTCGGGGCGGAACTCCTCGTTGCGGATGAAGCCTGCATCGCTCAGGTCCTCGCCCAGTTCATCGACCACCAAGTGGTCGGGGTTCCACTCGCCCGACCGGTATGCGACACGGCCGATCAGGTGACCCGCCACGGGTGCGGTGAGCACCTGCAACACCATCACCAAGCCCAGGGTCAGCCAGACCTTCGGGTCGTGCTGTGAGAAGCCGATGCCCACCAGCACCAGCAGCAGGCCGAACACCTGCGGCTTGGTGGCGGCGTGCATGCGGGCCAGCACGTCGGGGAAGCGCACCAGCCCCAGCGCTCCACCCAGGCAGAAGAAGCCGCCGGCGGCCAGCAGCACGGCGCCGATCAGGTGAAACCACTGCTCGCTCATGCCTGTTCCCCCTCGTCGCGCCGGTACCGCTGCCGTTCAGGGGCGTGCGGGGGTAGCAGCCGCGCCACGCTCACCCCACCGGTGAAGGCCACCATCGACAACACCAGCAGAATCGGCAGCGCGCTGGTGTTGTGAAACACCACCGTCGAAACGCCGATGCCGGCCAACACCACCGACACCATCACGTCTGAGCTGATGATGCGGTCGAGGGTGGACGGGCCCACGGTGAGCCGCCAGAGCGTGAGGGCCGCTGCGCCGGCGATCATCGCCACGGCCGCCCACAGCAGCACCTGGGTGACCACGTCAATCACGCTCATCGCTTCTCCTCATCGAGTTCGGCGATCTCGGCCCTGCTGCCCATGGCCTCGATGACCCGGCGTTCGACCTGCAGCGCCTCGGCCTTTGCCTGCGCCACCCCGTCGGCGTCGGGAACGTCCAGCAGGTGCAGGTAGAGCACCCGGGTGGAGCGCCGGGCGTCCATGACGATCGACCCCGGCACAATCGAGATGAGCTCGGCGGTCTCGACCTGGTACAGATCGTTGTGCGAGCGCAGGTGCACCCGAACGATGGCCGGGTTGAAGTCGATGTGCGGCGAGAACGACGCCAGGGCCAGCCGCCATGACGCCACCGCCAGGTCACGCAGCACCGAGAGCGCCAGCTTCACCAACCCGATCGGCCGCAGCCGTCCGTGGTAACGAATCGGCGGCAGCGGAAATGTCACGGTGATCGCCCAGGCCACCACCATGCCGACCAGCAGGTCGACCAGCGAGTAGTTGCCCCACAGCACCACCCAGATCAGGGCCAGCATCACGATGGCCCGCCACTGCAGCCTGAAGCGCAGCCGGCGCCGCAACGTCGAACCCTTCACTGCACCACCCCCGACAGCACGGCCTCGAGGTACACCCCGCCGCGCAACCCGGCCGCGGCCCGGTCGACGTAGTCGTAGAGCGGGCCCGCGAACACGGTCAGGGCGAGCCCGAGCAGCACCAGGGCGGCCGTGCCGGCCACCATCACCCCCGGCAGCCCGCGCCGTTCTTCGAGTGTGTCGTCGGACGACTCGTCGGGCTCGGACGGCTCGTGCGGGCCGAGCATCGGGGTGCCCCAGAACGCCCGGTTCCACACCTTCGCCACCGCGTACAGGGTGAGCAGGCTGGTCAACACGCTGCCCACCACCAGCGCCCACGCCAGCGGCGTGCCCACCTCGACACCGGCGCCCAGCAGACCCAGCTTGCCGATGAACCCCGACAGCGGCGGAATGCCGGCCAGGTTCATCGCCGGCACGAAGAACAGCACCCCCAGCAGCGGCGACAGGGCGGCCAGGCCACCCAGCCGGTCGAGCGAGGTGCTGCCGCCGAAGCGTTCGATCAGCCCGGCCACCAAGAACAACGACGCCTGCACGGTGATGTGGTGCGCGGTGTAGAAGATGGCACCCGCCAACGCCGGTTGGGTGGAGAGGGCGATGCCGAACACCATGTAGCCGATGTGCGAGACCAGGGTGAACGACAACAACCGTTTGATCTCCGCCTGCGCGACCGCGCCCAGAATGCCGACCAGCATGGTGGCCAACGCCGCCCAGCCCAGCAGGTCGGTGAGCGGACGGTCGGGAAAGATCACCGTCTGGGTGCGCAGAATCGCGTAGACGCCCACCTTGGTGAGCAGGCCGGCGAACACGGCGGTGACCGGTGCTGGGGCGGTCGGGTAGCTGTCGGGCAACCAGAACGACAGCGGGAACACCGCTGCCTTGATCGCGAACACCACCAGCAGCAGCAACTGAATCGGCAGCGTGACGTCTGCGGGCAGGGCGGCGAAGCGCAGGCTCAACTGAGCCATGTTCACCGTGCCGGTGGCCGCATACGTGACCGCCAGCGTGGTGAGGAACAGCAGCGAGCTGACCAGGTTGATCACCACGTAGATCGAGCCGGCACTGATGCGTTGCGCCGTGCCGCCCATGGTGAGCAGCACGTAGCTGGCGAACAGCAGCAGCTCGAACCCGACGAATAGGTTGAACAGGTCACCGGCCAGAAACGCGTCCGACACCCCGGCGCTGAGCAGCAGAAAGGTGGGGTGAAAGATCGACACCGGGGTTTCGCGCAGCACCTCTTCTTCGTCTTGGCCGGTGGCGTAGATCAGCACCGCCAGGGTGACCAGTGACGCGACCGTCAGCATCAGCGCCGACAGCCGGTCGGCCACCAGTACCACCCCGAGCGGAGCCCAGGCGCCCACCCAGAGGGCCTGCACGCCGACGGTGTCGGTGATCCACACCAGGGCACCGGCCACGGCGGACACAGCCACCAGCGTGATGATCGACACCGCCCGCTGCAGCCTGGGCCGGCGACCCAGCAGCAGGGTCAGCGCGGCCCCCAACATGGGCAGCAGCACGGGCAGTGGCAGCAGATTGTTGAGGTTGTTCATTCGCTCACCACGTCCACACCGGTGTCTGAGAACCTGATCTCTTCGAACGAATCGGACGCCTCGTCGGCCAGAGCCAACGCGCGAATGCGGGCATCCTCGACGTCGTCGGCAACCTCGTCATGGCCGTTCAGCTGAAACGACCGATAGGCCATGGTGACCAGAAAGGCCGCGGTGGCCAGGGCGATCACGATGGCGGTGAGCACGAACGCCTGCGGCAGCGGGTCGCTCATGTCTTCCTTGGGCGTGACGCCGATCAACGGTGGGCCGCCGGCCCGTCCGGAGGCCACCAGAAACAGAATGTTGACGCCGTTGCCGGCCACCATCACGCCCATCAGAATGCGGCTGAGCGAGCGCTCGGTGATCAGGTACACCCCGCAGGCCACGAGTGCGCCGGCCACGATGGCCAGGGTCAGGTTGGGGCTCATGGCGCGGCCCTTCCGACCGGACCGGTCGGCGATCCGGTGGGCGAGACGTCCGCTGCCGGACGGGCCCGGGTCGATTCCGGCTGCGGCACCGGCGCCTGGTCTTGCTCGGACTGGATGTCGATGCCGGCGCCGAGGCTGCGGGTCAGGTCGAGCACCACGCCGATCACGATCAGGTACACGCCGACGTCGAAGATCGTCGAACTCACCAGGTGCATCTCGCCGAACAGCGTCCAGGTGCCGAACGGCGTCTGCAGGTACTCCCAGCCGGGAATCACCAGGGTGATGTCGTAGCTCTGAAAGATCTTGCCGCCCAGCAGGGCGGGGGTGACGGCGGCCAGCACCGACAGTGCCAGGCCGAGGCCGAGCAGGCGTCCGGCATCGAAGGGAGCCGCCTCGTCGAGTTCGCGGCGTCCGGCCGCCAGGTAACGCAACATCAGTGCGATGCCCGCCACCATGCCGCCGGCGAAGCCCCCGCCGGGGGCGTTGTGGCCGGCCAGCAGCAGGTACACCGACACCAGCATCATCACGGTGAACAGAATGCGGGTGACGACCTCGAAGATCAGCGAGCGCGAGCCGGGGTCGAGGGCCCCGCTGGCGCGCAGCCACATGCCGCGGGCACCGAACGCCGGGTCGCCCTCGCGGCCCCGCACCCGCTGCACCCGGGACCGCAGAAAGATCAGGCTGGCCACGCCGGTGGCGGCGACCACCAGCACCGCGATCTCGCCGATGGTGTCCCACGCGCGGGTGTCGACCAGGGTGACGTTCACGATGTTCTTGCCGTAGCCGAAGCTGTAGGCCGCCTCGTAGTAGTCCACCGACACGGGCTGGGCGACGCGGGCACCGGCGGCCACCAGGGCCAGCAGGGTGACGGTGAGCCCCACGCACAGCGCCAGCACGATGCGCCACCACCGCATCGAACCCAGCGGACGGCTGGTGAAGTACTTGGGCAGCCGGCGCAGCACCATGACGAACACGATCAGCGCCACCGTCTCGACCAGCACCTGGGTGAGCGCCAGGTCGGGGCCGCCGTGCATCAGAAAGAGCAGCGCCGTGCCGTAGCCGGTGACGCCCACCAGCAGCAGGGCGCGGACGCGGCCGCGTGAGGTGGCGGCCAGCACGCCCGCCACCACGATCAGCGCCCCGACCAGCATCTGCGGCAGGTAGTCGTAGGCCCTGACCGAGGCGGGCCAATGCACCGTCCAGAGCAGTGCGCCGCCGGCGAGCAGCACCACCACGGCCAGCACGATGGCGGTGTAGCTGGCCAGTGAGCCGCGCTGCGTGCGTGCAGTGACCTCGACGGCCAGCACGTCGAGCCGCCGCATGGTCTCGTTGTAGAGCTCGTCCGAGCCCTTGACCACCGGGAACGTGGCCTGGGCCGACGCGATGGCGTCACGCTGCCAGAACAGCACCGCGCCCAGCCCGATGGCCAGCAGTGACAGCCCGAGCGGCACGGTCAGGCCGTGCCACAGCGCCAGGCCGTGGCTTTCGTGGCCGCCGGGCACGGTAGTTGCGTAGGTTTCGAAGAGCGTGGTCAGCGGGGGGCCGACGAAGCCGCCGGCCAGACTGGCCGCCGCCAATAGGGTCGGCGCGGCCACGAACCCCATGGACGGCCGGTGCACCTCAGGTGCCGTCACGTCGCGCTTGTCGGCGAAGGCGCCCCACCACCAGCGCAGCGAGTACGCCACGGTGAGCATCGAGCCGAGCACGACGGCGGCGAGCAGGCACACCGCGAGCGCGGGGGTGAGCCCGGTGCCGTCCCCGTGGTATTCGACCAGGTAGGTGAGCGCTTCGAGCGCCGACTCTTTGGCGATGAAACCCAGGGTGGGCGGCAGGCCGGCCATGGACGCCGCCCCGATGCCGCCGATCACCGCCACCAGCGGCATGGCCCTGGCCAGGCCGGTGAGTCGAGTGAGGTCGCGGGTGCCGGCGGAGTGGTCGACGACCCCCACCACCAGAAACAGGGTGGACTTGAACAGGGCGTGTGCGGTGAGCATGGCCACACCGGCCAGGGCGGCCGCTCGGGTGCCGAAGCCGCTGAGCAGCACCAGAAAGCCGAGCTGGCTGACGGTGCCGTAGGCCAACAGCAGTTTGAGGTCGTTCTGCCGCAGCGCCCGCCAGCCACCGACGATCATGGTGGCCGCGCCGAGCACCCCCACCGCGGGCCGCCAGAAGGGCACGGTGGCGAAGGCCGGCGCCAGCGCGGCCACCAGGTAGACGCCGGCCTTGACCATGGCGGCCGCGTGCAGGTAGGCCGAGATGGGCGTCGGTGCCGCCATCGCCCCCGGCAGCCAGAAGTGGAAGGGCACCAGGGCCGACTTGCTGAGCGCGCCGACCAGCATCAGCAGCGCGGCGGTGGTGGCGAGTGGTCCGTTCGGGGGCGCATCCAGAATCGCCGACAGGCTCAGGGTTCCGCTGAGCACCCCCAGCGTCACGATGCCCACCAGCATGGCCAGGCCGCCGGTGGTGGTCACGATCAACGCGGTCAAGGCTGCCGAACGATTGGCCCGGCGGGTGGGGTCGTAGCCGATCAGCAGGTAGCTGAACACGGTGGTGAGTTCCCAGAACAGGTACAGCACCACCAGGTTGTCGACGGTGACGAGCCCGAGCATGGCCGCCGCGAAGGCTGTGAGCAGCCCCATCGGGCGCTGGTTGGGCGCCTCGGCGAAATACCAACGGCAATAGATCAGCACGAGAGCGCCAACGCCAGAGACGATCAACGCCAGCAACCACTGCAGCATGCCGATGCGGTAGTCGATGCCGACGCCGAGCCGGGCGATCCACGTGAACGATTCGGTGTAGGTGCCCCCGGCGGTCATGCTCGGGGCGAGGGTGAGCAGCCAGCCGAAGGCGACCGTGGGCGCCGCCGCCATGACGAGGTAGCCGCGGGCGCCGAGGCGCGACGACAGCATCGGGGCGCACATCGCCACCGCCAGATGGGTGACGATGATGGCGCTGACCACGGGCTCGCTTCCTCTCGGCCTACTGGGCCGAATCGTGGGCTGGGCGGGGGTGGCCAGTCTAGTGGTGCGGCGCGGACCCGAAACCCGCGGACGGTTCTCAGTGACCCCCACCCGTTCAAAACCCCGGGGACGGTTCTTCCGGGTCAGGGAACGGTTCCTTCGGTCCACGCTTCCGTCCTCAGCAGTTCAAAGAGGGGCTGCGCCGCTCCCAAACCCTCACAGGTTCATCAGTTGCCACTTGTGAGAACCAAAGCAGCCGTCCCCTGAGACAGAAGTAGAACCGTCCCCTGAGACAGAAGTAGAACCGTCCCTGAGCAACCGATCAGTCGGTGTTGTCGACCACCAGGTCGGCACGCTCGGCCGGGTTGATCCGACCGATGTAGAGCTTCTGGCCCTCGACGTAGCGGGCCAATCGCTCGTCGTCGGGATCGTCGGGGCTGCCGTCACGCTCGGCGAGCCTGTGCACCGACACCTCGAAAGGTACGTCGAGCCACACCGAAAGGTCCCAGATCTTGCGGCCGCGAGCGTTGCGCAGCCGATTGCGGTGCAGGAACATGCCGTCGACGATCACCACCGCGTTGTCGGGCGCCACCTGCCAGGGCGGGTTGAGCGGGGTCTCGCTGGCGAAGTCGTACGACTTGGCCCGGTACCGTCCGCATCCCTCGCAGCCGAGCGGGTCGAGCACGTCGTCGATGAACCGCTCGTAGTCGTAGGTGTCGGCCACGAACCCGTCCGGCGAGGTGCGGCCCCGGCGGTGCCTGATCTCGGCCGGATTGAGAAAGTCGTCGAACGAGATGCGAATCACGGTGAGCCCGGAGTCGGTCAGCTCCGTGGCCAACTCGTCGGCGAAAGTGGTTTTGCCGGCACCGTCCACGCCGTCGATCGCCACCATGGTGCGGCCCGTCCGTTGCCGAATGCGGGCAACCAGCCACGCCAGCGCTGCGCTACGGCCCAGGGTTTCACCGGGTTTGGTTTCCATCGTCCTGCCTCCATGGCGGCGGCGTCACCGCCGCCTCTTGCGGAATCTGTTGCGCCGGGGCCGGCTCGGCCGGCACGGCCGCGCCCGGTGCGGCCACCCTCACCACGTTACGCCGGTGTGCGCGCCACAGCACCAGTGCCGCGGCACCCAGCATGATGGCCATCTGCACCAGCAACATGGGGCTGCCGACGCCGGCCTCGCGGTTGAACATCTCGCTTATGTCGCTGAACGGCAGCAGCACCATGGCCGTCACGTTGTTGACCGCGTGCATGGCCACGGACGCCTCGAGTCCCCCCGTTCGCCAGGCGAGTACCGAAGCGGTGATCGCGAACAGCAGGTAGAAGGCATTCAGCCACGGATCGCCCGCGCCGTGCAGAAGCATGAAGATCACCGCGGTCACCGCCGTGCTGACCGCGAGACCCACCGTGCGCGGCAACCAGGCGCCGATCGCTCGGGCGCCCAGGCCACGCAACAGGTATTCTTCGCCCGCACTCTGCAGGGGTGTGGTGAGCAGAATCGCCGCGATCATGAAGCCGGTGCTGGCCGTGACCTGAAGGGGCGGCAGCCCGTCCAGCACCAGGCCGAGCACCAGGTTCAGCACGAACACCGGAAGCAGCCAGGCCACGCATTCGCCGAACCAGCCCCAGCGAAAGTGTCCGGTCACGGCGTTCATCCAGCGCGGCTTCTGGCCGAAGCAGGCCCACTGGGTCAGCATGGCGATCGGCACGGCTGCGGCCAGGCTCAGGTTGTTGGCCAGAAAGAACGCCGGCGTGGTCTTGAAGGCGTCCAGGCTGGTGTAGTTCTGCATCGTGGTGTTGCCGGCCGAGATGTCGTAGGCCATGGCCAGCAGAGTGAACACCATGGTGCCGGCGAACCACAGCGCTCCGCCCATGGCGAGGGCCGCAATCGGACGCCACCAGCGCATGCTCGGCGTGCGAAGAAACTCGTGATACTCGCGCGGTTCCACCGGCAGCGTGGACGGCTTCGGCGCGAACTGCTGCGGTACCCACGGGTGCCCGGTCGGTGACGCACCGTACGGGTTGACGACCTGCGGGTGGCCCGTCGGCGAGTACTGCGTCATCGGGTGCCCGACGGGGGGCTGAGCGGTGGTCGGCGCGCCACCGGGGTGACCGGACGGCGGTTGCGGCGGATAACCCACGGACGGCGGCGCGGCCGACTGCTCGGACGGCGCGGCTGCCGAGCGCCAGGGCTCGGCCGCTGTGCTGACGGGCCAGCTCTGTGGGTGCGGCTGCCACGGCTGCGGGCCTGGTTGCGCCGGTGGCGGCAGGGCAG
>ERZ724512.394-NODE-394-length-19848-cov-7.610468_pt1 | contig 19848 bp, 16 predicted proteins | sample MGYA00376045_ERZ724512 | MGnify/ENA primary metagenome ERZ724512 (study PRJEB28724, sample SAMN07190883) | activated sludge metagenome | isolation source: activated sludge of sewage treatment plant in Hong Hong | place: Hong Kong | collected 2016-03-17 ... | reverse complement strand
CAGCGCTATCTGCGGCTGCTCTGCCGGCTGGCGTTGGCCGAGGCGCTGCTGGCCCACGGCCGCGCCGAAGCGGCCGAGGCCACCCTGCGCGGCGTCATCGCTGCCGCCGAGGATGGCCAGCGGCTGGGCACGTGGCGGCATCTGCCGGAAGCCTACGACCTGCTGACCCGCGTCTTGCAGCGCCAGGGGCGCGGCGATGAGGCCGTCTGGCGGGCCACACGTCGCTGAGCCAACACCCGCCGGCTCAAACACAGCGTCAAGCGCAGCCATTCGGCATCGGCGGCCATCGGCCAAATCCGTGCCGTCTGCGTCCCATTCTTCCCCTGCCCGTACCTTTGCCGCCGGTCAATCGTGCCTTTCCCGTCTCTTTGGCTGTGGTATACTTGCTCACCGGGTTCGCGAACGGCCGGTCGACGCCAGCGCCACACGGCCGGCACTTGCGGCCATTGCCCTAGCGAGCATCCTGCTATCACAATAGCGACGGTTTCCGGGGCCGGAAACCGCTTTGAGCGCACTCTTGGAACTGTTCAACTCATTACTGGAACGCCTCAGCCTCATCCGCGTCGTTGATGTCATCGACATCCTCCTCGTCACCCTGATCATCTTCGGCGTGCTGATGCTCATCCGCGGCACGCGCGCCGTGCAGGTGCTGCGCGGCATGCTGGTGCTGGCGGCCATCATCTTTGTCCTGGCCCAGATTTTCGAGTTGCGCGGCTTCACCTGGCTGCTCGACAACATGCTGCCCGTGCTGCTGCTGGCCATCCCGGTCATCTTCCAACCGGAACTGCGGCGGGCGCTGGAACAATTGGGCCTGGCCGGCCGCTATCTGCGCTTCTTCCGCCGCGACGAGATCAACCCCGTCGTCGTCGCCTTCAAGGACGCCGCCCTGCGCCTCTCGCAACGGCGGCACGGGGCGCTGGTCGTCTTCGAGCAGGACACCGGCCTGCAGGAGTACATCGACACCGGCGTCAAGCTGGAGGCCGAGCCGTCGCCGGAGCTATTCCTGACCATCTTCAACAAGCACACCGAACTCCACGACGGGGCGATCATCATCCGCGGCGAGAAGTTGGCCGCGGCCGCCTGCGTCCTGCCCCTGTCCACCAGCAGCCTGTCCGACCGGCAGATGGGGCTGCGCCACCGCGCCGCGCTGGGCATCAGCGAGGTCAGCGACGCCGTGGCTGTCGTTGTTTCCGAGGAGACGGGCCAGGTGTCCATCGCCCACAACGGCCGCATCCTGCGCCGCCAGGAGATCGCCCGCCTCGACACCATCCTCCACGCCATGCTGACCGGCCCGCGGCAGCCCGTTTTCGAGAGGGAGGCCCGTGAACCGCGCGCGTGACATCCTGACCAACGCCGCCTCCTTCCTGCTGGCGCTCGTCCTGGCCATTGCCATCTGGACCAACGCCTCCGAGGCCCAGGACCCGGTGTTGACGCGCTTCCTGGAGGTGCCGCTGAAGATCGTCGGCCTGCCGGCCGATACCGTCCTGGCCGAGGTCGATGCGCGCGAGGTCGTGCAGATTCGCCTGGAAGGGCCGGACTCCATCCTGGAGGCGGCCTCACCGGAGGACTTCACGGCCACGGCCGACGTCAGCCGGGTTCCACCCGGTGAACCGACCTCGGTCGATATCACCGTTACCGGTGGCCGGCCAGGGGCGACGATCTCCTTCATCACGCCGGAGTCGATCGACGTCTTGCTGGAGCAACAGGTGACGCGCGAAGTGCCTGTGGAGTTGGACCTGCGTGGCACGGTCGCCCGCGGCCACAATCAGGGCGAGCCGCTGCTGGACCCGCCCACCATCCGCGTCTCCGGCGCGGCCAGCCGCGTCAACGAACTCGACTTCGCCCTCGTGACAGTCTTCTTAAACAGCACCGCCGAAACGCTGGTCGAGACCTCCGAGCCGATCTTCTACGACCGCTCCGGCCGCGTCGCCAGCGTCACCGGGCTGGACCTCAGCAGCCAGGAAGTGACGGTGACGATCCCGGTCGAGGAAGCGGCCGGCTTTGCCGACAAGCTGGTGACGGCGGTGTGGGCGGGCGAGCCAGCCCCCGGCTATCGCCTGCTCAGCGTCACCGTCGATCCGCCCAGCATTCTGGTGGAGGGCCGCCCGGCGCTGGTCAACCGGCTGACGAGCGTGCGCACGGAGGCCATCGACATCACCGGGCTGACACAGTCCTTTGAGCAAGCAGTTACCCTTGACCTGCCGGAAGGCGTCACCGTCGATCCGGAGCAGACCGTCACCGTCCGCATCGAGATCGAACCCATCCTGACCACCAGCACCTTCATCCGCGTGCCGGAGACGCGCGGGCTGCCGTCGACGTTGGAGGCTACGGCGACGCCGTCACAGGTGCGGGTCGTGCTCTTCGGCCCCCTGCCCGTGCTCGACGCGCTAGCGGAGAACGACGTGCGCGTTACTCTTGACCTGTTTGGCCTGGAGCCGGGAACTTACTCTATCGAACCGGACGTTAGCGTGCCCGACCGGGGCATCGAGATTCGCTCCGTCCAACCCACGGCCGTCAGCGTGACCATCGCCGAGCCGGAAGCCGAGGCCGAGGCCACGCCAACGGTCGCCGCCACGGAGGGCGAGCCGGCATCCACGCGCGTCGCGGCAGCGACAAACGCGCCGGCCCCGCGGGCGGCCACGCTGCCGGCCGTCTGCTTTCTGCCGCCCAACGAGGCCGTGGATGAGGCCCTGACAACGATCTGTGCCGGGAGGCAATCACCGCAATGAGTCGCAAGTCCCTGGTGGCCCTGGTCGGCCGGCCCAACGTGGGCAAATCGACCCTGTTCAACCGCATCATCGGCCGTCGCCTGGCTGTCGTCTCCGACGTGGCCGGCACCACCCGCGACCGGCTCTACGCCGACGCTGAGTGGGGCGGCGTAGTCTTCACGCTGGTCGATACCGGCGGCATCGAAGTCACCGAGGGCCGGGCCACCTCGCCCCTGTCCGAGGATTCGGAGCAGTTCCTGCCCCTCATCCGCCAGCAGGCGACCGTTGCCATGCAGGACGCCGACGCCATCGTCCACGTCGTCGATGGCCAATCGGGCATCACCGCCGCCGACCGCGAGGTGGCCGACATCCTGCGCCAGACGAAGAAGCCCGTCTTCGTCGCCGCCAACAAGCTGGAGTCGTCGAAGCTGTGGGACACGGCCTACGAGTTCTACGAGCTGGGGCTGGGCGAGGTCTTCGCCGTCTCCGCCCTGCACGGCTCCGGCACAGGCGACCTGCTCGACGCCATCGTCGGGGCCTTGCCGCCGTTCGACCCGGAGGAGGAGGCCGAGGACACGTCGGTCAAGATCGCCATCCTGGGCCGGCCCAACGTCGGCAAATCGACGCTGCTCAACAAGCTGGTGGGCGAGGAGCGGGTCATCGTCAGCCCCATCGCCGGGACGACGCGCGACGCCATCGACGAACGGCTGCGCTGGCACGGCCAGGAGTTCACCCTCATCGACACGGCCGGCATCCGTCGCCGCGGCAAGATCGACCAGGGCGTGGAGAAATACAGCGTCCTGCGCGCCCTGAAAACGCTGCGGCGGGCCGATGTGGCTCTGCTGCTCATCGATGGTGAAGAGGGCGTCACCGCGCAGGACGCCCACATTGGCGGGATGCTGACCGATGAGAACGTCGGCGTCATCATCCTGGTCAACAAGTGGGACATCGTTGAGAAGGACGCCTACACCATGCCCGCCTACGAGAAGACAGTGCGCGGCGAGATGGCCTTCCTGTCCTACGCGCCGCTGCTGTTCGTCTCGGCCGAGACGGGCCAGCGGCTGAACAAGATATTCCCGACGGTGCTGGAAGTGCAGGCGGCGCGCCACCAGCGCGTGGGCACGGGCGAGCTGAACGACCTGCTGCGCGACATCCTCGCCAACCACCCACCGCCGACCAAGGCGGGCACGCAACTCAAGTTCTACTACGCGACCCAGGTGGCCGTGGCCCCGCCGACTTTCGTCTTCTTCGTCAACCGGCCGGAGATGATCCACTTCGGCTATGAGCGCTACATCGAGAACCGCATCCGCGAGCAGTTCACCTTCAGCGGCACACCCATCCGGCTGCTGTTCCGCGGACGCAAAGACGAGCGCCCCGGCCGCGACGACTAGCGCCCGCCCGCCCGCGCGGCGACAAGCCCCCGCAGCGCGTCGGCCATCTGCCGGCCGATAGCGCCAATGCTGTTGCCGGCCAGATAGCGGGCGTGGCCGGCGGCGGCGATGCGCTCGCGCAGCGCCGGGTCGGCCCGCAGCGCGCTCAGCCCGGCCGCCAACGCCTCCGGGCTGTTGCGGGCCACCAGGTAGACCTCCTGCCGGTCGGCCAGCGCGGCGCGGATGGTCGGCGAGTCGCCGCTGATGACCGGCCGGCCCATCGCCAGCCCTTCCCAGACCTTGTTCTGCACGGTGAAGTTCGCCTGGCGCGTCGTGCCGAAGACGCCCAGGCAGACATGCGCCGTCGCCAGCCCGTCGAGCAGCTCGTCCTGATCGACAAAGCCGTGGAAGGTGACGTTGCTCAAGCCCAGCTCGGCCGCCCGGCTGACGATGCGCGCCTTCTCCGGCCCGCTGCCGTAGAACTCGAAGCAAATGTCGGTTTCTTCGCGCAGCAGCGCCGCCGCGCCGAGGATGGCGTCCATGCCATGCGACGGCAGGTAGCCGCCGTGGTACGTAACGCGGAAGCGGTCATCGGGCGGGCGCGCCGGCCGGGGGTGGAAGACGGTCTCGTCCGCGCCGTGGGGCACGTAGCGGAAGCGCTCGCGCGGCAGGCTGTACTTGTCGGCGATGTAGCCGCCGTACTCCGGGTTCTCGGCGATGAGCAGATCGGGCCGGCGCAGCCCGCCGCGCTCCAGCCGGAAGAGCAGCGCCCCGGTGGCCGGGTGGGCGGCGATGAGACCGCGCTCCTCGGCTACCAGGTGTAACGACATGAGGATGTCGAGGGCCACCGGCGCGCCGCGGCCGTGGGCCAGGCGGCCGAGGTAAGCGTCGAACTGGCCGGGGTAGCCGATGAGCATCACGTCGTAGGCCGGCGCGGCGGCGTGGGCGCGGATGAGGTCGCGATAGGCCGCGGCGACCCGCCCCCAGAAGCGCGGGTTGCGCCAGCCGCCGCTGGCCTGGGCAACGCGATCCTCGATGCCGTGCCACAGCGTCGCGTGGCAGACGTGTACGACCACGTCCGGCTGAGCCTGCAAGCCCTTGAGGACGATCTGGTTGCGGGTATAGCCGGCGCGGTAAGTGCCGAAGTAGCAGACGCGCAATGGCCGCGCGGCGCTATCGGCCAGGGGGATGGGATTCATCGTCGTCATTATAGCAGCGGCCCGACGGCCCGGTACAATAGCGGCATGATCCTCGTCACCGGCGCAACGGGCTTCATCGGCCGCTCGCTCACCCGCGCCCTCGACCATGCCGGCCACGCCTGGCAGCCCTACACCGCCCGCCTGAGCGACGCGGCGGCGCTGGCCGAGGCGCTGGACGGGGCGACGACGATCATCCACCTGGCCGGGGCCGAGGCGCGCGGCAATCGCCGCCTGCTGCAACAGGTGGACGTGGAGGGCACGCAACGGCTGGTGGCGGCGGCCCGGCAGGCGGGCGCGCGCCGGCTCATCGTGCCCAGCCGCCTGCACGCCAACGTCCACGCCATCCACCCCCTGCCGCGAGCTAAGGGCGAGGTCGAGCGGCTGGTGGCCCGCAGCGGCATCCCCTACACCATCCTGCGCACGACGACGCTGTTCGGCCGCGACGACCGCTTCTCCGAGCCGATCCTCAGCCTGGCCCTCTGGAGTTGGCCGTTCGCCTGGGTTCCCAACAGCGGCACGATGCCCACGCAACCGCTGTGGGTGGAGGACTTCAGCTACTGCCTCGTTCAGACCCTTGACCGCCCCGACCTCGTCAATCAGACGCTCACCATCGGCGGCGCGGAGCGGCTGAGCTACCGCGATCTGGTGCGAACGATGCTCAACGTGACCGGCCGGCAGCGCATTCTGCTGCCCGTGCCCCTGAAGGCGGCGCGGCGGACGGCGCGCTTCCTGCTGACCTGGTGGCACTGGCCGCCCGTCAGTCGCTTCTTCCTGGATCGTTTCTCCGCGCCGGAGGTGGTCGAGTTGGACGCGGCCCAGCGCGCCTTCGGCCTGCAACCGGCCCGTTTCGGCGAGACGATCACCTACCTCAACCGCGGCGGGATGCGCTGGCGGCTGTTCAGGAAGTGATCTCCTTATCGTCAGTTGGGCTGTCAGCCTGCTCGTTCCCGACAAGATGGAGCGGCGGCAGCGCGCGGCCCGCTAAGCCCTAGCGACAATGGAGGGCGAAGACGGCCGTCTTCGCCCTCAGGTTGGGCCAGGCGCTGATGACCCGCGCATCGGCCAGATAGATGGCGTTGCCGATCGCCATCCCCTGCCGGCGGCAGAAGTCGGCGAAGTCGGCCGCGGTGAGCGCCTGCCAGCGCGGCGCTTCGTGCCACGGCTGCGGCAGATCGGGCGCGGCGGGGATGCGCCCGCGGGCCAGCAGTTCCAGCCGGCAGCGCCAGTAGCCCCAGTTGGGAAAGCTGACGATGGCCCGCCGGCCGACGCGGAGCATCTCGCCCAGCACCATCACCGGGTCGTCGAGGTATTGCAGCGTCTGGGCCAGGATGACACAGTCGAAGCTGCCGTCGGGGTAGTCGGCCAGGCCCTCTTGCAGGTTGCCCTGGCGCACGCTGAGGCCGCGCCGCACGCAGGCCAGCACGCCCGCCTCGCTGAGTTCGATGCCGCGGCCGCGGGCGTGCTTCTCGCGCTTCAGATAGTCGAGCAACGCGCCGTCGCCGCAGCCCAGGTCAAGTACGCCGGCTCCCTGGGGAACAAGGCCGGCAATCGCGCGGAGGTCGGGGCGGAGGGGTGGGGACATAGTGGGCAGTAGGGCAGTGGGCAGTGGTCTGTGGTCTGTCGTCGGCGGTCGGCGGTCGTCCGTCAGCGGTCGTCCGTCGGCGGTCGTCGTTCACGGCCGCGCGATGCCCTCCTCCTGCGCCAGCCGGTCGAGGAAGCTGCTGAGCAGGCGGGTCATGGTGTCCACCTCCAGCAGAAAGGCGTCGTGGCCCCAGGTGCTTTCGATGTCGAGATAGGTCACGTCGGCCCCGACGGCATAGAGTGCCCGCACTAACTCCTTGCTGTGGTACGACGGGTAGAGCCAATCGCTGGTGAAGCTGACGACGAGGAACTTGACCGCCGTCGCCCCGGCAAAGGCCGCCGCCAGCGACCCCGTCGGCTGACTCAGGTCGAAGTAGTCCATCGCCTTGGTGACGTAGAGATAGCTATTGGCGTCGAAGCGGCGGGTGAAGTTGTTGCCGTTGTACTTCAGGTAGCTCTCCACGGCGAACTCGGTCTGGAACTCGTAGCCGTACTGCTCGCGGGCCTGCAGGCGGCGGCCGAACTTCTGTTGCATCGACGCATCGCTCAGGTAAGTAATGTGGCCGACCATGCGAGCCACGGCCAGGCCGGCGTCGGGCTTGCGGCCGTTGCCGTAGTACTCGCCGTTGTTCCAGTTGGGGTCGGCGTAGATGGCCTGCCGGCCCACCTCGCTGAAGGCGATCAGCATCGGGCTGTGGCGCGCCGTCGTCGCCAGGGGGATGGCCGCGCGCAGGCGGTGGGGAAAGTGGGCAGCCCACTCCAACACCTGCATGCCGCCCATCGAGCCGCCGGCGGCGCACAGCAGCCGGTCGATCCCCAGGTGGTCGAGCAGATGCGTCTGCGCCCGTACCATGTCGCCGACGGTGACAACGGGGAAGCGCAGCCCATAGGGCGCGCCCGTGGCCGGATCGATGCTGGCCGGGCCACTGGAGCCGTAGCAACTGCCCAGCACGTTGCTGCAAATGACGAAAAAGCGGTCGGTGTCGAACGCCTTGCCGGGGCCAATGCAGTCGTCCCACCAGCCGGGGCGCGTGTCGTCGGGCGCATGCTGCCCGGCGGCGTGGGCGCTGCCGCTGAGGGCGTGGAGGATGAGGATGGCGTTGCTGCGGTCGGCATTGAGGCGGCCGTAGGTCTCGTAGGCCAACGTCACCGGTTGCAGCGTCGCCCCGCTCTCCAGCACGAACGGCTCCGCCTGGGCGAAAACAAGCGATTGTGGCGTGACGAGCATATCAATCGTTCAGCGCCTGATCCAGGTCCCAAAGGATGTCGTCGATGTCCTCCAGACCGACGCTGAGGCGCACGAAGTCGGGCGTGACGCCGGCGGTCAGCATCTCCTCGCCGGTTAGCTGGCTGTGGGTCGTGCTGGCCGGGTGGATGGCCAGGCTGCGGGCGTCGCCGACGTTGGCCAGATGGCTGAACAGCTTCAGGCTGTTGATAAACGTCTCGCCCGCAGGCCGGCCGCCCTGGATGCCGAAGCCGAGAATGGCCCCCGGCCCCTTGGGCAGCACGCGCTTGGCCCGCTCATAGTCGCCGTGGCTGCGCAGGCCGGGGTAGCAGACCCAGTTGACGCGCGGATGGCTCTCCAGGAATTCGGCCACGCGCTGAGCGTTGGCCACGTGCCGATCCATGCGCAGGCTCAGCGTTTCGACGCCCTGCACGGTCAGCCAGCTATTGAGCGGGGCCTGGCACGCGCCCAGGTCGCGCAGAACCTGGACGCGGGCCTTGAGGATGAACGCCGGCGCGCCGAGGTCGGCGTAGACCAGGCCGTGGTACGACGGGTCGGGCGTGGTGAAGTTGGCAAAGCGGCCGCTCGTCCAGTCGAAATTGCCGCCATCGACGATGACGCCGCCGATGGACGTGCCGTGGCCGCCGATGAACTTGGTCGTGCTATGGAGGACGATGTTGGCCCCCCACTCGAACGGCCGGCAGAGGTAGGGCGTGGCGAAGGTGTTGTCGATCACCAGCGGCAGGTTGTGCTGCCGGGCGATGGCGCTGACCTCCTCGAACGGGAAGACGCTGATGTCGGGGTTGCCCAACGTCTCGCCGTAGATCAGCTTGGTGTTGGGGCGAATGGCCGCCGCGAACGCCTCCGGCTGGGCCGGATCGACGAAGGTCACGTCGATGCCCAGGCGCGGGAAGGTGTAGTTGAACTGGTTGTAGGTGCCGCCGTAGAGCCGGCTGCTGCTGACGATGTGGTCGCCCGCCTCGCAGAGAGTCAGGATGGCCATCGTCTGCGCGGCGTGGCCGCTGCTGGCCGCCAGCGCGCCGACGCCGCCCTCCAGGCTGGCCAGGCGCTGCTCCAGCACGTCAGTCGTCGGATTCATGATGCGCGTGTAGATGTTGCCGAACTCTTTCAGGGCGAACAGGTTGGCGGCGTGCTCCGTGCTCTGGAACTGGTAGCTGGTCGTCTGATAGATGGGCACGGCCCGGCTGCCCGTCGTCGGGTCGGGCGTCTGCCCGGCGTGCAACTGGCGCGTGTTGAATCCGAAAGTCCGCTCGTTGGTACTCATCTGTCTCCGCTCTCCTTCGATTGTGATGTTGGCAACTGCGCTGCCGGCCGGGATCAAAAAGACCCCCGGCATCCGTTGGGTGGCCAGAGGGTCCGACTGAGCAGGTAGTGCTGGATGTGTGCGTGATGGGATGGGGGCCAATCCCTGTCGCTCTCATCTTCCAGAACGTCTGCCGGAATTGGCACCCTGCCGATCAGACGGATCCCTGCCGCCTGGTCCGGGTTGCCGAGGTTTCATCGGGCCGGTCCCTCCACCTCTCTGGATAAAAGTGACAGTATGCAGTTGTTGGCGGGAACTATAACCGAATGGGGCCGGGGCTGTCAAGTGGGCAATGTGCCCAAAGCACCCCCGTCGGCCGCTGTCACAACAGGACACGCAGCGCCGCCAGCAGGGCAGCCACGTCCTCGGTCGTGTTGTAGGCCTGGATGGACACGCGGATAAGCGGCTGCTCGTTCCAGCATAGGCACGGGATTTCGATGGCGAATTCGTCCAGCAGCCGCCGCTTCAGCACAGCCGTGTCCGTCTGCGGCGGCAGCGCGGCGGCGGCCATCTGCTCGTAGCCGCCGCGGGGATAGAGCGTGGGCAGGCCGGTCAGTTCGCCGATGCCATCGATGGCCGCGCCCACCAGTTGGCGGCAGGCGGCACGCACGGCCGGCCAGTCGTGCTCGGCCTGGAAGTGAATGGCCGCGGGAACACTCAGGTAGGCCGAGTAGTCGATTGTACCCAGCCATTGCTGGTAATCGAGAAAGCGGCTGCCGTAAGACATCTCCGGCTCCGCCTCCCAGCCCCAGCCGATGACCAGCGGCTCGACCATCGGCTGCGCCTCGTGGCGGGTGTAGAGGAAGGCCGCGCCCTTGGGGCTGCTGAGCCACTTGTGGGCATTGCCGGTGTAGAAATCGGCCCCCAACGCGGTCAGGTCGAGATCGATCTGGCCGGGAGCGTGCGCGCCGTCGATGACGGTCAGGATACCCTCGGCGCGGGCGCGGGCGCAGACGGCCTCCACCGGCAGGCGCGCGGCCGTCGGCGAGGTGATGTGGCTCAGGAAGATGACCCGCGTTTGCGACGTGACTCCGGCCCATAGTTGTTCAACGACCGCCTCGGCCGGGCTGAGCGGCAAGGGCAATGACACCCGCCGGTAGTCGAACCCCTGACGCGCGCGGCGATAGCGCCACACCCGGTCGCAGGCGCCATACTCGTGGTCGGTTGTCAGCACCTCGTCGCCCGGCCCCAGTCGCAACGAATGGGCGACGACGTTGACGCCAAAGGTGGCGTTGGGGATGTAGACCAGCTCGCCGGCATCGGCGCGCAGGTAGCCGCCCAGCGCCGCCCGCGCCTCGGCCAGGTGGCCGGCCAGTTCCACGCCCAGGAATTGCACCGGCTGCCACTCCAGCCGGCGCTGCCAGGCCTGATAGGTGTCGAAGACGGCCCGCGGCGTGGCCCCAAAGGAACCGTGGTTCAGGAAGACAACGTCGGGATTGAGCAGGTAGTCGGAGCGAGAGAGGGTCATGGGCAAAGGGTTGGGTGCGCAACGGTGAAGATAAGCGCAATGATAGCGCATGCGGCCGTGCCTGGCACTTTCCGCAGTGCCTGGCACGTTCTTGCGCGCCTCCGGGAAGGTGCGACGCACTTCAGAAAGTGCGACGCACCCACCGATGCAGCCGTGCCTGGCACTTTCTTGCCCGCCTCCGGGAAGGTGCGACCACCGCGCTAGAACGGCCTGTATCATGGGTACAGGCCGCCCGCGCTCTTCTCAGACCACGATTGTGCGCCTTCTGTGCCCGGCGACTATACCCGGCGTAGGCGCGAGGCGCGGCCGGCGCGGGTACAGTTAAATTGCGTACCGCGCTCGCCGCCGCGGATGGGCCGGTAAGGAGTTCAACCGATGGAATCAAACGACGTCGAAGGGCGCTGCCGGTCCCACTTCGACCGGACGTACGGGCGTCGTGGCTATACCTTCAGCCGCTATCTGCCCGCATACCACTACGGAGCCGGGCTTGCCCAGCAACCGCGCTTCGTCGACCGGGCGTGGAGCCACATCGAGGAAGACGTTCGCCGCGACTGGGAGAGCCGCGACGCCGGGCCGTGGCCGGAGTTTCGCGATGCCGTCCGCTACGCCTGGGAAACGGGCCAGCCGAGCGTACAGCCAAATCGCACCGCGCCGACATTGAGGCCACCCCGCCCGGAAGGGCCGCACGCAGACAAACGCCATTTGTAGTCTGGGCCATCTCTTCACCAGATTGACGGGAACGTGCTCATCAGCTTACAATCAGAGTCGATTTGACCAACGCGCACGGGAGCAAGGGACATGGCCAAGAAGAAAAGCAGCGGCATTCTGGATAGCATCAGCGACTTCCTGGAAGACGCCTTCAAGGGCGCAACCCAGGGGGAGCCGGACGTGCCCGCCGGCGGCGCGCCGGAACCGGTGACGCGGCGCGTGTCGCTGATCATCCATAACCCGCGCGTGCCCGGCGCCAACAACGAGCGCCTGAACAAAGTGCTGGCCTGGAACGACCCGCGCCCCCTGCTGAAGGGCTACATGGACGACCTGCGCGAGTGCAGCCGCGGCTACGTCAATTACGACATCGTCGAGCGCCACACCGTCGACGGCTTTCCGCGCAAGGCTGATGGCTTCGTCTACACGGCCGACGCCTTCGTGGACGCCTGGCGGAAGCGCCAGGGCTTCCACCAGCCGGACGCGGTCGATTACGACGCCCTGATCGAAGAGTTCGACATGATCGCCAAGGTCAACTCCGGCGCGGTGGACGAGTTCTGGCTGTTCGCCTTCCCCTACGCCGGCTACTACGAGTCAATCATGGGCGGGCCGGGCGCGTTCTGGTGCAACGCCCCGCCGCTGACGCAGACCGCCCACGCCGCCCGCCGCTTCGTCATCATGGGCTTCAACTACCAGCGCGGCGTCGGCGAGATGCTGGAGAACTTCGGCCACCGCGCCGAGTCGATCATGAAGTACGCCTTCCGCGAGAAACGCGGCAACGATAACCTCTGGGAACGCTTCTTCCGCCACGAGTTCAAGAACCCCGGCCAGGCCGAGGTCGGCTGGATGCACTACGCGCCCAACAGCGAGCGCGACTACGACTGGGGCAACAAACGCCAGGTGCTCAGTCGCTGGCGCACGTGGCAGAACTTTCCCGATTTGCGCGGCGAGGCCCAAATGGTGGACTGCAATGATTGGGGCAACGGCGACATTCGCCTGCACCACAAGTGGTGGTTCAACCTGCTGCCGCACATCAACGGCGCGGCCGACGGCATCGCCTACAACTGGTGGAAGTACATCGTTGACCCCAACACGGTCACCTGGTAGACGGGGAGGAATGGCATGAACAATTCCGCGGTGCGCTGGATCATCATCATCGCCCTGGCCCTGGTGCTGGGGCTGCTGCTATGGTGGCTGCTGGGAGCGCGCGACGTGGGCGCGCCGGGCGAGACCGACACGCCGGACAACACGACCCAATGCCCCCAGGCCACGCCGGAGTTCTTCACCGTCGAGCCGGTGACCTCGCCGACCAGTGAACTGACGCAGGTCATCACCGTCGATCTGGGCAATGGCGAGGCCATCACCGTCACGACCGAGTCGGGCGTCTTCACTGCCCCCTTCGACACCTTCCCCAAGGAGATCGAGATCACCCTGCTGCCCAACACGACCCACAATCTGACCGTCGAGGGCAAAGTGCGCGAAGTCCAGCAGGGCGACTGCACCTACGGCGGCTACACGCTGACGACGACCACCGACCGCAATGGCGCGCCGCTGCAGATAGTGACGGGCGACTAGGGGGATAGGGATTAGGGGCTAGGGAAAGATCGCTCTTCCCCTAGCCTCTCTCAGCCCGCGGGCGCTTTGACTTGACGCGGGCTTTTTTGTGCGCTATAATGCAAACGATTGCATTGGTGCAAGAACGATGAGCAAGAAGAGCGTTCAGACCCTGGACACCATCGCCGGCCTGGCCAATGTCTCGAAATCGACGGTTTCGCGCGCATTGAACAACAGCCCCCTCATCAGTCAGGAGACGAAAGAACGCATTCAGGCCATTGCCCAAGAGCATAATCTGCGCATCAATGCCCCAGCCCGCAATCTCCGGTTGCGGCAAAGCCATACAATCGCTTTTATCGCGCCCCTTTATTACCCGGAGTTTTTCTCCGCGTTAGATTTATTTGGGCTGGAGCTTTTGAATGGCATCGGCAAAGGGCTAAGCGCCTTGCGCTACGATCTTCTCATCGTTCATGTTGACCCGGACGACACAGCCTGGGCACAAGCTTATCTAAATAGTGGGCGCGCCGATGGCTTCATCATCCTGGCCTCAAACCGTCGACGCGAGCACATAAAAACCCTGATTGAACTGGAAGCGCCCTTCATTGCCTGGGGTGTGCCCCTACCAAAATTCAACTACTGCTCCGTGACCGGTGACAATGTCATGGGGGGCACGCTGGCTACCCGCCACTTAATTCAGAGTGGCCGGCAACGTATTGCCTTTCTGGGCGGGCCGAAAGATGAACTGACTGTGCAATATCGTTTCCAGGGGTATGAAGAGACCTTGCAGGCGGCCGGCCGCAGCGTGGCCCCCGGGCTGATAGCTTATGGCGACTACACTCACGCTTCTGGTATTGCGGCCATGCAGCGTCTGCTGCACCAGTCGCCTGACCTTGATGCGGTTTTCGTCAACAGTGACCTGATGGCCATCGGAGCCATCAGCGCCATCCAGAACAGTGGCAAAAGCGTTCCAGAGGACATCGCCGTCGTCGGCTATGACGATTTGTCCATCGCTACCTATAACAATCTGCCCCTGACCACAATCCGGCAGAACTTCCATCTGGTTGGCAAACTCATGGCTCAGAGCCTGATCCAACACATCCAAACCGGCGTCGTCACCAATGTGACAACGCCGGTTGAATTGGTGATTCGACGATCAGCCTGAGTTTTTTGCATCGATCTGCAATCGATTGCATGAGAGGAAACGTTTGATGACAATCCTGACCAAAGCGAGGCAGCACCCAAAGCTCGGCCTCATTCTTCTGGCATTTATTGCTTTTGTCGCCCTCGGACTACCGGATGGCCTCCTTGGCGTTGGCTGGCCGTCGATCCGCGCCGGCTTTTCCGTTCCACTGGACGCCATCGGCATGTTTCTAATCGCGGCGACAACCGGCTACATGACCTCGAGTTTCCTGAGCGGCTTTATGGTCTCGCGCGTGGGGGTCGGCCGCGTTCTGGCCGCCAGCTGTTTCCTGACCGGATTGACGCTCATCGGCTATACGCTTGTCTCCCAATGGTGGATGATGGTCTTGCTGGGCGTGTTCGCCGGGTTAGGGGCCGGCGCCATTGATGCCGGCCTCAACACCTATGTGGCGTCCCATTTTGGCGAGGGGCTGATGCAGTGGCTTCACGCCAGTTGGGGCGTGGGGATCACCCTGGGGCCGATCATCATGACGTTCGGACTGACAGCCCTGAATACATGGCACTTCGGCTACCGGATAGTGGGCGGCTTTCAGATCGCCCTGGCGATCGCTTTTGTGGCGACCTTGTCCATGTGGGATCAGAACAACACATCGTCAGACCACAAAACGGAAAAGCGGCTGACGGATTATAAAACGCCGGTGGGGGAGACGTTGCGGCAACCGCAAGTTTGGCTGAGTGTGATGCTGTTCTTCCTCTATGTGGGCGCGGAAGCCTCGCTGGGCACGTGGACTTACACCCTACTGACCGAGTCGCGCGGGGTCAGTCTAACGCTGGCGGGGTTCTTCGCCGGTAGCTACTGGTTTACGTTTACCATCGGCCGGATCACAGCCGGGCTGTTCGCCAGCCGCGTGGGCGTCAACAAGCTGGTGCTTGGCGGGTTGGCGGGCGCGCTGCTTGGGGTTGGGCTACTGATCTGGAATCCCTCCATCATCTCCAATGTGTTGGCCGTGGCGCTCATCGGCTTATCCATCGCGCCCATCTTCCCGGCCATGATGTCCGGCACCCGTACCCGAGTGGGCAACAACCTTGCCGCCAATACGATTGGCATGCAAATCGCCGCCACGGGTTTCGGAACGGCGATCATCCCCGGCACAATGGGCGTATTGGCGCGCCAAACCTCGCTGGAGACCATTCCAATTTATCTGCTGATAGTCTATGTAGCCCTGTTGGGTTGTTACCTCTTAGCAATGCGGTGGACTCCAAAAACACAGTTCACGACGGCCCCGGTGTCAAGTGGGGACGTTATTTAACACGCCAGAAATGGGAGCATGACAAAGATGAACATGAACGCGGGAACGAAGTCAGGAACGGCCGCCGTGCCGGCGGAAACCGAAGTTTCAGAACGGGTTGAGGCGCTGCTGGAGCGGATGAGCCTCGAAGAAAAGATCGGACAGCTAACGCAGGCCAGCGGCGCGGTCTGGACGGCGGGGGAGTCGGCCGAAGACATCATCCGCAAGGGCGGGGCCGGCTCGGTGCTCTGGCTGAATGACACCAAGCGATTTAACGAACTGCAAAAGATTGCCGTGGAAGAAAGCCCGTCGGGCATCCCCGTGCTGTTCGCCCTGGATGTCATCCACGGCTACCGGACGATCTTCCCCGTGCCGCTGGCGATGGCGGCTTCCTGGGACCCGGCGGCGGCCGAGCAGGCCCAGGCCGTAGCCGCCAGAGAAGCCCGCGCCGCCGGAATCCACTGGACTTTTGGCCCGATGCTGGACATCGCCCGGGACGCCCGCTGGGGGCGCATCGTCGAAGGGGCGGGCGAAGACCCCTGCCTGGGCGCAGCCATGGCCGCCGCGCAAGTGCGCGGGTTCCAGGGCGACGACCTTTCAGACCCGGAACGGGTGCTTGCCTGCGCCAAGCACTTCGCCGGCTACGGCGCTTCGGAAGGCGGGCGCGACTATGATCCCGTCCACCTGTCTGAAGCACAACTGCGCAACGTCTATTTCCCACCCTTTCAGGCGGCGTTGAAGGCCGGTGTGGCCACCTTCATGAGCGCCTACATGGATTTGAATAACGTCCCGGCCAGCGGCAACTGCTGGCTGCTGCGCGACGTGCTGCGCGAGGAATGGGGCTTCGCGGGATTTTTGGTGAGCGATGCATTTGGCGTCGGGAACCTGGTTGTTGAGGGGTTCGCCCGTGACGGACGGGACGCTGCCCTGCGAGCATTGAAAGCCGGCGTCAACGTGGACATGGCCTCGGCAACTTACTCGGAGAACCTGGCCGGCCTGGTGGAGAGCGACCTGATCTCGGTCGGTGAGATTGATGAGATGGTACGGCCGATCCTGGCGACAAAGGTACAGATGGGGTTATTTGAACGCCCCTACGTCGATGAAACCCTGCTGGAAGAGGTGGTCGCCCGGCCGGAACACAGGCAGGCCGCGCGACTGGCCGCCCAACGCTCAATGGTGCTGCTGCGCAACGAAGGCGGGTTACTGCCACTCTCGAAAGAGCAGAAGAACATCGCCGTGATCGGCCCACTGGCCGACTCGATGGTGGCCACTGAAGGGTCGTGGATGGTCTTTGGGCACAAACCCGGCGCGGTCACGGTCTTGCAGGGGATTCGCGCCAGATTGCCGGAGGCCAACGTCGCCTACGCGCCAGGGCCAAAGATTTACCGGGATTTCCCCCATCCTTTCGGCGAATTCGACACGGCCGCGAAGGAGCCGATTCAGACGCCCGAAGCGGCCGAGGCAGCCTTCCAGACCGCGGTGGCAACCGCGCGAGGCGCGGACGTGGTGATCATGGTGCTGGGCGAAGAGGCCGACATGGCCGGGGAATTTGCCTCGCGCGGGTCGCTCGATCTACCCGGGCGGCAGGATGAGCTGCTCCAGGCTGTCACTGCTCTGGGCAAGCCGGTGGTGCTGGTGCTGTTGAACGGCCGCCCCCTGAGCATCAACTGGGCGGCCGAAAACGTGCCGGCCATTCTGGAGGCGTGGGAGCCGGGGACAGAAGGCGGTCATGCCGTCGCCGACATTCTCTTTGGGGATGTGAACCCGGGCGGCAAACTGCCCGTCTGCTTCCCGCGTAGCGGTAGCCATGCGCCGCTGTACTACGCCAGGACGCTGACCCACTTGCCGGAAAGCAGCCCGCGCTATCTGTCACGCTATTGGGATAGCCCGACTACGCCGCTCTACCCATTCGGATTTGGGCTGAGCTACACGACATTCGCGATAGCCAATCTCAAAGTATCGGCGTCACAAATCAAAGTCGGCCAGACCGTTGCCGTGACCGCGGATGTCACCAACACTGGGCCAGTCACCGGGGACGAGGTGGTTCAACTCTACATCCACCAGCAGTGGGGCAGCGACTCGCGCCCGATGCGCGAGCTAAAAGGTTTCGCGCGCGTCACCCTCCAGCCCGGCGAAACGAAACCGGTGCGCTTCTCTCTCGGCCCGGATGAGCTAAGCTACTGGAGCACAAATGCCAAGGGGTGGATTCAGGATGCCGCCGCCTTCGACATCTGGATTGGCTCCGATTCGCTGGCAACACTTCACGCGGATTTAGAAGTGATTCAATAGTTGTGGCGAACAAGTGCAGGGCATTGCCAAGATGGAGAGCAAGACCAAAAATAGACAGACACGGGCACAGATTGAAAGCATGGTGGCCCGGTCTTTTAACGGCCTGGGGCTGGCGGGCGGCGAAGATGCTGTCCTGGAGTTGAAAGATGGTTGGTTCAATGCATCTTACAAGCTCCGGCTGACTGACGGCCGCGTGGTTGTGCTCAAGATCGCGCCGCCCGAAGACGCGGAAGTCATGCTGTATGAAAAGAACATCATGGCCACCGAGGTAGCGACCATGCAGCGGGTACGGGAAAATCCGGCCATTCCCGTACCCGTGATCTACGACTTCGATGACACCCACGAGTTATGCAACGCAGACTATTTCTTCATGGAGTACGTGACCGGCGAGTGTCTTGAGCACGTGCGTGATAGCCTGTCGGCCGACACCAGAGCGTCTATCGAACGGCAAATCGGTGCAATCATCCGGGAAATCAACAGCTTTCCCGGCGTCTATTTTGGCTATGATGGGAACCCGAACCTGCGCGCGGCTACCTGGAAAGACGCCTTTATCAGGATTATCGAATCGGTGCTGGCCGACGCTGCTCGCAAACATGTGCGGTTTGACTGCGGCTATGATGAGTTGCGCGCGGCCGTCCTGAAACACGCCGCCGCCCTGGAAGAAGTCGCCACCCCCTGCCTGATCCACTGGGATGCCTGGAACCCCAACTTCTTTGTGCAAGATGATCAGATCACCGGCATCATTGACTTTGAACGGGCGCTGTGGGCCGAGCCTCTGATGGAGGCCCAGTTCAGGCAGTTCGGCGCTGGCGGCATCACCGACGCCATGCGCGGCTATGGCAAGACGGCCTTCACCCTTGCCGAAGAACAGCGTATGCACCTGTATGCCCTGCACCTGGGCCTGGTGATGCACACAGAATGCTTCTACCGCAACTACGACACCGATGACATCCTGAACTTTTCCAGGCAGTATATCGGGGCAACGATGGCGTGGCTGCAAGCCAACTGAGCGCTTACAGGCGGTGCAGCCAAAGTGGACGGTGGACAGTGGCCAGTACTGTCCACTGTTCACTGTCCACTGCCCACTGCTTCCCCCTACCACTCCGTCAGCTTCCAAATCTCCGGCTGCCAGCCGCCCGACTCCTGGCCAATCTCGGCGTAGATGGCCACGGCCGCCTTCAGGTTGCTCATGGCCTCGTCCTCGCGCCCGGCGCGGTGGAGCCAGTCGGCGCGCTGGTTCAGCAGGGCGGCCTCGCGGTGGCGGTCGCCCTGGCGCGCGCACAGGTCGATGGCCAGTTCCAGCAGTTCCAGGGCGGCGGCGATTTCCCCGGCCGCGCCGCGCAGGCGGGCCAGGTTGTTGAGCGCGGCCACACGCACGGCTGTCGCCCCGGCGCGTTCGGCCAGGGCCAGGCTCTCCTCCAGATGACGACGCGCTGCCTTCCGGTCGCCCGCCCCCCGCGCCAGGATGCCCAGCGTATTGTGGGCCTGCGCCTGGGCTTCAGCATCGCCGGCCGCCAGCGCCAGCGCCTCCTCGGCCAGCGCGCGCGCCCCGGCGCTGTCGCCGCGACGGTAAGCGACGCGGCTGCGGTCGACGCACAGGCGGGCCACGTCAGCGCCCTCTGTCGCCGGCCGGTAGCGGCCCAGGGCTTCGGCATAGTGGCTGTCGGCCAGTTCCCACTGTCCCCGCCGCTCGTAGAGCTGGCCCAGCTTATGCTCCAGCCGGGCCAGGTCAGCCGGGCCGGCCTGGGCCGCGGCCGACTCATAGCCGTTCAGGCCGCGGCGGTACTCGCCCAATAGCGTGTAGAGGTCGCCGCTGGCCTCGTGCAGCGCCGCCGTAGCCGGGTGGCCCAGGGCCAGAGCGGTCTGATAGTGGCCCAGCGCCTCGCGGTTGGCGAAGAGGCCGCGGGCGTGGTCGCCGGCGCGGCGGTAGGCGTCGGCCGCCAGTGTCTCCTGCCCGCCCAACCGGTAGTGGTGGCCGATCAGGCTGGCCGTGGCC
>ERZ724512.389-NODE-389-length-19982-cov-6.229789_pt1 | contig 19982 bp, 22 predicted proteins | sample MGYA00376045_ERZ724512 | MGnify/ENA primary metagenome ERZ724512 (study PRJEB28724, sample SAMN07190883) | activated sludge metagenome | isolation source: activated sludge of sewage treatment plant in Hong Hong | place: Hong Kong | collected 2016-03-17 ... | reverse complement strand
CGCCGACGCCGGCGTAGCGGGCGAAGGCGGCCAGGTCGCGCGACACCAGCACCACCAGCGGGTCGGGCATGGCCAGGGCCTGCGGCCGCACCCGCCGCAACGCGGCCAGCCCGTCGTGCACCGCCTCACCCCACCGGGTCGCCTGCTCGGCGGTGGCCGTGGCCAGCACCCCGCCGTCCATCGTGTCGATCACCAGCGGATCGCCCAGCCATTCGGTGCCGGTGCTTGCCGAGGTGAGGTTCGCGATGGCTCCGCGGTCGATCGCCACGGCCGCCATGCTCACCACCATGGGCTCGCGCGGTAGGTGCCAACTCACCTGCAGGTGGTCGGCGTCGGTGCCCGCGACGCCGGCTCCGGTGGCGTTCAGGTTGGCGAACACCCGCTCAGCCAGTGACTGGGAGCCCGGATCGGACGCGAAGAGCGCCACGAACCCTGCGCGGTCACCGGCGCTCAGCCGATCATTCAGGGCGGACGCTCGCTGGGCCGGACTCAGCTCGGTGGTGCAGCCGCCGATCAGGGGCGCCACGAGTGCCAGGGGTGCGCCCAGCAGCAGCGCCCGGCGAACCCGATCAACCGATGACGCGGCGGGCACCCTGATAGGCCGGGTATGAGTTCAGCCGGGTGATCTCGAGATCGTTGCGGGGGTTGCGCGCATGCACGAACAGGCCGTTGCCGATGTACATGCCGACGTGATGAATCGGGTTGTAGAAGAACAGCAGGTCGCCCGGCTTGAGCTCGTCGCGCGACACGGGCCGTCCGACGCTGAACTGGGCACGCGACGAGTGGGGCAGCGAAATACCGATGGAGCGGTACGAGGCCACCATGAGGCCGGAGCAGTCGAACGTGTTGGGCCCCTCGGAGCCCCAGACGTACTGGCCGGTCTTGACCTTCGACACCGCGTACTTCACCGCGGCCAGGACCCGGGCGTTGGCCGCGGCGTCGTCGATCAGCGAGTCGCGCACATCGTCGCGCGACACCGCGTCGTCGTCGTTGAGCCGCTGCCGTTCTTGCTCGGTGAGCTGGTCGACCAGCGCCTGGCCCTCGTCGAGCTTCTTGTCGAGCTCGTCGTGCAGGCTGCTCATTCGTCGCTCTTCGGCAGCGATGTTGGTGACCTGGTCGTTCGCCGAGCGCTTCAGGTCGGCGAGATTGGCCTGTTGGGCCTGGTAGTCCTGCAGCAGCGAGTTCATGTTGAGTTCGACGCGGCCCATGGTCGAGAGCTCCGACAGGAACGCGTCGGGGTCGGCCGAGGTGACGAGCTGCACGGTGACGTCGACGCCCCGGTTCTGGTACGTGGTGAGGGCGACCTGCTGGGCCTGGGTGCGCAGAGCGTCGACCTTGCGCTGCTGGGTGGCGATGTCGGAGTTGAGCGTGGCGATTTTCTGCCTGCCCTGCTCGAGCTGCAGCTTCACCTGGGCCCACTGCTCGCCCAGTTCGCTCTGCTGCTGCTCGATCTTCTCGAGTTTGGCCTTGGCGTCATCGAGGGTGGGGTCGCCGGCCGCCGGCACGGCCGCAGGCCCGGCCAGCACAACGGCCAGCCCGGCCAGTGCTGCCAAGCCACCACGAACACCAGTGCGCAGACGCACATCGCCTCCAGACAAAGGGACGGTCAGTCGCTGTGGGGAAGTGGCCAGCGGACCAATCTGAAACAGGCTAAACGACACCCTGATCAGACTCAAACCAACGGTCGGTCGGTTCGGCCGGTGGTCGTCGGCTCACCGACCTGACCAATCGTAACGGAGGCAGCAACCCCGCCTCGGTCATCGCTCGCAGGGCGCTCACCTCGTCGCCCTCCAGCGTCATCACACCCTCGTTGGGCCCGAGCAGCGCCGTCACCATGCAGTCGCCACAGGCAGGCCCGCGCACCGCGCACGTGCCGCAATCGATCCTCACCATGTCCATAGGAGCAGTCTGCGGGCCGCCACGGACAGTTTTCGATCGCCTGTTCGGCCAGCGCGTCGAACGAAAACCGTCAGAGGGTGTGCCTAACGTCTCGACCATGACCTCGCTGCCGGCACAACCGACCATCGACGACCTGGGCACCCCGTTGGCCCTGGTGTCGTTCTGTGTGGTCGATCTCGAGACCACCGGCGGGGGTCTGGACGACCGGGTCACCGAGATCGGGGCGGTGAAGGTGCGCGGCGGCGAGGTGCTGGGCGAGTTTCAGACCCTGGTGAACCCCAAGGCGCACATTCCGCCACTGATCGCGGTGCTCACGGGCATCACCAACTCGATGGTGGCCGACGCGCCCCGGCTCTCGGCCGCACTGCCCGGGTTTCTGGAGTTCTCTCGCGGGTGCGTCATGGTGGCGCACAACGCCGGCTTCGACATGGGCTTTCTCAAGCGCGCCTGCACCGAGTTCGGCTACGCGTGGCCGAACCCCGCGGTGGTCGACACCGTGGCGCTGGCCCGCCAGGCCCTGCTGCGCGACGAGGTGCGCAACCACAAGCTGGCAACGCTGGCCCAGCATTTTCGGGCCGAGGTCACGCCCAACCACCGGGCCCTCACCGACGCGCAGGCCACCGTGACGGTGCTGCACGGGCTACTCGAGCGGGTCGGCAATCTCGGGGTGCACACCCTTGAAGACCTGCTCGAGTTCACCCGACGGGTTTCGCCGCAGCGCCGGGCCAAGCGCACCTGGGCCGCCGGCCTGCCCAAGAGCCCCGGTGTCTACTGGTTCGTCGCGGACGGCCGCGACCTGGCCGGCCGGGCCACCCGGCAGGTGCTCTACGTCGGCAAGAGCCGCAATCTGGCGGCCCGGGTGCGCAGCTACTTCACCGCGGCCGAAACCCGCCCCCGCATCGACGAGATGGTACGCATCGCCACCGGCGTCGAGCACCTCGAATGCAGCACCGAACTCGAGGCGGAAGTGCTCGAACTGCGGTTGATCGCCACGCACTCGCCGCGCTACAACCGGCGCTCGAAGTTCCCTGAGCGCAGGGTATGGCTCAAGCTGACCCGCGAGCCCTTCCCCCGGTTGTCGATCGTGCGGCAATGCCTGGCCGACGGGGCCGACTACTTCGGCCCGTTCAGCAGGCGCAGTGGCGCCGAGGCAGTCCAAACCGCGCTGTACGACGCCTTTCCGATCAGGCAGTGCACCACCCGGCTCTCGCCGCGCCGGGTCAGCGGGGCGTGCGTGCTGGGCGAAATGGGCAAGTGCCTGGCCCCGTGCGAACTGGCCGTCACGCCGCAGCAGTACGGCGAACTGATCGAGCAGGTGCGCTCGAGCCTGACCACCGACATTCGTCCGGTGTTGAATGCCGCGCGGAGCAGGCTGGCCTCGCTGATCCGCCGGCAGCGGTTCGAGGACGCCGCGGTGGTGACCGCTCGCCTCTCGGGTTTCGCCAGCAGTGCCGTGCGGCACCACCGGGTGGCCAGCCTGGCCGGCTGCCCGCAGATCGTGGCGGCGTATCGGCAGGTCGACGACTGGCATATTCACGTCATTCGTTACGGACGGCTGGCCGCCGCGGCCCGGGCTCGACCCGGTGACGTGCCGCAGGCGATCGCCCGCTCGGCCGTGGCGGTGGCCGAGCAGGTGGCGCCGCCCGTGGGGCCGCAGTCCGCGGCCACCACCGAAGAGACCGAACGCATCGCGGCGTGGCTCGAGCGGCCGGGCGTCCGGCTCATCGACATCGAGGGCGATTGGTCGTGGCCGTTGCACATCGGGCTGGCCGAGGGCGACCTGGCCCGGCACGCCCTGCCCGACCCACTGCCGTCCGACAGACCGCAGCAAGCGGCCTCGGGCGCGAGCGAGGCGGTTTAGTATGCCGCCATGATCACCGCCATTGTGTTCGTCGAAGCCGAAGTGGCTCGCATTCCTGAGGTCGCTGCCCAGATCGCCGACCTCGACGGCGTGTCAGAGGTGTACTCGGTCACCGGCGGCATCGATCTGATCGCCATGATTCGGGTGCGTTCGATCGACGAGGTCGCCGAGGTGATCGCCGAGCGGCTCAACAAGGTGCCCGGGGTGTTGAACACCGAAACCCACATCGCCTTCAGGGCCTACAGCTCGCACGATCTCGAGGCGGCGTTCTCGCTGGGGGCCGAGTGACGCAGGCCGACGCGCCGCGCCGCCGGCTGAGCGACCGCACCCTGTGGGTGCTGGTCGGCCTGGCCGCCGTGGCGCTTGCGGTGGCGATCGGGCTGGCGCTGTGGCTCAACGCCACCCCACCGCTGCAGCCCGTGCCGGTGGCGTCCAGACCCAGCGCCTGACGCCGCTGGTCGAGCCCGTCGAGACCTCTGCCGCCCGAGGACCATTCGCTGGTCGAGCTCGTCGAGGCCACTACGCAAGACGCCGGCCGAGCCTTCGCGACTCCCAACGCAGGGGGTCTCGACAAGCTCGACCAGCGGCTTGCGACGCAGCCGGCCAGTGATGAGCCGGCTCGCCCAGCGAAGGCCTCAGGCGACGGTGACCGACTCGATCACCACAGGCTCGACCGGCTTGTCGCCGTACCCGGTACGCACCTGGGCGATCTCGTCGACCACCTTGCGGCTGGCCTCATCGGTGACCTCACCGAAGATCGTGTGCCGGCGGTTGAGGTGCGGGGTGGGCACGACGGTGATGAAGAACTGCGAGCCGTTGGTGCCCGGGCCGGCGTTGGCCATGGCCAGCAGGTAGGGGCGGTTGAAGCTGAGTTCGGGGTGAAACTCGTCGCCGAACTGGTAGCCGGGTCCGCCGCGGCCGCTGCCCTCGGGGCAACCGCCCTGAATCATGAAGCCGTCGATGATGCGGTGAAACGTCAGGCCGTCGTAGAAGTGGCCGGTGGTGCGGGCACCCGACTTGGAGTCGATGTACTCCTTGGCGCCGGTCGCCAGGCCGACGAAGTTGTCGACGGTCTTGGGCGCCTGGTCGGCGAACAGGTCGATGACGATGTCACCGTGATTGGTGTGCAGGGTCGCGGTCTGCGCCACGGCGGATTCCTTTCGTTGCGGGCGCCGGACGGCCCGGACGGCCGCCGATTGGCTCGATTTCGGCACCCATCCTGGCACACGTGGCGCGCCACGGTTCAGTGCGAGAGCACCAGACTGAGGCCCAACGCCACCATCACCACGGCGATCACGCCGTCGAGCACCCGCCAGGCCCGAGGTGTCGACAGCCACGGCGAAAGAAACCGTGCCCCGAGCGCGAGGCCGAAGAACCACACGACGCTGGCCACCAGCGCACCGCCCGCGAACGCCCACCGCGCATCGCCGTGAGTGCTGGCCACCGAGCCGAGCAGAAACACGGTGTCGAGGTAGACGTGCGGGTTCAGCCAGGTGAGCGCCAGGCAGGTCAGCACCACGGGCATCGTCTGCGTGCGAACGGCCACCGCCACCGAGCCGGCCTGCGCAGGCGCCGGGGCGGCGTCCACCACCAGCACCTCGCCGGAGGGCCGCAGGGCCCGTCGGGCGGCCAGCACGCCGTAGCCGATCAGAAACGCGGCTCCGGCCCACTTCACGGCGCTCAGCAGCCAGGGCAGAGCCTGCAGTGCCAGGCCGACGCCCGAAACCCCCAGCACGATCAGCAAACCGTCGCTGACGGCACAGATCGCCGCCACCAGCAGCACGTGCTCGCGCCTGAGCCCCTGGCGCAGCACGAACAGGTTCTGGGCGCCGATGGCGATGATCAACGAGAAGCCGAGACCGAGCCCGGCGAGGGCGGAAAGAAGCACGTCTTCGACGCTAAAGCAACGAGCACATTCAGTCCAGCTAAAGATTCTTCACTACCATTAGAGTTGCTTATCATGCGTGTACCGTTGGAGTTGGCTGAGACCCTTGCGGCGATCGTCGACGAGGGCACCCTCGATGCCGCCGCCGCTCGCCTGCACCTCACCCCCAGCGCCGTGAGCCAGCGCCTGAAGACGCTGGAGCGGCAGGTGGGCCGGGTGCTGCTCGAACGCACCAAGCCGGCGCGAGCAACCGCCGCGGGATTGGCCGTGGTGCGTTACGCGCGGCAACTGAGCCTGCTCGAACACGACGTGCTCGCCGAACTGGGCGACCCCGAGGCGGGCCGGGTGAGCGTGCCGTTGGCCGTGAACGCCGACTCGTTGGCCACGTGGTTTCTCGATCCGCTGGCCAGGTTGAGCCGAACCCGTCCGGTGGTGTTCGAGTTGCACCGCGACGACCAGGACTTCACCGCCGGCCTGCTCGAGTCGGGGGCGGTGATGGCGGCCGTCACCTCACGCGCCGACCCCGTGGCCGGGTGCCGCGTGGTGCCCTTGGGTGTCATGCGGTACGAGGCCGTCGCCACACCCGGGTTCGTGGCCGCCTGGCTGCCCGACGGACCGTTCGCACCTGCGCTGGAGCGTGCCCCGGTGGTCGACTTCGACCGGCGCGACGACCTGCAGACCGGGTGGCTGATCGCGATGGGCGCCTCGCCGACGGCTCCCCCGCGGCACTACGTGCCGTCGTCCAACGACTTCGCCAGGGCCGTCCGCCTGGGTCTGGGGTGGGGGCTGCTGCCCCAGTTTCAGTCGGCGGCCGCGGTGCAGCGCGGCGACCTGGTGCACCTCGGCGGGGCCCCGGCCGACGTGCCGCTGTACTGGCAGCAGTGGAACCTCGGCTCGCCACTGCTCGACGCCATCGCGGCCGACATCGTCGACGAGGGCCGCCGCGTGCTGGCCGCGTCGACCGCGTGACCACACCCAGAACGGTAGGAATGGCTGACAAGCCTGTTCGCAGCCGATGCTCGGCGGGTACGTTGGGTGCACGCGGTATAGCCGCGATCATCCCAACCACTGGAGGAACAGTGAAGCGCAAGAAGCCGCTGAAGGCCGTCGAATCGACCGCCGAAACAGCCGCGAAATCAGGGCAGGCGCTCATCGACGAGGCGGTGCATCGCATCACCCCCTTGGTCGAGCAGGCCGGTGACTACGTCGATTCCGCCCGTAAGCAGGGGGCCGAGTTCGCCTCCGACGCCTACGACCGGGTGCAGCCGGTGCTCAAAGAGGCACGCAAGCGGGGCACCGACCTCGCCTCGGACGCCTACGAACGCCTCGAGCCGACCCTCAAAGACGCCTACGACCGGGTCGAGCCCACGTTCAAGGGTGCAGTCGCCATGGCCTCCGACGCCTACGAGCGGGTGCAGCCGGCCCTCAAAGAGGCCAAGAAGCGCGGGGCCAAGTTCGCCGCCGAGAGCCTCGACCGCGTGCAGCCTGCGCTTGACGACGCCCTCGACCAGGTGACGCCGGTGGTCGACGCCGCCGTGCAGAAAGTGCGGCCGGTGGTCGATGACACCCTGCAGAAGGTGGCGCCCACGGTTGATGTGGCGCGCGACCGGGTGCAGAACGACTTTCTGCCCTGGCTGGCCGCGGCGCTGTACAAGGCCGCCGACCTGGTGAAAGAAGAAGAGATCGTGCCGACTCCCAAGCGTCGCAGCGTGGGCAAGACGATCGGCCTGATCGCCCTGGCGGGCGCCGTGCTGGCCGGCGTCGTCTACGCCGTCCGACGCCTGATGGCACCGCAAGAGTCGGGGTGGGAGACCCACGAGCCGTCGCGGCCCTACGTCGCCGATCCGGTCGCCGACGTGGTCGACAAGGCCTCCGACGCCGCCGACAAGGCCAAAGACGCCGCGGCTGACACGGTGGACGACCTGAAGGGCAAGGCCAAAGACGTGGCCGCCGACGCAAAGGCCGCCGCGGGCGACCTCGCCGACGCGGCCGGCGATGCCGCCGACAAGGCCAAAGACGCCGCCGGTGACGCCGCCGACGCAGCCAAGCACGCCGGCTCTGAAGCCCTCGACAAGGCCGAGGACGCGATCAAGGACGCCAAAGACGCCGCGGACGATGCCAAGAAGTCGGCCAAGAAGGCCGTCGACGATGCTAAGGGTGATGCCGCCCCTTTAGCTGAAAGCCCCTACGGCGAGGGATCGTACGTGGGGGCCGAACCGCCCGAGGGTTTCGACATCAAGGGCAACGAGCGGTCGATGAAGTACCACCTGCAGGGCTCGGGTGGCTACGAGCGCACGATCACCGACGTGTGGTTCGACAGCACCGAGGCAGCCGAACGGGCAGGTTTCGTACGAGCACAGCGGTGAGCTGAGCAGACGGGGGTGGTCGCCGAGGCGACCACCCCCGTTTCGCGTCTTCGGGGCCGACGAGTGCGCGCGGGGTTGCTGATGATCGCTGGCCGAGCGTGCCCAGACCCGCTCTGACTCGACGACGCCGCTCCACTGCCGCCATCGGCGCACGTCCGCGCAGGACGCCGCGGTGCGCGCTGGTGAGGCGCTTCGTCGGCTCAACGAGTGGTCGAGGCCACTGAACGCCGCAGTCGCCGGCACGGTCGTCGGCAAAGAATCTGAAGAAACTTCGGACGGCCACTCACAAAACACCCCTCGAAAAGTGCATTCAAGGGTATGAGAGCCGATCAGCCCGAACCGACCACTCTGCCCGTGCCCGCCGACGACGGCGAACCGATCGACGAACGGTGGGTGCCGGCCGCGCCCTTCCGTGCCCACGTGACGCACGTCATCGCCGAGGCCCGTGTGCCGTGGCCCGCCTTCGCCATCGCGGCCGACGTGCCCGTGACGGTGATTCAGACCCTGCTGTTCGGCCGCAACGCGCGGCCGTCGCGGCGGCTCGCCCCACGGGTGGCCACCAAGGTGTTCGCGGTGCGCGCGAGCGATCTGACAGAGCTTCGAACAGGCCACGTCGGTGCCGACTTGGCCGCGGCGCGGTTGCGCGCGGTGCTGAGATCGGGCGTGCCGCCCGAGCGGCTGGCCCGCTGGTGCGATCTGGCCCCCGACGAGTTGGCCAGGCTGGTCGAGGGTAGAACGGCAACCTGTTCTCGGCTCACTGAAGCCCTGGCCGTGGCGGCCGAACGCATGCAGTTCGCACCGGCACTCGGCCGGCACGCGGCCTAGGCTTCGACGCATGACCTGGCAGTGGGCGATGCCGATCGCCGTGGCGATCGCGCTCGGCCTGGCCACGCCCCGACTACTGCGGGCGCTGCCGCCGCCTTTCGACGAGCCGGAGGCGCGGCCGTACGACGCCCTTGCCACCAGGGGTTTCGCTGCCGTCGCGCTCGTGTTGACGACGCTCGCCGGCACGCTGGTGCTGGCCGTCGTGGCGCCGCTGTCGTTCGCCTGGGCAGGGCTTGGCACGGTCGGGGTACTGGCCGCCATGATCGACGCCCGCACCGGCTACCTGCCGGCTGCCCTCATGCGCGCAGGGTGGGTGCTCACCGTGGCCGGCGCGGCGATCACCGCCGCGCTGCTGGCCGACTGGCAGGTTCTCGGCCGAGCGGCCGCCGGGGCCGCAGCCACCACCGCGCTGTTCTGGCTCTTCCACCGCTTCGGCGGGGGTTTCGGCTTCGGTGACGTGCGGCTGGCCCCGATCGTGGGGGCAACCGCCGCAAGCGCCGGCTGGCCCACGCTCTTCGACGCCCTGATTCTCGGTGGCCTGCTCGGGGTGGTGTGGGGGTTGGTCTGGCGCGCCCGCGGGCACACCGAGGCTTTTCCGTACGGTCCGGCGCTGGTGGCCGGCCCCTACCTGGCATTGCTGGGTACGGCGGCTCTGCCGAGTTGACCAGGCCCCTAGGCCGACTCGGCGGCCCGCGTGCTCGCCGCCACCCAGCGGCTCAAGGCCTCGGCTGCGGCCCCCGAGTCGATCGCACGCGCGGCCACCTGCAGCTGGTCGGCCAACTGCGCGGTGAGGTCGCCATCGAGATCCGGCCCGGCGAAGGCCAGCAGGGCGGCGGCGGCGTTCAGCAGCACGATGTCGCGCACCGGGCCCTTCACACCGTCGAGTACGCCCCGCACGATCGACGCGTTGTGAGCGGCGTCGCCGCCCAGCAGGTCGTCACGCGCAGCCGGGGCCAGGCCCAGGTCGGCCGGGTTGAGGGTTGTCGGCTGTACCCGGTGATCGGCGATCAGCCAGACGTCCGAGGTGGTCGTTGTGGTGAGTTCGTCCAAACCGTCGTCACCGTGAAACACCAGGCCCCGGGTGCCCCGGGCGGCCAGCACGCCGGCCACGATCTGCGCCATCCGGGCGTTCGCGATGCCCACGGCCTGCGCGGCCGGACGGGCCGGGTTGGCCAAGGGGCCCAGAAAGTTGAACGGCGTCTGAATGCCCAGTTCACGCCGGGCGGTGCCGGCGTGCCGCAGGGACGGGTGGTACAGGGGTGCGAACAGAAAGACGATGCCCGCCTCGGCGAGCACGTCGGCCTGCCGCGCCGGCGGCACGTCGAGCGCCACCCCCAGAGCTTCGAGCACGTCCGCCGCCCCGCAGGCCGATGACGCGGCCCGGTTGCCGTGCTTGACCACCTTGACGCCGGCGCCGGCCGCCACGATCGCGGCCATGGTCGAGACGTTGACGGTGTTCGCCCGGTCGCCGCCCGACCCCACCACGTCGACCGCCTCGGTGGGCAGGCTGATCGGGGTGGCCCGGGCCAGCATGCCGCCGGCGAGGCCGGCGATCTCGTCGACGGTTTCACCCTTGGCGCGGAGCGCCACCAGAAAACCCGCCAACTGCACGGGGGTGGCGTTGCCGGCCAGAATCTCGTCCATCGCCCAACCGACGGTCTGCGCCGACAGGTCGTCGCCGGCGATCAGCCCGGTGAGCACATCGGGCCAGGTGTCGGCCACCCTCAGACCGCCTGGCTCAACCCGGCGCGCAGCACCTCGGCCACGGCGGTGGGCAGCCGCACGGGGTCGACCGGGTACATCACCGTGGCGTCGGCCCGCGACCAGGTGGCCAGCCAGGCGTCCGCCACTCGAATGATGAGCACCACGATCGGCGGGCAGTCGGCGATCTCGTCCTTGAGTTGCTTGGCGAGCCCCAGCCCACCCGACGGCGTGGCTTCGGCGTCAAGAATCAGCAGATCGAGCCCGCCGGCGTCGACCGCCGCCAGCACCGCCGCGTGCGTGGCGACGTCGTACACCTCGATCTCGGGCAGATCGGCGGCGACCCGCCGGCCGAGCGCCAGCCGCACCTGCTCACGCGTCGTCCGGTCGTCGGAATAGAGCAGGATCTTGGCAGTCTCGTCACTCATGCGCGTTCCTCGTCGGCGGGCGGTTCGTCAGCATGGTACCCCGCGGTTGCCGCCCGGGCGGCCAGTCGCTCCTCGCGGTCGAGTTGCCGGTCGATGCGGGCCGCCTCACGCTGCGAATGCTGAAACCACTGCACGAAGAACACAGACAAAATGATCAGCGAAATCACGTCGCCGGCCCCCCACATGATGCCGCCGGCGATGTTCTGGTCATCGAGCGGGCTGGGTGGCCAGGCCCGGTTGAACGCCAGGTACCAGTCTTCGGCGATCAGTTGCGGCGACCCCATGATGATCACGCCCAGAAAGGCGTGAAAGGGCATCGTGATGAAGATCAGGAAGATGCGTAGAAAGTGCGGCAGCCGGTTGGGCATCGGGTCGACGCCGATCAGCGGCCAGTAGTAGATGCAGCCCGTCACCACGAAGTGCACGTGCACCCAGGCGTGCACCCACGGGTTGGCGAGGCTCACCTCGTAGAGGTCGGTCATGTACAGCAGGTAGGGGTTGGCGATCATCAGTGCCGCCCCCAGTGGCGCGAAGGTGAGCACCCGCACCGGCCACGAGTGCAGCACCCGCATCACCCGGCGCCGGCCCAGGCCCCCCAGGTTGCGCAGCAGCAGGGTGATCGGGGCGCCCATCGCCATCATGATCGGGCCGACCATCGACAGCAGGATGTGCTGCACCATGTGCACGCTGAACAGCACCGTGTCGTAGGTGCCCAGCACGCTGAGCAGCGCCACCGCGATGGTGCCGGCGCCGCCGACGCACCAGGCCAGCGTGCGTCCGAGTGGCCAGTCGACGCCCCGGCGCCGCAGCCTCAGCACGCCCCAGAGGTAGAGGCCCACCATCAGCACCAGGGCGAAAACGGCCCAGGGCTCGAAGGTCCAGGCCGTGAGCAGCCTGTCGGCGGTCAGCGGGGGCGGTTGGTTACCCGGATCGGCATGCAGCGGCAGCAGCAGGGGAACCATGACTGCATTATCCCCCGGACTGCCCCGTGCCCGTGACCAGCGGTTGCCGTAAAAAGTCTGTGACAAGCAAGAATCGCACGGTCCCAGAGGGTGACCAATCGGCCCTGAGCAGTAATAATGGCCGGGTGACTCACTCTCACTCGAGCGCGGCAGCAGCCATACCGCACGGAGCCGTGCACCCCATCGCTCCGGCACGCCTGCACCCGGCCAAGGGTCGGCCAGACATGGTGGCCATCGGCACCTGGATCTGGCTGGCCTCAGACCTGATGTTCTTCGCGGCGCTGTTCGCGGCCTACTTCAACCTGCGTTCGATCACCAACGCCGCTGCGGCCCAGGCGGGCACCGAGTCGATGTGGCAGTGGGGCGTCGCCCACTTCAACATGCCTTTCGCCGTCACCAACACGCTCATCCTGATCCTGTCGTCGGTGACGTGCCAGATGGGCGTGTGGAAGGCCGAGCGTGGCCAGGTCGGCCGCACCGGCTCGCTGCTGCAGGTTGGTCAGTGGGGCCTGCGTGAGTGGTACATCCTCACCTTCATCATGGGCGCGATCTTCGTCGGGGGGCAGGCCACCGAGTACGCCACGCTGGCCAGCGAGGGCTTCACTCTCTCGACCAACGCCTACACGTCGGCCTTCTTTCTGGCCACCGGCTTTCACGGCCTGCACGTCACCGGCGGCCTGATCGCCTTTCTCTTCATGCTGGGTCGCACCTACATGACCCGTACCTTCACCCATGAGCAGGCCGTGCACGCGGTCGTCACCTCGTACTATTGGCACTTCGTCGACGCCGTCTGGATCATTCTGTTCAGCGTCATCTACATCTTGCGCTGACCGACCCGACCGAGGAGGACTTCCACGTGCGATTCCTGACCGCCAAGCGGCGCCACCGGGCTGCGCGGCCTGCCCTGCTGGTGCTGGCCCTGCTGCTGATGGGTGCGCTGTACGCTGCCGTCGCACCCGCTGCCAGGGTCTCGGCCGACACCGGCAACAGCCAACAGGTTGCCGAGGGCAAGGCGCTGTTTCAGGTGACCTGCTCGTCGTGCCACGGCATGAACGGTGAAGGCACCAGCCAGGGGCCGTCGCTGGTGGGCGTCGGGGCCGCGGCGGCCAACTTCCAGGTCAGCACCGGACGCATGCCGATGGCCAACCCGGGCGCCCAGGCGCCCCGCAAGCAGAACACCTACACCGAAGAAGAGATCGCCGCGCTGGCGGCCTTCGTCGCCTCGCTGGGCCCCGGCCCGGCGATTCCGACCGAAGATCAGTACAGCGGCGAGGGACTGAGCCCCGACGAACTGGCCAAGGGCGGCGAACTTTTCCGCACCAACTGCTCCGCCTGCCACAACTTCGAGGGGGCCGGCGGCGCACTGCCCAACGGCAAGTACGCTCCGAGCCTGGTCGGGGTGAGCGGCCAGCGCATCTGGGAGGCCATGCGCACAGGCCCCCAGCAGATGCCGGTGTTCTCATCGGGCGCGCTGCCCGACGAAGACGTCCGCGCGATCGTGGGTTACCTCGACACGCTGCACGCGCAGCCGTCCAGCGGTATCGCGTTCGGCGGCCTCGGCCCGGTGGCCGAGGGTCTGTTCGCCTGGATCATCGGCATCGGCGGGATTTGCCTGATCGCCGTCTGGATCGCAGCCAAGGGGGCACGAGCGCGATGAGCATCGAAACCAGCAAGCCGGGCACCGACGTCGACCGCCACCCCGTACCCGACCCCGGCCTCGAAGAGCACGTCGAGCGCTACACAGACGTGGACCAGGCGGCCGGCGATCGGGCGTACCGCCAGGTCGTGATGATGCTGGCCGCCGTGCCGGTGCTCTGCATCGCGTTCGTGGTGATCTACTTCGCGGTGCCAAGCGACAGCTTCATCGATCTGTTCGGCATGCAGTGGAACGCCCTGAACAGCCTGCTGGGCCTCACCGGCGGGCTGGCCACGCTGCTGATCGGCCTGGCCTGCGTGCACTGGGCCAAAACGATCATGGGCGACGAAGAGATCGCCGAAGACCGGCACAGCGCAGCCTCAAGTACAGAAGACCGCGAGGTGTTCGCCCGCGAGTTCGCCAAGGGTGCTGAGCAGGCGGGGCTCGGACGCCGCAAGCTGATCGGCGGTGCCCTGGGTGGCGCGCTGGGCCTGATCGCGGTGCCCGCGGTGGTGCTGTTCGCCGACATGGGCCCGTGGCCCACGGCCGCGGTGCGTAAAGAGACCATCGAACGCACCATCTGGGCCGAGGGCATCAAGCTGGTCAACGACATCACGCAGCGGCCGTTGAAGGCGTCCGACATCGAGATCGGCCAGTTGGTCAACGCACAGCCCGCCAATTTGTGGGACTACCACGGCACGGAGTTTCAGGTCGAGAAGGCGAAGTCGTCGATCATCATCGTGCGCATGGATCCCGACCGCATCAAGATTCCCGAGTCGCGCCAGGACTGGCAGGTCGGCGGCATCCTTTGCTATTCGAAGATCTGCACCCACGTGGGCTGCCCGATCAGCCTGTGGGAGCAGCAGACCCACCACCTGCTCTGCCCGTGTCACCAGTCCACCTTCGACCTGGGCAACTCCGGTGTCGTCGTGTTCGGGCCGGCCGCCCGCGCGCTGCCGCAGTTGCCGATCACGGTCGACGCGGACGGCTACCTCGTCGCGCGCAGCGACTTCACCGTTCCCGTCGGGCCGAGCTTCTTCGAGCGCGACTCGCAGCACGACTTCAAAGAGGGTGATCGGTGATGGCCAAACCAGCCGACGTTTCCGTCGACTCCCCGGCGCTCGACACCGAACGCCCGCCCGAGCAGCAGGGTCTGCCCGCCGGCGTCACCAACGCGGCCGTCTGGGCCGACGAGCGGCTCGGCCTCGCGTCGCTGCTGAAGAAGAACCTGCGCAAGGTCTTTCCCGACCACTGGTCGTTTCTGCTCGGCGAGATCGCCCTGTACTCGTTCATCATTCTGCTGCTGACCGGCGTGTTCCTCACCATCTGGTTCAAGCCGTCGATGGCCGAGATCGAATACCAGGGCACCTACCAGCTGATGCGCGGCCTGCCGATGTCCGAGGCGTTCGCGTCCACCCTGGCGCTGTCGTTCGACGTTCGCGGCGGCCTGCTGGTGCGGCAGATCCACCACTGGGCGGCGATGCTGTTCGTGGCGTCCATGACCGTGCACATGCTGCGCATCTTCTTCACCGGCGCGTTCCGCAAGCCTCGCGAGCTGAACTGGCTGATCGGCGTCGGGCTGTTCTCGCTGTCGCTCATCGAGGGCTTCGCCGGCTACTCGCTGCCCGACGACCTGCTGTCGGGCACGGGCCTGCGATTCGTGGACGGCCTGATCCGCTCGATTCCGCTGATCGGCACCTGGGCCGAGTTCTTCATCTTCAACGGTGAGTTCCCGGGCGACCTGGTGATCGCACGGCTCTACATGGTGCACATTCTGCTCGTTCCGGCCGTTCTGCTCGGCCTGATCGCCGCGCACCTCGCGCTGGTCGTCTATCACAAGCACACCCAGTACCCCGGTGCCGGCCGTAAAGACGGCAACGTGGTGGGCTACCCGCTGTTCCCGGTCTACATGGCCAAGGCGGGCGGCTTCTTCTTCGTGGTCTTCGGTGTGGCGATCCTGATGGGCGCCACCATGCAGATCAACCCGGTGTGGAACTTCGGCCCCTACAACCCCGCTCAGGTCACGGCAGGCTCACAGCCCGACTGGTACATGGGCTGGGTCGAGGGCGCGATCCGTATCATGCCCAACTGGGAGTGGCACCTGGGTTCGACCACCTGGTCGTGGAACGTGGTCCTGCCGGGAGTCGGTCTGATGACGACGCTGTTCGTGCTGCTCGGCGCGTACCCGTTCATCGAGCGCTGGATCACGGGGGACACCGCCGAGCACCACGTGCTGGAGCGCCCACGCAACAACCCGACGCGCACCGCCATCGGCGTGGCCGGAATCACCTGCTACGGCATGTTCTGGCTCTCGGGCGGCAACGACATTCTGGCCACCCAGTTCAAGCTGTCGCTGAACGCCGTCACCGAGTTCATGCGCGTGGCGGTGTTCGTCGCGCCGGTGATCGCCTTCATCGTCACCAAGCGCATTTGCATCTCGCTGCAGCGGGCCGATGCCGAACGGGTGCTGCACGGCAGTGAGACCGGCATCATCGAGCGATCGCCCGACGGCGGCTACTCCGAGCCGCACCGTCCGATTTCGATCGACGAGAAGTTCACCCTCACCCAGCACGTCCAGGGCAAGGCGCTCGAGGCCACGCCCGACACCGACGGCCACGGGGTGGCCGAAAAGGGTGCAGGCGTCAGCAGCCTGCGCGCCCTGGCTTCACGCTGGTTCTACGCCGGTGTGATCGCGAAGCCGACCAAAGACGAGATCGCCGAAGCCGACCACCACGCCGACGGCCACGACGCCGACGGCCACGAGGTCACAGCCGTCGAGTCCGAGTCGGCCGGTCAGATCAGCCACTGACCAGGAGTCACGCACGATGCCGCCGGAACTCTCCGGCGGCATCGTCTTTGTTGGGCCGACGCCTGTTGGCCGAGCTTGCCGCGAGTCCCGGCGCGAGTTGGGGACGGTTCCCAACCCGCGCCACCGCGTCGCTGGACCCGCTGTCGCAGAGCCTTCGACCGTCCGCGCCGACCATTGAATCGGCATGCCGGCCCACTGCAGGTACGATCCCTGCGTGCGTTTTCTGAACCCGAAGCCCGGTTACGACCTCACCTACGACGACGTCTTCATGACCCCGCGTCGTTCATCGGTGACGTCACGGCTCGATGTCGACCTGACCAGTACCGACGGCCTTGGCCTGCCGCTGCCCCTGGTGGTGGCCAACATGACGGCCATCTCGGGTCGTCGCATGGCCGAAACGGTCGCTCGGCGCGGTGGCGTGGCGATCATTCCCCAAGACCTGCCCACCGGCATCGTCGCCCAGACGATAGGCAAGGTGAAGGCCGCCCACACCGTGTTCGACACCCCCGTGCGGGTGTCGCCCACCACCACCGTCGGTGAGGCGCTCAGCCTGCTGCCCAAGCGCGCGCACGGCCTGGTCGTGGTGGTGGACGACGGCGCGCCCGTCGGGCTGCTCGGCCCCACCGAGGCCGCAGGCCTCGACCGGTTCGTGCAGGTGCACGAGGCGATGTCGACCGACCTGACCATCGTCGACGAGACCGCCACCCCCGCCGAGGTGTTCGAGTTGCTCAGCACCCGCCGGCACCGGGTGGCCCTGGCCGTCCAAGACGGCAAGCTGACCGGCCTGATGACCGTCAAAGGCGCCCTGCGCGCCACCCTGTACACGCCCGCCCTCGACGCCGACGGACGATTGCGCGTGGGTGCCGCGGTGGGCATCAGCAAAGACGTGGGACGACGGGCGTCCGACCTGGTCGACGCCGGTGCCGACGTACTCGTGATGGACACCGCCCACGGCCACCAGGAACGCATGCTGGAGGGCCTCGCAGTGGTACGCGCCATGTTGGACGCCCGCGGCAGCACGGTGCCCGTGGTGGCCGGCAACGTGGTCACCGCCGAGGGCACCGCAGACCTGATCGAGGCGGGCGCCGACGTGATCAAGGTCGGAGTCGGCCCTGGAGCGATGTGCACCACCCGCATGCAGACCGGCGTGGGCCGTCCGCAGTTCAGCTCGGTGCTCGAGTGCGCCGCCGAGGCGCGTGAGGCCGGCCGCGCGATCTGGGCGGACGGGGGCGTGCGGCACCCACGCGACGTGGCGCTGGCGCTGGCCGGAGGTGCCGGGGCGGTGATGATCGGCTCGTGGTTCGCCGGCACCCACGAGTCGGCCGGCGACCTGGTCACCGACCACGAGGGACGGCGCTACAAGGAATCATTCGGCATGGCCTCGGCCCGCGCCGTGCGAGCCCGCACCCAGCAGCAGTCGCCCTACGAACGTGCCCGGGCCTCGCTGTTCGAAGAGGGCATCTCGCACAGCCGCATGTACCTCGACCCCGAACGTCCTGGCGTCGAAGACCTGATCGACTTCATCGTGTCGGGCGTGCGGTCGTCATGCACGTACGCCGGTGCCCGTACGTTGGCTGAGTTCAGCGAGAACGCCGTCGTGGGCGTGCAGTCGGCGTCGGGCTTCAACGAGGGCCGTCCGCTGCACGTCAGTTGGTAGCCGACTAGGCCTTGAGAAGCCGGTCGAGCTCGCGCGTGATGCTGTCGTAGACGCCGGCGGCGCGTACTCCTGCCAGCAGTCGTTCGTTCTGCCCGCCGGGGGTCGCGTGTTGCCGGGCCAATTCGTCGAACCCGGCCGGCTCGGCCAGGTCGGCGTTCACCCGGTGAACACGGCCCCGACCAGGCGCCGTGGGTGCTCGGGCGGCAAGCCCTGAGCGGTCACCCAGTCGCTGATCGTGGTCAGGTAGGCGAAGTAGACGGCAACCGTGGCACTGGCCACCGACGTGGCGTCCAACACCTGCTCGGTGGCCACCGGCAGCGTCGACCCGAGCCTGTCGAACAGCTCATCGGCGGCGCCACCCGGCGGAAACACCGGCGTCAGACCGGCCCGGTTCGCCACGCTGACCGCCGGTATACCCCGCGACACCTCGGCCACCGGGCCGAGCAACCGACTGATCGCGGCAACGTCAGGGCTGGGCATCACGCTGATCACTCGTCGGTGCGGCCGAAACGTGAGCGCGCCGAGCACGGCAGGGGCATCGGCGGCGCGCAGGGCCAGCAGCACGGTGTCGGCGGCGTCCACGGCCCCTGGTTGTCGGACGCGACCCCACACGGCAAACCGTGCCGCGGCATGCGCGGCACCCCGGGTGGGCGGCGGCGAGGCGGCGCCCCGTGGCGACAGCACGATGGCGGCCTTCGGGTCGACGGCACACAGGCCGGTGACGATGGCCTCGGCGATCTACCCGACGCCGATCACGGCGAGTTGAGCGGAAGGTTGCATAGGCGCCATTCTGTGCCACCGCCGAAACGTCGTCCGTACGTCTTGCCGTGGTTGGGCTGGGAGATCCCGGCGTCCGCCGGGATGACGTGCGAGTCTGCCGGGTGCGACCCGGCTCGACAAACGAGAAGGGCCCGCACCATGTGGTGCGGGCCTCGAAGCTCGATCAGCGCAATCGGATCAGTGCTGGTAATCGCCCCGGTAGAACTCGAACACCCAGCCGCTCAACGCCCAGATGCCCAGGCAGACGGCGAGAATGCTGATCCACCAGCCGAACACCGGGCCCAGCGCCAGCAGCTGCACGGTAAGCGCTACCCAGAACGGCCAGATGCTCTTGGGCGGAAAGAAGCCGAGCGGGCCGGCACCCTCGATGATCTCGGCGTCTTTACGGTCTTCGAGCCGCTCGTCCATCTTGCGGGCGAGCACGAACAGGTACACCGCCACCATCGTGAACAGCAGCAGCGACATGGCCAGCGCCACGGTTCCGATGATCTCGTGCGACATGAACCAGTAGACGGGCGTCACGACCGTGAGGAAGATCGCGATCGCCGCGAACATCCAGCCTTCGACTTTCATGGCTTCACTCCCCCTTGGGGTTCTCGATGGACGACGGCTGCGACCCGTTGCTCGACGACCCGGTCAACAGCACGTCGAGCTCTTCGGTGCGATCGACACCATGAATCTCGGGATGGTGCAGGTCGAAGGCGGGCGACTCGGACCGAATTCGCGGCAGCTTGGTGAAGTTGTGCCGCGGCGGCGGGCTCGACGTGGCCCATTCCAGCGACCGGCCCCAGCCCCAGGGGTCGTCCACGTTGACCTTGGGTGTCTTGTGGGTGATCCAGAGGTTGTAGAAGAACGGCAGCATCGAGATGCCCAACAAGAACGCGCCCACGGTCGACACCTGGTTGAGGAACTGGAAGCCCTCGGACGGCAGGTAGTCGGCAATGCGCCGCTGCATGCCCTCGATGCCCAGCCAGTGCTGCACCAGGAAGGTGAGGTGGAAGCCGAAGAACAGGGTCCAGAAGTGAATCTTGCCCCAACGCTCGTTGAGCATCTTGCCGGTGATCTTGGGCCACCAGAAGTAGAAGCCCGCGAACATCGCGAACACCACGGTGCCGAACACCACGTAGTGGAAGTGCGCGACCACGAAGTAGGTGTCTGACACGTGGAAGTCGA
>ERZ724512.386-NODE-386-length-20030-cov-13.351589_pt1 | contig 20030 bp, 19 predicted proteins | sample MGYA00376045_ERZ724512 | MGnify/ENA primary metagenome ERZ724512 (study PRJEB28724, sample SAMN07190883) | activated sludge metagenome | isolation source: activated sludge of sewage treatment plant in Hong Hong | place: Hong Kong | collected 2016-03-17 ... | reverse complement strand
ACCACGATCGAGCAGATCGCCGAGGCCGCCGACATCTCGCCGAGCACCTTCTTCCGGTACTTCCCGAGCAAGGAATCGGTGCTGCTGGCCGATGATCTCAGCGCGGTCATGCTCGAGGCACTCGCGGCGCAGCCGCTGGAGATGCCCCACGTCGCCGCCTTCCGGACCGCCGTGCACGACGCCTACGAGCAGATGACGGCCGAGGAGTGGCAGGACGAGAACACCCGCCAGCGGCTCATCTACTCGCTGCCCGAACTGCAGCCTGCCCTGCGCGACGAGTACAACACGCTGGTCGACGGGATCGCCAAGGCGATGGCGCGACGGCTCGGCCGGGGACCGCACGAGCTCGAGATCCGGGTCTTCGCGGGCGCGGTGATCGGTGCGGTGATGGCGCTGGGCACCAGCGGCCCGTTCTCCCTCGAGAACGTCGACAAGGCAATGAAGTTCCTGGAATCGGGTTTGCAGCTTGACTGATGCTCGCTACTCTCGCGCCGTGGGGCCATTGCGCAGGCGTGAGTTCCTGGGGGTCGCCGGTGTGGCCGGACTGATGCTGGCGACGGGGTGTTCGTCCAAAGGCTCCGGTGACTCCGCCCCGAAATCGGTCACCGTCAAACACATCTTCGGCGAGACCACCATCGCGGCCCCACCCAAGCGGGTGGTCAGCGCCGGTTTCACCGAACAGGACGACCTACTGGCCGTCGGTGTCGTGCCGGTCGCCGTGACGAACTGGTTCGGCGACCAACCATTCGGTGTCTGGCCCTGGGCACAACCCAGGCTGGGAACGTCCCGACCCGTTGTGCTCAACCTGGACAACGGAATTCAGGTCGACCAGATCGCCAGGACCAAGCCCGACCTGATCGTCGCGGTTAACGCCGGCCTCGACGCCGACACCTACCAGAAGCTCACCGCGATCGCGCCGACCATCGCCCAGTCCGGCGACGACGCCTTCTTCGAGCCGTGGAAGGACCAGGCCACCGCCGTGGGCACCGCGGTGTTCCAGGCCGACACGATGAGGCAGCTGATCACCGACGTCGACACCAAGTTCGCCGACGTGGCCAAGAACAACGCCGGGTTCAAGGACCGCAAGGCGCTGTTGTTGGCGGGCAGCTTCTTCGGCGGCACCCTGACGGCGACGCTGCCCGGCTGGCGCACCGACTTCCTGACCGCAATGGGTCTGCAGATCCCGGACAGCATCGCGAGTTTCGCCGTCGACGACCACCGCGCGGCCATCCCCCGCGACAAGCTGGCCGACACCCTCGACGGGGCCGACGTGCTGATCTGGTCGACCGAGAGCGAGGCCGAACAGGCGGCGTTGCTCGCCGACCCGGTCGTCGCGGATCTGCGCGCCACCAAGCAGAACCGCAATGTCTTCACCACCAAGGACCTCGCCGGGGCGATCGCCTTCGCCTCGCCACTGTCCTACCCGGTGGTGGCCGACCAGCTGCCCGCACTGTTGTCCCGAGCGCTGGGCTGACGGCCCGTGCTTGGATGACGATGTGACGAGCAGCAGGACCGATACCGCCCAGCGGGACAACCCGACCCCCGGTTTCGCCCAGGTCGGCTCGGCCTACTATCCGGTGCTCGTCGCCGTGTTCACCGCGCTGGTGATCATCTCGAACGTCACCGCGACCAAGGGCGTCGCGTTCGGGCCGATCATCGGCAACTGGTCGATCATCACCGACGGCGGGTTCATCGTCTTCCCGCTGACCTACGTGATCGGCGACGTCCTCTCGGAGGTCTACGGGTTCAGGGCCGCCCGCAAGGCGATCATCCTCGGCTTCACCATGAACGGGCTGGCCGCCCTGGCCTTCTGGGTGACGATCTATCTTCCGGCCGCCGACTTCTACACCAACGAGGAACACTTCGAGAACGTCGTGCACGCCTACACCCAGCTGATCGTGGCCGGGCTGGCCGGGTTCATCGTCGGCCAGACCATCAACGCCTGGACCGTCGTCAAGATCAAGGAACGCACCAGGGAGCGGCACCTGTGGGCCCGGTTGGTCGGGTCCACCTTCGCCGGCCAACTCGGTGACACCCTGGTGTTCTGCAGCATCGCCGCCGGGGCGATCGGCATCACCAGCTTCGGCGACTTCGCCACCTACACCGCGCTGGGCTGGGTGTACAAGACCGCCGTCGAGGTCGTGATGTTGCCGATCACCTACCGGGTGATCGCCTACATCAAGCGGCACGAGCCGACCTACACCGCTCTGGTGTGAAACCCGTTGGCCGATAAAATGATTCGCGACTACGGTGACCGGGCGCTGTTGCTGGAGTGCGGATCGACCGACGAGGTGTTGGCGGCCAGTGCCGCGATCCGCGACGTCGGCCTGGCCGGTGTGCTCGACGTAGTGCCCGCGGCGCGCACCGTGCTGGTGACGCTGGCCGACCCGGCCCAGCAGGCCGCGGCACGGCAGCGGCTGACCGGGCTGACGATCGACCCGGCACTCGTCGGCGCACCCCCCGACGGCGATGTCGACGTGGTGATCGACGTCGTCTATGACGGCGCCGACCTGGCCGACGTGGCGCAGCACACCGGGCTGACGGTCGCGGCGGTCGTCGATGCCCATGTCGCCACCCCGTGGCGGGTCGGATTCGGCGGCTTCGCACCGGGTTTCGCCTATCTCGTCGGCGGTGATCCGCGACTGGCGGTGCCGCGGCGCGCCGAGCCACGCACCAGGGTGCCCGCCGGATCGGTCGGGTTGGCGGGCGAGTTCAGCGGGGTCTATCCACGCGAGTCGCCGGGCGGCTGGCAACTGATCGGCCGCACCGACGCCGTGCTGTGGGACATCGACCGCACGCCACCGGCCCTGCTGCGGCCCGGCATGTGGGTCCGGTTCCGGGCGGTCTGACGTGATCACACTGGAGGTCCTGCAGACCGGGCCGCTGGCCCTGATCCAGGACCTGGGCCGTCCCGGCCTGGCCGATGTCGGGGTCACCCGGTCCGGGGCGGCGGACCGCCGGTCACACCGACTGGCCAACCGCCTGGTGGCCAACCGTGCCGACAGCGCGACCATCGAGATCACCCTCGGGGGGTTCGCCGCCCGCGTGCACGGCGGCGATGTGGACGTCGCGGTCACCGGCGCCGACACCGCCCCCGGTGTCGACGGAGTTGCGTTCGGCAGCAACTGTATTCACCGCGTCCGCGATGGTCAGGTCATCGAGCTGCGGGTGCCGACGGCGGGGCTGCGCAGCTATCTCGCGGTGCGCGGCGGGATCACCGTCGACCCGGTACTGGGCTCACGCAGCTATGACATGCTCTCGGCGATCGGGCCGCGACCCCTGCGCGCGGGTGACGTGCTGCCGGTGGGCGCGCAGTCGGGCGGCTACCCCGATCTCGATCAGGCGCCGGTCGCCGCGATCACCGCCGACCGGCTCGAGCTGCGGGTGGTGCCGGGCCCACGCGACGACTGGTTCACCGATGCCGACGCCCTGGTCCACACCGACTGGGTGGCCTCCGATCGCAGTGACCGGGTCGGGACGCGGCTGGTCGGCCCGCCGCTGGTGTACCGGGAGCCGGACCGGCAGTTGCCGAGCGAGGGCGCCACCCGCGGTGCGATCCAGGTGCCGCCCAACGGCCAGCCCGTGCTGCTGGGTCCCGACCATCCGGTCACCGGCGGATACCCGGTGATCGGTGTGCTGACCGATGCCGACGCCGACAGCGCCGCCCAACTCCGGCCGGGCCAGCACGTCCGGCTGCACTGGTACAGGCCGAGAAGCGCCGCGGGCCGGGCCGCCGACTGGTAGAGCTGACAGGGTGCCCATGCAGGTCCACACCGCGCGCCTGGTCCACACCAGCGACCTGGACGACGAAACCCGGCAGCACGCGCAGGAGATGGTGACCGAGGCCTTCGCCGGTTTCGCCGAATTCGACGACTCCGACTGGGAGCACGCCCTCGGTGGCATGCACGCCGTCATCCAGCACCGCGGCGCACTGATCGCGCACGCGGCCGTGGTGCAGCGCCGGCTGCTCTACCGGGGTGCGGCGCTGCGCTGCGGGTACGTCGAGGCGGTCGCGGTGCGCGAGGACTGGCGCGGCCAGGGCCTGGCCCAGGCCGTGATGGAGGCTGTCGAACAGGTGATTCGGGGCGCCTACCAAGTCGGGGCACTCAGCGCGAGCCCGGCCGGCGAGCGGCTGTACCGGCCCCGCGGCTGGTTGCAGTGGCGCGGGCCCACCTCGGTGCTGACCCCGGACGGGGTGGTCCGCACGCCCGACGACGACGGTTCGGTCTTCGTGCTGCCGGCGCAGACCGACCTCGATCCCGACGCCGAGCTGGTGTGCGACTGGCGCGACGGGGACGTCTGGTAGCCGCGGCGGCGCGGTTGCCCGAAAGCCCGGATGACCCCGGGGCCGATGCGACAGACTTCAGCGGTGAATCTCCACCGCGCCGCGGCGCTCCCGTTGGTCGCCGTCGCGATAATGGTCGCCCTCATCGGTTGTGCGAGATCGGAAGCCCCGCCCGCCGCCGCGCCCTCGCCCGCATCCGCGGCGCCCACCGCCGCACCGATCCCCGCCACCATGCTGGACGAAGCCACGTCGGCCACCCCGACCGGCGCCCAACCGCGGCTGGCATCCGATCCGGCCCAGCTCGCCGATGACCTGGTCGCCGACGAGTCGGCCATCCGCGACCCGTCGACACCACCGGCCGCGCTGGTCGCGGCCGCGCGCCGGCAGCAGGCCGCCTACCGGGCGATCGGCCGCCACCCCGAATGGGACGCCATCATCGTGCCGCGGATCCCGGCACCCCTGATCGAGACCTACAACCGCAACGTCGACGCGCGCCGCCAACTCAACTCGATGACCCCACTGAAAGACACCGTGCCGCCGTGGCGCATCCAGCCGCCCGCCCCGGCCGAGGACCTGCTGGCGTTCTACCGGGAAGCGGAGGCGGCCTCCGGCGTCGGCTGGAACTACCTGGCCGCCATCAACCTGATCGAGACCCGCTTCGGCAGCATCGTCGGCGACAGCACCGCGGGCGCGCAGGGCCCGATGCAGTTCCTGCCGTCGACGTTCGCCGGCTACGGCGAGGGCGGCGACATCCAGTCGCCCCGCGACAGCATCCTGGCCGCCGGGCGCTACCTGGCCGCCAACGGCTTCGCCGGCGACCCCGACCACGCCATCTACCGGTACAACCACGCCGACCAGTACGTGCGGGCGGTCAACGACTTCGCCGCGGTGCTGGCCGCCGACCCGGCCGCATTCGCCGGCTACTACAACTGGGACGTCTACTACGCGACGACCGCGGGCGACGTGCTGCTCCCGATCGGCTACGCCGAATCCACGGCGGTCCCGGTCGGTGAATACCTGGCCGGCCACCCGCAGTGAGCGGCCCGGTCAGCGCCAGCGGCTGAGGATCTCCCGGGCCCGAACCGCGAGCGCCGCCTGCCAGAACGGCCCGAAGCTGATCCGGCCCACACCCAACGGACCGAACGACGCCGGATCGTCGGACTCGGGTATCGCGATCGCGTTGATCGGCAGCGGCAGCTCGGCGGCCAGGCGCCGCAACGTGTCCGGATCGTGGCGGCCGACCGGGTACAGCACGTCGGCGCCGGCCCGCGCGGCCTCGGTCAGCCGGGCGACGGCCCGCTCGAGCCGGTCGGCGGCGTCGCCGTCCTGGCGCAGGAACAGGTCGGTGCGCGCGTTGATCACCAGGTGCACCCCGGCAGCGTCGGCCGCCGCCCGCAACGCGGCCACCAGCGCGGCATGCTCGGCCGCGGACCGCAGTCGCTTGCCCTCGCTGTGCACGGTGTCTTCGACGTTGAGGCCGACGGCGCCCGCACCCAACAGACCGTCGACGAGCCGACGGCCGGACTGCCCGTAGCCGGACTCGACGTCGACGGACACCGGAACGTCGACCGCCGCGGTGATCTGCTCGACGCGGGCCAGCAGATCCTCGAACGACATGCCCTCGCCGTCCGGCTTGCCGACCGAATCGGCGACCGGGTGGCTGCCGACGGTCAGCGCCGCGAAGCCGGCGTCGACGGCGAGCCGGGCCGACCAGGCATCCCACACCGTGGGCAGCACCACGGGATCACCGGGCTGATGAAGCGCCAGCAACGTTTCGGCGCGCTGGGCGAGGCTGTTCTGATCGGGCACGGCTCACTCCTTGTCTGGGCGGGGTTTCCAGCGGTGCAACACGGCCGTCCCGGGAGTCTTACCGAACGTGACTTCTCTCACGTTCGGCGCGGGGCGTCGTTAGCATCGGATGCGTACTGTGATCTGTGACACCTCAGTTTTCCAAGGAGTTCCCGATGTCCGCCAGCACTGAACTCGCCGAACTTCACCACCTGATCGGCAGCCTGCGGCGGTGTGTGACCTCGTTGCAGTCGCAGTACGGGGACTCGCCGCAGCTGCGACGCGTCGTCAACGACACCGCGCGAATCCTCAACGACGTCGAACTTCTCGAGATCGACGCCGCCGAACTCGGCCTCGGCGAGCACACCGTGGTGGTCTCCGCCGAGAAGATCCCGATCCCGGACACCCCGTACGACACAGCCTTCTGGCGCGACGTCGACGACGAGGGCGTCGGCGGGCACAACCGACGCTGACCCGCCTGCACACCGGTGCCGTGATCTAGGTACGCTCCGAGAAGTTTCTGCGAAGGGGATCACAGTAGATGAGCGCACCTGCGGCGAACCGCCCTGGCACCGGCGTCTTCTCGGCCGGTCGCGCCGAGATACCGGCACGCACACTCCGTACCGACAACTGGCTGAAGTCACCGATCGTCGTCGACCTGGGCTTCGCCGCGTTCATCATCTACGCGACGGTTCGCGCCTTCCAGCGCGACCACTTCTTCGTGGAGAAGTACCACTACCTGACGCCGTTCTACTCCCCGTGCCTGTCCGTCAAGTGCGGCGAGGCCAGCGAGTTCTGGCCGCAGATCCTGCCCGCCTCGGGGCCGCTGTCGCTGCTGCCCTACGCCCTGCTGTCGCTGCCGTTCCTGTTGCTGTTCCGGCTCACCTGCTACTACTACCGCGGGGCCTACTACCGCTCGGTCTGGCAGGCGCCGACCGCATGCGCGGTGGCCGAGCCGCACGCCAAATACACCGGCGAGACCCGCTTCCCGCTGATCCTGCAGAACCTGCACCGCTACTTCTTCTACATCGCGGCGATCATCTCGGTGATCAACACCTGGGACGCCATCAACGCCATGCACTCGCCGTCCGGGTTCGGGTTCGGCCTGGGCAACGTCATCCTGTGGGTCAACGTGATCCTGCTGTGGACCTACACGATCTCCTGCCACACCTGCCGGCACGTCATGGGCGGCCGGCTCAAGCACTTCTCCAAGCATCCGGTGCGCTACAAGTTGTGGACCGAGATCAGCAAGCTCAACGTCCACCACAAGAAGTTCGCGTGGATCACGCTGGGCACGCTGATGTTCACCGACTTCTACATCATGCTCGTGGCCAGTGGCACGATCTCCGACCTGAGATTCATTGGCTGACAAGCGAATCCCCTTAGTTCTAGTGAGGTTTCATGGCAGGGTCTGAGGCTCTTGATTCGAGCGCCGCACCGGAGATCGAGCGGCACTCCTACGACGTGATCGTGATCGGCGCCGGCGGCTCGGGTCTGCGCGCGGTGATCGAGGCCCGGGAACGGGGCCTGCGGGTGGCCGTGGTGACCAAGTCGCTGTTCGGCAAGGCGCACACCGTGATGGCCGAGGGCGGCTGCGCGGCCGCGATGCGCAATGTCAACACCAAGGACTCCTGGCAGGTGCACTTCGGTGACACCATGCGCGGCGGCAAGTTCCTCAACAACTGGCGGATGGCCGAGCTGCACGCCCAGGAGGCCCCGGACCGGGTCTGGGAGCTGGAGACCTACGGCGCGCTGTTCGACCGCACCAAGGACGGCCGGATCAGCCAGCGCAACTTCGGTGGCCACACCTACCCGCGGCTGGCCCACGTCGGTGACCGCACCGGCCTGGAGATCATCCGCACCCTGCAGCAGAAGATCGTCTCGCTGCAGCAGGAGGACAAGGCCGAACTCGGCGACTACGAGGCGCGCATCAAGGTCTTCCACGAGTGTTCGATCACCGACCTGATCAAGGACGGTGACCGGATCGCCGGTGCCTTCGGCTACTGGCGCGAGAGCGGCAAGTTCATCCTGTTCGAGGCGCCCGCGGTGGTGCTGGCCACCGGCGGCATCGGCAAGTCGTTCAAGGTGTCGTCGAACTCGTGGGAGTACACCGGCGACGGCCACGCCCTGGCGCTGCGCGCCGGGTCGTCCCTGATCAACATGGAGTTCATCCAGTTCCACCCCACCGGGATGGTCTGGCCGCTGTCCGTCAAGGGCATCCTGGTCACCGAGGGTGTGCGCGGTGACGGCGGCGTGCTGAAGAACTCCGAGGGCAAGCGGTTCATGTTCGACTACATCCCCTCGGTGTTCAAGGGGCAGTACGCCGAGACCGAGGAGGAGGCCGACCAGTGGCTCAAGGACAACGACTCCGCCCGGCGCACCCCTGACCTGCTGCCCCGCGACGAGGTGGCGCGAGCCATCAACAGCGAGGTGAAGGCCGGCCGCGGCAGCCCACACGGTGGGGTGTTCCTCGACATCGCCACCCGCATGACGCCGGAGGAGATCAAACGCCGGCTGCCGTCGATGTACCACCAGTTCCTGGAACTGGCCGAGGTCGACATCACCAAGGACGAGATGGAGGTCGGGCCGACCTGTCACTACGTGATGGGCGGTATCGAGGTCGATCCCGACACCGGCGCCGCGGCGACCCTGGGCCTGTTCGCCGCCGGTGAGTGCTCCGGCGGTATGCACGGCTCCAACCGGCTCGGCGGGAACTCGCTGTCCGACCTGCTGGTGTTCGGCCGCCGGGCCGGGCTGGGCGCCGCGGACTACGTCCGCGCGTTGTCGAGTCGGCCGACCGTGTCCCAGGAGTCGGTCGACGCCGCGGCCGAACTGGCGCTCGCGCCGTTCAAGGGCCCGCAGGGCAAGGCCAAGCCGGAGAACGCCTACACCCTGCACGCCGAACTGCAGCAGACGATGAACGACCTGGTCGGCATCATCCGCACCGCCGGGGAGATCCAGCAGGCGCTGGACAAGATCGAGGAGTACAAGGCCCGGTACCGCAACATCGAGGCCGACGGGAAGCGGCCGTTCAACCCCGGCTGGCACCTGGCCATCGACATGCGCAACATGCTGCTGGTCAGCGAGTGCGTGGCCAAGGCCGCGCTGGCGCGCACCGAAAGCCGCGGCGGGCACACCCGCGACGACTACCCGGCGATGGACGCCGAGTGGCGGCGCACGCTGTTGGCCTGCCGGGCCGCGGATGATTCCCCGATCCCGGAGATCACCGTCACCAAGGAGGTCCAGCCGCCGATGCGACCGGATCTGCTCGAGCTCTTCGAGATCGAAGAGCTCGGCAAGTACTTCACCGACGAGGAGCTGGCGCAGCATCCGGGACGGAGGAACCAGTGACCTACCAGGCAAAGCTGCGCGTTTGGCGGGGCGACGACGAGGGCGGCGGCCTGCAGGACTACGAGGTCGGCGTCAACGAGGGTGAGGTCGTTCTCGACATCATCCATCGGCTGCAGGCCGAGCAGACCCCGGACCTCGCGGTGCGGTGGAACTGCAAGGCCGGCAAGTGCGGCTCCTGTTCGGCGGAGATCAACGGCCGCCCGCGGCTGATGTGCATGACCCGGATGTCGACCTTCGACGAGTCCGAGACCGTCACCATCACCCCGCTGCGGACCTTCCCGGTGATCCGCGACCTCGTCACCGACGTGTCGTTCAACTACGAGAAGGCCCGCGAGATCCCGGCGTTCGCGCCGCCGAAGGACCTGCAGCCCGGCGAGTACCGGATGGCGCAGATCGATGTGGAGCGCTCCCAGGAGTTCCGCAAGTGCATCGAGTGCTTCCTGTGCCAGAACGTCTGCCACGTGGTGCGCGATCACGAGGAGAACAAGAAGGCGTTCGCCGGTCCGCGGTTCCTGATGCGGGTCGCCGAGCTGGACATGCACCCGCTGGACACCCTGGACCGCAAGGACATGGCCCAGGAGGACTTCGGGCTGGGCTACTGCAACATCACCAAGTGCTGCACCGAGGTGTGCCCCGAGCACATCAAGATCACCGACAACGCGCTCATCCCGATGAAGGAGCGCGTGGCGGACCGCAAGTACGACCCGGTGGTGTGGCTCGGCAACAAGCTGTTCAAGCGCTCGAACTGAGGTCGGTTCGCGGGATCCCGCAGGATTTCCCGCATTGCGTTGATGTTGGACCGCATCGGGGTAGCCTGCGGTTCATGGGAACCACCCACAGCGTCAACGAGATTCGCACCGCGATCCGTGAGCTCTCCGCGCGCGCCGACCTCGCGCGCAAGGAGGGCCGCCCCGATGATGCCGCCGAGATCGAGCGGCGCATCGACGGCTATCGCGGCGAACTCGCCGAGCGACCCTGACGGTCTGCCTCCGATGGGCTGGGCTAGTTGCCCAGCCTGCGGAAGGTGCTGCGGTGAAACACGATCGGCGGCACGTCGCCGTGCACGGTGATGTTGCTGATCCGCAGGATCACGATGGTGTGGTCGCCGGCGGGCACGGTCTGCTCGATCGCACTCTCCAGCCACACGCACGTGCCCTTGACGAAGACGGCGCCGGCTTCCGATGACTCCGTCTCCAGACCGGCGAAGCGGTCGCCGGTCTTGGCGGCCAGCGTGCGGGCCGCCGTGTCGTGGGCCTCGCCGAGCACGCTGATGCCCAGCACCGGGACATCCTGAAGTTTCGGCCAGGTCTCCGAGGTGTTCTGGACGCAGAACGACACCAGCGGCGGGTCCAGCGAGACCGGAACGAACGTGCTGGCGGCCAGTCCGACCCGGGTTCCTTCGACTTCGGCGGCGATGGCGATGACGCCAGTGGGAAAGTGGCCGAACGCCTCCCGCAGGGAGGCGGGGCTGAGGTCCGTGCTGGTCATCTCCCGCTCTCGCTCAGGTCACGATCAAGGCAACCCTACCGGCGCCCATGGCCACTGTCACCCGTGCGAATCCCACTGATCGGGAGTCGGTGGCCGTGGCCGGCGAAACCGGGCGTCTACCCTAAATCCCCAGCTCAGACCGCATCGGAGCGGTGGACCCGGGTGCCGACCAACCGTCGGGTTAGTTAGGTGATGAAATCTACGTCACACTGGCTTGATTTGAAGTTACCGAACGGTATAGTTAGCCACGTTACTGGTGGGTAACTTAGAACCGAGTACCCAACCACAAGTGGCGTTCTCATCGAGGAGGAATAGTGAGCCACTACAAGAGCAACGTTCGTGACCAGGTCTTCAATCTGTTCGAGGTGCTTGGCCTCGACAAGGCGCTCGGCCAGGGCGAGTACAGCGAATTCGATGCCGACACCGTCCGCGAGATGCTGACCGAGTCGGCCCGCCTCGCCGAAGGCCCGATCGCGGCCTCCTATGTCGAGGGCGACCGCAACCCGCCGGTCTTCGATCCCGAGACCCACACGGTGTCCCTACCCGAGAACTTCAAGAAGTCGGTGCAGGCCTTCATCGACGGCGGCTGGGACCGCGTCGGCGTCAGCGAGGAGCTCGGCGGCATGCCGATGCCCCGAATCCTGGTGTGGGCCATCCACGAGCACGTGCTCGGCGCCAACCCCGCCGTCTGGATGTACGGCGGCGGCGCCGGTTTCGCGCAGATCACCCACAACCTGGGCACCGAGGAGCAGCAGAAGTGGGCCACCTTCGCCGCCGAGCGCGGCTGGGGCTCCACCATGGTCCTCACCGAGCCCGACGCCGGTTCCGATGTCGGCGCCGGGCGCACCAAGGCGGTCAAGCAGGACGACGGCTCGTGGCACATCGACGGCGTGAAGCGGTTCATCACCTCCGCCGACTCCGATGACCTGTTCGAGAACATCCTGCACCTGGTGCTGGCCCGCCCCGAGGGCGCTGGCCCCGGTACCAAGGGCCTGTCGCTGTTCCTGGTGCCGAAGTTCCTCTTCGATCCCGAGACCGGCGCCCCGGGCGAGCGCAACGGCGTCTTCGTCACCAACGTCGAACACAAGATGGGCCTGAAGGTTTCGGCCACCTGTGAGCTGACCTTCGGCCAGCACGGTGTCCCGGCCAAGGGCTGGCTGGTCGGCGAGGTCCACGAGGGCATCGCGCAGATGTTCGAGGTCATCGAGCAGGCCCGAATGATGGTGGGCACCAAGGCGATCTCCACCCTGTCGACCGGTTACCTCAACGCCCTCGAGTACGCCAAGGAGCGCGTGCAGGGCGCCGATCTGACCCAGATGACCGACAAGACCGCCCCCCGGGTGACGATCACCCACCACCCGGACGTGCGTCGCAGCCTGATGACCCAGAAGGCCTACGCCGAGGGTGGCCGGGCGCTGTACCTGTACACCGCGAGCTACCAGGATGCGGCGCTGGCCAAGACCGTGCACGGTGTGGAGGCCGACCTGGCGGCCAAGGTCAACGACCTGCTGCTGCCGATCGTCAAGGGCTGGGGCTCCGAGCAGGCCTACGCCAAGCTCACCGAGAGCCTGCAGACCTTCGGCGGTTCGGGCTTCCTGCAGGACTACCCGGTGGAGCAGTACATCCGCGACGCCAAGATCGACTCGCTCTACGAGGGCACCACGGCCATCCAGGCGCAGGACTTCTTCTTCCGGAAGATCATCCGCGACAAGGGTGTTGCGCTGGCGCACGTGGCCGGTCAGATCGACGAGTTCATCAAGAACGAGTCCGGTAACGGCCGGTTGAAGACCGAGCGCGAGCTGCTGGCAAAGGGCCTCGAGGACGTGCAGGCCATGGCCGCGGCGATGACCGGCTACCTGATGGCCGCCCAGGAGGACGCGGCGAGCATCTACAAGGTCGGCCTGGCCTCGGTGCGCTTCCTGCTCAGCGTCGGCGACCTGGTCAGTGGCTGGCTGCTGCAGCGTCAGGCGGCGGCGGCCATCGCGGCTCTCGACGCCGGCGCCACCGATGCCGACCGATCGTTCTACGAGGGCAAGATCGCGGTTGCGTCGTTCTTCGCCAAGAACTTCCTGCCGCTGCTGACCAGCACGCGTCAGGTGATCGAGACGATCGACAACGACATCATGGAGCTCGACGAGGCGGCCTTCTAGACCGTCGACCGACAGCGGCCCCCGGACCTCGTGTACCGGGGGCCGTCGTCGTCTTGTGGCACGAACTGACCTTTTCCGGGACCTTGGTCCCTTACCGATGGGGGCAGGGTCGCTACCGTCGATGCCATGGGGGTCTCCGACAGCAAAGACGCGGACGGCGCGAAACCGGCGCCCGCCGGTAACGGTGGGCCGCTGGGGGCCATCATCTCGCCGCTGACCAAGGCGGGCGGCTACTACGCCCGGTCCTGGGGCGCCTACCTGGACGGCGCCCGCGGTGAACTACCGGTGGCGCGGCCCACCCTGTCCCTGGCCACGCACGCGCTGCGGGACGAGATCGTGTTGGTCGGGCTGCGGTGGAAGCGACCGTTGAGCAGCCCCGCGGTCTACGAACGCATCAACGGCGAAGTCGCCCAAGCGGTCGAGTTGTACCGCGAGCGGGGCTGGCTGGAGAAACCGCAGGGATTCTTCACCGCCCCGCCGGCCCCGACCGACGTCGCGGTGAAGTCCTACACCAGCCGCGGCCGTACCCACCAGCGGCTGTCCTTCGCCAGTGGGTACGAGCCCTTCACCGAGGAGCCCGGCCGCGATCGCTGGATGGGCTACACCGGCAACCACCGCGAGTACGCGCTGATGCTCAGGCACGACGAGCCCCGCCCCTGGCTGGTGTGCGTGCACGGCACCGAGATGGGCCGAGCGAGCCTGGACCTCACGCTGTTTCGGGCCTGGCATCTACACGAGGACTTCGGGCTCAACGTGGTGCTGCCGGTGCTCCCGATGCACGGGCCGCGGGCCAGCGGGCTGCCCAAGGGTGCGGTGTTCCCCGGCGAGGACGTCATGGACGACGTGCACGCCACCGCGCAGGCGGTGTGGGACGTGCGGCGGGTGCTGGCCTGGATCCGCGCCCAGGACCCCGACGCCCAGATCGGGTTGACCAGCATCTCGCTGGGCGGCTACATCGCGGCACTCGTCGCGAGCCTCGACGACGGGCTGACCTGCGCCATCCTGGGGGTGCCGCCGGCCAACCTCGTCGAGTTGCTGGGCAGGCACGCGGGTCTGGCCAAGGACGATCCGCGCCGGGCCACCCTGGACCTGGCCGCACCGATCGGCCAGATGATCTCCCCGTTGTCGATGCAACCGAAGGTGCCGATCGAGGGCCGCTTCATCTACGCCGGGGTGGCGGACCGGATCGTGCATCCGCGCCAACAGGTGGTGCAGCTGTGGGAGCACTGGGGCCGGCCGGACATCGGCTGGTACCACGGCGGACACACGGGATTCTTCGAGGCCCGCCCGGTCCAGCGGTTCGTCGACGCCGCACTGGCGCAATCCGGCCTGATCGACGGGGATCGCCCCCGACAGAAATGACCGCCGCTGGACTCCCCTCCGCTCCAGCGGCGGTCCTTCGATCGCGTCAATAAAGCGCGACCAAAGAGGATGCCCCGTGTTGCCGTCGGGTCGGGGGGTCAGACGGCAACACGGAGCTATCCGGGATATCGACTACCCGAACCCGGTCGTTACAAAACAAACCGGATCTTTGCCGGATTTTTTCTCCCGGCCGCGGGCACGCTGGTCAGGCCTCCAGGATCGCCGTCACACCCTGCCCCCCGGCCGCGCAGATGGAGATCAATCCGCGCACCGGAGCACCCGTCTCGGCCTTCTTCTGCGCCAACTGCTTGGCCAGCTGGGCGACGATCCGGCCCCCGGTGGCGGCGAACGGATGGCCGGCGGCCAGGGACGAGCCGTTGACGTTCAGCCTGGTCCGGTCGATGCTGCCGAGCGCGGCGTCCAACCCCAGCCGCTCCTTGCAGTACTCCTCGGACTCCCAGGCCTGCAGGTGGGCCAGTACCACCGAGGCGAACGCCTCGTGGATCTCGTAGAAGTCGAAGTCCTGCAGGCGGAGCCCGTTGCGGGCCAGCAGCCGCGGGACCGCGTAGGTGGGTGCCATCAGCAGTCCGTCGGGGCCGTTGACGTAGTCGACCGCCGCCGTCTCGGCGTCGACGAAGTAGGCCAGCGGCTGCAGCGAATGGGCGGCGGCCCAGTCCTCGCTGGCCAGCAGCGCCACCGAGGCGCCGTCGGTCAGCGGTGTGGAATTGCCGGCCGTCATCGTGGCGTCGCCGTTGCGCACCCCGAACACCGGCTTGAGCTTGGCGAGCTTCTCGGCGCTGGAGTCCGCCCGCAGGTTGTTGTCGCGGTAGAGCCCCAGGAACGGGGTGACCAGATCGTCGAAGAAGCCCCGATCGTAGGCGGCCGCCATGTTGCGGTGACTGGCCGCGGCCAACTCGTCCTGATCGACTCGCTTGATGCCCATCTTCTTGGCCGTGATGGCGGCGTGCTCCCCCATCGACAGTCCGGTGCGGGGTTCGCCGTTGGTGGGAATCTCCACGCCGACGGCGGCGGGCAGCCTGCCGACCAGCTTGAGGCGTTCGACGTTGGATTTGGCGCGGCGCAGCCCGAGCAGGGTGCGGCGTAGGTTGTCGCCGAGCCCGATCGGGGCGTCCGAGGTGGTGTCGACCCCGCCGGCGGCCGCCACCTCGTAGCGGCCGGCCGCGATCCCGTCGGCCGCGGCGACGGCCGCCTGCAGACCGGTGCCACAGGCCTGCTGCAGATCGATCGCGGGAGTGTAGGCGGACAGCCGGCTGCCCAGCACGCTCTCCCGCATGAGGTTGAAGTCGCGGCTGTGCTTGAGCACCGCGCCGCCGATCACCGCGCCGAGCCGCTCGCCCTGCAGGCCGAACCGGTCCACCAGACCCGAGAGCGCGGCGGTGAACATGTCCTGGTTCGAGGCCTCGGCGTAGGCGCCGTCCGAACGTGCGAACGGGATGCGGTTGCCGCCGAGGACGGCAACCCTTCGCTTGTCTTGACTGCTCGTGGCCACGTCGGTCTCCGCTGGTCTTCGGTTCGGGATGGGTCTTCGGTTCGGGATGGGTATAGGACCCATACTACGGACGCTTCTTACTCTGGAGTAAGTTCGTTCCCGATCCCACAGCTCCGCAAACTCGAAAGGCTCAGCAGTGGCTTCCGACCTGTTCACCCAAGTCGTCAACTCGGCACCGGGATCGTTTCTGGCCAAGCAGTTCGGCGTGCCGCAACCCGAGACGCTGCGCCGCTACCGGCCGGGTGAACCGCCGCTGCCGGGCGCGCTGCTGATCGGCGGGGAAGGCCGAGTCGTCGAGCCGTTGCGGGCCGCGCTGGCCGAGGACTACGACGTGGTGGCCAACAACATCGGGGGACGCTGGGCGGACTCGTTCGGCGGCCTGGTGTTCGACGCCACCGGCATCACCGAGCCGGCCCGGTTGCGGGGACTCTACGAGTTCTTCACGCCGCTGCTGCGCAATCTGGCGCCCTGCGCGCGGGTCGTCGTCGTCGGCACCACCCCGGAGCAGGCTGCCGGCACCGACGAGCACATCGCCCAGCGCGCCCTGGAGGGTTTCACCCGCTCGCTGGCCAAGGAACTGCGCCGCGGCGCCACCGTCGCCCTGGTGTACCTCTCGCCGGAGGCCAAACCGGCGGCCACCGGGCTGGAGTCGACCATGCGCTTCATCCTCTCGGCCAAGTCCGCCTACGTCGACGGTCAGGTGTTCCACGTCGGTGCGGCCGACGCCACCCGCCCCGCAGACTGGGACCGGCCACTGGCCGGCAAGATCGCCATCGTTACCGGAGCGGCCCGCGGGATCGGCGCGACGATCGCCGAGGTGTTCGCCCGCGACGGCGCCGCGGTGGTGGCGATCGACGTCGAGCAGGCCCACGACGCACTCGGTGAGACCGCGGCCCGGGTCGGTGGCACCGCGCTGCCACTGGACGTCACCGCCGAGGACGCGGTGGACAAGATCGCCGAACACCTGCGCGAGCAGCACGACGGCCGTGCCGACGTCCTGGTCAACAACGCCGGGATCACCCGCGACAAACTGCTGGCCAACATGGACGACGCCCGTTGGGATGCGGTGCTGGCGGTGAATCTTCTTGCCCCGCAACGGCTCACCGAGGGCCTGGTCGGCAACGGCAGCATCGGCGAGGGCGGGCGGATCGTCGGGCTGTCCTCGATGGCCGGCATCGCCGGAAACCGCGGCCAGACCAACTACGCCACCACCAAGGCCGGGATGATCGGAATCACCCAGGCGCTGGCGCCGGTTCTGGCCGAGAAGGGCATCACCATCAACGCGGTGGCGCCCGGATTCATCGAGACCGCGATGACCGCCGCGATCCCGCTGGCGACCCGCGAGGTCGCCCGTCGGCTCAACTCGCTGTACCAGGGCGGCAAGCCGGTCGACGTCGCCGAGACCATCGCCTACTTCGCCAGCCCGGCGTCGAATGCGGTGACCGGCAACGTGATCCGGGTGTGCGGCCAGGCGATGCTGGGGGCCTGATGTCCGCTGGTGAGCAGCCGAACGGGCTGATGAATTTGGTGCGGGCCGCGGCCGGTGCGCTACCGCTGATCCCCCGCGGCGACACGGTGCCCAACCACACGCGCAGCGTCGAGGACCTGGCGATCGACCGGTCGAACCTGGCCGCGTACTGCGCGGTCACCGGGTTGCGCTACGGCGACACCGTTCCATTGACCTATCCGTTCGCCTTGACGTTCCCGACGGTCATGGGGCTGATCACCGGCTTCGACTTCCCGTTCTCGGCGATGGGTGCGGTGCACGTCGAGAACCGCATCACCGCGCACCGCCCGATCGCGGTCACCGACACCGTCTCGGCCCGGGTGCATGCCGAGAACCTGCGCGAGCACCGCAAGGGCCTGCTGGTGGACGTCCTGACCGATGTCAGCGTCGGCAACGGGCCGGCGTGGCATCAGGTGACCACGTTTCTGCACCAGCAGCGCACCAGCCTGTCCGACGAGCCCAAGCCGGAGCCACCCAAGGCGCCGAAGCTCCCGCCACCCAACGCGATCCTGCGCATCACCCCGGCCCAGATTCGCCGCTACGCGACGATCAGTGGGGACCGCAACCCCATCCATACCAACGCTTTGGGCGCCAAGCTCTTCGGCTTCCCCACCGTCATCGCCCACGGGATGTTCAGCGCGGCAGCGATATTGGCGAACCTCGAGGGTCAGCTGCCGACCGCCGTGAGCTACGCGGTCAAGTTCGGCAAGCCGGTGGTGCTGCCCGCCAATGCCGGCGTCTACGTCGACCGGGTCGCCGACGGCTGGGATCTGGCGTTGCGCAACATCGCCAAGGGTTACCCGCACCTGACCGCAGCGGTACGCGCGCTGTAGCGATCCCGCGGTCAACAGCCTCGATCAGGACGTGACCGAGTGGGTCTCCCGCTCCGCGGGGGATCCCTTCAGGCCACGCCAGAACAGGTTGATCAGCAACTCGGCGGCCTCGTCGACGTCCGCGTCGCCGGTGCTGACTCGCGTCGCGACGGCCTCGCCGGCGCCCACCAGCGCGACGGCCATCATGTGGAAGTCGGTGTCCGGCTCGGGATTTCGGGTGCCCTCCTCCAGCAGCCGGGCCACCATGTCGATGATCTTCTCCCGCCCCTCCCGGACGGTGTGCGCGAAGGCCTGCGAACTGGTGGCCTGCGTATACAGCACGATCCAGGACGCCCGATTGGCGTCGATGTAGCGCAGCACCGACAGGATCGTGCTGCGCAACAGGTCATGCGGAGCCTGCTTGATGTCGATGTCGGCACCCACCGCCTCGATGAAGCGGCTCAGTTCCCGGCTCAGGCACGCGCCGAACAACTCCTCCTTCGAGCCGTAGTACAGGTAGAGCATCGGCTTGGAGATCTGCGCCTCGGTGGCGATGACATCCATCGAAGTCTCGTGGTAGCCGTTGACCGAGAACATCTGCACGGCGGCGTCGAGCATCTGCTGCTCGCGCACGGCACGCGGCAGCCGCTTGGTGCCACCCGCCATGTCACCGCCTCCCGCTGGGACCGGCGCTCCTGTCGCCGAACGCCCGTCCCTCAGGCTATCCGCCGCAGCGCGGGTTGGGGCCCTTGCCCATCCGCAGGACGGAGGCCTCGACGGCGCCCATGTTGAGTTCACCGGCGTTGACCGCCTTCTCGAGGCGGTCAAGCACGGCAGGCACCTCGTCGGTGGTGATCCACAGCGCTTGATCGACGCCGGCCTGCAGCGCACGCAGCACCGCCTCGGCGACACCGTAGCGCGACGCGATGGCCGCCATGCTGGACAGGTCGTCGGTGAACACCGGCCCGTTGAAGCCCGGGCCCCCGTAGCCGCCGCTGCGCAGGAGGTTCACCGCGGCGGGGCTCAGCGAAGCGGGACTGTTGCCGGTCAGTCCGGGAACCTCGAGATGCCCGATCATCACCGCGACGGGGCCTTCGGTCGTCAGCGTGCGGTAGGGCACCAGGTCGCTCTGCATCAGTTGATCCAGCGGCGGCGTGGTCACGACGCCGGCGGTGTGCGAGTCACCGGATCCGTGGCCGTGGCCGGGGAAATGCTTCAGCACCGGCAGCAGCCCGGCGTCGCGCAGCCCGCGCGCGTAGGCGCCCGCATAGGTGGTGACCACCGCGGGGTCGTTCGAGAAGGATCGATCGCCGATCACCGTGTCGTCGCCCTGATTGGAGACATCGACCACCGGCGCGAAGTCGATGGTGATGCCGAGACCGCGCATCTGACGGCCCCGGTCCAACGCCAGCTGGTAGACCTCGTCGGGCGTCTTGGTCTGGGCCAGGACCCGGGCCGAGGGGGTGGCGCCGATGAGAGACGACAGCCGTGAGACTCGGCCACCCTCCTCGTCCACGCTGACCGCCAGCGGCAACGGCCCGGCGCTGGCGATGTCGGGCAGGGAGCCGTCGGTGAGCATGGACAGGTCGGTCCAGCTGCCGATCATGATGCCGCCGACGTGGTAGTTCTCCACCACCGCGCGGGCGTCCGCCGCGTTGCGGACACCGACCATCAGCAACTGGGCGAGCTTGTCGCGGGTCGGCATGGCGGTCGGGTCACCGCACACCGGAGGTGCCGGGGCGGCGGGCGGCGGCACCGGCCCGGCCAGTGCGGCGGC
>ERZ724512.385-NODE-385-length-20045-cov-5.207504_pt1 | contig 20045 bp, 20 predicted proteins | sample MGYA00376045_ERZ724512 | MGnify/ENA primary metagenome ERZ724512 (study PRJEB28724, sample SAMN07190883) | activated sludge metagenome | isolation source: activated sludge of sewage treatment plant in Hong Hong | place: Hong Kong | collected 2016-03-17 ... | reverse complement strand
ATTGTCAAAATTATTTAATTTGTTAAATTTTGACACACTTTTTTAAACAGTCTCTATTCATAAGAATTGTCAAGTGAAAATTCGTAAGCAACGTCTTTTGCAGCATCGGTTTTTGCTTCTGCGGCATCGGGTACTTCTGCTACTACTGTTTCTACATTTTTGAGAAATGGATTGTTCTCCATTTCCTTTTTAGCCTTTTCTTCTTTTGATTCTTTCTTTTTATCCTTTTCCTTTTCTTTCTTTTCCATTTCCTTTTTTTCCTTTTCAGCCTTTTTCTTCATATCTTCTTCATTCTTGAGCATTTCTCTATATGAATTTTTAGCACCTTTTACATAAAGTTTGCCTCTGTTATAGTTGTTGGCAGTTACCTTGTAGTAGGTAGTTGATGAGGTGACTTTGCCGTTTTTATCGGTATTGTCTACCCGCCTGCTGGAAGTGCTGGGGCTGCCCTTTGTAAAAGAACCTACATCGGCTACAAGCTCTAGATATGGGTTTCCATCGGTTTTTTTCCACCCAAATACCCTTACATTGTCTGTTACATCGGCTCCGGTATAGTCGGCATCACCGTTGATCCTAATTGAAAAAGTACGGTTTTCGGGTGCTACTTTGTTGTCGGGCAAAATAGCAGTGCTGATGTCAACCCAATAGTTGTCGATATCAGCCTTTTGGCCAAAAAGCTGGCCTGTGGTAATAAACATTACCATCCAAAATAGAAAACGTTTCATCTTGATAAATAATTTGCGTGCTACGGTTTATCTTCTTCTAAGCACTGGTTAACAATATTTCGACTCAAAGGTAAGGAGAATTGATGTTTTTCGGGTTGCCAACAATGAGTTAATAAATATAATAACGTAAAAATAACAGCAACCATCCAAACTATTGTTGACGATTTTCTGCGTTTCAGTTTATTATACCCTAAAACTATATTTGAGGTCGATTGTAAAACACAATAGCAATACCATAACTGGAAAGATTTTCCTGGATGGGAACATTGCCCCCAGCATTGAGACTGCGATCTACTGTGGCAATGTTGATGGAAGAAAGCGGATAGTTGTAATAAGGCTTTAATGCAAAGGCATTTCTACCCGTTTTGGCTTGAAAAATAAGAGAAAACCTTAGGTTGTAGTAACTTTCGCTATAAACAGATAACTTACTTTTTGCTCCCGGAAAATCTCTTAAATAGTTGGTTTTGATATTGCCCAATTGAATACCAAAACCAAAAATGCGATAATAATTTTCAAGACCGAGAGACAATACCCTTTGACTAATTCTCCACTCATCATTGGCAATGGTACCTCCTACATTTCTGGCACTCCCATTGTCGGTTGTAAAAAGACTGGTAAAGCCTGCGTCCAAAGCTGTCCGCTTGCCCAGCATGAGGCGTCCTCCCAATTCAAGTCCGTGCATGAAATGAAATTTTTCAAATTGCAGACTTAAATCACTGGTGTTTTTGTTGTATTGCTCAAAAAGTTGATTGGTTTTGTTAAATACCGTATACTGGGCATTGTATCCGATCTTTACATTGAATTGGCCACTTACTTTGCAGGCTGCAAAAGCAAGTAAAACAATTATGGGCAATTTTTTATGAATCATCATTATTATAAACCCAACAATGATTTTAAATAGTTTTTGTCTGTTGAACCTCCGGCAAAGTCATCAAAAGCCTTATCTGTAACCTGTATGATGTGATTTTCAATGAAAGGAGCCCCTTCAGCAGCACCCTGCTCAGGCGATTTGATACAGCACTCCCATTCCAGCACCGCCCAACCTTTATAATCGTATTGAGACAGCTTGCTGAATATGGCCCCAAAGTCAATCTGACCATCCCCCGGTGAACGGAACCTTCCTGCTCTGTTTGCCCAGGATTGATAACCTCCGTAAACACCGCAACGACCACTTGGATTAAATTCTGCATCTTTGACGTGAAACATTTTTATCCTTTCGTGGTAAAGATCAATGTACTCAAGATAATCCAATTGCTGCAACACAAAGTGGCTGGGATCGTATAAGAGACAGGCTCTTTTGTGATGGTTTACTTTGTCGAGAAACATCTCATAACTGATGCCATCGTGCAAATCTTCTCCCGGGTGAACTTCATAACATACATCAACTCCACATTCTTCAAAATGGTTTAAGATTGGAAGCCACCGATTGGCCAACTCCTCAAAACCAAGATCAACCAAACCGTGGGGTCTTTGAGGCCATGGATAGACCGTTGGCCACAACAAAGCGCCACTGAATGTGGCATGTGCGTTGAGTCCTAATCGCATACTGGCAGTGCCCGCCATTGTTACCTGTTCTTTGGCCCATGCTGTTCTTGCGTCAGGATTGCCATGCACCTGTGCAGGAGCAAAAGCATCAAACATGCTGTCGTAAGCCGGATGTACGGCTACCAGCTGTCCCTGAAGGTGGGTGCTCAATTCGGTAATGACCAGCCCATGTGCGGCTACTTTGCCTTTCAGTTCATCACAATAATCCTGCGAACTTGAAGCTAAGGATAAGTCAATACATCTTTGATCCCATGTGGGTATCTGTATGCCTTTATATCCTAATCCTGCCACCCATTCACAAATATTGTCAAGGGTATTATAAGGTGCTTTGTCACCTAAAAACTGGGCTAAAAAGATAGCGGGTCCCTGAATGGTTGTCATAAATTGTTTATTTCCTGGTTGCTTCCAATGTACAAGTATCCTCTATTGGCAATATGCCAATGGTGATTTTCAGAGAAACGGAGCCGGTCAATTTATTGGGGTCATCACCTGCAAGCAATTCGCCACTGTTCAATATCTTTACCTGAGTAGGTGCTCCATTGATGGGAATGGTCACCGTTTGTTCTGTACCTTTATAAGTTAACTTCTTGCCATCGATGGTTCCAATGGGTGACTCCAGACCTGGAATTTGTAAGCCCAGAGATAATTTTACTTTGTTTTTTTCTCCGGGAATTTCTTCGATTTTGATGTCCAATTGCTGGTTGGCTACGAACTGCTGCAAAATGGTATTGTTGCAGGTGAGTTTACCGGTATAATTTCCAATAAAAAGATCTTTGGCATATTTGCAACTGCCATCAGATGTATTTGCCAAAGGGTTGAAGTTGACAGCTAGAGGGTCAGTACAGCCTTTAATAATACAGCTGCCGTTGTCTACATTGGCTTCCGGATCATAATTGGACGACAATGGGTTGGTACAGCCTTTGATAATACAAAATCCGTCGTCCTGGGTGGCATCAGGATTGTAGTTTTCAGCCTTGGGATTGGTACAGCCCTTGATCACACAATCTCCGGAAATATTTGCATCCGGATCGTAGTTTTCAGCCTTGGGATTGGTGCAACCTACCACATCTTTTTTACAGGATATTTGTGTAAACAAACCAATACCCAAAAACAAAATCCAAATTGCTTTTTTCATTTTATATCTATTTGGTACAAATATAATTAAGTAAACTGATTTCAGCACCCACAAAAAATAAATACATCCCTTTGATTGCCAAATAAGTAACTCAAAAACAAAGAACAGGAATTTACCACAATGGCCTCAGCCTTATTACCCTGCCAGGATTCTCTAGACCCAGATAGATAAAACCATCAGCTCCCTGAGCTATACTTCTCATTCTACCAATGTCTTCCAACAGTTTTTCCTGATTGACCACTTTGTTTTCTTTCACAATACAGCGATTGAGATAGCCAAAGCTCATGGAAGGCACAAGATAGTCACCTTTCCAGGGATAGTAAAGGTTTGAAGAAACAAAAAGAGCGTCACAGGGAGCAATAGATGGCACCCAAACTACTTCCGGATTGCTGATTCCTTCCTTTGTCTTGTCATTGGTAATTGTTGTTCCATCATAGTTAATACCATAACACGTAAGTGGCCAGCCATAGTTGGCACCTGCGTTCAATATGTTAACTTCGTCTCCGCCTCTGGGGCCATGTTCATTAACCCAAATCCTGTCTTGTGCAACATTAAAGGCCATGCCTTGTGGATTTCTGTGACCATAGGTAAAGATGCTTTTATTGGCGTTGGCTTGATTGTAAAAAGGATTGTCTGTGGGTATTGATCCATCCGGGTTCAATCGGTGTACCTTGCCACAATCACTTAACAGGTTTTGAGGGTTTTCATTTTCCTTGCCCCTGTCACCTACGGAAATGTACAAAAATCCATCATTGTCGAAAGCGAGCCTGCTGCCATAGTGATGGTTGGTAGAAAAATAAGGTTTTGCTTCAAATATTTCCGTTATCTCCTCCAGGCTCTGCCCTCTGAGCACAGCCCTACATACAGCCGTGGTCGACATTTTTTTACCCTCTGATTCAACCGGTTTTGAATAGCTAAAATATACCTGGTGGTTGTTACTAAAATCAGGATGTAAACACAAATCGAGCAGACCGCCCTGCCCTTTGTTGTGTACCGCTGGTAATCCACTTATTTCTTCTGTTTTTCCATCTTGTTTTCTACAGAAGAGCTGGCCATCCCTATCGGTAATCAGCAACGAGGAATCAGGCAAAGGGGTAATACTCCAGGGTACTTGTGCCTCAGTGAAAACAACTTCGGCCGCCATTTTAAATTCTGCGCTGGAGTAAAGTTCATCACCACTTTCATTTTCCATAGGGATTTGACTTTGTTCCAAAATAAACTTCGCCAAAGCAGTGGTTTGATCTTCTGTTAATAGTTGAGCGAAAGCCGGCATAGCTTTATCGGCTGATCCCTGTCTTATGACGGTATTGATGGAAGCCGGATTTTTACCTACTGTCCAGACCCTCGATCTAAAAGATTCCAACCTCCTGCCATGGCAAGATGCACAATATAGGTTGTAATGGATTTCAGGATCCGATTGAGGTTCTACTTGTAGGGATGGTTTAATTCCCATTGACAATGTGAAGGCAACCAATGCCAATAAGATCGGTCTTTTCATGGTATTGTTATTTTGACAACAGTTGGTTTACTGCATTTTTAATGTCTTGTTCACAACGCTTGGGATAAATCAATAAGGCATCTTCTTCATCTACCACTATGTAGTCATTCAGTCCTCTGATAATGGCCTTTTTTTTACCTTGAATTCTGATCAGACTGTCATTTACTTCAGATGTATTAACTGTGCCCTGGCCCTGAATTACATTTCCTTCTTCGTCTTTTTGCTGATAATCAAACAGACTGGCCCAGGTGCCAAGGTCACTCCAGCCTATGTCGGCGGGTATAGAAAAAACATTGTCAGCCTTTTCAAGAACAGCAAAGTCGATGGATATGTTTTTGGTAGCAGGGTATACAGCATCAATATAGGCTTGCTCGCCGGCTGTGTTGTATACACCCGGTTGTGCGTTGAGGATGTCGAGGATGGAAGCCTCATATTTGCGAAATGCTTCCAACAAGGTTTGGGTACTCCAAATAAATATCCCTGCATTCCAAAGGTATTGTCCACTTGCAAGGTAGGATTCAGCCGTGGACTTATCGGGTTTTTCTACAAATGCTTTTACGGCCAGAGGATATAGGTCTGAAGGAATGGTTTGTATATAACCATAACCTGTATCAGGGCGAGTAGGTTTAATGCCCAGGGTTACAATGGCTTCATGGGATGCTGCATATTGAATGGCTTTCTGCATTAATTCAGCAAATTGATCCTCCTTTAAAATGACATGATCTGAAGGCAGAACAGCAAATACTGCATTTTGGTCCATTGCCCGAATCCTCAAACATGCATAGGCCAAACAGGGCGCTGTATTGTTTCGCGAAGGTTCCAATAAAATTTGTCTGTCTTCTATTTCCGGAATTTCATTTTTTACCAGGCCAAAATACCGTGAATTGGTAATCACAATTATTTTATCCCTGTCAACAAATTGAAGACACCTTTCAAAGGTCATTCTAAGCAGTGATTTGCCTACCCCCAAAATATCCAGAAATTGTTTGGGTTTTTCATCGGTACTGGCAGGCCAAAATCGAGAACCCACCCCTCCGGCCATGATCACAACATAACCGGATCGCTGACTTACTTCCATATTTCTTCTTTTTTATAAACGGTGCCTTTAAACCAGGCTACCAATTCTTCTTTCTGATTAAAGATGTTAACTTCATAGTGCCCCATTCTCTTTGAAGCCGAAACCTCTCTGGCAATGGCCTTCAACCGATCCCCCTCCTTTACGGCTTTGATATGTGAAATTGAGGTCTCAACAGACACAGCAAAGTTACCGTGGCCATTGCTGGCAAAAGCCAATGCACTATCAGCCAACGAATAGCTAATGCCCCCATGCGCTATGCCAAAGCCATTGGTCATATCCTTTCTGACCACCATTGTCAGTGCACAGTGACCGGCGGAAACTTCAACAATTTCTATGCCCAGCCACTGACTGAATGGATCGTTGGCATACATCTTTTCTTTTACAATTGTTTGCGCATCCATGCTATAATATTGAAACCCGATCGCGCAAATAAGGTGATACCCTGTACCTGGCTTCGTGGTATCTGTCATACAATCCATCCAATTGATAAATCACTTCTTCAAGGCCAATTTCTTCAGCCCACTGTAGCAATCCTTTTGGATAGTTGGTGCCATACAACATGGCCAATTCAACATCCTGTTCCGAACAAATGCCAGTCTGCACGGTATCTGCGGCTTCATTGATGAGCATGACCAGTATGCGTTTAAAAATATAGCTGGCCAGGATTTCATCTACTTCTGTATTGGAAACCAAGGTCTCTTTTGATCTGTAATCATAAAAGCCCCTTCCCGATTTTTTTCCCAAATACCCCGCCTCAACCAATTTTTTTTGAGTGAACGAAGGTTTATAACGGTCATCGTACCAAAATGATTGCCAGACCGATTGTGTTACTGCAAAATTGACATCGTGACCTATAAAGTCCATCAGGGCAAAGGGGCCCATTTTAAAACCGGCTGCTGTCATGGCAAAATCAATTTCTTCTTTGCTCGCCACTCCTTCTTCCATCATTCTGATGGCTTCTCCATAATAGGGTCTGGCCACTTTGTTGACAATAAAGCCAGGACTGTCTTTTGCCTTAACTGCAATTTTTTGCCAGTATTCCATTTGTTTCATACATGCATCCACCACATCAGCATCGGTTTGGATTGCAGGCACCACTTCTACCAGTTTCATAACGGGAGCGGGGTTAAAAAAATGGATGCCTATAAAACGATCCGGTTTTTTCAACCTGGCAGCCATTGCAGTAATGGATAAACTGGAGGTGTTTGAAGCAAGAATTGTTGTTGGAGCAACTACGGCTTCGATGCTGGCAAACAACTGGTTTTTTACATCCAAATCCTCTACAATGGCTTCAATGACTATTTCTCTGTCAGCAAAAGCACTCAATTCTGTTGTAAAGTGCAATCTCCCAAAAGTGGCATTAAGTTGTGAAGCATCTATTTTGCCTTTTTCCAGCAACTTCCCCAACTGCTCACTCAATTTTGCCTTCGCCAGGTCAAGGGCAGTTTGGTTTACATCTGCCAGAACAACATCGGAACCTGCCATGGCAGCCAGTTGGGCAATACCACTGCCCATCGAACCTGCTCCCACAACACCCAGTTTTGTTAACATTTAATCCTTAATTTTGGGCTAAGATAATCAATTGTGGCGTTTGACTGCTGTTAGAGAATATCCCTATCGTTAACAATTCAATCGTTTTTATGCAAATACTTCCTTCGTGGAGAGATCTCATCATCATTCAAGCCAAAGTAAGGATCCTGGATGAAAACATACCTCGCATCTTCAAATGCCTCGACATGCTGACAACGGAGCAGGTATGGCATAAATTCCACACGCATACCAATGCCATAGGAAACCTGATCCTTCATTTGGAGGGAAATGCCCGCCAATGGATTCTTTCAACCTTTGCAGATCATGCCGATCACAGACAGCGACAACAGGAGTTTGACCATGACACTGTGATGGATAAAGCGCAACTCAAAGCCCGATTACATTCACTTTCCGGGGATCTCATGGCCTGTTTTGACAATATCACTGAACAAAATTTGCTCAATGAGCATACTGTACAATGCTACCGCGAATCGGGTATCAGCATTTTAATCCATGTAATCGAACATTTTTCCTACCATACGGGTCAGATAGCTTATGTCACCAAATGGCTGACAGAAAAGCCAACCTCCTTTTATGAAGGCCAAGACCTGGATCAAACAAAAAATTGAAAATAGGATTTTTTCGTATTATTATTTGGAACTGTTGCTTTCAACTGTATAGTCACAAAACATTGTGCTGAAACTCAGTACCGAATTGGCTTTTGATTGTTTGTGAAGGGCCTTTCTGAATGGCAAAATTAAAATGTGCGAAATTTAATTTTTTGATTAGGGTATGGATAGTTAAATAAAATTCTATTTTTGATAAAATTCAATCAAACCACACACACTATTACCATTATGACAGAAGTAAATAAAAATCGATTATTCATAGCAAGTTGTTTTGCACTCATCACCACCTCGTTTGCTTTTGCAATCAGAGCGGGGATTATGAACAATCTCTCAAAAGATATGAACATGTCGGATACCCAATTGGGTTGGATTCAATTCATGGGAGCTTTTGGATTTCCGATTGCCACCCTCATAGGAGGGCCTTTATACAATTCATTAGGTCCCAAAAAACTTGGTTGGGTAGCATTTGCATGTCATTTTATAGGCATTACATTTTCTATTTTGTCCGGAAGTTTCCTTCCATTGTTTTTCTCAACTTTCTTTATCAGTTTTGGCAATGGAATGGTTGAAGCAGCTTATAACCCCATGATCGCCGATATGTACGAAGAAAATAAGGCTGCCATGCTCAATAAATTTCATGTCTGGTTTCCCGGAGGACTTGCACTGGGCTCATTGGTGGTTTATATAATAGAAGCTATGGAAGGTACCTGGCAGGTTAAGTTGGCTGTTATGTACATACCTCTTGCCATTTATGGCTTTCTTTTCTGGGGACAGACATTCCCCAAAACAGCAAATGAAATGGACAAAGCCAGCACATCAAGTAATATTAAAGCCATTTTCACCTCTCCCTTATACTGGTTTATGCTGTTTTGTATGGTGCTCACTGCCACTACCGAATTAGGAACACAATCATGGGTAGAAAGAATTTTAGGCAACACCGGAGCACAACCCTTGCTCATCTTGTTTTTGGTTACCGGCTTAATGGCGGTTGGGCGGTATTTTGCAGGCCCCGTCATTCACAGACTCAACATACCAGGTGTGTTGTGGATTTCATCCATCATTGCTTTGATAGCCATTTACATGCTCAGCACAGCTACCGGTGGTATGGTCTATGTTGCAGCCATAATGTTTGCCATAGGTGTATGTTACTTCTGGCCCAATATGATCTCTTTCGTTGCCGTTTACCTACCTAAAACAGGAGCCCTTGGCATGTCTTTGATTGGTGGAGTAGGCATGGTTGGTCTCTCCATTTGTCAACCCATCATTGGCCGATGGATGGATACGGAAAGAGCCAAAGCAGTTGCATCCGGGCTTAAAGGGGAAGTAGCAGATCTTGTGGCAGGACAAGCAACCTTAGACAACATTGCGTGGTTTCCTGCCATCCTGGTCATCGCATTTGGCATCTTGTACTTTATGCGCAATAAATACACAAACGTACAAACCAATCACTGATAAAATATACAGGCATGGATTTTAGAATGGATAAAAGTAGCTGGGGCATGTTGGGATTTATGTTCCTCACCATGGTATATTTCCTCGTCACCGGAGCGGGAGATGGCATTACCTTCTCCGGCTACTTGTTTGCCCTGCTTCTGGGTCTGGTAACTGTTGTAGTGTTACTGGCACTTAGCTCAATTCCGGTGTTGATTTATTGCTATTTTGTAAAAGTCATACCGGATATCGACTATTCCATAAGGGTAGCCTTTGTGTTTACACTCATAGGTATAGCCTCTGAATTTTTTATGTAACCAAAACCTCAGATCATCATGGCAGATTACAGAAGATATTACGGTGGCACAGGCGATCCTTATAGCAGAGAAGGGCGTGGTATGGGCACCGGCAGATTTAAAATGTTTTTGATCATTGGCCTGGGCATGGCTTTGTTTCAGGCTTTTAAATATTATACCAGCACCCAGACCAACCCTATTACCGGAGAAGAGCAAAGGGTGCAATGGAATACCGATGAAGAAATCCAGCTCGGCTTGCAGGCAGCTCCACAAATGGCTCAGGAGTACGGCGGCTTACATCCGGATCAAAGGGCACAGGACTATCTCGATCAGGTAGGGCGTAAACTGGTAACATCTACCATCACCGCTAAAACCGGATATCCCTGGGATTTTCATCTCTTAGCCGACAATCAGGTAGTCAATGCATTTGCTCTACCTGGTGGCCAGTGTTTTATTACGGCTGCTCTTTTTTCAAAACTTAAAAATGAAGATCAACTTGCCGGAGTTATGGGGCATGAGATTGGCCACGTTATTCACAGGCACGGTGCTGAAAGAAGTGCCAGCCAGGGATTTATTCAGGGCTTGATTCAAAGCGTTATGATTGGCACAGGTGGCGACCAGGCCCTGACACAGGTGGCCAATATGGTTGGCCAATATTCAAGCATGAAGTATGGCAGAGATCAGGAATTGGAATCAGACGACTTCGGGGTGCGGTTAATGATAGAGGCTGGTTATGATCCCACACAATTAATTGGCGTAATGGACATACTTGAAGAAGCTTCTGGCGGACAACGCGTCCCGGAATTCCAGAGCACCCATCCAAGTCCTGAAAACAGAAGAGAAAAAATAAAAGAGGCCATAGAGAAATATAAAAAACAATGAGATTTTTTCTTCTTGTCATTCGTGCCGTTGGTCTGCTCCTCATTGTCATTTTATCTTCTTGTACACGCCGAATGTTGTCTACCGTTGAATATGAAATACCTGCAAACATTGCCAATATCAAAATTCAGACAGGCAGTGGTTTTGTAGGACCCTGTGAACCTTCTATTTCGATTTCTCCTGTCGACCCGAATTTTGTTGTGGCTGGTGCTGTGCTAGATAATTTGTATGTTTCACATGATGGAGGTTCCACCTGGAAAACATCGAGACTCAAAAGCAGTTTTGGTGTATACGGAGATCCGGTGGTAATGTTTGACCAAAAAGGAGCCATCCATTACGCCCATCTTTCTAACCCTAAAGGCAGGGCTTATTCCAGTGAAGAATTTTTGGATCGGATTGTGGTCCAAACATCATTGGATGGAGAGAATTTTTCTGATGGCAGCTTCCCTCCTTCCGATCAGAAAAAAGATCACGACAAACATTGGCTTGCAGTTAATCCAGCTGACAATGCTTTGTTGATGTCGTGGACCGAATTTGATGAATACGGTAGCAAAGAAGAAAATAACAAATCGAGAATACTATTCTCTTCTTCGTTTGATCAGGGCAAGACATGGTCACCAGCAGTAGTAGTGTCCCAGTGGGAAGGTGATTGCCTTGACGATGACGAAACAACCGAAGGTGCCGTTCCGGTTGCGGGTGTTGATGGCAGCTATTATGTAGTTTGGGCTTACAATGAAAAAATTTACCTGGATGTATCCACAGATGGAGGTAAAACCTGGTTGCAGGAAGACCGTGTAATTGCTGAGCAGCCCGGTGGTTGGGCGTTTGATATTCCCGGTATTACGCGCTGCAATGGCATGCCCGTTATTAAAACCGATTACAGCAACGGACCCCATCGTGGCAGTCTCTATGTCAGTTGGTCGGATCAACGCAACGGCACAGACAATACAGATATCTGGTTGATTCGCTCTTCAGACAAAGGTGTCACCTGGTCAGCTCCCATTAAAGTAAATACTGACAAAGAAAAAACCCATCAGTTTTTTTCCGCAATGGATATTGACCCTTCTACAGGTTATTTGTTTTGGGTGTTTTATGACCGAAGGAATTACAGTACCAACGATACGGATGTGTATCTGGCATGGTCAAAAAATGGAGGGCATAACATAGAAGATAAAAAGATAAGCACGTCTCCCTTTTTACCAGAAAAACACATCTTTTTTGGTGATTACAACGACATCAGTGCACGCAAGGGTAAGATCCGACCTATATGGACACGAATGGACAAAGGCACCTTATCCGTTTACACAGCTTTGATCGATCTTGTTACTGAAAAAAAATGAAAAGAAGATCTGCTGTCAAATCCATAATTTTTTTCAGTCTGGCAGGCTCAACCTTGTTAAGTTGCGAAAAAGAAAGTCAGGCATGGGCAATGATCCGGTTTGACAGAATTAAATTGTCATCCCACCAACAGCAACTATTGGAGTCACTGGCGTACACAATTTTACCCATTCAAAAAGTCAAAGGTTGGGAAAGCATTGCCCTCGCTCCAGTTGCCATGCAACTGATTGATTTTTGTTATGCTGAAACAGAAATTGAAATTTTTTTTGAAGGATTGAAAAGTATTGATAAAAAAGCCCGGTTGGAATACCACAAACCATTTTTGTCTTGTACCGAAAAAGAGAAATTAAAAATGGTTATCTCATGGAGTCAAAATGAAAAAGCCCACGGAGCAGAAAGTAAAACCATCGCTTTGTTTAAAAAAGAGTTGTTGCATAGCCTTACCACCACTGAAGACTATTTGCGAAAATATAAAATGTATGAAATGGCTCCGGCGAGATACAAAGCGTGTATTCCCACTGAACTCGTAACAACATTACCAAGATGAGCCATAATACCTTTGATGCCATTGTCATAGGGGCCGGCATGAGCGGGGGCTGGGCCGCTAAAGAATTTTGCGAAGCAGGTTTCAAAACCCTGTTGATTGAACGCGGTAAAAATGTGGAACATATAAAAGATTACCCAACCGCCAACTTGTATCCGTGGGAGCTCCAACACCGAAACAGACTGGGGCACGAGGAAAAAACTGCCAACCCAATTGCTTCCAAATGTTATGCATTTAGAGAAGATACAACTCATTTTTTTGTCAAAGACGATGAGCATCCTTATGTTCAGCAAAAACCCTATGATTGGATACGCGGTTATCAGGTAGGTGGCAAATCTCTGATGTGGGCAAGGCAAACCCAGCGATGGAGTCAATATGATTTTGATGGACCTGCTCGCGATCAATTTGCTGTTCCCTGGCCGATTTCGTACAACGATTTGGCGCCCTACTACGCTCACGTAGAAAAATTCGTAGGGATCTCCGGTAATAAAGATGGGCTTGATGTTTTGCCGGATGGAGAGTTTCTACCCTCTTTTGATTTAAACTGCCTTGAAGATCATTTCAGAGTCAGCATTCAACAGCACTACAGTGATAGACATGTGATCAGGGCGAGATGCGCACACCTTACCCAGCCGCAACCCATACATCTCCAGCAAGGTCGCGGGCAGTGTCTTACCCGACTGCAATGTGAAAGAGGCTGCCCATTTGGTGGCTACTTTAGTGCCAATTCCTCGACCATTCCCTGGGCGCAGAAGACCGGAAACCTCACACTAAAATCCAACAAGGTTGTGATTTCTATTGCCTATGATGAAGCTCAAAAAAAAGCATCCGGTGTATACGTCATTGACGCCATTTCAGGAGAGAAAGAATTTTATCAGGCCAAGGTGATTTTTGTAAATGCGGGAACGCTCAACACCAATTTGATCCTGTTAAATTCTACCTCCAATCGATTCCACAACGGGCTGGGCAACGATAGTGGTACCCTTGGCAAATATGTTGCATTTCACAATTATCGGGCAAGGGCATCTGCCGTATTTCCGGGCTTTGAAAAAATGGCAACTGAAGGAAGAAAACCCTCGGGTATTTACATGCCAAGGTTTAAAAACGTCACCCACGCCTCCGAAAACTTTAAACGGGGCTATGCCATCGATTTTTACATGTACCGTCCTTTGATCACCGATACTACTCCTATGGGTGATGCGCTTGTGCGTTCTTTGTTGAAAGAAAAAAATTACGGGCCGTGGATGGCGGGGGCTCAAATGATGGGAGAGACGCTGCCCAAAGCAAGCAATTTTGTAAGCCTGCACCCCCAATTGAAAGACAAGTGGGGCGTACCACAACTCAACATCAACATAGATTACGATGACAATGATGAAGCCATGATCCAGGATTTTTTCACTGAGATTAAATCCATGTTTATCAAAGCGGGCTTCCAAAACATTGAAACCTCAGACAGCCATCAAAATCCCGGACTCGATATTCATGAAATGGGAGGTGCACGAATGGGAAAAGACCCCAAAACTTCCGTTACCAATCAATGGAATCAGCTACATGACTGTCCCAATGTATATGTCACTGATGGTGCCTGCATGACCTCAACTTCTACTCAAAATCCATCACTCACCTACATGGCCATTACTGCCAGAGCTGCACAACACGCCGCAGCAGTACTGAAAGAGGAGTAAGCTAAAACCAAAGCGGTTGATGCTATCAATAATTTGCACCTGGCTCAAATTTTAACCTATCTCAAACTATCCGGCTGCAAACTGGGCATGCTCATAAACTTTAACAGCGTACTTTTTCAAGATGGCGTTAAAAGAATGATCAACGGGTTTTTATAATTGTGAAGATGGATTTTACCATTATGGGCTCTAGGCTACTCTGCGTCCTTTGTGGACACTTTGTGAACCTTGTGGTGAAAAAGGGTTTGGTTTTCTTACCACTAAGGACACTATGGGCCTCAGGCTACTACTCTGTGTCCTTTGTGAATTCTTTGTGAACTTTGTGGTGAAAAAGAGTTTGGTTTTTTAACCACTAAGGGCGCTATGGGCTCCAGGCTACTCTGCGTCCTTTGTGGGTACTTTGTGAACCTTGTGGTGAAAAAGAATATGCCATAAAACTTTAACAAGGGTGAAAACAAAAAAGGGATACTGAAACAGCATCCCTAATTATCATTCATATTTATCTTTATCCTAGCCCAATGCCGCAGCACCACCCACAATCTCAGAAAGTTCTTTGGTGATGGCTTCTTGCCTGGCTTTGTTGTAGTTGATTTTGAGTTCCTTCATGAGTTCCTCGGCATTTTCAGATGCCTTGTCCATGGCTGTCATACGTGCTCCGTGTTCTGAAGCGTGCGTATCCAATAGGAATTTGTGGAAGGTGGTTTGCAGGATGGTTGGAATCAACTCTTCCAATAGTCCTTCCATTCCAGGTTCAAAGATGTAGTCGGCCTTTGATTTGGTTTGTTCTGTTTTTTCAACCTCTACCTTCTCAACCGGCAAATACTGAACAGTAGTAGGATATTGAATACCTGCGTTTTTGAAATGTCCATAACAAGCAGTCACTTTATCTGTAGCACCGGTTGAAAACTGATCCATCAGATACTGCGAAACCCTGGCTACATTGTCAAAGCTTAGGTCAGAAAACAATTCTACATAATCAGAAATCATCGCATTCATGCCATACCGCTTGCGAAGTATGTCATAACCTTTTTTACCAATGCACAACACCTTTACATTTCCCTTTTTCAACAAAGGGGCATATTCACCTTCAATAGCAGCAATGGCTGCCTTGATGATGTTGGTGTTGAAGGCACCGCAAAGACCACGGTTGGAAGTAACTACTACAACTATGGCGTGGTTTACTTCACGAGCAACGCCAAAGGAAGAAGTAGCATCTCCCTCAAGGTTAGACAAAATATTTTTCAGCATCTTGTCCAATCTGTTGGCATAAGGGCGCATTTCGGTAATGGCTTGCTGCGCTTTACGCAACTTGGCAGCAGAAACCATCTTCATCGCTTTGGTGATCTGCTGGGTGGAGTTTACCGATTTGATCCGCTCCCTTACTTCTTTTAATTTACCACTCATGTGAATGTTCTGCTTTAAAATTTAGGGTCCAAACCCGTCTATTTCTTATTTAAACTGACCCGCTACTTCTGCAGCAAGTTCTTTAATGGTATTCAAGTCTGCATCTTCCAGCTTGCCTTTCCTAAAGTTTTCCAAAACCTGAGGAAATCTTTGTTCCATCGATGCAAGGTATGAATCTTCAAACTGTCGGATTTTGTTAACCGGCACATCCTTCAACAAGCCCTGTGTACCCAGATAAATGATGGCTACCTGCTTCTCAACAGAAACCGGAGAATATTGTGGTTGCTTAAGGATTTCTACGTTTCTCTTTCCTTTTTCAAGGATTGATTGTGTAGCAGCATCAAGGTCAGATCCAAATTTTGCAAACGCCTCCAATTCTCTGTACTGGGCCTGATCCAATTTCAGGGTTCCTGCCACCTTCTTCATGGATTTGATCTGCGCAGATCCACCCACCCTGGATACCGAAATACCTACGTTGATGGCAGGACGAATACCTGCGTTGAACAAGTTGGATTCCAAAAATATCTGACCATCCGTAATCGAGATTACGTTGGTAGGAATGTACGCCGAAACGTCACCTGCCTGTGTTTCAATGATCGGAAGAGCGGTCAAAGAACCTCCTCCCTTTACAAGGCCCGATTTTTTCAATGACTCCGGCAAATCGTTCATGTTTTGAGCGATGCTGTCGTTGGCAATAACCTTGGCAGCTCTTTCTAGCAATCTTGAGTGAAGATAAAATACATCACCTGGGTACGCTTCCCTTCCGGGCGGACGTCTCAATAAAAGTGATACTTCCCGATACGCAACCGCCTGCTTGGAAAGATCATCATATATGATCAGAGCCGGACGACCTGTATCCCTGAAAAATTCTCCGATGGCAGCGCCCGCAAATGGTGCATAAAATTGAAGTGGAGCAGGATCAGAAGCAGTAGCTGAAACTACAATGGTATAAGCCATCGCTCCGTTGTCTTCCAATGTTTTTACTACCTGAGCCACCGTAGATGCTTTTTGACCTGAGGCTACATAGATACAGTAAACAGGTTCGCCCCTGTCGTAAAATTCTTTTTGATTGATGATGGTGTCAACTGCAATTGCAGTCTTGCCCGTCTGACGGTCGCCAATGATCAACTCCCGCTGACCCCTACCGATAGGAATCATAGAGTCGATGGCTTTGATACCGGTTTGCAAAGGCTCGGTTACAGGTTGTCTGTAGATTACCCCTGGTGCTTTTCTTTCCAATGGCATTTCATACCTGGTGCCGGCAATGGGTCCTTTACCATCAATGGCTTGTCCAAGTGGATTTACAACACGACCTACAAAGCCTTCTCCAACCTGGATGGATGCAATCCTACCCAGTCTTCGAACCGTAGAGCCTTCTTTGATTCCGTCTCCGGGACCCAACAATACCACACCCACATTGTCTTCTTCAAGGTTCAATACGATTGCCTGAACACCGTTTTCAAACTCAACCAATTCTCCCGCTTGAGACTTGGTAAGTCCATATACCCTGGCAATACCGTCACCTACCTGAAGTACAGAACCAACTTCTTCAAGTTCTGCCTGCGATTTGAATCCTGATAATTGTTGTTTGAGGATTGCTGATATTTCATCTGGTTTTACATCCACCATCTTTATGAATTTTATACTTAGTTATTGTATTTAAATTTCTTTGATATAGTCTTTATTTGACACGCTTTTGCGGATCTGTTTCAATTTGTATGCAATGCTGTTGTCGTACAATTTATCGCCAATCTGAAGCACAAAGCCACCAATGATTTCAGGATCGGTTTTGGTAATAATTTCCACATCCTTAGCCGTTTCATTACTAGCCAAAAGTCTTGTTTTGATATCGGCCAGGTTACCGGCATCTACCGGGGTTGCTGTGGTCAACGTCACGGTAGTTAGTCCAATCAATTTTTTGTATTGAGTCATAAACTCCTTGCCAATTTCAGGCAAATACATTTCACGACCCTTTTTCAATACGATGTTGAAAAACGCATTGGTAAGTTTGTTGAACTTGCTGCCAAAAAGTGCATCAAAAACGCCTTGTTTCTTGGTAGCATTGATGATGGGGCTTTTCAACAAGAGCAGCAAATCTCTGTTTTCCACCATTTTGGTAAATGCCTCCACATCTCCTTTTACGGCTTCCAGCACATTGCTTTCAACGGCTAAGTCGAGCAATGATTTGGCATATCTGGTGGCTATCCTGTTTACTGACATGGTCTTAGTTTAAGTTGAATTCGTCAACCAATTTTTTCACATAAGCTTCATGGTCAGCCTGGCCTTTTAATTGCTGGCGAACCAGTTTTTCTGCTATTTCAATGGCCATACCTCCCACCTGGGTTTTGATTTCAGCGATGGCTGCTTTTTTCTGATTTTCTATATCATTTCTGGCAGCTGCCACAATTTTAGAAGCCTCTTCTCTGGCCTTCTCTTTGGCCTCGTTGATGGTTTGGTTTTTGATGTCTTTGGCTTCTTGCAAAATCTTTGCCTTTTCTTCACGGGCTTCTGCCATGATTTTTTCATTCTGCGCCTTCAGATTGGCCATTTCTTCTTTGGCACTCTTGGCTGCATCCAGCGCATTTTGTATGTCTGATTCTCTTTGCTCCAACGCTCTTGCTATGGGCTTGAAGGCAAATTTGCCCATGATTACCCAAAACAAAACGAAGATCAGGAGCGACCAAATGGCCAGACCCGGCGTGGGTTGAAAAGGAGTGAAACTTAATAAGACAAACATAGTTATGTTGTTGTTTTAGTTTTTTTTAATGAAAACAGACCGCTCCGCCAACCGCATCGCCGGTCTGTTTTTTCTTGCTTGGACGCCAGATTACTTTACGAAGATTGAAAGTAGTATGGCAATCAGGGCGGCACCTTCCACGAAGGCAGCCATCAGGATCATACCTGAACGAATGTCTCCTGATGCTTCTGGCTGACGTGCGATGGCTTCCATTGCTTTACCACCTACCTGACCAATACCGATTCCGGCACCAATCACTGCCAATCCTGCTCCAACTGCTGCTAATGTTCCAGTCATTTGTTTAAAATTATATGAATTAAAAATTATTATTCAAATCAATGATGTGCGTGTGCATGGTCGTCACCATGGTGCGCATCTTCAATGGCAGCGCCGATGTACGAAGCTGTCAAAATGGTAAATACGAAGGCTTGTACAAAAGCTACAATCAATTCTATAGCCATCATAAACAAGGTAAGTGGAATGGCCATGGCCGTACCAATTGCACCCCCCGACATACTTTCTCCTGATTTACCAAAAATAAAGATCAAACCAATGAAACTCAGGATGGCAATGTGTCCGGCAGAAATGTTGCCCGCCAAACGCAGCATCAAGGTCAGTGGCTTGATGAACAAAGACATAAATTCAACACCTGCCAGCAATATTTTAACAGGAACCGGTACTCCCGGCATCCAGAAAATGTGCTGCCAGTAATGTTTGTTGCCATTGATATTGACAATTACAAATACCACGAGGGCAATGATCATGGTCACAGACAAGTTGCCCGTAACGTTGACACTACCCAAAAATGGCACCTGACCAAAAAGGTTTAAACCCAAAACAAAAAAGAAGATACTCATCAGCAATGGCAAATACTTCATGTACTTGTCTTTGCCAATAAAGGGAATAGCTACTTCATCTCTGATGTACATAAACATGGTTTCAAGCACGTTTTGCACACCTTTAGGACTTTTATCCGGATTGGTTTTATATGCCTTTGAGGCTTTGATAAAGAAAAATCCAAGCAGCAGAGCCACGAGGATCATCGACATTACATTTTTAGTGATTGAGTAATCCTGGAAAGGGGTAACGCCTCCTCCCAAAACACCCCCATCTAAAGTTGTTCTGGCATCCAATTTATATTCTATGCCTCCAATCGTAGCAAAATACACATCTACCGGCTTTCCATCCTTTTCTTCGACCTTATGCGTAAATCCTTCTACTTCTGCTGTTTCTTGTGTGTAAGCCGAGTCTGCAATGCGAAATACACTGCCATGGTGCATTACGTATTTTTTATATGCCATGTGGCCATCTTCGTGGTGGCCGGGGTGAAATTTATTGGATAAAAACACATCCCATCCTTCTGTGGGTGCATACAAAATCATAGGCAGTGGAATTCTTACAAAATCCAGGATGCTGTACACATTGGCGTCACTGATGTGGTGAATGGCCGTGCCTGCAGGATCGTATTCTGCATGAGCATGTCCTTCTTCAGCATGAGAACCGGCAGCTTCAGCGTGTTCTGCATGGTCAATCGTACCCTGCGCATGGACCATAGTGTCAACTGTATGGCTTTCCGGAGCGTGGCCGTGATCCT
>ERZ724512.384-NODE-384-length-20049-cov-14.586876_pt1 | contig 20049 bp, 18 predicted proteins | sample MGYA00376045_ERZ724512 | MGnify/ENA primary metagenome ERZ724512 (study PRJEB28724, sample SAMN07190883) | activated sludge metagenome | isolation source: activated sludge of sewage treatment plant in Hong Hong | place: Hong Kong | collected 2016-03-17 ... | reverse complement strand
TGGTGATCGCGGTGTCGGCCGGGCCGCCGTCGGGTGGGTTGTACTTGAAGCCGCCGTCCGACGGCGGGTTGTGCGATGGCGTGACGACGATGCCGTCGGCGTTGCGGCCCTCGGCGTTGAGCGTGAGGATCGCGTGGCTGATCGCCGGAGTGGGGACGAAGCCGTCCCGGGAGTCCACGAGCACGTCGACGTCGTTGGCGACCAGGACCTCGAGCGCCGTGGCGTAGGCGGGCTCGGACAGGCCGTGGGTGTCACGGCCGATGAGCAGGGGGCCATTGATGCCCTGGCCGCTGCGGTATTCGCAGATCGCCTGGGTCGTCGCGGCGATGTGGTCGTCGTTGAAACTGGTCTTGAAACTCGACCCGCGGTGGCCCGAGGTGCCGAAACTCACCTGCTGCGCGGGATCGTCGGGGTCCGGGTGTTCGGTGTAGTAGGCGGTGATCAACCGGGCGACGTCGACGAGGTCGTCGGGTTGGGCGGGGGTGCCGGCACGCGGATCGCTCATGACTCGCAGGGTAGTCGGCCGCGCTGCTTGAATGGGCGTGTGGATGCGCAGGGATGGGACGAACGGTACGCGGATGCCGAACTGGTCTGGAGTGGTGAGCCCAATGTGTTCGTGGCGACCCATCTGACCGATCGCCCGGTCGGGACGGCACTCGACCTGGGAGCCGGAGAGGGACGCAACGCGGTGTGGCTGGCGATGCAGGGCTGGGACGTCACCGCCGTCGACTTCTCGGCCGTCGGCCTTGAGAAGGCCCGCCGGATGGCCTTCGACGCGGAGGTCGAACTTGCGACGGTGGTCAGCGATGTGGAGACCTACGAGCAGGTCCCGCCCGTCGACCTTGTGCTGTTGTCCTACTTGCAGATCCCCGACAACCACCAACGACGACTGCTGAAGCGCGTGACGAGGTGGCTGAATCCCGGTGGCCTCGTGCTCGTCGTCGCGCACGACAAGTCGAACACTGTGGGCGGGCCGCCGGACCCCTCGGTCTGCTACTCGGTGGAACAAACGGTGGCGGCACTCGAGGGGTTGCGCATCGAGGTCGCCGAGGTCGCGCAACGGGAGACGCCGGCCGGGATCGCGCTGGACACCGTGGTGCTGGCGGTCAAGGACTAGCAGTCTCCTGCGGGGGCGCCGGCCCGCCAGCGGCGCTCTCGACCACATCGTGGCGGGGGAAGAACGCCGTGGCCACGCTCTGGATGACGGCTGCTGCGGGCAGCGCCAAGAAGGCGCCGAGGGCCCCGAAGAGTGCGCCTCCGGCGAGCAGGGAGATCAATGCACTGGCGGGCGACAGCGACATCGTCTTGGCGGAGACCCGCGGACTGATGATGTAGTCCTGGAACGGGATCCATGCCGCGAGCACAAGCAGGAAGATCAGGGCGTGCATGGGGTTGCGGGTGAGCAGGATGATCAGCGGGAGGGCGGCCGCCACGTAGGTGCCGATCATCGGCAGGAACTGTGACACCAATCCGTACCAGATCGCGAGCGCGACCGCGTAGGGGCAGTCGAGCAGCCACAACGCCACCCCCACCACGCTGCCTGCCAGGAACGAGGTGAGGATCCGCGAATACAGGTAGCCGCCGGTCTTGTAGATCGCGATGTCCCACGCCTGTCCCACGACGGCCTGGGTGCCGGGCGAAAGGAACGACAGCACGAAGCGGCGGAACTTGTCCTGGTTGGCCAGCAGGAAGAAGGTGAAGAGGAGGACGACGAAGAACTCGAACAGTCCACCGACCAATGCACTGGTCACGCTCACCGCGCCGCCGGCGATGTCCGGGAGGTGCCCTTGCAGCGCGGATAGGGCCTGTTGCACCTGCTGGCTGTTTGAGGAGGTGTCGATGTTGACCCCGACCTTGCTGGCGAAATCCTTGATCGTGTTCAGCAGCGATGGCGCGTCCTTGATCGCGCTCTCGATCTCGCCGACGATCAGCGGGGTCATCGCGATCAAGAGGCCGAGGACGCTGACCACCAGGCCGAGCATGACAACCGCCGTGGCCAGACCTCGTTTGAGTCCTTTGCTGACAAGCCAGCCCACTGCGGGTGCCATGGCGAAGTACAGGAACGCGGCGATGATGAACCACCACAGCAGGTACCAGACCCTGCCCAGCAGGGTTGTCGTCAGCCAGGCGAGCAGGACAAGGATGATGCCCACTGTGAAGGCGTGCGCACTCCAGGGCGACAGCGACCGCTTGAACCATTCACCCAGCGGTCCGCTCAGGGCACCGGGCTCCAGATCCTGGGGCGGGGCCTTCTTCGTCGTCGACATGAGACCTCCCGACTCCGGACGCTAGCGGTCGTAGCGGCCCGCTTCGGGGAGGCTGGGCGCGTGTTCACTCGAAACGGAGGTCGAGCCGGGTGTCGAGGAAGGCCGCGTACTGTTCGGCCGGAACCGTCAGGGCTTTGCGCTGGGCCGGTTTCAGACTGTCGAAACCGGTGACGGTCACCCGCACCGAGGTTGCCATCACCTTGCGGCCCCAGGTCCCGATCACCCTCCCCCGTTCGACGACGGTGGGCCGGAAGATGCCGTTCATCCCGGGCACCACGCGACGCAGGTGCTCGGGTTCCATGAACAGCGAGCGGTCCTTGTACCCGAGCATGAATTCGTCGAATCCCGGCAGCAACATCATGTGCGGCAGGTCGGCGGTCTCACCCGGGACGGTCAGGAGTTCCTGGCCGTCGAGGCTGACGGCCTCGAGGTCGGCGCCGGCGATTGCCTTCTTGGAGTCGGTCGCGGTCAGTCCTGTCCAGCGTTGGAAATCAGCGCGGCTGGCAGGGCCATGGCTCTGGAAGTACAAGCGGGCCAGCAGCGCGAGTGCTTCGTCACGGCTCGGGGTCCGTGGGTCGGTGGCCCAGTCGTCGAGCAGGACGAAGGTCTGCTCCTTGCCCTCGTTGGGGCCGATGCAGGTGACGCCGATCTGCGAGGCGTACCAGAGCAGGTGGTAGGCCCGCTGCCCCGAGGTGTCGATGCCGGCGTCGTTGAGAGTGGTGAGGCACTGCGAGCGCGTCATGCGGATGCCCTGCAGTGCCTCTCCGAGAACTTCCGCGCCGCGTTCCACCGTCGCCTTATCGAGGCCGAGGTAGTCCCAGCGCGCCTGCAGCCCGTTCAAGGCCCGCCGGCCGGTCAGATCCAGCATCCAGTGGGCGTTGGCGGGATGGACGATGTGGATGGTCCCTCGCATCGGCCAGGTGCGCAGAACCTCGCCGGTGGCCAGGGCCTGGTCCACGTCCGCCTCGGTGGCTCGCGGCAACCGTGCACCCAGCGACCACTTGCCGCTGCTCAGGTCCTGGGCCTGCAGGGCGCCGCACCAGTCGGCCACGTCGGCTGGGCTGTCGCCCGGCACGCTGAGCCGCAGGTTGGCCAGGCGGGCCGTGATGACCTCGGTCGCATCCACTCCGCCATCATGCCTGCTCCCGCTGGAGGCGCGGGCATGGTCTTGAGCGCGTTTGGCCGCCTTCCCGTGAGAGGTTGCGCACTCCGGTGAGAGGTTTGCAGCTGTTTTCGACTAACGGATGGACGGGGGACTAACGGATGGACGGGGGACTAACGGATGGACGGGGGACTAACGGATGCGCCAGTCGCCGTTCGCCTCAGCCCGAGAGCCCCTCCAGCGCGGCGACCACCAGTCCCCCCAAGGTCGGCAGGTGATAGCCGCCCTCCTGCACCGCGACGACCGGTACACCGAGTCCGGCGACATGCTGACCGGCGTGCTGATAGCCCGCGGCCGTCACGCGCAGTGGGCTCTCGGGATCGTCTGCCGCGGCATCCACGCCCAACGACAACACGACGGCGGTGGGGTCGAACCGCGCCACCACCTCGACCGCCTCCCTCACGGCGGCCAACCAGCCCGGATCGCCGGTCCCCTCCGCAAGCGGGAGGTTGAGGTTCGCACCCTCCCCTGATCCCCGCCCCCGCTCGTCGGCGAAACCGAGGTAGTGCGGGAACCAGCCGGCACCGGGGTCCACGTGCACCGACGTGACAAAGACGTCCGAGCGGTCGTAGAAGATCGATTGCGTCCCGTTCGCGTGGTGCGCGTCGATGTCGATCACGGCCACTCGCTCATGCCCGGCCGAACGCAGCGCCTGTGCCGCGATGGCGGCGTTGTTGAGATAGCAGGAGCCGCCGAAGGCGTCCCGTGTGACATGGTGTCCGGGAGGTCGACAGGCGGCGTAGGCCGCGGGCACACCGGAGAGCACCAGGTCCACCGCGGTCAGCGCCACGTCGGCCGAGGCCCGTGCGGCCCGATAGGTGCCCGGTCCGACCAGCGTCATCGTGTCGTAGCAGAATCGCCCCGCGCGGGCGTGGGCTGCGGAGGGTGTGCGCATCGCAAGGCCGGACAGGAGTCCGGGTGTGGGGAACAGGTAACCGACCACCCGGTCCTGACCGGGGTCCTCCGGAAAACCGGCATCGACCCACCCCGTGTAGGCGTCCGCCAGGTAGTCCAGCAGGGCGGCGTCATGGACGGCCAGTACCGGTTCGTCGCCATGCGTGGTCGCCGCCACGAAATCGTGGCCGGCCTCGGTGAGGGCGACCCGCAGCACCTCGAGCCGTTCGGGCACCTCGGTCCCCGGCGTCAGGACCCCGACCCACACCTCTCCGCCGGGCGCGTGCAGGAGGCAGTCGTCCGACCAGACCACGGGCACTGTCATGTGCGGCATGATGCCAGCATGCCGCCTGCATCCCCCATCCCACCCTTCGGCCGATTCCCCACCGGGCCCACCGACTCAGTTCTCGACGTGCCCGGCGCCGGATTGGGACACGCGACGATCGTGCGTGATGAGGCTGATCCGCCGGCCGGTGGCGGCATCGCACGGACCGGGGTGACCGTGATCGATCCGGGGGGTGATGTGTGGGCCAGCCCGGTGCCGGCGGGTGTGGCGGTCCTCAACGGCGCCGGTGAACTGACGGGCAGCCTGCAGATCCGGGAGTGGGGGGTGACCGAGACCCCGGTGTTCCTCACCAGCACGATGCAGGTCGGCCGCGTGTATGACGCTGCCTGCCGCCTGCTGATGGCCGAGCAGCCCAAGATCGCGGATTCGGTCGTGATCCCGATCGTGGGGGAATGTGACGATTCGTGGCTCAACGACCCGCGCACGATGCACGTGAGCGATCAGGACGTGGCCGAGGCCCTGGCACAGGCGAGGCGTTCCGCGCGCGATGGCCTGCCCTCCGGCGGGCGGTCTGCGTTGAGCGGTGGTGTGGGCGCGGGTACCGGGACCGTGTGCATGGGCTGGAAAGGGGGCATCGGCACGTCGTCGCGTGTGCTGCCCGACGGCACGACGGTCGCGGTGGTGCTTCTCACCAATTTCGGAGCACCGCACCAGTTGGCCCTGCGGGGACGGGTGGTCGCGGAGGAACTCGATGCGCCGGCCTGGTGGGCCGACCACCACCCCGAGCCGGCGGGGTCCTGTATCGGGGTCGTGCTCACCGACGCGCCACTCGACGCGGCCACTGCGGCCCGGGTGGCGGCACGGGTCGGTCTGGGGCTGGCCAGGGTCGGCTCGGTCGCCCACCACGGCAGTGGCGAGATCTTCTGCTGTCTGGCCACCGGGCTGCGGGCGCCCCGGGACCAGGCCCCGGATCGCGCTGCGTGGCCGGGTTCGCGACTCGACGACCTGTTCGAGGCCACAGTCGACGCCACCGAGTCGGCCGTTTGGGACAGCCTCCTGTCGGCGACCACCACCACCGGGCGGCGGGGCCTTACCGTGCCAGCGCTACCTCAGGACCGGCTCGCCGCGCTGTTTTCCGGGAGCTGACCCCGTTCAGTGCCCGGCAGGTGTGCCCGTCAGCCAGCAGGCAGCCTCGTGCCCATCGGCATCGGACAGCACCGGCAGATCCTTGCTGCGGCAATCCTCAGCCACCGCTTGCGCCTCACCGTCGCGCAGTGCTGGGCAACGGGGGTGGAAGCGGCACCCGGACGGGATTGCGGTCGGGTCCGGTGGTTCGCCGGTGAGGACGATGGGGTCGACGTGGTCGATCTCTGGGACGACCGACAGCAGCGCCCTGGTGTACGGGTGCTTCGGCGCGGACAGGACCTCCTCGGTGGGGCCCTGCTCGACGATGCGTCCGAGGTACATCACGGCGATGCGGTCGGCGATGTTCCAGGCGACCCCGAGATCGTGGGTGACGACCAGCAGGGACAGCCCCAGCGACTCGCGCAGGGACAGCAGGAGGGCCAGGATCTCCCCTCGCACCGAGGCATCCAGCGAACTCACCGGTTCGTCGGCGATGATCACCTGCGGCTGCAGGACGAGGGCCCCGGCGATCACGACACGTTGCCGCTGGCCGCCGGACAACTCGTGCGGGTAGCGCAGGAAGAAGCGCTCGGGGGGACGCAGGCCGGCACGGGAGAGTGCGTCGGCGACGGCGGCCCGCTCATCGCCGTCGAAACGGTGCACCCGAAGCCCCTCGGCGACAGCCTCGTACACCGACCTGCGCGGATTGAGTGCCCCGGTGGGATCCTGCAGGACCAGTTGTGCGCTGCGCCGGTGCTTCTTGAGCGCCCCCGCTGAGTACTCCAGCGGCTGCCCGTCGACGAGGATCTCGCCGCCCGAAGGCCGCTCGAGTCCGAGCAGCGCGCGGGACAGCGTGGTCTTGCCGCACCCGCTCTCACCCACGAGGGCGACGATCTCGCCGCGCCCGAGGCTCAGATCGACACCGTCGACGGCCCGCGCGGTCTGGTTGCCCCGCCCGCGGAACGTCACCTCGAGGTTCCGCGCCTCCAGGACGGACTCGGTCATGTGCCCACCTCCGGTGCGAACAGGCAGGACGACCATCGGCGCTCACCGGAGGGGCGCAACTGCACCTCGGTGGTCGAGCACACTTCGCGGGCCTGCGGACACCGCGGGTGGAAAGGACATCCCGACGGTGCCTCGCCCGGGAACGGTGGGTCGCCGGGAAGGCCACTTGGCGAGTAGCGGAACCGCATGTCCCCGATCCGGGGGAAGGCGTCCCCCAACGCCCGCGAGTACGGGTGGTGGGCGTTCTCGAAGACCTGGTCGGAGGGGCCCTGCTCGACCACTTGGCCGGCGTACATGACCGCGAGGTCGTCACAGGCCGACGCAAGCACGGACAAGTCGTGGGAAATGAAGACCATGGCCAGCCCGAGATCCCGGACCCGTTCGGCCAGGACCTCCAGCACCTGTTGCTGGACCATCACGTCAAGGGCCGTGGTGGGCTCGTCGGCGACGATCAGGCGTGGTCCGCAGGCCAGTGCCATCGCGATCATCACGCGCTGCTTCTGGCCCCCGGACAGTTGGTGTGGGTAGGACTGCGCGACCCGGGAGGGAAGGCCCACCTGCTCCAGCAGGTCCCCCACGCGGGCTCGTGCGGTGGGCTCGGAGACCGATTTCTCGTGCAGCCGGATCGGCTCGGCGATCTGGTGGCCGACCCGTTGTACGGGGTTCAGCGCGTGCATCGCACCCTGGAACACCACGGACGCGGTCGCCCAGCGAACCGCCCGCAGCCGTCCCCACCTCATCGTCAGGACGTCCTCACCGTCGAGCAGGACCTGCCCGGTCACGGTCGCGGACTTCGGCAACAGTCGCAGGACGGTGGAGGTCACCGTGGTCTTGCCCGACCCCGACTCCCCGGCCAGCCCCAGCGAGGAACCCGTGTCGACGGTCAGGGACACCCCGCGCACGGCGGGGACGGGCCCAGCGGCCGACCGGTAGGTGACGCTGACGTCGTCCAACTCCAGGACCGCCATGTCACTGCCTCCCCAGGCGCGGATTGACGATCTGCTCCAGTGCCCGGCCGATCATCGTGAACGAGAGCACCACGAGGACCACACACAGACCTGGTGGGCCGATGTACCACCAGGCCCCGGCCGACACCGCACCGTTGGAGAACGCTTGATCCAGCGTGGATCCCCATGACGGACGCAGTGGGTCGCCGAGCCCCAGGAAGGACAGGGTCGTCTCCGAGAGGATGGCGATCGCCACCGTGAGAGTGGTGTTCGTCAGGACCAGTGGGAAGACGTTGGGCAGGACGTGGCGGGTCATCTGGTGCCAGTTGCCGCTGCCCAGCGCGCGTGACCGCTCCAGGTATGGTCGGCCTTCGACGGACAGGGTCTGTGCCCGGATGAGCCGCGCGGTGCCGGCCCAGGACGTGACGCCGATGACGACGATGATGGTCAGCGTCGAACCTCCGCCGAGGACGGTGGCCAGCACGATCGCCAACGGCAGGAACGGGATCACCAGGACCCAGTCGGTCAGTCGCTGCAGCGTGGCGCCTCCGAACCCCGTGTAGTGGCCGGAGGCGATCCCCACCGATGTCCCGATGACCATGGAGATCAGGGTGGCGGCGATGCCCACGGTGAGGGAGACCCGCGCGCCCCAGGCCAGCAGGGCCAGCATCGACCGGCCGGAGTCGTCGGTGCCCAGCCAGTACTCGGCGGAAGGGGGTGCCAGGAGTTCGCCGGTGGCCTGCGTGACGCTGATGGTCTCCGGGGGGAACAGCACCGGCGCCAGCAGTGCAACCAGGGTGAAGAAGACCAGGATGCCCAGTCCCGCCATGCCGCCCCGGTGGGTGCGGAACTGCCGCCAACCCCGCCCGAGGGCCTCACGGCGCCGGGCTCTGGCGATGGCGCGTCGGCCCTGCGGCCGACCGGGTGTCTGCTGGTCGCTGGCCATCACGACCTCACCCTCGGGTCGATGACGGCGTACAGCAGGTCCGCCACGAGGTTCGCGAGCACGACGCCGATGGAGAAGAGAAGGAAGATGGCCTGCAGCAACGCCACGTCCGGACCGCGCAGCGCCTCGTAGGACAGCAGGCCGAGGCCCGGCCAGGAGAACACCGTCTCCACCGTGATCGCGCCCGAGACCGTGAAGCCGAGGTTCAGGAAGATGAGCGTCACGGTGGGCAGCAGGGCGTTGGGGACGGCGTGCCGGCGGCGGACGAGTCTGTCCATCAACCCTTTGGCCCGCGCAGTGGTCAGATAGTCCTCGTCCATCTCGTCCACCAGGGACGAACGCATCACCAGTGCGTACTCGGCGAGGTAGACCAGCGTCAGGGTCGTGACCGGCAGCACCATGTGCCAGGCCACATCGAGCCAGCCCGCCAACGACGACGTATCCACCCCTGGCGACGAGATCCCCCCGATCGGGAACATGCCTGGCAGGCCGAATGCTCCTACCCCGAAGATGATCAGCAGGATCATGCCGAGCCAGAACTCGGGCATCGAGTACAGCGTCAGCGTGACTCCGGTGGAGACCTTGTCGAAGGACTTCCCCCGCTTCCATCCGGCCTTGATGCCGATCCACACACCGATGATCGAGGCCAGCACGATGGCCGTACCCACCAGCAGCAGCGTCGGCCAGATGCGTTCGGTGACCAATTCCCACACCGGCCGGTTGAACTGGGCCGAGTCGATCGTGCTGGCGAACGGATTGCGCAGGTACGTCAGGAACTGCTCGAGCACCGGTCTGTTGAGCTCTGCACGTAGTTCCGCCAGCTGTTCCGGCGGCACGTTGCGGCCCCGCGTGTACATCCCGATCGGGTCGCCGGGCAGGAGCCGGAACAGGAAGAAGTTGACCACGAGCACGAAGAAGAGGGTGCCCAGCGCCGCGCCCGTCTTTCGCAGAGCGAAGGTTGCGCCGGGGGACAGGCCCCGGCTCCCCTTCTCCTTGCGGGGCAGCGGCGGCGGGCCGGGGATCGGATCGGGACCACCGCTTCCGGCGACGTCTTGGATCAGGGACACGGTCTACTCCACGTCGTAGTCGGACGGTCGGCGGCGTCCGAGCCAGTAGCCGATGAGGAAGAGGCCGACCCCGCCCACCACTGCACCGAGGATGAGTCCCGGCGTGAGGCCGGCAGCGGTCGAGGTGGCGTCCTCCGCGTCCTCGACCACCGGCGTGATGCTCTCGTAGGACCACGTGCCGTACTGGAACAGCAGCACCCCGTCGGGGGCCGGCTGCGGGGTGAAATTGGTCCAGCGGTCGGAGCGATAGGCCGTCGGGTTGTCGTAGTACACGGTCACCACGTAGGCGTTGCTGTCGTACAGCATCTGCTGCATCTGCCGGACCACCGCGGCGCGCTCGGCCGGGTCCGTCTGCAGTTTCTGGGCCTCATACAGCTTGTCGTACTCGGCGTCGCAGTAGAAGGAGTCCGACAGCCCCGCGATGATGGTCCCGTCGTCATCGGTGGAGCGCTGGTCGCAGGTGAAGGTCGACAGTTGGTAGTCGGGGTCCGGCTCGACCACCCAGCCCCACTCGAACATGTCGAAGTCGCCGTTGCCGACCTTCTCGTACAGCGTGTCCTCGCTGACGATCCGCACATCGACCTCGATGCCGATCTGCCCCAGCCAGTCCTTGACGTACTCGACCACCTTCTGCGATTCGCTGGACTCCTGCCGACCCAGCAGTCGAAGGGACATCCGCTCACCGTCCGGCGAGACCCGGACCCCGTCGTCGCCCATCGTGTACCCGGCTGCGTCCAGCGTCGCGTTGGCTGCTCCGAGGTCGAACCCGACCGGGTCGGCGGGCTCGAGGTGCAGGTCGCGGTACAACGGCGGGATGACCGTCGAACCGGGCGTCGCGAATCCCCCGTACACCTTGTCGGCAAGAACCTGCCGGTCGATCGCCTGGGCCACGGCCAGCCGCACCTGCGGGTCGAGTACCAGCTTGCTGCCATTGCCGATCGGCGTACCGTCGGTCAGTGCCGCACCCATGTTGAAAGCGATCTGGTTGAAGCCGGAGTAGACACTGGGGACGGTGGTGATGCCCTCCGCGCCTTCGAGCGAGTTGAAGACGTTCGCGGAGAGGTCGTTGGCGTAGTCGATCTCGCCCTTGCGCAGCGCCTCGGCGATCGCGTCGGTGTTCTTGTAGACGCGGAAGACAACCTCGTCGGCCGCCGGCTTACCGCCGTAGAAGTTGGGGTTGGCCTCGAAACGGAGGAACTCCCCTTTGCGTCGCTCGACCAGCACGAAGGGGCCGCCACCGACAACGGGCTCGCCGTCCTTCGGCTCGTTCTTGTAGGACTTCGCCTGCTTGCCGTCGATGTTCTTCCAGATGTGCTCCGGAAGGATGTACACCGCGAGGTGGTACATGATCGGTGAGGGCCGTTTGACGAACAGTTTCAGTGTCGTGTCGTCCTCGGCGACGGCTTTGGTGATCGTCGAGGTGTAGCCGCCGTAGTTGGTCTGCTCGATGTCGCCGTTGATCACCCGGTTGAAGGTGTAGGCCGCGTCGCGCGCCGTGAGCGGCTGGCCGTCGCTCCACTTCAGGCCGGGCCGGATCTTGTAGGTCCAGTACGTCTGGTCCTCGGACTCCTCCCACGACTCCGCGAGACCGGGGACAGTGGAGAAGTCCTCCGCCGAGTACTCGGTGAGGGTCGGGTACATCATCTGGTACGCCTCGAACGAGGCGGCTGCGATCCCCGTGAAGGGGTTCGTCGTGTCGACGTCCTGGGTGATGCCGACCGTGAACACGGTCTTCTCAGCCGTGCCGCTCGGCGACGGTGTCTCCTCGGCGCTGGCCGGCACCAGTGGCAGCGCGAGGGCCACTGCGATCGCGCCCACGAGCGCCGCCCACGCGTTCCTACGCCTACCGGTTCTCATCCGTGACCTCCGTGCCGGGCTGTGAGTGCTACCGTCCGGCCATGCTGCCCCCACCTGCACCGCACCGCCGCGCCACCTCGGTTCGTTGGGGAGGAGACCAACGGCAGGACGACTTCGGCTGGTTGGCCGGTGAGGGGGCGGACGTGCTCGAGGCCCTGACGGCCGAGCGCGCGTACTACGAGCAGAGGGTTCGTCACCTGGGCCCCCTCCGGGACGAACTCGCCGCAGAGATGCGCGGGCTCCTCCCCGAAGCTGACGCATCGGTCAGTTTCATCCGTCGAGACTACACCTACCTGAGCTGGTTCCGGGTGGGCGACGATCTGCCTTGTCTGGCCCGCAGGCAGCGCCATGCGGATGGCCCGGTCGAGGTCCTCGTCGACCTCGGTGCGGTGGCCGCGCAGGAAGCCACGTCGTACGCCGAGTTCGGCGTGACCGAACCCGGTCCGGGCGACCTCATCCTGGCCTGGTCGGTGGACCTGACCGGGGGTGAGAGGTACTCGCTGCGCTTCCGGGATGTGGCGAAGGGCGAGGACCTACCGGACGAGATCCCCGATACCTACTACACCGGCGCCTGGGATGAGTCCGGCACGCGGTTCCTGTACGTCGTGCCCGACCACGCCATGCGGCCGTGGCAGGTGCGCGAACACATCCTCGGGACCCCCACCGACGCGGACCGGCTGGTGCTGCAGGAGGACGACGAAGCGTTCGAGGTGACCGTGCGCGGTACGCGGTCGGGTGACTGGATCGTCATCGAATCCCGCAGTCGGGACACCAGCGAGTCCTGGCTGCTGCCGACCGCTGACACCACCGCTGTTCCGCGGTCGGTCGCCGGGCGCCGCGCCGGGATCGAATACACCGTCGACCACGCGCCGACGGCCGGGGCCGATGACCTGCTCATGGTGACCAACGACCAAGCACCTGAGTTCCGGGTGTTGACTGCTCCGGTCGACACCCTTGGCCCGTGGCGAGAGGTGGTGGCCCATGACCCGGCAACCCGGGTGGTGGACGCCGACGCGTTCTCCGGGCACGTCGTGCTGACGCTGCGTCAGGACGGCCTGCCGCTGTTGCGCGTGATGCAGCGGGACTGGTCGGCCTCCTACGACATCGCCCCGGCCGACGAGGCGTCCACTGTCTCGATGGTCCACGTCGATGATTTCGCATCCGGCACGATCACGATCCGCGCCGAAAGCCGCACGGCGTCGGCTTCGTGGTGGGAGGTGGACCTCGGATCCGGTGAGCGCATCGAGGTCGCGAGGACCGAGGCCCCCGGCCTGGATCCGGGTCGGTACGCCACCTCCCGCGTCTGGGTCACCGCCAGGGACGGCGCCCGCGTACCGGTGACACTGTGGCGGCGCCATGATGTCGCGCTCGACGGCAGCGCGCCGTGTCTGCTGTACGGCTACGGCGCCTACGAGTACGTCTTCGAGCCCGAGTTCGACCCGGCTCTGCCGTCGTTGTTGGACCGCGGGGTCGTCTTCGCCCATGCGCATGTGCGCGGCGGGGGCGAGATGGGCAGGACATGGTGGGAGCAGGGCCGACTGCTGCACAAGCGCACCACCTTCGACGACTTCGCGGATGTCGCCGATGCGCTCGCCCACGACGGCGCGCTTGGTCTGGTGGACGGCCGCCGGATTGCGAGCAGGGGGCTGTCCGCTGGAGGCCTGCTGCAGGGCGCCGTCTATTCGCAGCGCCCCGACCGCTGGCGTGCGGTGGTCGCCGAGGTTCCGTTCGTCGACGTCGTGACAGCGATGTCCGATCCCTCGATCCCGCTGACCGTGAACGAGTGGGACGAATGGGGCGACCCGCGTGAGCCGCAGTTCATGGAATACATGGCCGGCTACTCGCCCTACGACAACCCGCCACCGGCGCAAGCGCGGCCGCCGCTGTTGGTGACCGGTGCACTGCACGATCCCCGGGTGCTGGTCAGGGAACCGGCGAAGTGGGTGTCCGTACTACGGGCGACCGATCCGGCGCTCGGGGCAGGGGCGGACCCCGAGGATCCCACCTCAGCGGGCACGGTGCTGTTCCGCGTCGAGACCGGGGAGGGTTCCCACGGGGGCCCGGCGGGTCGGTTCGGGCATCTGGATTACGAGGCCGAGGTGGCCGCGTGGATTCTCGCCGCTCTGACCTGAGGCCGGGCTACAGTCGTGGCGTGAACGAGTGCGTCTCGTATGTGACCGCGGGTCCGGTGGCCCTGGTCCACCTCGATCGGCCACATCGCCTCAACGCCGTTGTGCCCGCATTGGTCGACGGGTTGCTCCTGGCGTTCGAGCGGGCACATGCCGACGGGGTTCGCGCCGTCGTGCTTGCGGGCCGCGGTCGCGCGTTCTGCGCCGGCCATGACCTGAAAGAACCCGCACCGGCCGAGGACGAAGCGGCTGCCAGGGTCCGGCTCCAGCGCATCCAGGACGTCACGCGTGCGATCCGGTCACTTCCGGCCCCGGTCGTCGCCGCCGTCCACGGTTACGCACTCGGCGCGGGGGCCGAGTTCGCGCTCGGGTGTGACCTCGTGGTGGCAGCCGAGGACGCCCGGTTCGGTTTCCCGGAGGTGGGCGTCGGACTGAGCGTTACCGGCGGCATCTCCGCACTGCTGCCGCGCACGGTGGGCCTCGTCCGTGCCAAGGAACTGCTGTTCCTGGGCGAACACCTGTCGGCTGACGAGGCGCACCGACTCCGCCTGGTGAACCGTGTCGTCCCCAACGGGTCACACGAACAGGCGGCCCTCGAGATGGCGCAGCGGCTGGCCGCGCAGCCCCCGGTCGCCCTGGCCCTGGCGAAGTCACTGCTCGACCACGGCATGGATTCGAGCGTGCCGGATGCGTTCGAGCGGGAGGTGGACGCAGCGATCGCGACCATGGCGACCGACGAGGCGCAGGTGGGTGCCGAGGCGTTCCGCGAGCGATCCGGTGAGTGACCCGGTGCCCGCCGGGGTCGCAGATCTCGTGGCTGCCGTCGACCGTGCTGCCCAGCTGTGGCCGAACCGTCCGGCGTGGACCTTCGACCCCGGCGAGTCCTTGACGTTCGCGGACGTGGGTCGTCGATCAGCCGCCCTCGCGGCAGCGCTGGCAGCCCAGGGGATCGCCGCCGGCGCCCGCGTCGCGGTGATGTTGCCCAATCGAGCGGAGTTCCCGCTGACCTGGATCGCGCTGGCCCGTCTCGGCGCCGCGATGGTGCCGCTGAACCCGCAGTACCGGGCGCAGGACGCAGGGCACATCCTCGCTCACTCACATGCAGCAGCCGTGATCACCAGCGGTGACCTCGTGGACCACGTGCACGATGTGCTCACTCGTGCCGGGATCGACGTGCCGGTCCTGGACGTCGAGCAGATTTCAGTTGTTGAGGAGGATCCGCCGGCGCACCGGGTCGCCGCTGAGGACACGGTCAACATCCAATACACCTCCGGCACGACAGGGCGCCCCAAAGGGTGTGTCCTGTCCCACCGGTACTGGATGGAACTCGGCGGATCCCTGGTCGACGAGTTCCCGCACCTCGGTCCCGACGACACCATGCTCACCGCGCAGGCCTTCTCGTACATCGACCCGCAGTGGAACGTGGTCGCGGCGATACTGGCGGGGGCGCACTTGGTTGTGCTTGACGCGTTCCACCCCTCCACCTTCTGGGCCACAGTCCGTGAGCATGAAGTGACCTACTTCTACTGCCTGGCCGCCATGCCCACCCTGTTGCTGAAGATGCCCCCCGACCCGCTCGACCGCGCACACCGGGTGCGGGTGGTCCAGTGCTCGGCCATCCCGCCTGCACGGCACGCGGAGCTGGAGCAGCGGTGGGGCGTGAAGTGGTACGAAGCCTTCGGGATGACCGAGACGGGCGCCGACCTGCGGGTGACCGACATCGATCACGATCAGCTCGTGGGCAGTGGTTGCGTGGGGGCTGCGACCAGGGCCAAGGAGGCCAGGATCGTCGACGGTCAGGACGTGCCGGTGCCGCGCGGGGACACAGGCGAGTTGGTCCTGCGCGGGCCGGGCCTGATGGACAGGTACGAGGCGGACCCCGAGGCGACGGAAGGTGCGTTCCGCGGCGGGTGGTTCCACACCGGCGACCTCGCCCGGATGGACGACGAGGGCCGTGTGTACCTCGTGGGGCGACTCAAGGACATGATCCGCCGGGCCGGGGAGAACGTGGCCGCCCGCGAAGTCGAGGATGTTCTCCTGACGCACCCCGCCGTCCAGCTCGCCGCCGTCGTGGCGGTTCCCGACGAACTGCGTGGCGAGGAGGTGATGGCGTTCGTATCCACCACTGGTGACAAGGACGCCGACGAGGTTTTCGTGAACGAACTCGCCGAGTACTGCGGTCAACGCTTGGCCCGCTTCAAGGTGCCGAGGTACTGGGAGGTCCGCGCCGAACTGCCGGTCACGGCGTCGCACCGGGTCGCCAAAGCCGGTCTGGTCGCGGCCCCCGGGCGGACGTGGGACCGAGTGGACGGGGTATGGCGATGACAGTCACGGGACCTGCTTGCTTCCGGTACGACAGCGCCGTCTTCTTCGACGAGATGGACCCGCTCGGGGTCATGCACAACTCCCGCTTCGCCGTCCACGTCGAGCGCGCCCAGTCGGCGCTGTTCGAGCATCTCGGATACGGCTGGACCGACCTGTCGCAGCGGGATGAGGACATCGTCTACGTCGTGCGCGACATGGCGATGGAGTTCACCGCACCTGTGTCCTCCCCCGGTGTGATGAGTGTTGAGGTCATTGCACTGCGACTGGGGCGCACCAGTGCCACGTGGGGCTACCGCTGCGCTCACGGCGACACCCCTGTGGCCAACGGCACGCGGGTGGTCGTCAAGGTCGACGGGTCCGCACGGCCCGTACCGTGGACGGATTCCTTCCGGGCCCTGTTCGGCTGGCTCGCCGACGGTGCGAAGGGGCCGCGGCCGTGAAAGCCGACCTCCTGCTCACCGACGCGACTGTCTTGACGATGGCGCCACAGGGTGCTGCGGTCGTGCCACGGGCCGGCGCAGTGGCGCTGCTCGGCGGGCGGGTCGTGTACGTCGGACCGGACGGCGCCGGACTGACGGCTGAGCGCACCGTGTCCTTGGGCGGGCGGTGCATCATCCCGGGGTTCCACGATGCCCACCAGCACATGGCGTGGTTCGGTGCCAGCCTCGACGAGATCGACCTGTCGACGCCGCCGGTCCACACGCTTGAGGATCTGGCGGGGGCGGTCGCGGCTGCCGCCGCGTCCACGCCGGGGGATGCGTGGATCGTCGGGAACGGCTACGACGAGAACAAACTCGGCGGACACCCCGACCGGGACCTCCTTGAGAGCGTCGCGCCGGGGCGGCGGGTTCTGCTCACCCACACGTCCGGACACATGGCTGTGGTGAGCTCAGCCGTCCTGGCGGAGCTAGGACTTGCCGACCGCGGTCGCGACGTCCCCGGCGGGACGATCGCGGTGGACGCCTCCGGTCGTCCCACGGGTCTGCTGCAGGAACAGGCGCAGAACCTGCTCGGACCACTGCGCCGTCCGCTCGCGGTCGATGACGTGGCGCGTGCGATCGCCCGGGCGAGCGAGGTGTACGTCCGGCAGGGCATCACGAGCGTCGTCGAAGCCGGCGTGGGCGGCGGCTGGATCGGCCGGACGCCGGTCGAGGCGCTGGCCTATCAGCGAGCCCGTGACGCGGGGCGGTTGGCTGTGCGTGTCGAACTCATGGTGGCCTCCGCGGCATTGCACCCTCTTGGCGGCAAGGACGAGGACGACCTCGGTGAGGGCATCGACCTCGGCCTTCGCACCGGGTTCGGTGACGACCGGCTCCGCCTCGGCCCGGTGAAGGTGTTCTCCGACGGCTCACTGATCGGGCACACCGCCGCGATGTGCCACGACTTCAGCGATTCGCCCGGTGTACGCGGCTATCTTCAGGACGACGCGGACGCCCTCTCCGACACGATCGTGTCGGCACACCGCTCCGGGTGGCGGGTCGCCACCCATGCGATCGGCGACGCGGCGATCGACCTCGTCCTCGATGCCTACGAGCGCTGTGCGGTCGAGCATCCGCGGGCCGGATGGGGTGGCCGGGCGGGCAATACGGCTCCCCGGCACCGGATCGAGCACTTCGGGGTCGCCCGCCCCGACCAGGTGGCTCGCGCCGCCCGCCTCGGCGTGGTACCCGTGCCGCAGGCCCGATTCGTCGGCGAGATCGGTGATGGCATGCGCCGCGCGCTAGGGCCGCAGCGCAGCGACTGGGCCTACCGCCACGCGTCCCTGCTGGCCGCCGGCATCGTCGTCCCAGGCAGCAGCGACCGGCCGGTCGTCGATGGCCGGCCCCTGCTGGGCATCCACGACATGGTGAATCGGCGCACGGCCTCCGGAGAGGTGCTCGGTGCCGACGAGGTGGTGACCGCGCACGAGGCGCTGCGGGCCTACACCTACGGTTCGGCCTACGCGTCGTACCAGGAGGACCGCAAGGGCTGGATCGGCCCGGGGACGCTCGGGGACCTGGTCGTGCTCTCCGACGACCCGACACAGGTGGACCCCTCTTCGCTTGCGGACATCGACGTGCTGGCCACCGTGGTGGGCGGCGAGGTCGTGTGGGACGCCGGTCTGGGACTCGGTGATCCGCAGTGACCGGGCGTGGACTCGTGGCCTTCACCGGCCTCGACGAGGCACACAAGGCGGCAGTGCGTCACGTGTACGAGACGTCGTTCCCGCTGGCACTTCGTGCGCCCTGGGAGGAGATCACCGCAGGTCGCCCGGACGAGCGGTTGCTCGTACTGCTGGAGGATGAGAGCCCGCAGGCGCAGCCGGTCGGACTCCTCCTGATCCGTCATCTCGGTGTCACGTCGATGTCCTTCCTGCGCTACTTCGTGGTGGACGCCGAGCACCGGGGGCAAGGCCACGGCTCGGCGTTGTTCTCGGCACTCGTGTCCCACCTGCGTGGGGCCGGACGCTCGATGCTCCTGCTTGACGTCGAGGATCCCGATGGCCGTCCGCCGGATTCACCCGAACGTCGAGACGACGTGCGACGCATCGACTTCTACGAGCGCCACGGCGTCCACATGCTCGCGGTGCGCGACTACGCGCCGCCGGACCACGGGCAGGACGCGGAGGAGCCGAGGCTGTTACTGATGGGTTGCGCCCTGACGGGGTCGGATGGCTTGCCACTCGGTCCCGCCCCGCGTGGCCGGGCTCTGCGGGAGGCGGTCATCGCCGTGTACCGCGACCGGTACGGCCTTGAGCTCGACGATCCGGTGGTGCAGGCGACCTTGCGGGCGTCGGAGCTGTAGGCGCGGGCGTGACGAACCTGCATGAAATGTTGGAGCAGCCCGCCGCGGTGGTCGCGCCATTGCTGCTGGGGGCCATCATCCATGACGAGGAAGTGGCAGTCCGGATCGTCGAGGTGGAGGCCTACGGAGGGCCGGATGATCCCGCCAGCCATGCGTTCCGCGGACCCGGGGTGAAGAACGCGGTGATGTTCGGACCGCCCGGCCACGCCTACGTCTACCTCAGTTACGGCATGCACTGGTGTTTGAACGTCGTTTGCCACCGGGAGGGCTCCGGCGGCGGGATCCTGCTGCGCGCGGGGGAGGTGTTTGAAGGGGTGGAGATCGCTCGTGCGCGGCGCGGCGGGCAGGCGGATCTCGCGCGCGGACCGGGCCGGCTCGGTCAGGCGCTCGGCGTCACGATGGCCGACAGTGGCGCAGACCTGAGCAGTGGTCGCCTCCGTCTGCAGGTCGCCGATGCCGCTCCAGTTGTCGCCACCGGACCTCGGGTGGGTGTGAGTCGCGCAGCCGACGTGGCATGGCGGTTCTGGATCGACGGCGATCCGTACGTCAGTCCCTATCGCCGCAGCGTGCGCGCTAGCGCACCGCGGCCAAGAGTTCGTTGATGCCAGGGTTGGTCATCGTGGTTCCGTCCGGAAGCACAACAGTCGGGACGATGTGATTGCCTCCGTTGACGCTGCCGACAAAGGTCGCTGCGTCCGGGTCCTCCTCGATGTTCACCTCCCGGAACTCCAAGCCTGAACGCTGCATCTGCGCTTTGAGTCGACTGCAGTACCCGCACCAGGAGGTGGTGTACATGGTGATCATCTGGCCCCTTTCCGGATCTAGTGTGACCCGGAATCCGGAGGACCGCCTCCGCAGGGGTGCCGGCGGCGAAGCGCGGGCGCGGTGAGAGGTTGAGCACTCCGGTGAGAGGTTCGCGGCTGTTTTCGACTATCGGCTGAACCTGGGACTCACGGCTGAGCGTGGGACTAACGGCTGTGGTGAGGCAGAACCGGCCCGGCGCCTTCCGGTGAGAGCTTCGTCCATCGGTGAGAGGTTGGGCACTCCGGTGAGAGGTTCGCGGCTGTTTTCGACTAACCGCTGAACCTGGGACTCACGGCTGAACCTGGGACTAACGGCTGGGCAGTGCAGCGGCCCTAAAGAGCCGTCACGACAGCTTCCTGCGAGGCGTCGATGCCGCCCACGGACAGGGGCGCCTCAACCGGCGTGGAGCGCTTGATCACCGCCAAGCCAATGGGTCCGAGTTCGTGGTGCT
>ERZ724512.382-NODE-382-length-20093-cov-7.847340_pt1 | contig 20093 bp, 22 predicted proteins | sample MGYA00376045_ERZ724512 | MGnify/ENA primary metagenome ERZ724512 (study PRJEB28724, sample SAMN07190883) | activated sludge metagenome | isolation source: activated sludge of sewage treatment plant in Hong Hong | place: Hong Kong | collected 2016-03-17 ... | reverse complement strand
CCCGCCGCCGCGCTGGCGAGGGCCACCAGCACCGCCAGCAGGCGCAGCAACCAGCCGCGCACCGCCAGCCCGGCGATCGCAGCGGCCAGCAGCAGCAGCGCCAGCGGCAGCAGCGCGGTCGACCAGGCGCCGCCGGTCAGCGTCGTGGTCTTCGGCTGTCCCAGCCCGTCGGACGTCGTGATCGCCACCCAGGGCAGCCGCGCGGCCACCCACAGTCCCAGGGCGGCCAGCACCAACAGCAACTGGGCCGTTCGCAGCGGGCGGCGGAGCGTCGCCTCAGCCATCGGAATCCGGTGCCGCTGCGGCGCCCGCGGGGGTCAGCGTCTGCGCGGCGGCGACCGCGGTGAGAACCGCCTTGGCCTTGTTGGCGGCCTCGTTGTACTCGTAGGGCCCGTTCGAGTCGGCGACCACCCCGCCGCCGGCCTGCACGTAGGCGGTGCCGTCACGCATCAGGGCGGTGCGGATCGCGATCGCGAAATCGGCGTCGCCGGCGAAGTCGAGGTAACCGACCACACCCCCGTAGAGCCCGCGGCGGGTCTTCTCGACCTCTTCGATGAGTTCCATCGCCCGCACTTTCGGGGCGCCGGACAGGGTGCCCGCCGGGAAGCAGGCCGTCACGGCGTCCAGGGCGGTGCGGCCTTCGGCGAGCATCCCGGTGACGGTGGACACCAGATGCATGACGTGGCTGTAGCGCTCGATGTGGCTGTAGTCCTCGACGCGCACGGTGCCCGGCACGCACACCCGGCCCAGATCGTTGCGGCCCAGGTCGACGAGCATCAGGTGCTCGGCGCGTTCCTTGTCGTCGGACAGCAGCTCCTTTTCGAGCAGCTGATCCTCCTCCTCGGTCGCGCCGCGCCACCGGGTGCCCGCGATGGGGTGTGTGGTGGCCCAGCCGTCATGCACCGTGACGAGCGCCTCGGGGCTGGAGCCGACGATCGAAAATGCCGTTCCCCCAGCATCATTCGGAATGTTGAGCAGGTACATGTAGGGACTGGGGTTGGACACCCGCAGCATCCGGTAGACATCGAGAGGATCCGCTGGGGTGGTCATCTCGAAGCGCTGGGAGGGAACCACCTGGAACGCCTCGCCGGCCTCGATGTCGCCGACCAGTTTCTCGACGATCTCGGTGTACTCCTCGACGGTGCGCTGGGAGCGGTGCACCGGGGTCGGACGGGTGAACGTCGCCACCGTGGAGTGCAGCGGCTGAACCAGCGCGTCGGTCATCACGTCCAGCCGCGCGACGGCGTCGTCATAGGCGGCGTCGACATGCTCGTCGGTGCCGTTCCAGTTCACCGCGTTGGCGATCAGCGTGATGGTGCCCTCGTGGTGGTCGACGGCGGCGATGTCGGTGGCCAGCAACATCACCATGTCCGGCAGTTGCAGGTCGTCGAGGGCCAGTTCCGGCAGTTTCTCCAGACGCCGCACCAGGTCGTAGGCGAAGTAGCCGACCATGCCGCCGGACAGCGGGGGCAGATCGGGCAGGCCGGCGGTGGCCAGCAGGCTCAGCGAGTCGTGCAGCGCCTGCAGGGGGTCGCCGCCGCTGGGGGCGCCCTGCGGGGTGGTGCCCAGCCAGGCGGCCTGCCCGTCACGCACGGTGAGCGCGGACGGTGCGCCCGCCCCGATGAACGACCAGCGCGACCACGACCTGCCGTTCTCTGCCGATTCGAGCAGGAAGGTGCCCGGGCGATTGGCGGCCAGCTTGCGGTAGGCCGACAGCGGGGTCTCGCTGTCGGCGAGCACCTTGCGGATCACGGGGACCACGCGGTGCTCGGCCGCCAGGGCGCGGAAGTCCGCCCGCGTGGTGGTGATGTCGTCTAGCACGCGCCCATCCTCCCACTCGCGGTTCGTCGAGTTCTGCACCGTGGTCGTCCGCCGGCGTAGCGTGACCCGCTATGAAACGAGGCGACCGTGTCGACGACTTCGTCCTGCCCGACCAGACCGGCAGCGACCGGCGGTTCAGCGATCTCCTGGCCGGCGGGCCGGTGGTGCTGTTCTTCTACCCCGCCGCGATGACGCCGGGGTGCACGAAGGAAGCCTGTCACTTCCGGGACCTGGCCGGCGAGTTCGCCGCCGTCGGCGCCCAGCGCGTCGGGATCAGCATGGACAGCGTCGGCAAGCAGGCCCAGTTCGCCGACAAGCAGCGTTTCGACTATCCCCTGCTGTCGGACAGCGACGGCCGTATCGCCGACCGATTCGGCGTCAAGCGCGGGCTGCTGGGCAAGCTGATGCCGGTCAAGCGCGTGACGTTCGTCATCGACACCGACTCGACGGTGCTCGACGTGATCGCCAGCGAGACGTCGATGGATTCTCATGCCGACAAGGCGCTGGAGACGTTGCGGGCACGCCCCCGAACGTAGAGATAGGACACGCTTTCTCGCGTCTTGCGTGCGATAAGTCGACGCTCGTCGGTCAGGATTCCGGGGCGAGCAGCACGTCGGCGTCGAAGCAGCTGTGGTCACCGGTGTGGCAGGCGCCGCCGACCTGGTCGACCTCCACCAGCACGGCATCGCCGTCGCAGTCCAGCCGCACCGAATGCACGAACTGGGTGTGCCCGGACGTCAGGCCCTTGACCCACTGCTCGTTGCGGGACCGCGAAAAGTAGGTCGCCTCACGGGTTTCCAGCGTCCGAGCCAGCGCGTCGTCATCCATCCAGGCGACCATCAGCACGTCGCCGCTGCCGCGTTCCTGCACGACAGCGGTGAACAGGCCATCGGCGTTGCGCTTGAGCCGGGCCGCAATGTCAGCGTTCAGGGTCACCGGACACAGATCCCCTCCGCGGCCATTGCCGCCTTCACCTCACCGATGGTCAGTTCGCGGAAGTGAAAGACGCTGGCGGCCAACACCGCATCGGCTCCGGCACGCACGGCCGGCGCGAAGTGTTCGACGGCGCCGGCCCCGCCGCTGGCGATCACCGGCACACTGACCGCCGCACGCACCGCGCGCAGCATCGGCAGGTCGAATCCCGCCTTGGTGCCGTCGGCGTCCATCGAATTGAGCAGGATCTCCCCGACGCCGAGTTCGGCTCCGCGCCTGGCCCATTCGATCGCGTCGATGCCCGTGCCCTGGCGGCCGCCGTGGGTGGTGACCTCCCAGCCGGACGCGGTGGGAGCCGACCCGGCCGGCACCAGGCGCGCGTCCACGGAGAGCACGATGCACTGCGAGCCGAACTGGCGGGCCATCTCGGCGAGCAGGTCGGGCCGGGCAATGGCGGCGGTGTTCACCGACACCTTGTCGGCGCCGGCGCGCAGCAGCGCGTCGACGTCCTCGACCGCGCGGATACCCCCGCCGACGGTCAACGGGATGAACACCTGCTCTGCGGTGTGTCGCACCACCTCGAGCATGGTGGCGCGCCCCGACGAGGACGCCGTGACGTCCAGGAAGGTCAGTTCGTCGGCGCCCTGGGCGTCGTAGAACGCGGCTAGTTCCACCGGGTCGCCGGCGTCACGCAGATTCTCGAAGTTGACGCCCTTGACCACCCGGCCGGCATCGACGTCCAGGCAGGGGATCACCCGGGTGGCAACGTCATTGATGATCACAGGTAGTCCTCCGGTGCGCCAACGGTTTTCACGATCTCGATCATCTCCGCATGCACCCCGGGCGCGCCGGCGAGCGCCGAGCGGGATGCCGGGGTCCACGGCTGCCCGCTGAGGTCGGTGACGATGCCGCCGGCCGCGCGGATCAACGCGACGCCCGCCGCGTGATCCCAGACATGGTGACCGAAACTCACCGCGCCGCCGAGGATTCCCGCAGCAACGTAGGCCAGGTCGATGCCGGTTGCGCCGTGCATGCGAATCCGCGAGCACTGCCGACTCAGCTTCTCCAGCACGGTCGAGCGGTACCGCCCCGGAAACACGCCGCGGGATTCGACGTTGAACGTGCCGATGCCGACGATCGATTCGGCCAGCCGGGCCTCGCCCAACGGCGCCAGCGGCTCGCCGTTGCAGCGCACCGGCCCGCCCGGTAGGGAGGTGTAGCGCTGCCCGACGAAGGGCACCCAGGTCAGCCCCAGCACCGGCTGCCCGTTCCACAGCAGCGCCAGCAGCATGGCGGCCATCGGCGAACCGGCCGCGTAGTTGAAGGTGCCGTCGATCGGGTCGAGCACCCACACCAGCTCGGAATCGACCGGCTCGCCGCCGAATTCCTCGCCGTGCGCGCCGATCCCGGTGCGGCGGTTGAGTTCGGCGACGACTTGGCGCTCGATCGCCAGGTCGATCTCGGTCGCGAAGTCGTTGCCCTTCTTGGCGACCGCGGAGTCCGCCCGGTGGCCGGCGACGAACTGCTCGGCGGCGCCGTCGAGAATCTCGGCGGCGGTGTACAGCCAGGTGGCCAGCTGGCTGGGATCGGGTGCCATGGGCGAAACCGCGCCTATCCGCTCACCGCGGCCAGGGCTTGCGGCAGGGTGAACCGGTCGGCGTAGAGCGCCTTGCCGACGATCGCGCCCTCCACCCCACGGCCGGTGAGTGTCGCGATCGCACGCAGGTCGTCCAGGCTCGACACCCCGCCGGACGCGATCACCGGCGCGTCCGTCCGGTCCGCGACCGCCCCGAGGAGCTCGAGGTTTGGTCCGGTGAGGGTGCCGTCCTTGGTGACGTCGGTGACGACGTAGCGCGAACAGCCTTCTCGGTCAAGGCGATCCAGCACCTCCCACAGATCGCCGCCGTCGGTTTCCCAGCCGCGGCCGCGCAGCCGGTAGCTGCCGTCCTCGATCAGGACGTCGAGTCCGACCGCCACCTTGTCGCCGTACTCGGCGATCGCCGCCGCGCACCACTGCGGGTTCTCCAGTGCCGCGGTGCCGATGTTGACCCGCGCGCATCCGGTGGCCAGCGCCGCTTTGAGCGAGTCGTCGTCGCGGATGCCGCCGGACAACTCCACGGCCACGTCGAGGTGACCGACCACCTCGGCGAGCAGTTCGCGGTTGCTGCCCCGGCCGAATGCCGCGTCGAGGTCCACCAGGTGGATCCATTCCGCGCCGTCACGCTGCCAGGTCTGCGCGGCTTCCAGCGCCGAGCCGTAGTCGGTCTCGCTGCCGGCCTTGCCCTGCACCAGGCGCACCGCCTTGCCGTCGACGACGTCGACGGCCGGCAGCAGAATGAGTTTCGTCAAAGTCAAAACCCCTCAACCCAATTCGCGAGAAGCGCCGCCCCGGCGTCGCCGCTCTTCTCCGGATGAAACTGTGTGGCCGCCAGCGCGCCGTCCTCGACGGCGGCCAGGAACGGCACGTGGTGCGTCGCCCAGGTGAGCAGCGCGGCGGGATCGCCCTCCCACCGCTGGGCGGCGTAGGAGTGCACGAAATAGAACCGGGTGTCGGCGTCCAGGCCCTTGAAGAGGGCGCTTCCGGGCGCCGCCTGCACGACATTCCAGCCCATGTGCGGGATCACCGGAGCGTCCAGCCGCGTCACGGAGCCGGGCCACTGGCCGCACCCCGCCGTCTCGACACCGAATTCGACGCCGCGGGCGAACAGGATCTGCATCCCGACGCACACGCCGAGCACCGGCCGGCCGGCCTGCACCCGCTCGGCGATGATCTTCTCTCCGCCGATCCGGCGCAGCCCCGTCATGCAGGCCTCGAACGCTCCGACCCCGGGGACCACCAGTCCGTCGGCGTTGGCGGCGGCGGCCGGGTCGGCGGTCACCTCGACGTCGGCGCCGACCCGTTCCAGCGCCCGCTGCGCCGAGCGCAGGTTCCCCGAGCCGTAGTCGAGAACGACGACTCTGCTTGTCACAGGCTGCCTTTGGTGGACGGCACCCCGGAGACCCGGGGATCGGGTTCGACGGCCTGACGCAGCGCGCGGGCCACCGCCTTGTACTGCGCCTCGGTGATGTGGTGCGGGTCGCGCCCGTAGAGCGTCCGCACGTGCAGCGCGATGCGCGCATTGAGCGCCAGCGACTCGAACACGTGCCGGTTGATCACAGTGTGGTACGGCGCCCCGGTGCCGGCGATGGTGAAGTCCACCAGGTAGTCGGGTTCCCCGGTGTGCACGAAGTACGGCCGGCCGGACACGTCGACGGCCGCGTGCGCGAGCGCCTCGTCCATCGGGATGTAGGCGTCACCGAACCGCCGGATGCCCTTCTTGTCGCCGAGCGCCTGCCCCAGTGCCTGGCCGAGCACGATCGCGGTGTCCTCGACGGTGTGGTGCGCCTCGATCTCGATGTCTCCCTTGGCCTTCACCGTCAGGTCGAAGCTGGCGTGGCTGCCCAGGGAGGTCAGCATGTGATCGAAGAACGGCACACCGGTGTCGATGTCGGTCCTGCCGGTGCCGTCGAGGTCGATCTCGACGACGATGTCGGATTCCCGGGTCTTGCGTTCGACCTTTGCGATCCGGTTGCTCATGATGCTCCTACCGTGGAGGCCAGTTCGGTGGCGGCGAGTCGGGCGCTGGCGGCCAGGAAGGCGTCGTTCTCGGCGGCCAACCCGACGGTGGTCCGCAGGAATCCGGGTATGCCGACGTCGCGGATGAGGACACCGGCGTCGAGATAGCGCTGCCAGGCGGCCGCGGCGTCGGTGAAGTCGCCGAAAAGCACGAAGTTGGCATCGCTGGGGATGACCCGGAAACCCATGTCTGCCAAGGCCTTCGACAGCCGCTCACGCTCGGCGATCAGGGTGGCGACGCTGCCCAGGGTGTCGTCGGCGTGGCGCAGTGCGGCCCGCGCGGCGGCCTGTGTCAGCGCCGACAGGTGATAGGGCAACCGCACCAACAGCAGCGCGTCGATCACGGCCGGGTCGGCGATCAGATAACCCAACCGCCCGCCGGCGAAGGCGAAGGCCTTGCTCATCGTGCGGCTCACCACCAGCCGGGCCGGGTACTCGTCGATGAGTGCGACGGCGCTCGGCTGCGAGGAGAACTCGCCGTAGGCCTCGTCGACGATCAGGATTCCGCCGGTCATCGCGTCCAGCAGGCGGCGCAGCTCGTCGAGCGGAATGCTCTGTCCCGTCGGATTGTTCGGGCTTGTCACGAAGACGACGTCGGGTCGGTGCTCGTTGATGGTGGTGACGGCGACGTCCACGTCTAGACCGAAGTCGTCGGCGCGGGCGGCCTGCAGCCAGCGGGTCTGGGTGGCCTCGGCGATGATCGGGTGCATCGAGTACGACGGCACGAACCCCAGGGCGGACCGGCCCGGGCCGCCGAACGCCTGCAGCAGCTGCTGCAGGATTTCGTTGGAACCGTTTGCTGCCCAGAGGTTTTGCGCTGCCAGCGGCACCCCGGTGGCGCCGGACATGTAGGCGGCAAGGTCGGTTCGCAGCGCGACGGCGTCCCGGTCGGGATACCGGTGCAGCTCCGCGGCGACAGTGCGCACCGAGTCCGCGACGTCGTCGACGAGCGCCTGCGTCGGCGGATGCGGGTTCTCGTTGGTGTTGAGCCGCACCGGCACGTCCAGTTGCGGCGCGCCATAGGGTGACTTGCCCCGAAGGTCTTCGCGCAGCGGAAGATCCGCGAGGGTGATCCGATCGGAACTCACCGTTCGAACCTCCGCCGGACGGCCTCGCCGTGCGCGGGCAGGTTCTCGGCCTTGGCCAACACGATGACATCACCGGCGACGTCCTTCAGCGCGGCCTCGTCGTAGTCGACGATGTGGATGCCCTTGAGGAAGGTCTGCACCGACAGCCCGCTGGAGTGCCGCGCGCAGCCCGCAGTCGGCAGCACGTGGTTGGAGCCCGCGCAGTAGTCGCCCAGGCTGACCGGCGAGTAGGCGCCGACGAAAATGGCTCCGGCCGAACGGATCTGGTTGGCGACGGCAGAAGCATCCACGGTCTGAATCTCCAGATGCTCGGCCGCGTAGGCGTTGACCACGCGTACTCCGGCGTCGATGTCGTCGACGAGCACGGTGGCCGACTGCTTGCCGGACAGGGCGGTGGTGACGCGCTGACGGTGCACCGTGGTCTCCAGCTGGGCGGTCAGTTCGGCGTCGGTGGCCGCCGCCAGCGCGGGACTGTCGGTCACCAGGACGCTGGCGGCCATCTCGTCGTGCTCGGCCTGGCTGATCAGATCGGCGGCCACATGCGCCGGGTCGGCGGTGTGGTCGGCCAAGATCGCGATCTCGGTGGGGCCGGCCTCGGCGTCGATGCCGACCAGGGAACGGCAGATGCGTTTGGCGGCGGTGACGTAGATATTGCCCGGACCGGTGATCATGTCGACGGGCGCCAGTTCGGCGCCGTCGGTATCGGCGCCGCCATAGGTCAGCAGCGCCACCGCCTGCGCCCCGCCGACGGCCCACACCTCGTCGATGCCGAGCAGCGCTGCGGCGGCCAGGACGGTCGGGTGTGGCAGACCGCCAAAGTCGGCCTGCGGCGGGCTGGCGATCACGAGTGACTCGACCCCGGCGGTCTGGGCCGGAACGACGTTCATCACCACGCTGGACGGGTAGACGGCATTGCCGCCGGGAACGTAGAGGCCGACCCGTTCGACGGGCACCCAGCGCTCGGTGACGGTGGCCCCGGGGCCCAACCGGGTGACGGTGTCGGTGCGGCGCTGGTCGGCGTGCACGGTACGGGTGCGTTCGATGGCCACCTCGAGGGCGGCACGCACCGCCGGGTCCAGTTCGGCCAGCGCCCGGGCCAGTGCCGCGGCGGGCACCCGCACTGCCCCGGGCCGGATCCCGTCGAAGGACTCACCGAACTCGAGTGCCGCGGCGGCCCCGCGCTCGGCGACGGCCTCGACGATCGGGCGGACCTTCGGCAGCACGGCGTCGACGTCGACACCACCGCGCGGCAGGGTGGCGCGCAGTTGCGCCGCGGTCAGCGCACGACCGCGCAGGTCGATCCGGGACATCTCGAAGCCAGCCATCCCTTCGATTGTCCCTGATCGGTCCAGCCGATTAAAAATCGCTCGAACAGGGCGACTCCGCGGCTGTGGCACCGCGGCGGCCGAGCGCTTCGCAGGGTTCCACCCGGCACGTATCCGGCCTACAGTGACAGCATCTGTTGCTACGGGGGTATCGACATGACAATTTCAGCGATTCCACCGGTTCCGTTGCGCAGCCCGGACCGGTTCTACATCGACGGGGACTGGGTTACTCCAAGTGGTGACTCGATGTTCGACGTCATCGACTCGCATTCCGAAGAGCTCTACTTCCGGGTCGCCGAGGCGCAGCCCGCCGACATGGATCTGGCGATCGGGGCGGCGCGGCGCGCCTTCGACCACGGGCCGTGGCCCCGGTTGACGCACGCCGAGCGGGCCGACTTCCTGCGCGCGGTGGCCGACCGGTTGGAGACCCGCGCCGAGGAGTACGGGCAGATCTGGCCGCGCGAGTCCGGGGTTGTTCTCAGCACCGCGCAGATGCTCGGGCCGATGGACGCCGCCACCATGCGGTACTACGCGGATCTGGCCGACACTTTCCCGTTCGAGGAGGCGGTGACGCCCACGCCCAGCGCATTCAGCGCCGGATACGGCCTGCGGGTCCGCGAACCGGTCGGCGTCGCCGGTCTCATCGTGCCCTGGAACGCACCCTTGACCCTGCTGGTCAGCAAGCTCGCACCCGCGCTCCTGGCTGGCTGCACGGTAGTGGCCAAGATGTCGCCGGAGGCTCCGAGCGCCGGCTATCTGATGAGCGAGATCGCCGACGAGGTGGGCCTGCCCCGCGGGGTGTTCAACATGCTGACCGCCGACCGGGAGGTCTCCGAGTTGCTGGTCCGCGACCCGCGCGTGGACAAGATCAGCTTCACCGGATCGACCGCGGCGGGACGGCGCATCGCCGGACTCTGTGGCGAGCGCATTGCCCGGTGCACACTCGAACTCGGCGGCAAGTCCGCGGCCGTCGTCCTCGACGACGCCGACCTTGGATTCGCGGCGACCATGATCGCGGCCGCGGAGTGCTTCCTCAGCGGCCAGGTGTGTGCCTCACTGACCAGAATCGTCGTACCCCGAAATCGCCACGACGAGTTCACCGACGCTCTCGCGACCACGTTCTCCGCGATGCCGGTCGGTGATCCGTTCGAGCCGACCACGGCCCTCGGGCCGTTGGCGATGGCCCGTCAGATGGACCGGGTTCAGGGCTACATCGCGAAGGGCATCGAGGAGGGGGCAACCCTGCGCACCGGCGGCGGACGGCCGAAGCACCTCGACCGTGGCTACTACATCGAACCGACCGTGTTCGCCGACGTCGACAACAAGCACATCATCGCCCAGGAGGAGATCTTCGGGCCGGTGCTGTCGGTCATCCCCGCCGACAACGAGGAGCACGCGATCGACATCGCCAACGACACCATCTACGGCCTCAACGCCGCCGTCTTCACCCCGGATGTGGCACACGCGCGCGAGGTGGCCGGTCGGCTGCGGTCCGGCACCGTGGGCCACAACGGTTTCAAGGTCGACTACGGCATCGGTTTCGGCGGGTTCAAACAGTCCGGCATCGGCCGCGAGGGCGGAGTCGAAGGGCTGCTTCCCTACCTCGAGCACAAGACCGTGCTGCTGGACGGGCCGCCGCCGGGGTACTGACCGCCGTCACATGTCCAGACCGATGTCGAGCACCCGCACCGAATGGGTCAGGGCACCGACGGCCAGGTAGTCGACACCGGTGGCGGCGTAGGCGGCCGCGTTCTCCAACGCCAGTCCGCCCGAGGATTCCAGTTGCACGCCGGGCGCCCGGGCGTCACGACGCTGCACGGCGATCTGGGTCTCCCACACCGCGAAGTTGTCCAGCAGGATCAATTGCACGTCCTCGCCGAGCACCGCATCGAGCTGTTCGAGCGAATCGACCTCGACCTCGCACGGCAGATTAGGAGCGGCGGCCCGCACCGCCCGCAGCGCGGCCACCACCGAACCCGCGGCGGCGACGTGGTTGTCCTTGATCAGGGCGGCATCGCCCAGGCCCATCCGGTGGTTCACCCCGCCGCCGACGCGCACCGCGTACTTCTGCAGCGCGCGTAGCCCGGGCAGCGTCTTGCGGGTGTCCCGGATGCGGGCAGCGGTGCCGTCCACCGCATCCACCCAGGCGGCGGTGGCGGTGGCGATCCCGGACAGGTGGCACACCAGGTTGAGCATGGTGCGCTCGGCGGTCAGCAGTCCGCGGGTGTCGGCTTCCAGGGTCAGCAGCGGGTCGCCCGGGCGGATCCGGTCGCCGTCCTCGACCCGGCCGAGAACCCGGTAGCCGTCCGGTCCGAGCACCTCGTCGAGCACCAGCAGCCCGACCTCTACCCCGGCGGCCACCCCGTCGGCGCGGGTGACCACCGCCGCGGTGCTGACCGCGTCGGCCGGCACGGTCGCGATGGTCGTGATGTCGGGGCCGTAGCGCAGGTCCTCGTCGAGACCGCGGGCGATGGTGAGCAGCGCTTCGGCGCGCTCCTGATCGGTCAGTTTCATGGCAGGCACGCGGCGACGGGCTCGGCGTGGACCGGGTGGCTGAACGCCTGCGCCGGATCCGTCTGGGGATAGTCGCGGCGATGGTGGCAGCCGCGAGTCTCGGTGCGAGCCAATGCCGCGGCGGCCACCACGCGGGCCGTGGCCGTGAGTGCGACGTCCTCGAAGTCGGCCGCGGTGCGCACCGGTCGCCCCGGTCCGGCGTGCAGAGTGTCGATCAGCCGGCCCAGTCCGTCAGCATCACGGACCACCGACGCGTACTGGGTCATCGCCGACTGCAGCACCCGCCGGTCCAGCGCATCATGTTGCGCCGGTTCGGCTTTCGCCGCCGGAGCGTCGGTGTCGCCGGCATGCTGGGCCGCGGCGCGGCCGGCGCGACCGCCGACCACCAAGCCTTCCAGCAGGCTGTTGGAGGCCAGCCGGTTGGCGCCGTGCATGCCGGTGCGGGCCACCTCCCCGGCCGCGAACAGACCCGGCAGCTCGGTACGGCCGTGCACGTCGGTGCTCACGCCGCCGCAGCTGTAATGCGCACCGGGTACCACCGGGATCGACTCCCGCGTCGGGTCGATACCAGCGGCATGGCAGGCGGCGGTCACGGTCGGGAAGCGCTGCTCGAAACGGTCGATCGAGCGGGCATCCAGGTACACGCACTCGTCCCCGGTTTCACGCAGCCGCGCCTCGATGGCAGCGGCGACCACGTCGCGCGGGGCGAGATCGCCCATCGGATGCACGCCGGCGGTGACCGAGTCGCCGCGGGCATCGCGCAGCACCGCGCCCTCGCCACGCAGCGCCTCGGTGATCAGCGGACGCCGGCCGGTCGCGTGCCGGTCGAACAGCATGGTCGGGTGGAACTGGATGAACTCGATGTCGGTGACGCCGACACCCGCCCACAACGCCAGGGCGATGCCGTCACCGGTGGAGCCCTCGGGGTTAGTGCTGGCGCTGCAGACGTATCCCAGGCCGCCTGTAGCCAGGATGACCGACGGTCCGAGCAGCACACCCAGCCCGTCGGCGTTTCGCACCAGCACTCCGGTGACGGCCGAGCCGTCGTGAAGTACTTGCAGCGCAACGTGATTTCGGCGGATGTCCAGCATGGCCGCGGCATGGTTGAGCGCACGCTGCACTTCGGCGCCGGTGGCATCGCCGCCGGCGTGGATGATCCGCCGTCGAGAATGCCCGCCCTCGCGGGTCAATGCCCACTGCCCGGGCGCGCTCTCGTCGAACCGGGCTCCGTCGTCGACCAGATCGGCCACCGCCCGGTAGCCGTCGGCGACGATCGACCGCACGGCATCGGGGTCGCACAGCCCCGCCCCGGCTGCCAGGGTGTCGCGGACGTGAGCGTCGACGGAATCATCGGTCCGCGGCAGGACCACGGCGATGCCGCCCTGGGCGTGAAAGGTGGCCGTGTCGTCGGCCTTGCTCAAAACGACTGTGCGACTGCCTTTTCGGTGCGCGGCCAGCGCCGCGGCCAGCCCGGCGACGCCGGTGCCGATGACGACGACGTCGGCGCGCTGCTGCCAGAGGCGGCTACCGCCGCAGGCCGGCCCGGTGACGGTCATTCGCCGCCGCCGGGTTGCCCGATCTCGATCATCCGCTGCACGCTCGCCCGGGCCTTGTCCGCGGTCGCCCGGTCGACGTCCACCTCGTCGGCGCCGTCGATCAGGCAGCGCAGCAGGGCCGCCGGCGTGATCATCTTCATGTACTTGCAGGAGGCCCGGTCGTTCACCGCCCGGAAGTCGATACCCGGTGCGGCACGGTGCAACTGGTACAGCATGCCGACCTCGGTGGCCACGAGCACCTGCTTGGCGTGCGACTCCCGGGCCGCGTCGAGCATGCCGCCGGTGGACAGGATCTTGACCCGGTCCGCGGGGAACGCGCCTTCACCGGCCAGATACAGAGCCGAAGTCGCACAACCGCATTCGGGGTGCACGAACAACTCGGCGTCCGGGTGGGTGCGGGCCTGCTCGGTCAGCTCGTCACCGTTGATGCCGGCGTGCACGTGGCATTCGCCCGCCCAGACGTGCAGGTTCTCGCGGCCCGTCATGCGGCGAACGTGCGCACCCAGGAACTGGTCCGGGCAGAACAGCACCGTGCGGTCGGCGGGAATGGAGTCCACCACCTCGACGGCGTTGGACGAGGTGCAGCAGATGTCGGTGAGCGCTTTGACCGCCGCCGTGGTGTTCACGTACGAGACGACCACCGCGTCCGGATACTCGTCCTTCCACGCCCGCAGGTCGTCGGCGGTGATGGAGTCGGCCAGCGAGCAGCCGGCCCGCTGGTCGGGAATCAGGACGGTCTTGTCCGGCGCGAGGATCTTGGCGGTCTCGGCCATGAAGTGCACGCCGCAGAAGACGATGGTGTCCTCGGGGGCCTCGGCGGCGATCCGCGACAGCGCCAGCGAGTCGCCGACGTGGTCGGCCACGTCCTGGATGGCCGGCAGTTGGTAGTTGTGCGCCAGCAGGGTCGCACCGCGCAGGGTCGCCAGGCGGCGGATCTCGGCGGCCCATTCCTCGTCGCCGACCACGCCGGTGTAGCCACCGGGTCCGTCGGTGATGTGCGCCGCCAGTGCGCTGTCGATTTCCAGGCGGTCCAGCACTGTCATGTCCGGTCCTTTCCGGTGCGCAGGTTTTCGACTTACAATCGAAAACATGCCCAATCCTAGCACCGCGCACGAGGTACTGGCCGCCGTCTTCCAGGTGAGGCACCTCTCCACGCCGAAACCCCAGCTCAGCGTGCTGTTGTGGGAGCGCGCGATGGATCCTCAGCGCGGCGCGTGGGCGTTGCCCGGCGGCCGGCTGCGGCACGACGAGGACATCGCCAGTTCAGTTCGGCGTCAACTCGCCGAGAAGGTCGACCTGCGTGAGATCGCCCACCTCGAGCAGCTGGGTGTGTTCTCCGACCCAAACCGGGTGCCCGGCGACCGCACCATCGCCACCACCTTCCTCGGACTGGTGCCCTCCCCCGCCCAGCCCGAGTTGCCGGCCGACACCCGCTGGCATCCCGTCGACGCATTACCGCCCATGGCGTTCGACCATGCCCCGATGGTGTCGCACGCGCACGCTCGGCTCGTCGCCAAGTTGTCCTACACCAATCTCGGATTCGCAATTGCACCAAGAGAGTTCGCGCTGTCCACGCTGCGCGACATCTACAGCGCGGCGCTCGGATACCAGGTGGACGCCACGAATCTGCAGCGGGTGCTGGCCCGCCGGGGCGTCATCACCCCCACCGGAACCACCGCGCAATCCGGCCGAAGTGGCGGCCGGCCGGCTGCGCTGTACCGGTTCACCGACTCGCACCTGCGTGTCACTGACGAGTTCGCGGCCCTGCGTCCGCCAAGCTGAACGGATTGGTTTGTAAGGGATCGATAAGAGACAATCGTCGCCGGGGTCGAAGGGAGTCACATGGATGCCGGTAACACGGCGCTGGCCGAGCCGCACTGGATCGGCCGCGTACCCCACGAGCCGCTGCAGCCCGGCACGAAGCCGATCGTGCCCGACCGCGACCCGTTCTACCTGGCACCGGCCGGTTTCGAGCATGCCGAACCGGGCACCGTGCTGCGTTCCCGCGAGGTCGAACTCGGCTTTCTGGGCTTGATCCGCCAGCGCGCCACTGCCATCCAGCTGCTCTATCGCACCACCGACCTGCGCGGCACGCCGGAAGCCGCCGTCACCACCGTCATCGTGCCCACCGGCCGCCCTCCGCACACGCCGCGCCCGATCGTCTCCTATCAGTGCGCCATCGACTCGGTCAGCCCGCGTTGCTTCCCCTCCTATGCGATGCGCTGGGGTGCGCACGCACTGGGGTCCTTCGCGCAGCTCGAATACCTCCTCGTCGCCGCCGCGCTGGCCGAGGGCTGGGCGGTGTCGGTACCCGACCACGAAGGCACCCACGGACTGTGGGGCGCACCGCACGAACCCGGCTACCGCGCGCTCGACGGCCTGCGCGCCGCGCTCGGCTACGACCGGGTCGGCCTGTCCCCGGAGGCGCCCGTCGGACTGTGGGGGTATTCCGGCGGCGGTTTGGCCACCGCGTGGGCGGCCGAGGAGCACGGCACCTACGCCCCCGAGCTCAATGTCGTCGGCGCCGTGCTCGGATCGCCGATCGCCGACCTGGGCACCACATTCCGGCGGCTCAACGGCAGTATTTATGCGGGCCTGCCGGGCGCCGTCGTCGCGGCGCTGACCCACGTCTACCCGCAACTGGACCGCGTCGTGCAGGAGCACACCACCGACGAGGGCAAGAGCGTGTTCGCCCGCATCCAGCGGATGACCACGGCGCACGCGGTGCTGCGGTTCGTCGGCATGGATATGGGCAACCTGATCGATCGCCCGCTGACCGAGCTGCTGGACCTGCCGGAGGTGGAGCAGATCCTCGATGAGATCAAGCTGGGGTCGTCGGCGCCGACCCCGCCCGTGCTGATCGTCCAGGCCGTCCACGACCAGATCGGCTCGGTCGACAGCATCGACGAACTGGCCGATGCCTACACCGCCGGCGGGGCCAACGTGACCTATCACCGGGACCGGTTCAGCGAGCACCTGCTGCTGCACCCGATGTCGGCGCCGATGGCTCTGCGCTGGCTGATCGACCGGTTCGAGGGCCGGCCGCTCGAGGAACACCTGGTCCGCACCACCTGGCCGACCCTGCTCAACCCGATGACCTACCTGGGGATGTGGCGGCTGGGAACCGTGGTCGCCCGGGTGCTCACCGGCCGGCGGGTGGGACGCCGCCCCCTGTGACTTCGCCCCCGAGGATTGAGTGCGGCATCGGCGCGATGCCCGGAACGAGCGGGTCCTGTTGCGGCGGATAGCCGCCGAGGTCGTCGTGGGTCGCGGAAACGGCCAGCAACGCATACACCACGGCGGCGGCCGCGGCCGGAACGAGTAGCCCGGTCGCCATCTGAACCGGGCTGTGACCGAAGAACACCGACGGCGCCTCGGTGAAGTAGTGGAACCGGTTGTCCGGGGTTACCGGTGCGGCGGCGACGTCCACGACGCCGTAGCGTCGATGGGCCAGGGCCGTCCCGACCCCCGCGGCGGCCAGCGCACCGAGCGCCGAACCGATCGTCAGCGCCGTCACCATCACGGGCCCACGATGGGCCTGCCACTGCCAGACCGCCACCGCGGACACCACGGCCAGCACCGTGAGCATGCCGAGCAGCAGCGCGGCCGCGACGAAGAAATGGTCGGCTTCGTTGCCGAGATAGGCGTGCACCCGCTCGCCGGTCTTGCTCAGCGCCACGACGCCGTGCACCGGTGGGGCCAGCACCACCCACAGCGCGCCGACGGCGGCGCCGGCCAGCGTCAGCGCCCCCATCACCCGCAGCGCGGCGGAACGCAGCGTGATGCGGGGTTGGGACACAACCGAATTCACCGGCGGTCCTCGAGATCGGCCGAATCCACCAGTCCATGCCGCGAGCATTTGGCCCACCATCCGTCGGGCCGAACCTGCACCATCATCCGGCGCCCGCAGGCCGCGCAGAACCGCGGCGGTTCCAGGCCCAGCTGCGCCGCGGTCGGCAGGGCGCTGCCCGCCTGCTCACCCGTGTACACGTTGTAGAGGCCGGCGCCGACCGGCACGGGCAGCTCGTGGACCATCACAGGCTGGCGTTGAGCGCCTTGATGGGCATCTGCAGATCGTCGAGGAGTTCCAGATCCGCTTCGGCCGGACGGCCCAGGGTGGTCAGGTAGTTGCCCACGATGACGGCGTTGATCCCGCCGAGAATGCCCTGCTTGGCGCCCAGATCGCCGAGCGTGATCTCGCGCCCGCCGGCGAACCGGAGCATGGTGCGCGGCAACGCCAGCCGGAACGCGGCGACGGCCTTGAGCGCCTCGGCCGCCGGCAGCACGTCCAGGTCGCCGAACGGGGTGCCCGGACGCGGGTTGAGGAAGTTCAGCGGCACTTCGTGCGGATCCAGTTCGGCGAGGTTGGCGGCGAATTCGGCGCGCTGCTCGAGGGTTTCGCCCATCCCGAGGATGCCGCCGCAACACACCTCCATGCCGGCGTCGCGGACCATCTGCAGGGTGTCCCACCGCTCGTCCCAGGTGTGGGTGGTGACCACGTTGGGGAAGAACGACTGCGCCGTCTCGAGGTTGTGGTTGTAGCGGTGCACACCCATCGCGGCCAGCCGGTCGACCTGCTCCTGGGTGAGCATGCCCAGCGAGCAGGCGATGTGGATCTCGACCTCGTTGCGGATCGCCTCGATGCCGGCGGCGACCTGACTGAGCAGTCGCTCGTCGGGCCCGCGCACCGCGGCGACGATGCAGAACTCCGTCGCCCCGGACTTGGCGGTCTGCTTGGCGGCCTCCACCAGACTCGGGATGTCCAGCCAGGCGCTGCGCACCGGGGACGCGAAAAGCCCTGACTGCGAACAGAAGTGGCAGTCCTCGGGGCAGCCGCCGGTCTTGAGACTGATGATGCCCTCGACCTCGACCTCGGGGCCGCACCATTTCATCCGGACGTCGTGCGCGAGCGCCAGCAGTTCCTCGAGTCGGTCGTCGGGCAGTTGCAGGACCTCCAGGACCTGGCTCTGATCGAGGCCCTCGCCACGTTCGAGCACCTGCTCGCGGGCCACGCCCAGTACATCGGTTGCTGCCTGCGTCATGCCGCGCGGTCCTCCCACATCCTCTGTCTTGAACGGTGTTCAGGTTATGGTAGCGGCGTGCAACTGCACAAACGCGACGTACTCGCCAAGGCCACGGAGATCCTGGACAACTACGGGATCGCCGACCTGACCATGCGCCGGCTCGCCCGTGAGCTCGCCGTCACACCGGGTGCCCTGTACTGGCATTTCGCCAACAAGCAGGAACTCCTGGGGGCGGTCGCCGACCGCGTGCTCGCTCCGGTGCTCAGTGCCGACGTCGGGGGTCCGTGGATCCGGCGTCTCGTGGTTACCTGTGAACGGTTCCGCGACGCCCTGCTCTCGCACACCGACGGCGCCGAACTCGTCTCGGCGAGCTTCGCGGCGGGACGGTCCGACGCGATGGCGCAGATTCTGGCGCGGCTGACCCATGCCGCCACCGACGCGGGCGTCCCACCCGCCAAGGCCGAACTGGCCGCCCGCACCGTCGTGTACTACGTGCTCGGCTTCACCGCCGACGAGCAGTCCCGGCTGCAATGGGACGCCGCGGGCGCCGAACTGCCCGTCGAGCAGTCGGTGCGCATCGACAACACCAACGCACGGTTCCGCTTCGGCCTCGACCTGCTTGTCGGCGGCATTGCGGCGCGCAGCGGCGTGGTGTCCGTCGCGTCGCGCTAGCCTCTGTCCCCCGCGTCAGCTGATCGGGTACTCCCGCTTGGCGTTGCCGTCCCAGCGGCGCAGCCCGACGACGCTGCCGGTGATCTCCGAGGGCTTGCCACCGATGCGCAGCGCCCGGCCCAGTTGCGCCGGCACGACGCGGCGCGCCAGCGTGACATGCGCGGTCCACTGCCCGGGCAGCGTGTTCGGCATCGGGCCGGGCTGCAGGTACGGCAGGCAGCACCGGTGCACCGCCGCGTGCACGTCGAGCAATTCGGCAGTCGGCACCACCAGGCGGGCGAGCACCACCTTCGCCCGGCCGAACAACACGGGTGCCCCGATTCGGCACCGCATCGGGAAGCGGTCGGTCAGCGCGGACAACACGTCGTCGACCGCCGGGTCGATCCGCTCGGCGACGGTCAGCGTCGTGTGCGGGCGACTGGCGGGTGCCTGACTGGGTATACCGGCCTCCCGCAACCCATCCCAGATCTGGCGGATCGCCCCCTCGGTGTCCGCGTCAAACAGCAACTCGACGGAGTGCACCATGTCAGCCCACCAGCCCGCGGACCCAGACCGGGTCGAAGGCATCCCGGGCCACTGCCGCGAATGCCTCGGCATCCAGCGATCCCGCACCGGCGGGCAGCGCCGCGCGAACCGGAGCCAGCCGCGCCAGCGCACCACGATTGGACGCCTCGGCCAAGCCGGGCGTCGACGGCCAGCTGCCGATAATCAGTCCGGCACACGAAAGGCCTTTGGCGGCAAGGGCTTCCAATGTCAGAGCGGTGTGGTTCAGGGTGCCCAGTCCGGGGGCCACCACGACGAGAACCGGGGCGGAGAGCTCGGCGGCCAGGTCGCGCAGCGTCACACCGCCTGCGCCGAGTTCGACGAGCAGTCCGCCTGCGCCCTCGACCAGGGTGAGTCGTCCGGGCGCATCGGCGGTTCGGATCACGTTGCGCAGTTCGTCGGCGGTCAGCAGCGGCATCCCGGCCTGTTCCGCGGCGGCCACCGGCCCGAGGGGCTGCGGGTACCGCGCACCGCGGAACAACTGCGTCAGCCCGGCGAGGCGGCCGATCTCCGCGAGGTCGTCGTCACCGTCGGCGGTTCCGGTCTGCGCCGGCTTGCACACCGCCACGTCGAGGCCGGACAACCGGGCGTGGCAGGCCAGGGCGGCCGTCGCGACCGTCTTGCCGACTCCGGTGTCGGTGCCGGTGACGAATAGCAGGCTCACGACCGCGCCGCGAGCACTTCCGTGAGCACCCGGCGGGCCACCGCCATCTCGTCGTCGGTCAGCGAGGCCCGGGCGGTCAGGCGGAGCCGCGACGTTCCGGCGGGCACGGTCGGCGGGCGGAAACAGCCAACCCGCAACCCGCGTTCGGCGCAGGCGTTCGCGGCGGCCAGCGCGACCTCGGGTTCGCCGAGGATCACGGAAACCACTGCGGATTCCGGCTTTTCGGCGACGCCGCACACATCGGCCAATGCGCGGGCGTGGCGCAATACCGCGGCCGCGCGGTCGGGTTCGCCGATGAGCACCCGCAGGGCGTCGGCGGCCGCGCCGACCGCGGCCG
>ERZ724512.381-NODE-381-length-20102-cov-6.054522_pt1 | contig 20102 bp, 16 predicted proteins | sample MGYA00376045_ERZ724512 | MGnify/ENA primary metagenome ERZ724512 (study PRJEB28724, sample SAMN07190883) | activated sludge metagenome | isolation source: activated sludge of sewage treatment plant in Hong Hong | place: Hong Kong | collected 2016-03-17 ... | reverse complement strand
GCGATGCGCGGCGCAAAAACGATAGCGGCGCGTAATGGTGGCTTCGGACATCCGGACCATTCTCCAGAAAGATCATCAAAACGAACAAGCCGGGAGAGCTACCCGCTAGAGAGGGAAGCCACTCCCGGCCTGATACGTCACTCAACGAAACATCGGCGCTCCGGTTGAAGCACAACCGGAAGGCTCTTATGCACTGAAGGAACTGCCGCAGCCACAGGTGGTCTTGGCTTGCGGGTTCTTAATGGAGAAGCCGGACCCTTGCAGACTGTCGACGTAATCGACTTCCGCACCCTGCAACAGCGGGGCACTCTGAGAATCCATGATGACTTTTACATCACCCTTCTCAATGACCGTATCATCATCGGCCATTTTTGATTCGAAGGCCATTCCATACTGATACCCGTGGCATCCACCGCCACGCACATAAATTCTCAGGCCGACCACATCTTTCTCTTCGGTCATCAGTTCTTTTATCTTCTGCTCTGCCAATTGCGTAATCGTTACCATCCGTTGGTCCTCCTTCTGGTCTGCATGTTCGGCACGTTGTGTTACTTTACCATCTCGCGGGAACTTACGGAAGCCCGGCCCCTTTTTTCCCGAACTGGCTGGATGACGCTGATGTGGGTTGCACCCACTTGGTTTCGGGAACGCGAACCACTACATCACCTAACACCCTCGCCTGACAACCAAGTCGATGCCACGGCTCAGAGAGGGCTTCGCGATCGAGGAGATCCTGCTCGTCGAAATCAATCTCGGACAGGTTCTCTCCGCCCATTTGCACTTCAACCCGGCAGGTCGTACAGGATGCGTTCCCTCCGCAGTCGTGATTGAGCCCAAAACCAAGGGCCTTCGCAGCTTCCAGCAAGGTGAGGTTCGACTCAACCTCCCCACTACGCCCTTCCGGATGAAGAAAGCTCACGCGCGGCATGGGCCGACTCCTCTACGCCTTCGCGCCAACACCAGTCTGAGCTGACTGGAACGGACAACGGTGCATGCGAATATGTTCCTCAAATTCATGCTGGAATAACCGCAGGCTGCTTTGCACTAGAACCGCGGCACCGGTGATGAGCGTGCAATATCCCGTTCCCTTCACGAACCCGCACAGCTGCAGGAGAGAGTCCAGATCCTTTTGGCTTCCCTCTCCTCGCTCAATCTTTTCGACCAATGTCGCCAGATTGATTGTACCCATTCGGCAGGGAGGACATTGTCCGCAACTTTCTCCCTTGAAGAAATTGGAATATTTGAGGGTCGCCGCTACCATACAGGTGGCATCATCAATCACAATGGTCCCAGCCGACCCCAACCCGGTCCCTGCTTTCTTGAGCGAGTCGAAGTCCATCGGCAGATCCAACTGGTCTGCCGTCACCATCGAGAAGGCAGGTCCTCCCGGGAAAACCGCCTTGATCTTGCGCCCGTTCGGAACGCCCCCGCCACAGGTTTCAATGAGATCCCTGATGGTGACGCCCATCGGCATTTCATAGACGCCAGGCCGATTGATCGAACCGCTCAGTGAAAACAGCATGGTGCCGGGACATTTCTCTGTCCCCACCTGCGTGAACCAGGCCGCACCATTTTTCAGAATCTGGGGAATGTTGCATAAGGTTTCGACGTTGTTCACCAACGTTGGCTTCCCGTACAAGCCGAAATCCGTCGGATAAAACGGCGGTTTCTGCCTGGGCATCGCCGGACGCCCTTGCATCGATTCCAACATCGCCGTTTCTTCTCCCGCCACGTAACTGCCGTGGCCGGAAAATACCTCCAAATCCAGATTCACCCCCGTGCCGAGAATGTTCTTGCCCAACAAACCTCGTTCTCTAGCCTGAGCAATGGCCTTTCTCAGGTTCGCTTCTTCTTCTTCGTACTCATGGTTGACGTAGATATAGGACGCCTTCGCATTGACCGTTCGGGAGGCGATCAGACAGCCCTCAATCAACTGATGCGGAATATGTTTGAGAAGGTGGCGGTCCTTGAAGGTTCCCGGCTCATGCTCACCGGCATTGCACACAAAATAGCGCTCCGGCACGCGATGGTTAAGAACCTTGTCCCACTTGATACCGGTTGGAAATCCTGCTCCGCCACGCCCGCGCAGACCGGCCTTCTTGATTTCGCCAACGACATCAGCCGGCGTGAGTTCCTTCAGGCACTTTCGCCATGCGTCGTAGCCGCCGGTCTTGAGGTAGGGGTCGATTTCCCATGGCGCCCCATCAAGTTTCTGCAATACCCGTGGTTGAGGTAGGGTCACGTTGTTCCCTTTCGGGGGTTATCGCCCCCAGGTTAGCAGGTAGCTACTATACGGCTGCACTTCAAGAGGCGTCAAGCCACGTTCGCCTGATTAGGCCTCAATCTCAATCAGTTAGGCCTGATAGACCTACACCGGCTCGTCCCAAAGGCTCGCCGAGGTCCGCCAGTAACTCCCGGCAAGGATGACAGCAAGAAAAAGGGGACTGATCACCCTTTCGGACAACCAATCCCCAACATTTCCGTCACAGACCTTGCTACTTCAGGTGGCTTCCCGCGCCCATGAAGAACAGCATCGGAATGGACAGCAGGAAGTTGATCCGCGAAGCATACAAGGCGGTCTTACCCCACTGGGCCATCTCCGGCGGAGCCGGCGTCCCCTGCGCGGCAGCGGCCACTGCCGCGATCACCTTCTTCTGATTCGGCCAGATCACTCCATGCACGTTTCCCATCATGATGATACCGAGCAGCCCGCCGATCCCCAGAGCGATGGCCCCGGTCCCTCCCTTCGCATAGAGGTAGCCATAGAGCACGATCCCCGCAAGAACGGTGACCGTGGCGCCATGGCGGAACCAGTTCAGTGCTGCAGGCATCAGCTTCGGGATGACGATGTTCTTCGTCGGTCCATCCAAGCTCTTGAGAAAGCCCGCATTGATCAGGTTGAAGAAATACAACAGTCCGATCCAGGTAATCCCGGCCAGGAAATGAACCCAGCGAACGACCAGTCCGAACCAGTCGGCCTCGCCCGCGCCCACTCCCGCCATCCCTAGATAGACGACTATTAATCCGACAGCGAGCGCAAGACCAGCGCCCAATGTCTGATACGGATCCTCCAGAAATTTCATACGCCCCCCAACTGTAACGGTTTACTGCCAACCACGTTCTCTACTGCAGGGTGCCGAGCCTTGTCAAGCAACCTGCTATCCTCGCTGTCTTGGTGGGCACTACCTACGCCGTCAACAGACGATCAACCACGCCGCACAGGTCTCGCACCGCATCGGATGAAGCCTGTAGCGCCGTCCGTTCCTCGACTGTCAGATCGTATTCCACAATGGATTCCCCACCCCCGCGGCCGAGCCTGACCGGCACGCCGACGATGACATCCTTCAATCCGTATTCACCTTCGCAGAGCATCGCGCAGGGAACCACACGCTTCTGATCCTTCATGATCGCCTCAACCATATCAACTACTGAGGCTGACGGCGCATAAAATGCGCTGCCGGTTTTCAGTAATCCCACGATTTCGGCTCCGCCGTCCTGCGTGCGCTTGATCAAGGCCGCGAGACGCTCAGATGACAATCGATCCGTGATAGGTTTACCTGCCACAGTCGTTTGGCGAACGAGCGGCACCATGGTATCTCCGTGACCACCCAACACCATCGCCTGCACATCCGTCCCCGGCACATCAAGCTCCTCCGCGACAAACGACCGTAGCCGTGCGGTGTCCAATACGCCCGCCATGCCGAGGACGCGCGACTTGGGCAGGCCGCTGACTTTTCGCGCGACATGCACCATGGCATCCAGAGGATTCGTCACCAGGATCAAAATGATGTTCGGTGAACGTGACACCAATTCCTGCACCACAGTCTTGACGATTTTGGCATTGGTGCCCAGGAGTTCATCCCGGCTCATGCCCGGCTTTCTGGGAATCCCCGACGTAATCACCGCGATGGATGACCCGGCCGTCTCATCATATCCGTTTGTCCCGACCACGCGGGTACTGTATCCGCAGACGGGACCGGCCTGAGTGATATCCAGTGCTTTTCCTTGTGGAATTCCCGGCACGATGTCGACCAACACGACATCATAGGCATTCTTCTCTGCCAACCGCTGCGCGGCCGTTCCACCGACATTCCCCGCGCCCACCACTGTGATTTTTGGTCGTCCCATTATTTCCACCTCGTGAAGCGTGAACGGTGAGGCCTCGGGTGCAAAGTCACCTTCGCACCTGCTTCACACATTTCACGCCGGTTCGTGCCCCGTCCAGCCGCCGACCTTGAAATTGATCGTGCAGACAAAATTATCGCCGTCATAGAAATTCACTTTAATTTTCTTTTTCCCGTACTTCGCGGCAAGAAATTCTTCCGGCGCATCCACCAGGTCCTGATAACCGCCCGGCGGGTATTCACCCAGCTCGTGAAACACCACGATCATGCCGGCTTTCACTTCCTGCAAAATTTTGGCGGTGCACCGCGGATAGATTTCCCAAAACTTGGCATCAATCGCTTCTCGCGTAGGCTCCGGACGCTCTTCTCCGGGCTTGAAGTCCCGATTCGCAAACTTGGCCTGCCGTCTCACATAGGGATATTGATGGCCTGTGAACAATTTATACAGCCAGGGCGGCACGGTCGGTCTGGGAGACTGCTCAATCATGATTCGTATGCTCCAATGCTGAAAAGGCCCTATGTGCAACCGGTCAGGCCGTCAGCCGATGGTAAATCCTTGGGAGCTTCTCCGGCAACCCCTCCACCCGATCAATCACCACATAGCGCACATCCCCGTACATCCGTCGAAGATAGGGATCCGCCTGTTTGTCGATCGTGATACAGACCGGTTCGATCCCGCTCGCCCGGGCTTCCCGCAGCGCCATGCGTGTATCTTCTAAGGAATACTCGTCCTTGTATCCGTCATCCAACGGACGGCCGTCGCTGATCATGACCAACAAGCGAGTTTTTGCCTGACGAGCGAGGAGCTTGGTCGTCGCATGCCGAATGGCCGCGCCATCGCGATTCTGCTGCAAGGGAACCATGCCCCCCAGCTTCGCGCCCGCCCGCCCAGTCACTAGTTCGTCAAAATCTTTGACTACGACAAAATCAACCAGATGGCGCCCCTGCCCGGAGTAGCCGTAAACGGCAAATTGGTCCCCGATCGCAGACAGCGCTTCACACAAGAGGACCAATCCCTGCTTTTCGATATCAATGATTCGTCGTCCCTGTTCAACCTGGCGGCTGGTGGACCCGCTGAGATCGACCAAAAACGCCGCGGCCACTTCGCGTTCCCGCTTTTCGCGCCGCACATAGATCCGTTCCGATGGCTCAATGCCCGCTTGTAGATCGGCGAGTCGGCCAATGACGGCATCCATATCCAGGTCTTCACCATCCACTTGGCCTGGAACACGCCGCAATCCCGGGGGACGCAGGCTTTCGAAATAGCGGCGCAGGAGCGCGACCGGCCCCCGCTGGGCTGCCAAGGTCCCTTCCACAAAATCCGACGACCCTTCGACCGCCTCCCGTTCGACCACGCGACACCAATTCATCCGATAGTCCTGAATGGCGGCATCCCATTCCCGATAGCGGACCGCCTTGACCGTCTCAGTCTGATCATCTTGTGGCCGCGCGCCCTCACCTTCCACCGCCAACATCTCTTCAACCAGCGAGGGCTGTCGACGACCCGGCACCAACATCTCTTGAGACATCTGCTGCGAACGCGCCGTACCGGCACCGGACGATCCGCCTGAATCACCGGCGAGTCCAGCTCCGCCTTCACTATCCCCCTGGCCGGACGCAGGACTCTGTTCAGGTGTCGATTCCGTGCGGTCTCGAACCAGATTCGGGTCCATCGCGCCACGATAGTCCCAGTTGTCCATTGGACGATACGTGTCGGAAAGATCCTCCGAGGCTTTCGGCGCAGGAATTGATTGTTCAGGCGATTCCGCTTCATCTGGACTGGGAATAGCCTCGCGACGGATGGCCAATAACTCATCCATCGAGACATAGAGACGGTCGGCCAATCGCACGGCCTCCTCCGCAGTGGCCTGCGGATGGAAGATGGTTTGACAAAGGCTCCAGAGATGCATGATCTCGCGCTTGAGCGCATCAGGAAGCGGCAGGGAACCGGCCTCGACCGTGGAAAGGAGCAGGAGCTGATCGACGACCAATTCGCGCACCGTCATACCATGCCCCAGACTTCGAACCTGCACTGCATCCTTTGCGATCACGGCTAAATCCCGGCTCAGGCCCGGATATTCCCGACGCAGCAAATATTCGACTCGGGCATCTTCGACGAGCGCCCACAGATCGCGGATGAGCCCTGGCTGAGGATACCGTGCAAACATATCGCCTAAAGTACGGACTTCCCGTAAGGCCGGGCGTCCATAACGTTGCGTCAGTTCTTTACTCACATCTTCCAGTCGGGCGAGGGGCAGATCGAAGGTGCCGAATTCCAAATGTCCTGCCTCATGCGCGGCCATGAGCATATAGAGACGGACATTCTCCTCATAGGTGGAGTGCCGCCTGACGAGCGACGGCAACCCGATGCTCCGCCCGTCGTCGCTGACCGTGGCTCGTGGCATCGGTTGCGCTGATTCCAGCGAGTCGGGCAGATCGTAAATCCGTAGATCGCGGCCGCAGAGGGCCTGGGCGAATAACTTGACCCGCCTGGCGATCTGCCGCAACGGCACGCCGCTCATGGCTTGCGACAAGGCGCCTAGTGCTTTTTCGGACTCCATGCCAAAGTAGGCGCGGCCCCCTTCCACGCTGTACTCCAGCACGTCCATCCCGGAAGCAAACCAGGACTGAAACTTCTGTTGCGCCCCTTCACCTGATCCAATCAATGCAACCAATTCAGGGCAACGGCGCATATAGGCCACGGCTGTCTCGGCATCGCGTTCCGCCAGGATCAGACCGTATTGCAGCACCTGCCTCCGCCATTCATCAGTCGGGAGACCGCGGAGAATCGACGGGGCTTCCGACAGAAGGGCAATACCCATCTCCGGCGACCGCGCTGCTATCTGCGCGCCCACGCGAATGACTTGATGGCGTGACGTGTGATCGGGAATATCCTCAAGGATGCCGGGACTCGTCCGGAAGAATTCCAGCGCTCCCAGATAGTCCGGCTTACCGAGGCTATTGTCGACAATGAGTGTCATCCCGAACTGCATCCAGGCTCGTACGGTATCCAGAGAGAGCACGCGGGCGATGGCAGGAATCTGACGGATATACTCCACGGCCAAGGCAAAATCGGTCTCTGACAACTCACAGGCCAGTTCCATCCACGTCGGCCAATCGGCTGGGGGCAGAACGGGGACGACTTCCGGCGCAACTCGAATAAATTCCACCGCCACATTGGCCTGGCGGTCAGCCAACTCCAAACCGGCAGCCAATACCACGGCTCGCTGAGGCGGATCGAGCAGACCGAGCAGGAGGGGACTCTCCTTGAAAAATCGTAATGCCAACGCTCCCGAATCAGCCGCGATGGCTACGCCCAGGTCGAGCCATGGCAGCACCTCGGCAAGCAAACCCCGGCGCTGCAGTTCCAACAGAGCCTCGATCGCACCCCTGGCCGCTTTCGGCGCAGCGTCCGTGAGTTCCTCCAGCAACAGCCACACCCCCGCCGGCGCATCCGGTCTGGTGGCCGAGGCAACGATGGCGTCGACCACTGCCGTAGCGGAAGCCGGCCCGAGTTGGTCGGCCAATCGCTCAATAAGTTGTGGGAAGGAGTGCCCGGGTGCCATGTACTGTGATCCATTTTGAGGGAAGTCGTGGATTGTAAAGGACACAATTTCGCTTGTAAACTGTGTCCTCTCAGGTAGAACCGCCTGACATCGACCGACTGTTTCACTGAACCATTGTCACGCGAGGAACGGAATGGCTGAGCCGAGCAAAGAAAGTCTCGAGAAGATGTGGAAGTATGTGAAGGGCTTCGCGGAGAAGAGCGGCACGGCCATGCACCCGAATCCTGCCGTGACCAACGCCGTGGTGTTGGGGTTAGCCGCCCACGTCGATGAGTTGGGAAAGCCGCTCTGCCCCTGCAATTTCTACCCCGATAAACAAGCCGAGGCCAAACTGCGTCGCTGGATGTGTGCGTGCGACGAAATGCAAATTTACAAATATTGCCACTGCCTGCTCTTCGTCAATGAAGAAGGGCTGCCGATTACGGAGTACTTGCCCGAAGACCACGAGGGACGCCAATGTTACGGCCTCGTTCCTGATCCGACTCCGGACAAAGGCCGAGCACTTCGCCACAAAGCGCTGCCCATGGCTCCGAAGGTGCCGGAATCCCCGGCTACGCCGGATTCCTCCGCACAATCGTGATCAGCCGGTTTTGCTGCAATCCGATAGTCGGCCTTCGCTATGGCTTGGGAGTTGTCGCCGTACTGGCCTCTTTGAGCATGGCCGGCTGCCTCCACACAATGGAGGCTCTTGATCCGAGAGCATTGCCCGTCACAACAGCACCGGCGCAACGATTGCAGTCACACGTCTCCTTCCTCGCGAGTCCTGCACTAGCTGGTCGCCAACCGGGAACACCAGGCAACCGCCAGGCTGCCCAATATATCGAAGAACAATTTCGTCTCGTCGGACTGCAGCCACTTGCCTCGCTTGGCGGCTATCGGCAGACCATTTCGGATCGGATGGGTGACAATGTCATCGGGGTGATCCCGCCGATCGATCACACAGCTCGCACCCGCTGGATTGTGATCGGGGCCCATTACGATCATCTGGGGTATCCCTTTCTTGGAGCCGACGATAACGCCTCCTCCATCGCCATCCTGATTGAGACAGCCAGAAATCTGACGGGACTTTCACGCCACGGCATCATGTTTGTCGCGTTCAACGGTGAGGAACTTCCCTACTTCGGAACGGCCGAAATGGGATCACAGTTTTTGTTTCACCACCTGCCGCCGGAAGTCGGCGCTGCGGAAAATCTTCAAGCCGCGATCATCATGGATTTGATGGGAGGCGTGCATTGGGCTCCGCTGAAGGACGCGATTTTTGCCACGGGCGCAGAGAAAAGCCCTGCGTTGTATCGACGGGTCACTGAAACCCGGGTCTCACCCCTCACGATCTACCGTGGAGGAATTCACCTGGTCGAAGAAATTCCCGACCATGGTCACAAGGCCTTCAGCGACTACGATGTCTTCCGCAACCAGAAGGTCCCATTCCTGTTTCTCTCCGCTGCGCGATCACCCCGTTATCACACGGCAGGCGACGTCGCCAGCACGCTCCACTACGAGCGCATGGCCGCGACGGTGGAATGGCTCCGCCAACTGCTCGCGCTCATGTCGCAGGACGAGGCGCCCTATGCTTTTGATGCCCACCGCGTCGAATTTGCCGATGAAGTCGCCTCGTTCACCAGCCTTGTGGAGCAGGCGCTTCACGAGGAGACGCGCATTCCTGGCACATCACGCTGGTCGTTGAGGAAATTGGAGCAGGATCTCGAATGGCTGCGGGAGGTACGCGGTTCCGCCCCGACGCCGCAACAATTGGAGCGGCTGGAACGGATTTCTATTCGTGTTCAATGCCTGATGGCGGACTATTCAGGCTGCTTTACGTTTTGACGACTGACCCTGCACAGGCGCTTGATCGAAAACCGGTCATTATTGCCACCCCTCGGTCTCGTAGCCCTTTTCCTTGAGACAACGTTCGACGAATGCCGCATAATCTTGTTGCGGGTGTAACGGCTTGTAGGTTCCGGCGAACAGCCCCAAGATTCCACCGACGGCGCCGCCCGCTGCCGCACCGATGGCGATCCCAGTCGGCCCCCCGACCAGCCCTGCCGAGGCCCCTACTGCCGCCCCGCCGATGACTCCCAGCGCGGCGCCGGCGCCGGCATTCCCGCTGCGATTCGTTCCATGCTGCAATCCGGCCCGCTCGGCCTTCACCGCACAGACCGCGGCTTCATCCTGGGCTTGTTGCTGCCCGTGGAGTTGCAAATAGGTAGTCGACTTGAAGATGGGTTCAGGCCCTGCACATCCGCTCACGACCACGACAATCAGCGACAGTGAACATCGAGAAATGATGGACCTGATTTTTCTCAGAACAGACGACCGCGGCCATAGCTCGACACCCGGCTCACCGTGCATAACATCCTCTCATCAAGAGTGCCTCATGCATTCAGAGGTGCGACCCAACCGCAGCTTACTGAAGTTGGAGTTGTGCGCGCACCTGTTCGGCAGAACGTCCCCTCAGTAAAATTCGCTTCTGACGGCTACTCGTCCCGCTGAGAATCTCGACGCCGCTCACGGGCAGGCCGCATGTGCGGGCAAGGAACCGGCACAACTCTTTGTTGGCGGCACCATCAGCAGGCGGTGCAGCCACACGAATTTTGACTGCATCACCGTGAAGCCCTGCACATTGAGTCCGGGAAGCTTTCGGCTGGACATGAACGGAAATAACGGCGCCCTCGGGTGTGGTGCGAACGACCTGCGCTGCTGCCGAGGATTTGGACTCCCGGCCGGAATTGTGGGTGGTCACAACATTGTGAAGCACGCAGAGTCGGTGAGGTGCAAAAACGAGCGGCTAGAAAATCGCTTTCACGACCTCGATGATGCTGCGCAACATGTCCGGGTCATCAGTAATCGGCCTGGCGATCGCGACATCGCACGCGCGATCCGCAGGCACTCCCTGCTTGATCAGGGTCGCCGCATAGATCAACAATCGGGTGCTGACGCCTTCTTCAAGCCCGTGATTTTTGAGGTTACGAACCTTCTCCGCAATCTTGACCAGTCGCTGCGCAATCTCGGGACTGACTCCGGCTTCATGCGCCACGACCCGGCTCTCGATATCCGGCAGTGGATAATCGAACTCGATGGCCATGAACCGCTGCTTGGTGCTTTGCTTCAGATCTTTCAGAATGCTTTGATAACCGGGGTTATAGGAGATCACCAGCATGAACTCATCCACCGCCTCGATGACCTGTCCTTTTTTTTCAATGGGCAGCAGGCGGCGGTCGTCGCTCAGAGGATGGATGATGACCGTGGTGTCTTTGCGAGCCTCGACGATTTCATCCAGATAGACAATCGCTCCCTGCTTTACACCCAGGGTCAGCGGACCATCCATCCACACCGTCTCCTGTCCCTTCAAGAGATAGCGGCCGACAAGATCGGAAGCGGTCAAATCCTCGTGGCACGCGACAGTGATGAGCGGACGCCCCAGCCGATAGGCCATGTGCTGGACGAACCGCGTTTTTCCGCAGCCCGTGGGGCCCTTGAGCATCACCGGCATGCGGCTTTGCGCCGCAATGGTAAAGAGCCCGACCTCGCCCCGCACGTCGGCGTAAAACGGCTCGCGCGCGATCCGGTAATGGTCGATGTCTTGTGCCTGTCCTTTTGGCGCCGTCGCTGCTCGCCCCTCGCTCATTCCGCCACTCCTGCCTGAAATTGAATAAAGTGCATGGTGCGCCACGATAAACGGAAACCGGCAGGAAGTTCAAGCGACCGACAGAAACCTCGGGTCAACTGACCTTCGACCCATCCAACACTTCACGAACTTTTTGGGCCAGCGTCGTGGGCGTGAAGGGTTTCTGCAGAAAGGAATGCTCGGTATCAATGCCACCCTTAGAGAAGGCCGGGTGATCCGGATAGCCGGACATATAGAGCACTTTGACTTCCGGACGGACCGTCGCAAGTTTCTCGGCGACTTCCGGGCCGCTCATTTGTGGCATGACTACATCGGTGAGGAGCAAGTGGATCGGACCGGCATGTTTGGCACCCGTCAGCAATGCTTCGATGCCATGCCTGGCTTCCAACACCGTATATCCATGGAGCCGCAACGTTTCATTGACCAGGCGTCGCACGCCCGGTTCATCCTCGACCAACAACACAGTCTCGCGCCCTCTGACCGAATCACCGCCCACGGCAACTGATTCCGTTTCCTCACTGACCGCTTCAACACGCGGGAAGAAAATTTTAAAGGTGGCCCCACGGCCCGGCTTGCTCTCGACCTCAATGAACCCCCCGCTTTGTTTCACAATCCCATAGACCGTAGACAATCCCAGTCCCGTCCCCTTGCCCTTTTCCTTGGTAGTAAAAAATGGTTCAAAGACGTGGGACTGCGTATCTTCGTCCATCCCGTGGCCGGTGTCGCGCACGATGAGCGCGATGTACGAACCGGGCTCGGCGCCCATCGGCGGGCGGTTGCGGCGCTGGCCGAATTGCACGTTGGCCGTCTCGACGGTCAGCCGGCCGCCGTCCGGCATGGCATCGCGGGCGTTCACGGCCAGATTCATGATGACCTGTTCGACCTGCCCGGGATCCGCCTTCAGTTGCCCCAATCCCGGATCCAGCACAGTACAGAGTTCGACGATGTCTTCGCCCAATAAGCGCCGGAGCATGCCTTCCATATTATGGATCACCGAGTTCAGGTCCAGCACCTTCGGAGCGATAAATTGCCGGCGACTGAAGGCCAACAATTGGCCGGTCAGACCGGATGCACGATCCGCCGCCTTTTTGACCTCTTCCAATTCCTTCCGGAATCCGTCGGTCGGGGAAAGACGACTCAGCACCAGTTCGCTGTAGCCTCGAATCACTGTCAGCATGTTATTGAAATCGTGCGCGACGCCTCCGGCGAGTCGTCCGACCGCTTCCATTTTTTGCGACTGCTGCAGCTGCGCTTCCGTGCGTCGCAGGGCATCCTCAGCGCGGGCTCGTTCGCCAAACTGCCCGATCTTGAGACCGACGTCGGCGACCATCTTCAAGAGTTGCTCGTCCGGCTGTTTGATTTCGCGCCGGAAGAGCTCGATGACACCTTCTACTTCGGTTCCGACTCGAACGGGGAATCCGAAGGCGCCGTGTAATCCCACGCGCGAAGCTGCACCGCCCCGAGGGAAATTCGCTTCCTGCACGACGTCCTTGATCCACGTCGGCTCCCCCGCCTGCCAAATCCGTCCGGGAAGTCCCTTGCCGAGCGCAAACGTATGCCGCCAGGTGTCGAGAACAAATTCTTCGGCATTGAGTCCCGGTGACTGCCACACATCCAAACAACGCAGCACACTTCCCTGCCGGTCGAGCCGCCAGAATATGCCCAATTCCCATTCCAGGCTTTCGCAGATGGCCTGGAGAATTTTTGGACCAGCTTCTTCCAAAGTTCGCGATTCCGCCAGCACGCGCGTGACGGCGTACTGGGAGGCCAGTTGGCGTTCCGTCCGTTTGCGCGCGGTGATATCGCGAATGAACGCGCTGAAAATATACGCGTCGCCCAGCCTGGCCGGAGAGATGGTAATTTCCACCGGGAATTCATGCCCGTCGCGATGACTCCCCATCATCTCAATGCGACGATTGAGAAGAGCGCCTTGTCCGGTTTCGAGGAAATGCCGCAATCCCCGCTCATGCCCATCCCGGTCCCGGACGGGAATCACCGTCTCCGATACGCGACGGCCGAGCGCTTCCTCGCGTTCCCAGCCGAAGATGTTGACGGCCTGCGCATTCCAATCCGTGATGATGCCGCCCGCATCCATGGAAATGACGGCGTCTAACGCCGTATCGACGATGACCCGGTTGCGTTCCTGGCTCTGCAAGAGGGCCGCCTCCGCCGCGCGGGCCCATTCGCTCTCTTGCTGTGCCTGCCGATGCTGCTCACGCAATCGTCCGGTGGCCCACAACAGCAATCCCACCATCGGAAGCCATACGACCACTCCGGCAATGCCGAGTTTCCACATCATCGCCCGGATCGGCAGCAGAATGACGTCTCGATCGATCCGCAAGAGAATGGTCCACTGCAAGCCGGAATAATCGCTGTATCCCTTCGTCTGGGAATAGCCGGTCACGATGGGGACATGACGGCGAACATGTATTTCTTCAACATATCCCGCCTTGCCGGAACTGCTCCGCAAGACTGAGGGCAGATTGAGTTCACGCAAATTGACGCGGTCGATGTTGGAGGAAGAGGAATCCACAAACACCAGACCGCCCTTGGTCAAGAATTGATATTCGAAGGGACCGGCCGCGCCGTCGGTCTGTTGAATTTCGCGTACCGTTTCGATGAGAACATCTTCCAGCATCGGCAGGCCGATCCGGGTGGTGACTGCGCCGAGAAACTGCCCGCTGACACTGAGAATGGGCGCAGTAAACGCGACCGATTCGATCTTATGATTCGATTCATGGATCTCGACTTCATCGACCTGCACCGTGTGGGTCTGCCGGACCCGGTCGAACCAGCCGCTCCGGCCGTAATCCTGGCCGATAATGGATGAATCCGTTGCCGCAATCATCCGCCCGTGAGGATCCGTCACCCCCAGCCAGAGATAGACCGGTGCATAGGTCTCTTTCATCCACTGCAGATATTCGTTGATATATTTTTTATCGGCAGAGCGGTCGGTGAACGCCCGCGCCATCATGCGGACATCGGCATGACGTTCGAAGAGCAGCCGGTCGAGTTTGTCCGCAATCTCCGCCGACGCGAGCGTGAGGTTTTCTCCTGTGGCCTCAACCATCCGCACCTCGATCGAGCGCAACATGACCACGCCGATCACCAGCGCAACAATCGTCACACCCACAATCAGCACGGGAAGCCACGGATAGGATCGGCGAGGGAAACCTGGAAGGGGCGAGGCCGTCATCGTCGGAACTCCGTCACAACATAATTCGGCACCAATCGGGCAGGATGATACCAGCGCTTGGCTTTCGCCAGACTCGGAAGGCCGGAATCATCCATCGTATTGATCCAACATGCGCCTTTAGCGTGCGCTTGGCGACAGAATTCACGAAACACGAACGCGCCCGCCCCCACAATATCCCGATCCGCCACTTCCAGCAAGACACAGAACACTGATTGATTGAGCCACAGCCCCATCGTGTAGGCCCGAATGCGCCCCCCGACTCGCACCACTGCTCCGGTCAGCCCCAGCTCACTATGTGCCGACAAGGCTGTCTCATGGGCTCCGACGGCATCCTCCAGCAGAGCATTGGCCCACTCATCCGATCCGGACCGCAGCTTCTGTTCTCTCCATTCACGAAACAGACTCACGCAAGCCGTCTGATCGCGACAATCATAGGGCTCAAGAACCCCGCCATGTTCGCGCACGAACCGGTTGCAGGCTGCGCGAGGCGATCGGTACGCTTCTCCTGCAAGGTCGACCAGATCGGCGGCAGCGTACAGATAGTCCGGCTCTTTTTCAGCCGCCTCATAACCCGACGCACGCAATGCGGGGACGAACGATTCCGGCACATTCTCCATCCTTGTGACGGACGAATCCCCATTCCACTCCCGCATCAGCCGAAAGGCCTCGGCCGTGGGCTGATCGATCGGCCCACTCCCCAGCGGAGGCAAAACCAGGAATATCCCGTCGGGCGACTCGGCGAACAGGCACAGATGCCCCTGCAGCTCTGCCCATGTATACGTCAGCCGATGTTTCCAGATGTAATGATAAGCGAACGAAGCAGCGGCGAGCGGACTCTCCTGAAAACCGGCGGTGACGGTCAGTGCGGCTTCTATTCGACCTCGATCCTGAATGGTCAGGGCCTGCCGACGTATCTGCGGCTTTGCTCGCTGCACACGTTTAGTCACCCGTGCCAAGGTGCGCAAGGGGATAACATCGTCCTGATACCGTCCGATGAGCCTGGGGTATCGCGCAAGCGTGTCCACCCGCTCATCCGCTTCAACCCATTGCGCCACCGCATCAACGGCCTGGTCAACCAGCGACGAGGGAGCGTCGCGCATATAGGGGCACTTCGTATCCCACCCGAGGAGGACGTGGGTGCGCTCGGCATCCCACATCAACGCAAACGGATAGAGCCGGCAGTCCAGGGGGCGGACCTCATAGATCCGGCAGTGCGAGGTCTCAGTGTCAAAGGCCGGGCAGACATATCCTTCGCCAGCCGGGTTCGGGACCAGATCGATTTGCGTGCCTTCGGTAGTCGGGAACAGTTCCGGTGTCAGGCCGGCCGCCACTGCTGCACGGATCTCATCGCCGGTGAAGAAGGGACGCAAGAAGCTGTCTACCTCGGGAAACCGGCAACAGACGTCGCAATGAAGACAGGTCGTACTGGGCACGATCTGCAGGAGAGACTGCCCTACGGGCCGTGTGGGATTCGCTGGGGAGACTGGAACGAGTGGACTCGTCATGAGCTGGCGCGCATTGTATCACTAACCTGCACGTGGTCCTACTGTTCCACATGTTTGCCGTCCAAGGGCTGTGGAGCAGATCCACCAGCTGCCGACGAGCCTCTCAGGCGCCTCGCCGACTTGTACCAGTGCAAGAGCCCATGGTACGATTTGCTCCACCTCGAATCCGACCGCGACTGCGAAGCATGCGACTGCGCTGCGAGCATCGAGGATATTGCATTGGCACTGGCACAACATTCACGTGAGCCGTTGAACTCCGACGAAGCCCGCCGACGTTGTCTCGCAATCCGTGATGCGCTCGTTCACGCCGGCGTCTATGGCCCGGCCGACACGGAACAGGGCACAGCCACGGCCGGTTCCGGAGTTTCGCCGGTACGATTCCGCCTTTCTCCGACACCCTTTCCGCTTTCCTCGTCGGAAGTCATGTTTTTTCAGCACTTAGGGCAGGATCTTCTGGCGTTTTACCGGGCATTAAACCGCCTTTATCAAGAAAGTGCCCGCGGAACCCAGCCCGGGTGGGTTGCGACCTATCTCGATCAGGGCAAACCGGAATCCCTCGTCACGTTCAGCCGGATGAACCGGTTCCGTAACCTCATACCCGGCATCATTCGGCCGGATGTCATCCCGACGGCCGATGGCATGGTGATCACGGAGCTCGACTCCGTGCCCGGCGGAATAGGCCTGACGGCGTGCATGACACGCGCCTATGATGATCAGCTCGCCCTCAGCCCTTCGTCCGCGTCTCCACCATCCGAACGGTCTCCGCTGATTGCCGGTCGTGACGGCATGTTGCAGGGGTTTGCCGCTATGCTGCGCGCTCAGCAGGGCGACCGGGAAGGGTGCCTGGCGATCGTTGTCTCCGACGAGGCGAAAGAATACCGCCCGGAGATGGAATGGATGGCCCAGCGCCTTCGCGACATCGGTTTCCAGGCGTTTTGTGTCGAACCGCGAGCGGTTCGTTGTACCGATGAAGGGCTGTATCTCCAGGATGAGCACGGCATGCGGACCATCGGATTGCTCTACCGCTTTTTTGAGCTCTTCGACTTGAAGAACATCCCGAAATCCGAGCTCATGATGTATGCTGCCAAGAAGGGACAGGTCGCCGTCACGCCGCCGTACAAGCCGGCCTTGGAGGAAAAGCTCGCCTTCGGGCTATTCCATCACCCTGAACTGGAGCCATTCTGGAAGGAGACGTTGACCGCCGAGACGAGAACGAACTTGGGACAATTATTCCCTCGCACCTGGATTCTCGACCCGCAACCCGTACCTCCGACAGCCGTCATCCCACATCTCCTCATCAGCGGGCGGGCCGTATCGGATTTTCGCCGCCTGGCCCACACGACTCAAAAAGAACGGCAGCTGGTGGTCAAGCCCTCAGGATTCTCCGAACTCGCCTGGGGCAGCCGTGGCGTCTCCATCGGGCATGACCTGCCGCAAGTCGAATGGGCTGCGGCCTTGGAGCAGGCGCTTCAGTCCTTTCCCACGACGCCTTACGTGCTTCAAGAATTCCATAAAGGCCGTTTGTTCGAAGCGTCCTACTGGGATGAACGAAGCGACACCGTGGTGCCGATGTCCGGGCGGGTTCGCTTATCCCCCTATTATTTTGTTGCCGGCGACAAGGCCGAACTGGGGGGAGTCCTGGCAACACTCTGTCCTGCCAATAAGAAGATCATTCATGGCATGGTCGACGCAATCATGGCGCCCTGTGCGATCGCGCCAGGCGTGGCTGCCTAGGGTGAGGTGAGGACGGGAATACAATCTGTTCAGTGGACGGCTATTCACTCTTTTCCCCAATAGGAACTCATGGCTCTGACCTTCTATCATGTCCGATGGTGTCCCGATTGCGCGGTCGTTCGGGATCGTCTCAGTGAATTGAACCTGTCCTACGAAGACGTGGTCGTGCCGGACTTCCGGCCAATGCGCAAACAAGTCTACGAAGTATCCGGCCAGTACTACGTCCCCGTCTTGAAAGACGGAGACACGGTGCTCACAGAAACCCACGACATTCTGGCACACCTGCAGACACACTACGAAAAGGCGCAACCGTGAGGAGGTCGCTATTAGGGCGACCGTTGAGGATCACGGATCAGACGAGATGCCCGGACAAGGCTCCGGCCAATACGGCCCGGCCGGTTGGAACGGCATCAGCGAAAGGATAGAAACGTGGAGGATTGGAAACGCATCCTGGCTCAAAGCGTGGTGAAGCCAAAAGACCTGGCCGAGCGGCTCGGTGTCGACCCCAAAGAAGTCGAAGACATCGTGGGCGACTATCCCATGCGCATTACGCCGACCGTGTTGGCCACCATCAAGGAGAAGGGGGACGCGATCTGGAAGCAGGTCGTGCCGGATCGCGCTGAAATGGCCGACGCCGATGCGGAGGATGATCCGCTCGAAGAAGACCTGATGAGCCCGGTGCCCCATCTGGTCCACCGGTATCCAGACCGTGTGCTGTTGATGGTCACCAATCAGTGTCCAATTTACTGCCGGTTTTGTACCCGAAAACGGCTGGTCGGCAAACCGGGCTTCCTCAAAAAGGGGGAGCTCGACAGGGCCATCGCGTATCTGCGGGAACATCAGGAGGTACGGGATGTCATCCTGTCCGGTGGTGATCCATTGCTACTGCCGGATCACCTCTTGGAACGAATCCTCAAATCGCTCCGCACGATTCCGCATCTGGAATTGATCCGCATCGGGACGCGTGTACCGGGCAGCCTGCCTGAGCGAATTACCCCGAAACTCTGCGAGATCATCAAGAAATATCATCCCTTCTATATGAACCTGCACTTCAACCATCCGGATGAACTGACACCCGAAGTGAAGCGTGCGTGCGGCATGCTGGCGGACGCCGGGGTTCCCCTGGGAGCACAGACTGTGTTACTGAAGGGGGTTAACGATGACCCCGAGGTCATGAAACGGCTCATGCACCAGCTACTGCTCGCGCGCGTCAAACCCTATTACCTGTATCAAGCGGATTTGACCAAAGGCACGAATCATTTCCGGACCTCGGTGGAAACAGGGCTCAAGATCATCAAGTCGTTGCAAGGTCATACCAGCGGGATGGCAGTGCCTCACTTTGTGATCGATGCCCCCGGCGGCGGCGGGAAAATTCCGCTACTCCCGGGAGACTATCTGGTCAATCTGGATGAAGACGGCGCGGTGTTGAGAAACTACGAAAACAATACGTATCACTATCCTCAGCCCGGCTCCCCTCAAGGCCGCGAGTTGCCGATGGTTGGCGCCCACCCTTCCTGGGCCGCATCCGGCAACGGGTGTGACGGAGGGGGTGAGCACCTGTGAAACGGGCCGCGTCCTCGAAGGGAATTCTACCTTACCAGCACATTACCCAACTGATCACCCGTGGCGCCATCAAGTCGGACGCCCCGATCGAAGACCGGCAGATCCAGCCGGCCAGTCTGGACTTGCGGCTGGGCAAAAAAGCCTATCGGCTGATCAGCAGCTTCTTGCCCGAGTTATCGGCCATCAGCAGCCGTCTCAATGTGCTCGACTTTTATCAGTCTGATCTCGTCATGTATGAGATGGATCTGACGCAAGGCGCCATTCTGGAGAAGGGCCATGTCTATCTGGTGCCGCTCCTGGAGCACCTCGAACTGCCGGCCACGCTCCGCGCCCGTGCCAACCCCAAAAGCACGACAGGGCGCCTGGACGTGTTCACCCGTGTCGTGACCGACTTGAACGCCGGGTTTGATGAGATCCGGGCCGGCTACACAGGGCCCCTGTATCTGGAAGTGGTTCCCCGGTCATTTGCCATTAAGGTGCGCACCGGTGATTGCCTCAATCAAATCCGGTTCGTACGCGGAGATGCAACGGTTTCGGATACCGCTCTCCAAAAATTGCATGCGGCCGACCCCCTGCTCTTCCGCAATGCGTCCTCGCCGAAACCGCTCCCTCAGAAAGAGTTCCGGACGGAGCGCGGACTGTTTTTGCGGATCGACCTCACCGGGAGCGCTCACGAGGAGGCCGTCATCGGCTATCGGGCAAAGAAGAACAGTCATGTGATTGATCTGGCGAAGATCGGCCACTATGCGGCCTTGGATTTCTGGGAACCGCTCAAGAGGCACCGGCACG
>ERZ724512.379-NODE-379-length-20156-cov-6.351425_pt1 | contig 20156 bp, 17 predicted proteins | sample MGYA00376045_ERZ724512 | MGnify/ENA primary metagenome ERZ724512 (study PRJEB28724, sample SAMN07190883) | activated sludge metagenome | isolation source: activated sludge of sewage treatment plant in Hong Hong | place: Hong Kong | collected 2016-03-17 ... | reverse complement strand
CGGGATGACGGTGGGTGCGCCGGGATGACGGTGGGTGCGCCGGGATGACGGTGGGTGCGCCGGGATGACGGTGGGGTCACAGGGGCACGTCACTTCCGTCATCCCGGCGGGCGCCGGGATCTCAGAACGCACAGCCGAAGGACATCACCCCTGCTGGATCGCCGCCAGTTTGTGCTGCAACTCGACCGTGGCCGGGTGCAGGTGCCGGTAGATGTCGTACAACTCGTCGTAGCGCTCTTGGTTGTCGGGGTTGGGTTCGATGGTTCCCACTCGCGGCGACCAGTCGGCGTCTTCATCGATGAAGCCGCCGGCCACCCCGATCAGCATCGCGTCGCCGTAGCAGGCGCCCACCGACTGCTCGGTGATCTCTTGGGTGAGCCCCGTGATGTCGCTGATGATCTGCGGCCACAGCCCGCCCTTGGTGCCGCCACCCACAGCGAACGCCTTGCGCCCCGAGCCGCCCGCGTCGTGCATGACTTCGAGCACGTGCCGTGCGCCGTAGGCGGTCGCCTCCATCAGCGCCCGGTACAGGTGACCGCGGCCATGGTTCAGGGTCAGTCCGATCACCGTGCCGCGGGCGTTCGGGTCGAGCAGCGGCGTGCGTTCGCCGGCGAAGTAGGGCAGGATCACCAGCCCGTCCGAACCCGGCGCGACCTCTTCGGCCTCTTTGCTCAACTCGCCGAAGTCGGTGTTGCCGCACACATCGCGCAGCCACTTGGTGAGCGACCCGCTGGTCGCCATGCCGGACGCCAGGTTGTAGGTGTTCTCGAACAGGTGCGCGTTGCTCCACAACTGGGCCGACGGCAGTGATTCGTCGGTGACCAGCACGATCGACATCGTCGAGCCGTAGATCACCACCGCGTCGCCCGGCTTGCGCACCCCCACGCTCATCGCGTCGGCGAAGCTGTCCATGGTGCCGGCCGCCACCGGAATGCCCTCGGGCAGGCCGCTGCGCTGCGCACCCTCGACCGTGATGTGCCCGATCACCTCGGTGGGCCACTTCAGCTCGGGCATCGGCAGCCCCGGCGCGATGTCTTCGACCCACTTCTTGATCCAGCGGTTCTTGCCCACGTCGTACAGCGGCTCTGAGTAGCTGGCCGAGATGTGGTCGAGGTAATACACGCCGGTCAACCGGTGCGCCAGAAACGTGTGCGCCATGAAGAAGTACCGGGTGCGGTCGTAGATCTCGGGCTCGTGCCGGCGCAACCACAGGATCTTGGCGCCGATCGATTGCGCGTTCAGCGGGTTGCCGCACCGCTTGGTGATGCGGCTCTCACCGAACTTCTCGGTGAGCTCGTGCACCTCGGCCATGGCCCGGGTGTCGATGCCGTACAGAATGCCCGGCCGCAGCGGTTCGGCGTTCTCGTCGGCGGGCAGAAAGCACGGCCCGATGCCGCTGATCGCCACGCCGGCGATCTCACCCTCACCGTCGGCGGCGGCCACGAGTTCGTCGCAGATGGCTTTGAAGTCGGCCCACCAAACGGTTTCGGCGTCGTGCTCGGCCCAGCCGGGTCTGGGCAGCGACAGGTGATGCGGTTGCTCCGAGAGCGCCACCACCTCGCCGTTCAGCCGCACCAGAACGCCCTTGGACGAGCCTGTTCCGATGTCGATACCGACCAGCAGTTGTTCGGCCATGAGATCACCCTTCGCTGCGTGACGCTTCCGGTTCGGTCGAACCCAGTGTCGTGCGTCTGAGGTGACTTGCACAGGTGGCGGTGTTCAGGGGCGCGCACCGCAAGGCCGACGAGGCAGGTGCACCGGGCCGTCCATCGACGAAGCAGAACACCGCGCAGTGGGTGCCTGGACGCCGCCACCTGCCAACTGACTCGGACCCATCACACTGGGGCAGGAAGTGGCACCGGGCTAGGGTCTGGGCATGCGCATGCTGCTCACCGGAAGCAACGGCTTCGTGGGCGGCCACATCGCCGCAGCGGCTCGCCGACGCGGTTGGACGGTGCTGGGCCTGGGTCGCCAACCGGCGCCGGCAACGGCGGTTGATCAATATGTGCGGCACGACCTCGGCGAGCCGCTCACGCTGAACGAAGCGGTGGACGTCGTGGTGCACTGCGCCGCCCTGGCCTCACCGTGGGCCCCTCCCGAGGCCTACCAGCGAGCCAACGTCGACGCCACCCGCAACGTGCTCGATTGGGCCGAGGGGCACGGCACCCCGCCGGTGCACTTCGTCTCGTCGTCGAGCGTGTTCTACACGGCCGCCGACCAGTTGAACCTCACCGAGCAGTCGCCGATTCCGGCCCCGGCCGACCAGCTCAACGCCTACTCGCGTACCAAGCTGGCCGGCGAACGGTTGGTCGGGCGGTACCCGGGCGCCTGGAGCGTGCTGCGCCCGCGGGCGGTGTTCGGCCCCGGTGACACCGTTCTGCTGCCCCGGGTGGTGGCCGCCGCCCGAGCCGGACGGCTGCCGCACTTCGTGCGCCGCGACCGGGCACCGGTGCTGGTCGATCTGACCCACGTCGAGGTGGTGGCCGGCTACGTGTGCGAGGCCGTGGCGCGCGGCGTGACCGGACCGGTCAACCTGACCAACGGCGAGCCGGTGCAGTTGTACCCGTTTCTGTTCTCGCTGCTCGACGACCTCGGGGTGCCCAGGCCGCGGCGTCACGTGTCGGTGGGGATGGCGATGGCGCTGGCCCGGGCGTCCGAGATCGTGTCGGCCCGACTGATGAACTACGCCGAGCCGCCGATCACCACGTTCGGGGTGGCGATGTTCGCCTACTCGAAGACGTTCGACATCACCCACTGCCGGGCCCTGCTGGGTGAGCCGGCCATGAGTATCGAAGCCGGCCGCCGCGACCTGGTGGCCTGGTGGCGGAGCAACGGTGTGGGCTAGATCGATCGCCTGGGCGCTCGTCGGTGGCTATGCCGCACTCAGCGCGACTCGCATCGCACTGGCGGTGCGCAACTGGCGAGGGGCCGCAGGGCACGAGGCGACCGAGCCACCCGAGCAGACCCCCGGGGGGATCACAGTGCTACAGCCGATTCTGTCGGGCGATCCGGCGCTGCCCCGCGTGCTGGCCGAAAACCTGGCCAACCAGCCGTCCGCCCGGTTCATCTGGCTGGTGGACGCCGACGACCCCGAGGGCCTGCGCATCACGACCGAACTGGCCGACGGCAACCCGCGGGTCGAGGTGCTTCATTGCCCGCCCTGCCCGCCGCTGACCAACCCGAAGGTGTTCAAGCTGGCCCTGGGCGAGCCGCACTGCACCGAACTGGTGGCGGTGCTCGACGACGACACGGTGCTGCCGCCCGGCGCCCTGGACAGGGCCCGCGCTGCGCTCCGCGATGCCGACCTCGCCACCGGGCTGCCCTGGTACGACAGCGGCGCCGGCCCCTGGAACGCGCTGGTGGCGGGCTTCGTCAACGGCAACGCCCTGGTGACCTACTTTCCGCTGCTCGGCAACCACGGGCCGGCGGTGCGGGTGCGAACCCTGCGCGAGGCCGCGATCGCGCTCCCGCGCGCGCTCCGTCTGCCCAGGGCTCCGCTGCAACGCTTCGCCGCCATGGTGGCCGCGAGCGACCCGCTGGCCGCCGCCGAACGGACGCTGGCCCAGGTCACGTCCGATCGTGCGAGCTAGGGGGTGCCAGTACCAGTCGCTCGGTGGCCGCCACCATGGCCTCGAAGTAGGCGTCGGGTTCGGTCATGCCGGGCATGCCGATGGGGTTGAGCAGTTCGTCGTACAGAGCGCCGTCGAGCAGGTGCCAGGCCGCCAGGCCGGCCAGCACGGTCTGCTCGCTCACCTCCACCCCGGCGAGCCGCAACAGGTTCGGCAACCCGGGCACGGCACATGTCGCCGGGTCGAGCAGGGGGTCGGGCACCTGGCCCGCCGCCTCGGCGTCGGCGCCCAGGCGCAGCAGCAGCACGTGCAGGGCGTAGTGCTGGTCGGGCCTCGGGTGGCGCTGGGTCAGCACCGTGTTCTGAATCAGCTTCCACTCGTGCCGGTGGGCCAGGGTCCAGTCGCGCATCGTGTAGGCGAAGGCACGCCAGCGGCCGGCCAGGTCGGCGCGCGGAACGGCGTCGTGGGCCGCTTGAATCGACGCGGCCAGGTCGGCATGGGCGTGCTGCACCAGCAGGTCGAGCAGGTCTTCGCGCTTGGTCACGTAGCGGTACAGGGCGGACGGCACCAGGTCGAGTTCACGCGCGACGCCGCGAATGGTCAGCGCGTCCGCACCGCCCTCGGCGAGCAGTCGCTGGCCGGCCGCAATGATCGCGGACTCGGTGGTGTCGCGGTGCTCGGCACGTGTCGGCATGTCACATCACTCCCAAGTAGTGAACACCGTTCTTGCATTGTGCCAGGATGGGTGAATAATGGAAACGCTAACAGAGAACATCGTTCGCTGTTCGGCTCGGGGGGACGTTGGGCACCCGGGGGGTGTGCTCCAGGCGGGCCAGAACGCGACATCGCATCTGCTGGTCGGCCCGGGTTGTGGTGACGCAGCCCGGGCCCAAGATCTTTGGCTTGTCGCCAACCCCGATCACCGTTCGCGGCGCACTCGACGTCGCTTGTCGATGCTCGATTCCACCGGCCACGGCCGGCCACTGATGGCCGGCTCGGCGAACCCGCGCGAGCGCAGCAGGCGTTGCAGCGCCCGATGCGCCGAGGCCTGCGCGTTCGAGGGCCGTACCGCCAACCCCAGGCTGCCGTCCAGGCGCTGCACCAGGCGAAAGTCGTGCACCCCCGGCGCGGCCAGCACCGCGTTGCGCACGAAGTCGGCGAACAGGGGCCGCGAGGCGCCCGCCTGGTCGGGCAGCCACAGCACGTCGTCGGCCCGGCCCTCCACCCTGGCCACCGTGGCGAACGCCGACCCGCACGGGCAGTCGGGCACCCCGGGCAGCAGTACGTCGTTCAACCGGTAGCGAATGATCGCCTGAGTGGTGCGGTACAGGTCGGTGATCACCGGCGTGAAGCGTCCGGACGACTGGTCGATCACCTCGCGCTCGACGTGCACCAGGTCTTCGTTGAGGTGCAGGGTGCCGTGCTCGCAACTGATGCCGAGAAAGCCCTCGGTGGCCTGGTAGATCTGCCGCGCGGGGCACCCGAAGCCGGACGCCACCCGCGCGGCCACGTCGTCATCGAGCACGTCCGCGATCGAGTAGATGGTGTGCGGAGCGAGGTCGGGCCTCGACACGCTCGACCGACGGGCGGCCAGGTCGTCGAGCACCTGAGGGGGCGCGGCCAGCACGGTGGGCGCGAAGGCTTGCAGACGCTCGGCGATCGCATCGGGCGGCAGCGCGAGATCGACGTAGCAGAACGTGATGCGTCCACCGTGCACCGCCTGGTACAGCGGGCCGCCCGAGCGCAGCACCAGCGCCACCCGGGCAGGTTCGCGCAGGCTGGGCAACGCCTTGGCCAGCATGACGCCGGCCCAGCGGGCCTGCTCGGCGGGGGTGGTGAGAAAGACGCCCTGCTGCCCCGACGTGCCCGACGACAGGCCGATCGACACGCCTTTCAGGGTGGCCTCGAAACTCCGATCGGCCTCGGCCGCGCGGGCCGCTGCCAGGCATTGGGCCAGGTCGAGGCCGCGGTCGTTGAGCCCGTCGAAGTGCCGCAACCAGGTGGCCTTGTCGAGCACCGGAAAATCGGCCAGCGACGTGCCGGCGGCAGCGTAGAAGGGGTAGACCCGGCGGGCGCGGTTCAGCACGCGCTGCAGCCGCCGTTGCTGATGCCGCTCGAGTTGCGCGCGGGTGCCGAAGCGGCGCGACCGGGTGGCCAGCGCGGCAGCCAACACCCGCCAGCGGTCAACCACCGACGTACCCTCGGGCCTCGGCGATCGATGCGGTGCAGTGCGACGGCACGATCAGCAGGTGCGGACGCTCCGCGTGCACCCTGGCCAGTTCGGCCACGATCGCTTCGTAACGCTCACGGTCGGCCCGCAGCACCCGCAACGGCAGTTCGCCGTGGGTGAAGGCGCGGCGATGCCAGACGGCGTCACCGACCAGCAGCAGTCCGTCAGAACCTTCGGCGGGTAGCCACAACCCCAATTGGCCGGGTGTGTGCCCGGGCAGCCGCACGACCAGCGCCGAGTCGTCCCCGAACAGGTCGTGGCCCACCTCAAGCAGCCCGCCGAGCCCGGTGCTTCGCAGCGCAAGCTCGTCGAGGCTCAGCAGGCGCTGCTCGACGTCGGCCGGCAACAGGTCGGGCACCAGCGCGTGCGCCGCGTTGCGCCACGCCGAGCGTTTGCGCCAATCGGGCGGCAGTTCACCCGGCCCCACCACGATGCGCGCGTCGGTGAAGTCCAACAGACCGGCGACGTGGTCGCCGTGCAGGTGCGACAGCACGATCAGCCGCACGTCGCCGGGGGCGAGGTCGCGCTCGGCCAACTGGGCGAGCACCGAGTCGGCCGGGCCGCAGGTCACCGGCAGCAGCCGGGCGTACAGCTGGTAGGGCCAGCGCGCGGTGGCGGTGTGAAACCGTGGTGCATAACCGGTGTCGTACAGCACCACTCCCCCGTCGGGGTGGTCGAGCAACGCCACCAGCGACGGAAACTCGATCGATCGCCACGCTCCGCCACGGCGCACGAAGCGCTCCAGTTGCACGCAGTGGCCCGCCACCAACAGCTCAGTCATCCAGAGCCCACCGTGCGTTGGTCGAGCCTGTCGAGGCCCCCGGGCTGTGAGCAGGTCGGGTCGGCAGCTGCAGAATCCATCGGGCCTCCTAGAACCTCAGCACTGCGGCACCGAACATCAGGCCCGCACCGGTACCGATCAGCAGGGCCAGATCGCCGCGGCGCAGCCGTCCGGTCTCGACCGCAGCGGCCAGCGCGGTGGGCATCGACGCCGACACCTGGTTGCCGCGCTCGGCCAGCAGGTCGACCACCGACTCGGGCCGCACCCCGAGTCGTTCGCGCAAGAACCGCAGGCCCAGCGCGCTGGCTTGGTGCGGCACCACGACCGCGACCTCGTCGAGGGTCACTCCCGCCTCGTCGAGCGTCTCGGCCAGAAACGCCGGCATGGCTCTGGCCACGAGTTTCATCATGCCCAGGCCGTCCATGGCGAACAGGTAGTCGGAGGCCTCGGGCGGCGGCGTGACGGTGTTCCAGCGAGTGCCGCCGGCCGGAATGCGGCACAACTGCGCCGCGCTGGGGTAGGTGCGCAACCGCAACGACAGCAGGCTCGAACCCTGCTCCGCGGGCCCGACCACCGCGGCCGCCGCCCCGTCGCCGAACAGCGCGCTGGATTCGAGGTCGGCGTGGTTGAGCCCCTTCGACGCCACGTCGACGGCCACGACACCGACCCGGTGCCACATTCCGGCACCGATGCCGAAAGCGGCCTGCTGCACACCGGTCAGAAAGCCCAGGCACGAGGCGTTCACGTCGAACGCCTGCAGCGCGCCGTCGGCGGCGCCCAGCCGACGTGCGACCAGTACCGCCGTGGTGGGCATGGGTTGTTCTGGGGCTACGGCCGCCACGATCAGGGCGTCCAGATCGTCGATCACCAGGCCGGCCCGCCGCAGCGCCTGATCGAGCGCCGCCGCAGCCATGCTCACCGACGAGTCGTCGGGCCCCACCCACTGTCGCACGCTGACACCCGACCGGGCCTGTGTGGTGCCGGGGGTGCGTGCGTACCGCTGGTCGAGTTCGGCCGAGGTGACCCGCACCGCCGGGGTGTGACTGCCCACCGACAGCAGGCGAACGGGCAGCGGCATGCCCGGAGGCTAGCAGCGCCCAGGACCGCCGATCCGAGCACGCGAACGAGAGCTGGACGTCGGCTCCCCCACCGCCAGTGGAGTGGATCGAGATCCCGGCCGGGTGTCGACAAGCCCGACCAACGTTGCGAGCTCAACCGGCGCAGCGACTCAGCGGGGTTCGACGAACACCGCGAAGCTGCGAGCCGGCACCGAGGCCCACTGGCCCTCGACCCGGGCCCGTTTCACCACCGGGTCGTGGCCGCCGGCCTGCACGGGGTGCAGCACGAACCGGCTGCTCAGGCCGGGGATGCGCAGCCGAACCGCGATCGGGGTCGCGTTGAACACCGTGACCAGGCCCGTCCACTGCTGCTGCACCGGCTCGCCGGCGCGGTCGTCGATGCGCATGACGATCACGCCCGGGGGCTGATGGGCGGTGTTGCTCACCGGAAAGGTCACCTTGGTGCGCACCGCGTGCCCTGAAGCGAGGCGAAACAGCCTGGTCGACGCCCGCAGCCGCAACAGTTCGAGGGCCGCGAGGTGCGCCTGCTCGATGTAGAAAGGGGACGGCTTCTGCGCCGGGTCGGCCAGAAACGGCTGAAAGTAGCTCCACTTCGGGCCGTTGTCGTCGTGCGGCGGCAGGCCGGCGCCGAAACCGTTGTCGGTCATCGTCCAGTCGAGAAAGTTGAACCAGTCGCCCGAGTTGTACGAGTTTCGGTCAAGGCTCTTGCTGCGCAGAATGTCGGTGCCCGCGTGCCACATCACCGGGGCCTGGCCCAGCGTGGCCAGCGCCAGGCACAGCGTGTTCATGCGCACCCGCTCAGCCATCGGGGTGTCGGGGCGCAGCTTGAGGGTGAGGGCGTCGAACAGGGTCTCGTTGTCGTGGGCGTCCACGTAGTTGATCGTCTCGTCGGGCTCGGCGGCGTAGCCGGCGGGCTGGCCGTTGTACTCGAGCTCGTCGCCCCGCACGAACGCGTGGCGGCTGTTCGACGGCAGCCAGTAGTCGCGCAGGTTGCCGGTCAGGCCCAACTGAATCAGGTCGGTGTCGAGATTCAGCCGGTCGTGCTGGGTGTAGCCGTCGCCGTTCACCCACGCGTCGTTCGAAGCAGTGAAGAGGCCGGTGCCGAAGCCCTGGCCGCGCGGATCGTCGTCGAACGGCCCTCCCCCACGGACGGCGTCGCGCAGCCGGTCGTTGAAGGTGCCGATGCCGGTGCCGGCCAGGTTGCCCTGCCGCGCCTGCACGAAGCGGGCGTCGTTGGCCACCTCGCCGAAGTTCCAGCCCTCGCCGTAGATCGTCACCTGGGTGCCGTCCACGCCGTCGATCTCGGGCGTGAGCGCATCGAGCGCGGCGCGCACGGCAAGCATGTTGGCCCGGCTGTGATGACCCATCAGGTCGAACCGAAAGCCGTCGACCTTGTAGTCGCGGGCCCAGAGCACCACCGAATCGATCATCAGCTTCTGGGCCATGGCGTGCTCGGTGGCCACGTTGGGGCAGCAGGTGGAGTGCTCGGTGAACCCCAGCGGGTTGAGCCGGTGGTAGTAGCCGGGCACGAGGCGGTCGAGCACCGACTTGGTGTTCTGGCCGAAGCTCGCGGTGTGGTTGAACACCTGGTCGAGCACCACCCGCAACCCCATGCCGTGCAGTGCGCCCACCATGGTGCGAAACTCCGTCACCCGGCCCGACCCCTCGGCGCTGGCCAGGCTCGAGCAGAACGACCCCTCGACGGCCTGATAGTGCCACGGGTCGTAACCCCAGTTGTAGGGGTTGCCCACCACGGTCAGCCGAATCAGCCGCTGCTGGGTGGGACTGTCGGGCGGCAGTGATCGCAGCTGGGCCTTGGCCGGCGGCTGCTGCCGGTCGCGGCTCTCTTCGACGGTGGCATTGTCGAACACCGGCAGCAACTGCACCGTGTTCAGCCCGGCCGCGGCCAGCCTGCTCAAGTGCCGGGTGCCCTGGCTGTCGCGGGCGAAGGCGAGAAAGCTCCCCCGCTCGTCTTCGGGCACAGTCTTGTCGTTGATCGAGAAGTCACGCACGTGCAGTTCGTAGATCACCTGGTCGACGGCGTGCTGCAGCCGGGGCGACGGGGCGTGACTCCACTGGGCGGGCATCAGGTCGGGGTCGTCCAGGTCGACGATCACCGAGTGGGTCGAGTTCACCGTCAGCGACACCGAGTAGGGATCGGTGACCTGGTTGGTGACCACGCGCCGTCCGGACGGCGCGAACACCGTCACCTCCCACCGGTAGCGCGCCCCGCGCCAGTCGGGAGCGCCGGTGACCGCCCAGCAGCCGTCGGGTTCGCGGGTTGCCGGCAGCGGACGGCCCGGTGCGTGCAGGTCGTCGCCGACGCACCACAGCCGCAGTCCCACCTGACGGGCCGTGGGCGCCCACACCCGCAGGGTCGGCACATCGCCTGCCCAACTCACGCCCAGTCGTGCAGCGGTGGCCGCGGCGTACAGTTCGTCCAGCACACCGGGAAGTTGCAGCGAGCCGGCGTTCACCAGCCGTCCCGAGGGCGCGTGCAGGCTGAGGGCCACCTGACCGCGCAGAATGTCTTCGGCGATGGCCGCCGTGGCGGGCATCAGCCGCAGAGCCAGGCAGCCGCCCAGATGTGGCCGCTGCGCCAGCACCGATTCGGGGAAGCCCTCGGGGTCGAGCCGCAGGTCTGCGGTGTTCCAGTTCACCGGTTCGCGGGCGGCGGGATCGATGCCGCCGTCGGGCGACCAGTGCAGTCGCCAGTCGAGTGCGTGCGGATCGACGCCGACGGGCACCGCGTCGACCGGCCAAGCGATCAGCCCACGCGACACCCAGTGGCCCGGGGCCAGGGTGAGGTCGGGTGCGCCGATCAAAGTGCGCATCAGCGCATGATGCCGCGGGCCTTGGCGTCGGCGATGGACTGCGGGGTGGCCCCCGGCTCGCCCTCGGCGATCGGTACGACCGCCACGGCAGTGCCGTAGCAGCAGACCTCTGAGAACTGGGCCGCGATCTCGCCGGTGTCGAAACGGCAGCCGATGATGGCGTTCGCACCGCGCTGGGTGGCCTGCTCCCACATGCGCGACATCACCTGCTGACGCGAGTCGTAGACCAGTTGGGTGTATTCGCTGACCTCGCCGCCGCCAATCGCACGAAAACTCGCCACGAAGTTGGCCCCGATGTTGGCCGACCGGACGGTCATGCCCATCACCTCGCCGAAGACTGCCTCGATGCGGTAACCGGGAATGTCGTTGGTGGTGACGATCAGCATTGACTCATCGTAGACGTCGGGCGAGCGTGCCAGCGACGCGTGTCGCCGTGCGGCGCCGGCTGAGAACTGCGGTTGCGAGCACGCCGACCCACCCGTGCGTGCTGGGTCTCAGCAGTCGGCTGACATACGGCTGTAAACCGGGTCGGGTTAGTGTGCCCACCATGGCGGATTCGTTGCAGATCAGCACCGGAGAGGTCACAGCCGACCTCCCGATCAGTGAGGGGGCCATCCGGGCGACCGGATTGGCGGCGGTCGAGACAGACCGAGGACCCCTCACGTCGTACGACCCCGGCTTTGTGAACACGGCGGCGTGCCGCAGTTCGATCACCTACATCGACGGCGACGCGGGCATTCTCGAGCACCGGGGTTACCCGATCGAGGAACTGGCCGAGAAGTCGTCGTTTCTCGAGGTGGCGTACCTGCTCAGCAACGGCGAGTTGCCCACCGAGGCCCAACTCACCGAGTGGGAATACCAGGTCAACCGGCACCGACTGGTGCACGAGAACGTCTACGACATCATTCAGTCGTTCCGCTACGACGCGCACCCGATGGCCAAGCTGATGGCCGGCGTGGTGTCGCAGATGACCTTCTACCCCAGTTCACGGCGGCTGAGCGAACCCGAGTCGCGTGAGCTGAACGCGTTTCGGCTGCTGGGCAAAATGCCCACGATGGCGGCGGCGACGTTCCGGCACTCGATCGGCCGGCACGCGGTCTACCCCAGCGACGAACTGGGCTACGTCGAGAACTTTCTGGCCATGCTGTTTCAGTCGCAGCAGCGGGTGTGGCGGGCCGATCCGCGGCTCGTGCGCGCGCTCGAGGTGCTGTTCATTCTGCACGCCGACCACGAGCAGAACTGCTCCACCACCGCGGTGCGCACCGTGGCGTCGTCCGGCAACGACGTGTACACCGCGGCCGCGGCCGGTATCGGCGCCCTGTTCGGCCCGCTGCACGGCGGCGCCAACGAGGCGGTGCTCAAGATGCTGCGCGAGATCGGGTCGCTCGACCGGGTGCCCGAGTTCATCGAGGGCGTCAAGAACGGGCGTGGACGGCTGATGGGCTTCGGTCACCGGGTGTACAAGAACTACGACCCGCGGGCCAAGGTGATCAAGAAGGCCGTCGACGACGTGTTCGAGGTGCGCGGCATGAACCCGCTGCTCGACATCGCGGTCGAACTGGAGAAGATCGCGCTCAACGACGAGTACTTCGTGAAGCGCAAGCTCTACCCCAACGTCGACTTCTACTCGGGTCTGATCTACGAGGCGCTGAACTTTCCCACCGAGATGTTCACGGTGTTGTTCGCCGTGCCCCGCACGGCGGGCTGGATCGCGCACTGGACCGAGCAGCTCACCGACCCCGACCAGCGCATCATTCGGCCCAAGCAGCTCTACACCGGCTATGAGCGGCGCGAGTACGTGCCGATGGCGGATCGTTGACCCAGTTGTGGGTCGGGCCGGTCACCCTGACAGGGTGGGGTGTTCGGCTGGTTCCGTTGAAGGCCGAGCACGCGCCGGGACTGGCGGCGGCGGCCGCCGACGGCGAGTTGTGGACGCTGCGGGTCACCAGCGTGCCCGCTCCGGGCGACGAGCCGGCCTACATTCACACGGCGCTCACCACGCCAGACCGGGTGCCGTTCGCGGTGCTCGACGAGGCCAGCGGGCTGGTGCTGGGCAGCACCAGCTACCACGACATCACTCCGGCGGTGAAGCGGCTCGAGATCGGTTACACGTGGTACGGCGCCAGCGCCCAGCACAGCCACGTGAACACCGCGTGCAAGCTGCTGCTGCTCACCCACGCATTCGAGGTGCTCGGCGCGGGTGTGGTCGGCTGGCGCACCGACAACGAGAACTACGCCAGCCAGCGCGCCATCGAACGGCTCGGCGCGACGCGCGACGGCGAACTGCGGCATCACCAGCGGCGACGCGACGGGTCGGTGCGCAACACGGTGATGTACAGCATGCTGGCGAGCGAGTGGCCGGCTGCTCGCGAGCGGCTGACCGAGCGAATCGGACGTCCACGCGACCCAGCGTCGATCACGCCCCCAGGGGCGTAGCGCCACCTTCTCCAGCGAGCGACAGTGGAGGCACCACCGTGCGAAAGGTTGCCGACCATGAGCCAGCAGAGCGCCGAACGTCCCCAAAGTGAAGCCGTCGATCCCGAGCAGCTGTCCGACGACGGCGCAGGCCTGGGCATGGGCGAGAAGAACACCTTCGAGCCCGAAGAAGAGCCGGACGCCGAGGTCGAGGCCGACCCCGAAGACACGTAGCTCGAACGTCGGATTCGGGGTCCCCACGCTCAACGTAGCTGCCTTTGTGACACGTAGCTGCCTGCGTGCAGGCAGTCAGGTGTCAGAAAGGCAGTTACGTTGACGTGAGGGCTGTCGGACGCCCTCGGCGCACTACGCGTCATGCCGCGCGACCTGCCGTCATCGGCGCTGATGCGTCATGGCCGCGTGATGCGTCATCCCGGCGGACGCCGGCATCTCGTCAACCTCATCGCCACGGTCAGTACCCGTCATCCCGGCGGACGCCGGGATCTCTGTCGGGGACGGCTCGACGCCGAGCGAGGTCACCTGATCCCGCTGAGGTCCGCCCGTTCCCTCTCTGCCTGGCGTTTCAGCGATGAACTGCGGCGTCGGCCCGAGCGGTGCATGAAAGCACCCGACTATGCGCATTCGTTTCACCGACACCCTCGATTCGTGCCGCCCCGACGGGGCCCCGTAACCTGTCGGCGTGGCTTTGACAATCGGCATCGTCGGACTGCCCAACGCGGGCAAGTCCACCCTGTTCAACGCGCTCACCCGCAACGAGGTGCTGGCGGCGAACTACCCGTTCGCGACCATCGAACCCAACGTGGGGGTGGTCGGGGTGCCGGACGAAAGGCTGCCGCAGCTGGCGAAGATCTTCGGCTCGCAGGCGATCATTCCCGCCACCGTGTCGTTCGTCGACATCGCCGGCATCGTCAAGGGCGCTTCCCAGGGCGAGGGCATGGGCAACGCGTTCCTGGCCAACATCCGCGAAGCGGACGCCATCTGCCAGGTCACCCGGGTGTTCCGCGACCCCGACGTCACCCACGTGGACGGCGCGGTCAACCCCGGCAACGACATCGACACGATCAGCACCGAGCTGATCCTGGCCGACCTGCAGACGCTCGAGAAGGCGCTCCCCCGGCTCGAGAAGGAGGCCCGGCTCAACAAGGACCGCAAGGCGGTGCTCGACGCGGTCACCGAGGCCCGCGACGTCCTCGACTCCGGACGCGGCGTCTTCGCCGCCGGGCTCGACCGCGAACCGCTCAAGGAACTGTTCCTGCTCACCGCCAAGCCCTACATCTACGTGTTCAACTGCGACTCCGACGAACTCACCGACACCGCCCTGCTGGAGAAGATGCGCGCCCTGGTCGCGCCCGCCGAGGCGATCTTCCTGGACGCCAAGATCGAGTCCGAACTCGTCGAGATGGAGCCGGACGAGGCCCGCGAGTTTCTCGAAGAGATGGGCGTCGCCGAGCCCGGTCTGGACGTCCTGGCCCGGGTCGGCTACGAGACGCTGGGCCTGCAGAGCTACCTGACCGCAGGGCCCAAGGAGTCGCGCGCCTGGACGATCCGCAAGGGTGCCACAGCTCCCGAGGCGGCCGGGGTGATCCACACAGACTTCCAGAAGGGCTTCATCAAGGCCGAGATCGTCAGGTTCGACGACCTGGTCCGGCTGGGCGGCATGCAGCAGGCCAAGGCGGCCGGCAAGGTGCGCCTGGAGGGCAAGGACTACGTGATGGCTGACGGCGACGTGGTCGAGTTCCGGACGGGGCTAACGTCTAAGAAGTAGTCTGGAGGGCGTGAGCAAGCCCGAGAACCCCGGCCGTCGAGCCGCCGTCTACCTCAGGATCAGCCAGGACCGCGAGATGGACGGCCTGGCGATCGAGCGCCAACGCGAGGACTGCTTGCAGCTTGCTGCCCGCGAGGGCTGGACCGTGGTCGAGCCGCACTACGTGGACCAGTCGATCAGCGCCTACGACATGTCCAAGAAGCGTGCGGCCTACGACCGGATGGTTGAGGACTACGAGGCCGGACTGTTCTCCGCGATCGTGTGCTGGGACCTCGACCGGCTCACCCGGCAGCCCCGCCAGCTAGAGGATTGGATCGACCGGGCACGCCGACGCGACCTCAAGATCGCCACCGTCAGCGGACGAGCCAACCTCAACGACGAGGACGGGTTGATTGTCGCCGGCATCAAGGTGCAGCTCGCCCGCGCCGAGATGATGCGCAAGAGCAAGCGGCAATCACGGGCCCAGCGCCAGCGAGCCAAGCTCGGCAAGGCCCCGAAGGGCATGCGGCCACTCGGCTACACCGTCCAAGGTGATGTGATCGACGACGAGGCCGAGGCGGTGCGCGCCATCTACCAGCTGTTCACGCGCGCCGAGTCCCCGGAGTCGCTGCGGTCGTTGGCACGGGGCCTCAGCGGCACGCAGCACATCCCGGGCATCGCACCCAGGCCGAAGCACAGCCACGTCGTCTCGACCGAGCGCGCCCGAGCCCGCGAGGAGCAGGGACTGGAGCCGCGACCCATCGCCGCCGACGGCCCGTGGTCGCCGTCGACCGTCTTGGGGATCCTGCGGAATCCCCGGTACGCAGGGATGAGCACCTACACGCCGAAGGAGTACCAGGCCGACGGTGGTCGGCGGCGCTCCTGGCGTGCCCAGATCGTGCGCGATGAGGCTGGCGAGCCTGTCCGCGGGCAGTGGGAGGCCATCGTCGACGACGAGACGTGGTGGCGCGCCCAGGAGGTGCTGGACGACTCCGAGCGCGTCACCAACACCAGCGGCTCGACCCAGCGCAAGCACCTGGGGAGCGGGCTGTATCGCTGCGGTGTCGTGGTCGATGTCGACGGCTCGGTCTGCGGCAAGAAGGTCACCGGCGGCCCCCGTGGCTACCGCTGCGCCGGCCACATCGTGCGTTCCGGGGCTGCCATCGACGCGTACGTCACCGAGCGAATCGCCGAGCGCCTGTCCCGGCCAGATGCCCTGCGCACGCAGATGCAGACCGAGGACAATCCGGCCGTCAGGGGCATCAGTGCGGCCATCAGCGAGCAGCGGGCGCGCATCCTGCGGGCCCAGCGCGACTACGACACCGAGGTGATCGAGGGGCGCGACCTGAAGCGGGTGCGTGACGCTGCCGAGGCACGCATCGCCGAGCTGGAGGCCGAGCGGCTGCAGGTTGGCCGCGCCAGTGGTCTGGCTCCTGTACTGGGCACGGATGATCCAGCCCAGTCGTTCCGCGACGGCTGGCTCGACCTGCGCCGGCAGGTCATCGACACCCTGGCCACCGTGACCCTCTACCCGCAGCCGCGGGGGCGCAAGGGTTTCAACCCGGAATCGGTCGAGATCGACTTCGGCGATCCCCAGCAATAGGCGTATCGAGCGTGTCGCTGGCGCGCCTACTGCGACCTGCCCTTCGGCCTCACCTTCCGACGTGACCCCCGGTTGATGGCGGTCATCTTGATTGGCAGTTCGTCGCTGACCTCCAGACGCTTTGCGATCGCCCTCAACGCGTTGCGCCGTGTCCGGGCGGGGTCGTAGAAGTTCGCCACCATGCCCGCCCAGACCAGGCAGGCGGCGACCAGGAGCGTCCATCCCTCGCTGCCCAGAGGATCGGGCTTCTCCTTGAAGGACATGTCCAAGTCGCCGCCACCCTCAATGAGGTACTCGTCCACCACCCGAACCGTCGCATGGCTGAAGCTGCTCAAGATCTTGAACAGGACGTAGGCGCCGTCGAGCGCGACGTCGTCGGCCAGCTTCTCGAAGTTGCGCCCCTGGACCGCGCTCGGGGTCTCGACCTCGGCCCAGTCCACATGGGGTATCGGCTTGGCGGAGGCGAAGGAGGCGGCCGACCGCATCGCCACGTCCAGGTTCCGACGCTGGCGCCCCTCCTCCTTCATGATCGCCTCAGCGCTGTCGGGCACCTCATCGCACCATGCGGCAGTCAGCGTCGCCTCGTAGATGGAGCGCACCAAGGGCATGTGCGCGACGGTGATCCCGTCCGGCATGGCCGGTCGCAGCACCTTCGCCACGGCGTGCACGTGGGTCACCAGGCTGATGACCACCGCGAACTGCGCCATCGTCCGATCACGGCCCCGTCGGGCACCGTTGGCGACGGGGGTGACCCGCACGCTCTCGCAGAACGTGTCCCAGCCCTCGAGCAGCTCGTCGATGGCGGCAATCACCGACCCGGGCTCACTCGCCACGATCCTCCTCCGACTGGCTGTCCTGGCGCGAAAGTGCCCGATACAACGTGGGCCGGCTCACTCCCAGCGATCGCGCCACTGCGGCCACCGACTGACCGGCGTCGATGCTCACCCGTGCCATGCGCACCTGCTCGGCCGTGAGCTTGGGCTTGGGGCCGGCGACCCGGCCCTCGGCCCGCGCGTGTGCGACGCCCTCCTTGGTGCGCTCGATCAGCAGGTCACGCTCGAACTCGGCCAGCCCGGACATGAACGTCACCAGGAGGCGGCCCTCCTTCGTGCGGGTATCCAGCTCGGGCTTCAGCACGATCACCGCGACGTCCTGCTGGGCCAGCTTCTCGATGGTCCGCAGGGTGTCCAGCGCGGTTCTGCCGAGTCGGTCGAGCCGGGTGACCACCAGCACGTCGTCGTCGCGCATGTAGTCCAGGGCGGCCCGCAGGCCGGGCCTGGAGGCCTTGGCGCCGCTCAGGACGTCCTCGAACACCCGGGCGCACCCAGCGGCCTCCAGAGCCCCACGCTGGGTCTCCAGCGACTCGCTCTGGCCCTTGGTGCTGACGCGGGCGTAGCCGACCTTCACTTCAAGAGCCCGTACTTCCACAGCGACGGGGCCACCGCTTCGGCGTGGTACTTCATCGTCATGGCCTTCAGCGTCTTCAGCTCACCGTTGAGGACGGGGTAGTCGTAGACGGTCGTCTCATTGCGACCCACCAGAACCCTCTTCGAGGTGTTCAGCTCCTCGAAAATCTGGAAGGTGCCGTAGGTCTTCTCCGGGTCGTAGTTCTTCGTCTGCTTGGCCAGCCCCAGCACCTTGTGCCACTGGTCCAGCAACGCCTGGTCGCGCCCGTTGAGCGTGAAGCCGGCCAGATCCGTGCTCGCCTGAGTGTCACCGTCGAAGCACAGCTCGTTGCGGTAGAACCGACCGTCGCTGCCCATGAACGACCGGCACTTGTTGTGGTAGGCGAGCGCAGTGAAGATGAGGCACGCCTTGACAAAGTCCTGGTCATGGCTGAAGTTGTCGCCGTTGTCGGCGCAGCGGTTCACGACTCCGCGGATCCAGAATCGTCCTTCGGAGGGTGTACGGGCCACGGCGAACAATGGCAGCTTCGTCATGTAGGTATCCCGACGCAAGTGGAACCCGTTGCCGTTGTAAGCCGTGCAACGAGTCAGCTGCGAGTAGAGGTCGATGTTCTCGAAGGAAGTTCCATAGGCACGCAGATAGCCAATGATGTTGTCGTTATAGACGGCGGTCGTGATGGCCTTGCGGTGTGCTTCCTGTCCGTTGGTCTCACAGAAAATTCCCGGTTCATCGTCGGGGAACTTCCTCGTGTCGAAGAGTCTCGACAGTACCGAAGAGGTGGTCTTCACATTGGCCACCGGAACACCATCGGTCCCCATGGCGATGTGTCCCGCGCCGACCTTGAAGTCCTTGTGTACGGCTCCCGCCATCAGCTCCCCCGACTTCGGGTCGATGTCGTACACCTGAAGCGGGTAGTTGGTGCGCCCTGTCTCCGGTTCGTTCGCCCACAGGATGCAGGACACCCCGGCGTCCTTGGTGGCGTGAAATCGCTTGCGGTTGAAGAGGTATCCACTGACGAACTTCCGGTTGATCAAGTTCTGCGACTTGAAATACTTGCTGGGCGAGTAGACCACGTACGAATCAGTGGGCTGTCGCAGGTAGTAGCGGAACGCTGACCAGATGAAGAGGTTTGTCAGGTCGCGCAGGGGCTTGGTGCCATTGGTGGCGATTGTAGGCTCGGCCGCCATCTGTGCCTTCACCCACGATGCCTGCCAGCCGAAGGACTTGTCCTTGCCACTCACGTTCGACTCCACGCCCGCTGCATCCGCGTAGGGCGGGTTCTCGAAGAGGATGATCGTGCACTTCGGATCGTCGAGGTACTGCTGGATCACGTTGGGCACGCGGACGCCGTCGGGCCCCTCGATGCCCAGCACGAACCGGTCCGACAGGGCATCACCATTCAGCAGCAAGCCCAGCTTCGGGTCACCGGCCTTGTAGGTGGGTGGGATCACCGCACGGACCCGCTGTCCGTACTCACGGGCCAGTTCCAAGTACTCGAACTGTTCGTAGGTGTTCACGATGACGTGGCTCAGCTCATCTTCCGTGAGTCCTTCTTCCAGGTTGCCTGACCCTGCACACCGGTCGATGATCACGTAGTCGTTGCCCGCGGGAACCCGGGCGATCGCCTCGCGCAGAAGCTCATGGGACTTCAACACGTAGGGCTTCGGCGTGTAGAACGCACCCAGCTCGATCTTCTTCAGCTTGTCGTTCAAGCGGTCGAGGATGTGGGCAAACTCCTCGTAGTCGTCACCTTGGTAGGGGAGGACCAGCCCCTTGAAGTGGCGGGGGTCCTTCAGCTCGCCCAGTGGCCCCTTCTTCGGGTCGTTGGCCAGGAAGGTCTCCTTGTTGGAGCCCTTGACCTCCCGGTAGTAGCGCTCAGCCCAAGCGACGACACAGTCGGCGGTGATCTCGATCGGCACGAACCGGTTCTCCTTGAGCAGCGCAACCACTTGGGCGGCACCACTGTTGAAGAAGTCCTTGATCACGAGCGGCGCCGCCTTGGCGCTGAAGCCCTCGTTCGACCGGCTGGCTGCGGTTGTGTAGGTCTGGTGGATCTCGGCGAAGTAGTCCGCCGAGTCGAACTTGTAGAGGACCTTCGCGTTGAGGTCGACCAGGAGGATGTTCGCAGGGACGTTGCGGCCGTTCACGCGCAGCTTGGCCAGGTACTTCACCGCCTGGAAGAGAACCTTGTTGACGTCCCCGATGGAGACCTTGAACTCCAGCAGGTTGCCGTTCCACACTCCGTCGGTGTTCAGCACCAGCGCGACGTCAGGGTCGATGCCGAACTCGTTGAAGAAGTCCAGCTGCCCGTCGACCTCGTTCGAGTAGTAGTAGTCGCTCTTCGTGGCGCCGCTCATGGGTGTCCTCGCTGTCACACAATCGGTCGATCTCGTTACAGGCGTCCAGCAGTGCTTGAGAGCTGTGGAGTTCAGTGAACAGTGGCGGCCTACTGTGATCGTTCGATGGCGGCATC
>ERZ724512.375-NODE-375-length-20176-cov-13.479847_pt1 | contig 20176 bp, 19 predicted proteins | sample MGYA00376045_ERZ724512 | MGnify/ENA primary metagenome ERZ724512 (study PRJEB28724, sample SAMN07190883) | activated sludge metagenome | isolation source: activated sludge of sewage treatment plant in Hong Hong | place: Hong Kong | collected 2016-03-17 ... | reverse complement strand
TCCCCTGTTTGAAAACCGCCCGATTTGGGCAATGAAAGCGACATCAGGCGCGCGCAATCCGGGCGCAAAAGGGAACCTCGTCACTCGAAGGAGAGCACTTCAGATGCCCACCCACTCACCGACTCTCGCGAGCCAGAAATCAAGGCAGCTCGGACTGCTGCTGCTCGCGCTCGCCGCCATACTCGCCTCGTTCGCGGCCACGGCCCCCGGCTCCAAGGCCTCACCGGTTTCGCTGACCTTCGACAACGGGCGGATCAGCATGGGCTTCTTCCAGGACCGCACCGTCCTTCCGGCCGACAGCTCCTTCCCCTCGCCCGACCTTCCCACCCCGCAGCGGACCGACATCCAGCTGAACGGCGACCTGACCGACGGGAACATCTCGATCCCGGCGGCAACCAACACCGGCATCCAGTTTCCGTACATGAACGTCAAGCACCCCCTGCAGCCGGACCTGAAGATCCCCTTCACCTTCCGGCTCAACCAGGACGGCCTGACCGGCACCTTCAACCAAGAGACCGGTGCGATGACCCTCGAAGGAAAGCTCGACATCATCGTGATCACCGGCACGGGAACGAACTTCCCGCTGCCCGACTCGCTGGATGACGTCGGCGTGCCACCGCTCGGATTGTTCGCCCGCTGCCGCTACGACAACGTGCCGGTCAAGCTCTCGACCGCCAAGAGCGACCCGTTCAACGGCCAGCCCTTCGCCGACGGATTCGGAACCAACGGTGCCCTCGCTGCCTCCTGGAAATCGCTCACCCCCTCGGTTTCGGAGAACGGCGGTACCTGCGGTGACCTGAACCAGCTCACCACCTCGATCGGCGGCCTCTGGCTTTCCAACGCCGTAGCCGAACCGAAGCCGCAGCCGGAAGGCCCGAAGCCCTCATGCAAGACCGACCTCAGCCTCTGCCCGGAGCAGAAGTACACCCTGATCGACGGGGTCCAGCTCAAGCCCGGCCGCAAGACGGTCAAGCCCGGACAGACCGTGACCCTGACCGTCAAGGTGCATAACTCGGGCAACAAGACCGCCCGGAATCTGAAGGTGAAGGTCAAGTCGACCAACAAGTCCTTCAAGGTGCCGAAGAAGGTCACTCTCACCGTGCCGGCGGGCAGGTCCGCCAAACGGAAGTTCAAGGTCCGGATCAAAGGCAACGCGAAGGGCTGGGGCCGGATCACCGCGGTCAACAACGGCTGGCCCGGTCACACATACCTGAAGGTCAGGCCGTAGCCGGCTGAGGGCCCGGCCGGAGTCGCATCCGGGCTGACCCGGGCCTAAACTCCCCCGGGTGAGGGAGTCGGTAACCAGGCCGGAACATCACCTTTCCGACCCGGGCAAGGAGGCTCGCGCCCGATCCGGCATCCCGATTGTTCCGGCCTTCGACGGGTACCGGGCCTGGGCGATCATGGCGATCGTCATGCTTCACATGACGGCGATTTCCGGGGTCGCCGGGCCCGGAGTCGAGAACGCCTTCACCCGGCTCATCTGGGGAGCCCTCGGCAACGCGGTCGAACTGCTCTTCATCGTCAGCGGATTCGTCGTCTTCCTGCCTACCGTCGCCCGGCGGGGAGACTTCGGCAGCATCGCTTCCTTTGCGATTCGGAGGGGAGCCCGCCTGCTGCCCGCCTACTGGATGATCCTGCTGATCTCGCTGCCGGTGATCGCGGTCTTCGACCCTCCCTATTCGGCCCTTCCCGGACTGCGGGACCTGCTGCTGAACTTCTCCGCGCTGACCGTCCCGGTCGGTCTGTTCGTTCCCGGGATCTCGATTGGATTCGGCCTCGACCCGCCGCTCTGGACCTTGTCGGTAGAGGTCGGCTTCTACCTGGTTCTGCCGTTCGTCGCGAGCATCTTCTTCCGGAAGCCGGTCGCCGGACTGCTGGTTTCCCTGGCGGTAACCGCCGCCTGGACGATCGCCTTCGATCACGTCAGCGAGGTGACGGACCTGATCGCCACCGCCCCCGACTTCGGTGAACTGGTCAGGCTCAAACTCTCATCCGAGCTGCAGCTGCCGGCCTGGGCCTACTCGTTCGGGCTGGGCATGTTCGGGGCCTGGGTCTGGGTCCGGATCAGCGAAAGGCAGGGAAGGGGCGAAGCTGAAGCCCCGGTCCCGCGGTCGGGTCCCGCTCCGGCCGCCCTCATCGCCCTGGTCTCGGGGCTTGCCCTGATTCCCCTGGTCTGGGTGATCGGCGGCGACTACTCGAACACGAGGGCCTCGCTCCTGCTTTCGCTGCTCTTCTCCACCCTCGTCGCGATCTTCATGGTTTCGCTTTCGCTCGCGCCCCGAAACTGGCAGACCCCGTTTGCGGCACAGCCGATTCGCAACCTCGGTGACATCAGCTACGGCATCTATCTGAGCCACATGGTGATCACCTACACGATCGCCGGCGAACTGACCCTGCCCCAGGACGGCAATCTGAAGAGCCTCCTGATCTGGACCGCCGTGGTGGTCCCGCTCTCGGTCATCTACGGCTACCTTTCGGCCCGCTTTCTGGAGCAACCGATCCGCCGCTGGGCCCGCAAATACGGGCGTCGCGTCCCTGACTAGACGAAGCCGGCCCATCCGTTCCCGGATTCTGCGGGACGGCGGGTTGAGCATGGAGGCCGGGCTGGACCCCGCCCGACTGCAGATGAATAAACTGCCTCGGCCATGCGTAAGAAGAATCCCGAGACCCACGAAGAGAAGCTTGAGTACCTGCGCGAGCTGCGTGACGCCGCAATCAATTCCGCTTCCAGCGAAGCCGTAGACAAGCACCATGCCAAGGGCAAGCTGACCGCCCGCGAGCGGATCGAGAAGCTGCTCGACCCCGGATCGTTCGAAGAGCTCGACACCTTCGTCCGGCATCGGACCTACGACTTCGAGATGAACAAGCGCCGGCCCTGGGGAGACGCGGTGGTCACCGGCCACGGCACGATCGACGGTCGCAAGGTCTTCGTCTTCTCCCAGGACTTCACGGTTTTCGGCGGCTCGCTCGGCGAGGTCATGGCCGAGAAGATGTGCAAGGTGATGGACCTGGCCGCCAAGGTCGGCGCCCCGGTGATCGGCCTGAACGACTCGGGTGGCGCCCGGATCCAGGAAGGCGTCGTTTCACTCGGCGCCTACGGTGACGTCTTCGCCCGCAATGTCTCCAGCTCCGGGGTGATCCCCCAGATCAGCGTGATCATGGGCCCCTGTGCCGGTGGCGCCGTGTACTCGCCGGCGATGACCGACTTCATCTTCATGGTCAAGGAGACCTCGCACATGTTCATTACCGGTCCCGAGGTGATCAAGACCGTGACCGGCGAGGAAGTCGAGTTCGAAGAGCTCGGCGGCGCGATGACCCACAACTCGAAGTCCGGTGTCGCCCATTTCGCGGCCGACGACGAGGAGAGCTGCCTCGAGGACGTGCGCTACCTGATGAGCTTCCTGCCGCTCAACAACATGGAGCAGCCGCCCCACTCGATTCCAGGCGATGACCCCGACCGCGAGGACCCGGAGCTCGACACCTTCGTCCCCGACGACCCGAACAAGCCGTACGACATGCGCAAGGTCGTGGCGAAGATCGTCGATGACGAAGAGTTCTTCGAGGTCCACGAGCACTTCGCCAAGAACATCATCTGCGGCTTCTCGCGCCTCGACGGCCACCCGGTCGGCATCGTCGGCAACCAGCCCGCCTTCAAGGCCGGCGTGCTCGACATCGAATCCTCCGAGAAGGCGGCCCGTTTCGTCCGTACCTGCGACGCCTTCAACATCCCGATCATCACCTTCACCGACGTGCCCGGCTTCATGCCCGGCACCGACCAGGAGTGGAACGGGATCATCCGCCACGGAGCCAAGCTGCTCTACGCCTACACCGAGGCGACCGTGCCGAAGCTGACCGTCGTGACCCGCAAGGCCTACGGCGGCGCCTATGACGTCATGGCCTCCAAGCACATGCTGGCCGACTTCAACTTCGCCTGGCCGACCGCGGAAATCGCGGTGATGGGCGCGGAAGGGGCGGTCAACATCATCTATCGGCACGACATCAAGAACTCGCCGACCCCGGACGAGCGTCGCGCCACCCTGATCGCCGATTACAAGGCCCACTTCGCGAACCCGTACGCAGCGGCCGAGCGCGGCTACATCGATGACGTGATCGAGCCGAGCCAGACCCGGCCGAAGCTGATCAAGGCGCTCAGGACCCTTGAAACGAAGCGCGTCGCCCAACCGCGCCGCAAGCACGGCAACATCCCGCTCTAGCTGACACAGACCTGGGCCTTGCCGGTGCCGCTGGCCCGGACCCGCCAGGGCTGACTCGACTGGCCGGCCGGCAGGTCGACCGAGGTTGACCGGCCGGCCTTTGCCGTCCCGATCGCAAAGGTCGCCTGGTCGGCAAACCGGCCGAGGGCCAAAGCGGCATCCGACCGGGCGGGGGCGATGCTCAAGGTCCCGGCGGGAACCGAGGCGATTTCGCTTCCTGCCGGGTTCAGCTTCACGGTCCGGCAGCCCGGACTCCCCCCGGCTCGGCCGGGCCGGGGCACGATCCCCAATGCCGCCACTAGCTCGGCATCGACCAATCGCCGGACCTCGTCGCTCTGGTCCGCGATCTGTTCTTCACTCCAGCCGGCGCGACCGTAGCGCTCCTCCACTTCCCGGAACCGCTGCTGGCTCATGAAGATCGGCAGGTACGGGGTCAGGCGAACCTGATACCCGGGAATGGCCTCCTCGCCGGCGATGTCCATCGCGGTCAGCGAAGCCTTCGGGGTAACCGAAATATCGATCAGGATCTTCCGTCCTTCGGAAAGGGTGCCGAGGCTGCATGCGACCGAGACCGCGGCCAGCGAAGCCAGGCCGGTCAGCCAGTTCCGCCCCGGCCGGTACCCGTCGAAGGCTCCGGCCAGGATCATCAGCAAAAAGACCGCCCCCGGGTACTGGTACCGGCTCTGGTCGGCTTCCCGCGTGAACATCCCCGGCGCCTGATTGGCCGCGGTCAGGACCCAGAAGGCGAGCCCGACCGCCAGCGCGACGAGCAACGGCAACGGCAGCCGTTTTCGGCGAATCAGGCTGAACGAGACCGCGGCGAAGAGTGCCCCCGAGATGACCCAGGCGAGCACGTCCCCGGCCACTGAATCGGTGCGGTGGAGCCCGGTCAATCCCATCACCACCGACTTGACCGACTCCGCCACGAAGGCCGGGGCGTGGAGGAGATTGGTCAGGCTCAGGTGACTGTCAGCCGTCCTTCCCCAGCCGACCCACCAAACGAGAAACACCAGAAACGGCGCCAGAAGCACGTAGTTGAAGAGGCCCTCCCAGCCGTCCCTCGAGACGAGGATGACCGCGGCACCGGCGAGGAAGGGGAGCCCCAGCGACGAGGTCGTGACCGAGACCAGAATGGCGACGAGAGCCACCGGCTGGCTGAACCTTGCGTTTCGCTCCAGGGCGATCAGGGCCGTCAGCCCGGCCAGGATCGAAACCGTGTACCCCATCTGGAAGGCCCAGAGCAGGTCCTGGTAGGCGGTGCCGAGGAAGAGGATCGGGATCGATGCGATTGCCGCCGCCCACTCGCCCACCCGCTCGCGAATCCACGCGTAGAAGGCAACCACGCTCAGCAGGAAGAAGACGAGACTGGCGATCTGAAGCGACGCCGAGGACTGGATTCCGAACAGGATGTAGAAGATCCGGTAGACCGCCGCCTGCAGAATGACGATGTTCTCGTTCTCCGGGATCAGCAGCGAATCGAGCCCGCCCAGGCTGCGATCCCTCAGAAAGGCCCAGTCGTCGGCCACGAAACCGATGTCGAGCCGGTAGTGAAGCAGCAAGGCGGCCGATGCCAGAAGCGCCACCCCGAAGAGAATCCGGGCGGCTCGCGCAGTCTTCATGCCCTCACTGAAACCGGCTCCCACGATGGGCGCAGCCTATCGGCGGCCGTCGCGGGAGCGGGCGAGCATAGAATCTGACGCCGCATGAGCGAAATCACGATCAGCCAGTCCACGACCCCGCAGGAAGCCGCCGCGATCGCCGCGGCGATTCAGCGCTTTTCGCAGGACACCGCGATCGCCCCCGCGACCGAACCGGCCGGGATGAATCCCTGGCTGAAGGCCGCCCTCGAAGACGGGGTCTCGGCCAAGGATGCTTTCGGTCCCGGCCAGCCCTTCGGCACGCTCTGACGAGTCCCGCTGCTCCGCCCCCTCGCACTTCTTCGCGCGAGCAACTAGCATCGAGTCAAATCGACCGAGGAGGAGTTCATGGCGGTAGTGAAGATCATCGAGCTGGTTGGCAGCTCACGGGTTTCAACCGATGACGCAGCCCAGCAGGCGCTCAAGCAGGCCCAGGATTCGCTTCGCAACATCCGCGCTGTGGACATCGTCTCGACCGGCATCCGCGGGGAAAACCTCGACGAGTACCGCGCCCACGTCCGCGTCGCGTTCCTGATCGAAGGCAAGGACGTAACTTAGGAGAACAGGAGTCGGGCGGGGTCCGACCCGCCCTCCAGTTGACACCCGCCCCTCCCAATTGAAGTAACTGATGGTTGGGAGGGGCTCTGCCAGGGGTGGGCCAGGCCTGTCCTCCCTGCTACCTTTCCGGACCCATGAGTGACGAAGAAGCAACCGAAGTCCAGCCTTACGAGCGGAGTTCTGCCGAGGTGGCGGAGTTGATTGCGGGTGGTGCCCGTTTGATCGATGTGCGGACCGCGCATGAGCACGAGGCTGCGCGCCTGGCCGGTTCCGAGCGGATCGGGCTCGAGGAGCTGCTCGACCGCCGCGATGAGATCGAGCAGGATGGAACGGTCATCTTCTACTGCCGGGTCGGTAACCGTTCCGGCATGGCGGCCCAGGCATTCTCCGAGGCGGGCTTTGACGTGGTGAACCTGACCGGCGGCATCGTCCAGTGGATCGAGGACGGCCAGCCGATCGAGCCGGCCGACGGCTACGTGGCCGAACCGGGCGAAGCCGCCGCCATCCTCGAAGCCCGCGCCAGAGCAGCAGGCAACTAGCCGAGCGGCTTGACGACGGGGCCCGGAACGGCAGTACTTCCCGAAAACCGTCGCTGCGCTCCTCATTCCGGAGGTTTTCGGGAAGCACTGCCGACCCGAACCCTGCAGAACCGGTCCATAGACAGGTACGGGTAGCCACTCGAGGGTCGGTCGGACCGGCCCGACTTCTAATTACATGAAATCCGGTCAGGTTTTGGTCTTTTTGCTACCGTTGTCAGCCCACGTCAGCAACCAAGCCTTTTTCGCAGCAGGAGGAAACCCAATTGGAGCCCACTTCGGCCCCGTCCAAACCGAAGCCCGCCGACAAGCCCAAGCCGAAGCCCGGTGACAAGGGGATCGAGCAGGAGGACGGCAAGCTCCAGGAAGGCAAGGGCCGGCTGGGAACGCTGACCAACCCGGAGACCTACGAGAACATCCCCGGTCACATCATCCCGATCATCGAAGAGGAGTTCGTCGATTTCGAGGGTGAGGCGAACGAGTTCCTGGACGGCAACACCCCCGAGGACCAGTTCATCGGGTTCCGCCTCAAGCAGGGCGTCTACGGCCAGCGCCAGCCCGGCGTGCAGATGGTTCGCGTGAAGCTCCCCTTCGGCGGCGTCACCCCGGAGCAGATGGATGCCTTCGCCGACGCGGTCGAGACTTACGCGCCGCTCAACAAGGGTCACATCACGACCCGGCAGAACATCCAGATCCACCACATCCCGCTGAACCAGATGGTCCACATGCTGCGCGACCTCGCCCCCAGCGGCCTCTCATCCCGCGAGGGCTGCGGCAACACGGTCCGCAACGTGACCGGCGACCCCTGGGCCGGCGTCGCCGAAGACGAGATCTTCGACCCGACCAGGTACGCAGGCGCCTACACCCGCTACTTCGTCCGGCACCCCACGACCCAGCTGATGCCGCGGAAGATCAAGACTTCCTTCACCGGTTCGGACGCCGACCGGGCGATGAGCGGCATCCATGACATCGCCTTCCTCAGCCGGATCAGGGACGGCGTCAAGGGCTTCGAGATCCGGGTCGGCGGCGGCACCTCGATCATGCCCCGGGTCGCCCCCACGATCTACGACTTCGTCGAGGCCGAAAATGGCGACTACCTCAAGCACGCCGAAGCGATCCTGCGGGTCTACGACCGCCAGGCCTGGCTGCGTCCGAACCGGGCCCGCGCCCGGATCAAGGTCCTGGTCGACAAGGTCGGGATCGAAGAGGTCCGCCGCATGGTCGACGAGGAACTGAAGGGCGACTGGGTGAACGAGCGTGATTTCACGATCGACCACCTGGTCTTCGACGTCGACGAGGAAGCCTCGCTGACCGAGCCCCTGCCCCCGAGCGGCTCGCCGAACGGCGACCGCGCCGAATTCGACCGCTACCTCGAAGCGAACGTCCAGCCGCAGCGCCAGGAGGGCTTCCACACGGTCGAGGTCAAGGTGGTCCGTGGCGACCTCACCCCGGAGCAGTTCCGCGGCCTTGGCCAGATCATGCGGGACTACACCGGCGGCTTCGCCCGGATGACCGTTCAGCAGAACATCGTCCTGCGCTGGGTTCGCGAGGAATCCCTCTACGACGTCTGGAAGCGGCTCGCCGAACTCGGGCTCGATGACGTCGGCCCGCGCCGCATCACCGACGTGGTCTCCTGCCCCGGCACCGACTCCTGCAAGATGGGCATCACCTCCTCGATGGGCCTCAACCAGGCGATCCAGGAGCGGGTCGAGTCGATGGACATCACCGACCCTCTGACCCGCGACATCCACATCAAGATGAGCGGCTGCCCGAACGGATGCAGCCAGCATCACATCGCCAACATCGGCTTCTACGGCGCGTCGCTGAAGGTTGGTGACAAGACCATCCCGGCCTACGTGCCGCACCTCGCCGGCAAGTACACCGACGGGGACACGATCTACGGCACCCGCCTCAAGTCCCGCCTGCCCGCCCGCCGGGTTCCGGATGCGGTTGAGCGGTGGATTCGCCTCTACGAGACCGATCGCGAGGAAGGCGAGATCTTCAACGCCTACGTCGAGCGGGTCGGCACCGCCCGCATGGAAGAAGAAGTGAAGGACCTGACCATGCCGGTCGACTTCAGCCTCGACACCATGCAGATGTTCATCGACTGGCAGCGCTCCGACCCGTACAAGGTCGAGCGCGGCGAAGGCGAGTGCGCCGTCTAGGAAACCTTGATGGAGCCGTCCAGCACACTCACTCCGGCGGAAGCCGAAGCGGCGCGCAAGGCCGAGGAGGCCACCCGCGTCCTGGCCGCCCGCTTTGACGCGGAGGCGGAGGCCGCCCGGGTCGAGCCGCTGGATGCGAGCCAGCTGCTGGAGTGGGCCTTCGAGCAGTTCGGGCAGGACATGTACATCGCCTGCTCCTTCCAGAAGACCAGTTCGGTGGTGATGCACCTCGCCACCGAGATCAACCCCGAAGCCCGCTTCTTCTACATCGACACGGACTTCCTCTTTCCCGAGACCTACGAAACCCGGGACCGGCTGGCCGAGCATTTCGGAGTCGAGTTCGAGCGCTGGCATAACATCAGCCCCGAGGAGCAGGCCCGCGAGTTCGGTGACCAACTCTGGAAGCGCGACCCGGACGCCTGCTGCGGCATCCGCAAGGTTGATCCGATGGCCCGGGCGCTCGCATCAGGAGTCGATTGCTGGGTCGCCGGGATCCGGCGCGAGGATTCGGCAACGCGGGCCGGCTCGCCGAAGTTCATGTGGGACAGGAAGTTCAACATCTGGAAGCTGAACCCGATCGCCGACTGGTCCGAACGCGATGTCTGGACCTACCTCCACAAGCACGGAATCCCCTACAACCCGCTGCACGATCAGGGTTATCCCTCGATCGGCTGCACCCACTGCACCCGTCCCGTTTTGCCCGGCCAGTCTTCCCGTGACGGGCGCTGGTCCGGCTCGGGCAAGACGGAGTGCGGCATCAACTAGCCGCTGTCGGACGGCATTTGCCGCCCATAACGGCTAGGCTGTCCGATTCTTCACCGTTCCTGTCAACATTCCCTCCTCCTTATGAACCAAACCATGACTGAACTTGCCCTCCAGCTTTCCGAGCGTCAAACCGCAGACTTCGAAATGATCGGGAACGGGGGTTTCGCACCCCTGACCGGCTTCCAGGGCTCGGCGGACTGGCAGCGTGTCTGCGACGAAATGCGGACCGCCGACGGTGACTACTGGCCGATCCCGATCACCCTGGCCACCGACCTCGAATGTGAGGTTGGCGACGTGGTCAGCCTGACCTCGGACGAAGGCAAGGCGCTCGGCCGGATCACGATCGAGGAGATCTTCGAGCGCGACGTCGAGCATGAAGCGAAGTCGGTCTACCAGACCAACGACCAGGAGCACCCCGGGGTCGCCGCGATCCGCGAGGAGGGCGCCCGTTGCCTCGCCGGCCCGATCGAGGTCGACGTTCTGCCCGATCACGAGGAAGCATTCCAGCGCCGCTACCTCACCCCGGCCGAGTCGAAGCAGGCCTTCGCCGACCGCGGATGGAAGCGGGTCGTGGCTTTCCAGACCCGCAACCCGATTCACCGCGCCCACGAGTACCTGACCAAGGCGGCGCTCGAGGTTTCCGACGGTCTCTTCATTCACCCGCTGATCGGCAAGACCAAGGCCGGCGACATCCCGGCTGACGTGCGGATGAAGTGCTACGAGCTGCTGATGGAGGACTACTACCCGAACGACCGGGTGATCCTCGGCGTCAACCCCTCGAAGATGCATTACGCCGGCCCCCGTGAGGCCGTGCTCCACGCGATCGTGCGTCGCAACTATGGCTGCACCCACTTCATCGTCGGCCGCGACCACGCCGGCGTCGGTGATTACTACGGCACCTATGACGCCCAGAAGATCTTCGAAGGAATCGACATCGACGAGCTCGGGATCGAGCCGCTGATGTTCGAGCACACCTTCTGGTGCAACGAATGCGAGGGCCTGGCTTCGAACAAGACCTGCCCTCACGACGCCGAAGCGCACCTTTTCCTTTCCGGCACCAAGGTCCGCGAGATGCTTGGCAACGGCGAAATGCCGCCGCCCGAGTTCTCCCGCCCCGAGGTCGCCCAGATTTTGATTGACGCTTACAAGGAGGACAACTAACCAATGTCAGACAGCAAGGGATTCACCCTCTGGTTCACCGGCCTCTCCGGTGCCGGCAAGACCACCATTTCCGAGATCGTCGCCAGGGAGCTGACCGACCGCGGCTCCAAGCTCGAGATTCTCGATGGTGACATCGTCCGCGAAAACCTCTCGAAGGGCCTCGGCTTCTCGAAGGAGGATCGTGACATCAACATCCGCCGGATCGCCTTCGTCGCCGACCTGCTTTCCCGCAACGGCGTCCCGGTGATCACTGCCGCGATCTCGCCCTACCGGGCACTCCGCGACGAGGCCCGAGAGCTGATGGGTGACCGCTTCATCGAGGTCTACATCGAGGCGTCGGTTGAAGTCTGCGCCGAACGCGACGTGAAGGGTCTCTACGCCAAGGCCTTCTCCGGCGAGATCAAGGAATTCACCGGGGTCTCCGACCCGTACGAGGCACCGGAGAATCCGGAGATCGCCCTCAAGACCGCGGAAGAGGAGCCGGAGGAATCGGCTGCCAGGCTGCTCGCCTACCTGGAAGAGCGCCAGCTCATCCCGGCGGTCGTCGCCTCGTAGGCAACCGCGAAAACGTACTTCGCCGGGGCGGGCTTTCGAGCCCGCCCCTTCTTCCCTCTATAAACAACTGTTTAGTTGTGTAGTGATATACTTTGGCCATGTCCGTTTTCCTTACCATCGAACGCGCCGAGGCGCCGGCCGGGCACGAGCCCAGCCGGGTCCCGCTGGTCGATGCCGACGGACAGATCACGATCGACCCCTGGTGGGGCACGATCCAGCCGCAGCGGCTCCACCCCGGGATTCCCACCTGGGGTGAGCTGGAAGTCATCGCGCACATCGAGGCGGGCGGGCGTCTGATCGACACCCGGCTGCCTGAATACGCATCGGCGAGCGGGACGATCCCCGGCTCGCTGGTTCTGCCCTGGGAGACGATCACCGACCACCTGGAGGTGTTCGATCCCGCAAGCGTGACGGTGCTCTTCTGCAACGGGCCGCAGTGTGCGGCAACCCCCAGAGCGGTGGGAAGGCTGCTGGACGCCGGGGTCGAGCCCGAATCTCTCGCCTATTACCGCGGCGGGATCCAGGACTGGGTCGGGCTCGGCCTCCCCACCGCCCCCGTTTCGGGCGGCTGAAAGCTTCCGGGCGGGAGAGCCCGGACCAGAGTCGCGGTGGAGCCCCGCCCCCGGTGGCTCCATCCGCGGCTGCCCGGACATGGGGAAGGGCCGGCGGGAAGGGATCCCGCGGGGGTTCAGGTCAGGGTGCCGGCCTGGGCGGGACTTCGGGCTGGCCCAGGTCGTAGGTCTGGTAGGCGCCGAAGCGGCTGAAGGTCTTGTGGGTGGGGCCGTGGTAGTCGGATGAGGCGGTGGCGGTCACGCCCAGCTCGTTTGCGAGGTCCAGGAGGTGCTTGGTCTGGGCCCTGGTATGCGAGGGGTAGAAGACCTCGATGCCCCCGATGTCGAGGGCGCGGATCAGTTCCTCGACCTGCTCGGGAACCTTGATGTCCCAGTAGGGGTGGGCGATCACCGGCACGCCGCCAGCCTCGCGGATCAGGGCGCAGGCCTCGTTCGCGTCCGGCCACTTGCGGGAGACGAACGCCTTTGCCCCCGGCACCAGCCACTCCTCGAAGAAGGGACCGAGGTTGCCGGTCGCCCCGGCCGCCTTGGCGATGTGGGGCCGGCCGATCGCGTCGGCGGCACCCGCCTCGCGGACCGCATCCTCGAAGGTCAGGTCGAAGCCGTGGTCGCGCAGGTTCTGGACGATCTCCTTCGCCCTGTTCCGCCGCTCTTCCTGGGCCCGCTGACAGGCCGGGGTGATCTTCTCCACGTCGACCCAGTAGCCGCAGATGTGAAGGTCCTCCGCGTACTCGTGAACCGAGGACATCTCGACCGCCGGCACGATCTCCACTCCGAGCTGCGCCCCGGCCTCGACCGCCTCCGGCACACCCGCCACCCCGTCGTGATCGGTCAGGGCGAGCACCTCGACCCCGGCCTTCGCCGCCTCCTCGACCACTCCCGCCGGTTCAAGCTGGCCATCAGAGACAACGGAATGAGACTGAAGTTCGATCATCCCCCCGAATCCTAAGCTCCACCCCTGAATTCCGCTCCGCCCCACAAGCCCCCACCGTTTCAACCCCTCCTCCCCTCAATCCCCCTCGAACTCCCTCCCCAAAAATCGAGAAGGCAAAAGTAGCCATATAGCGCTCCATTCAGCCTTCTCGGCTCATCACCCAGCCGCTCGACCACTTCGCTGGCGGGACTCTCAGACCAGTCCGAGTTCGCGGGCAATCCGCTCGACCACACCGTCCGGATCTTCCATGAACTCCTTCCAGGTGATCCGGATGACCGTAAGTCCCTTGCTTTCCAGGAAACGGGCCTTTTCCAGGTCCCGTTGCCTGGCGATGGGATCGGTGTGGAAGGCATCTCCGTCGAGCTCCAGCACGAGACCTTCTTTTCGCCAAAGGAAGTCGACCTCTCGCCCGAAGATCTTCACGTTCACCTCCGGCAGCTTCCACCGTCGCGGCACCCACGACAGGAGAAACAGCCCCTCGAGTACGGACTTGATCCGGTTCAGTTCCGGCACCCACAACCCGAGCAACGGCCTCACCTTTAGCGCGCCTCGTTTTCCCACTGACCGGCGGAAGCAGAACTGCACGTCCTTTTCGCCAAACAACCGGAGTCGGCACAACTCCAGGAAAGCGAATTTCACGTCTGTGTCAGGGGCACTTACGGCAAAGTCGAGCAGGGCCAAAGCTGCTCGCACGACCGCAAGGCCGCCTCTCTCGCGCAGGTCACCCGGGTCGAACCGTCGGCGGACCACATAGACCCAGGTGTTCCTGAGAGCGGGCGACAGCCCTCGGTGCCTGCCCGCGCGGTCTCTGGATGTAGCCACGTGGATCACTGGCGGGATCGGAGTCAGGAGGCGCGCCGCCCCCAGGAGCTCCAGGGCACTGCGTGAGGTCAGGGCAGAACCGGGACCCGCAACCAGGAGAGCCGCTCGCCAGGCCGACTCTCTGGTCTCTATGTCCCGCCCGTAGGCATAGATGCCGTGGAAGAGTTTGGTCAACCGCCTGCCTCTGAGCCAATTCTTGATCCTGGACGGACTGAATCCATGACGAATGAGTTCATCCCTCCCGGCAACATGACGGCGCCGGGACATGAACTGCCAAAGCCGGTCAAGCTCGATGGCGCTGGATGGACTTTCCCCGGAGACCGAATTCATCGGCCCAAGCCTGCCCGAGAAATGCTCACACGTGGCTCTATAAGGGTGACAATTGTGCAACGTCCCGGGAGCCTGAAACGCCCGCGAAGCCTGCCTTGAACTCGCCGGTTCGAGCCGCCACCGCCGAGAAGGCTAAATGGAGCGCTATATGGCCACTTTTGCCTTCTCGATTCTGGGGCTGGCTTGGATCGGATGGCTCTGCGCGGGCTGGCTGGGAGGGGGCGGGGGCAAAGCCGGGACCGGGGCGGATAAATAGACTGCCCGGGCTATGTTTTCGAAGATCCTGATCGCCAATCGTGGCGAAATCGCTATCCGTGTCGCCCGGGCTTGCAAGGAGATGGGGATTACCTCCGTCGCCGTTTATTCGGAGGCGGATCGGGATGCTCCGCACGTCAAAGCCTGTGACGAAGCTTTCCTGATCGGACCGGCGGTTCCGGCCGAGAGTTACCTCTCGATCGAGAAGATCATCCAGGCCGCGAAGGACTCCGGGGCCGAGGCGGTTCACCCCGGCTACGGCTTCCTGGCCGAGAACGCGGACTTCGCCCGGGCACTGGAAGATGCCGGGATAGTTTTCATCGGCCCGCCCGCCTCGGCGATCGACGCGATGGGTTCGAAGACGATGGCCCGCGAAGTGATGGAGAAGGCCGGCGTGCCGATCGTGCCCGGCGCGACGGAGCCCGCCAAGGACCTCGATGAGGCCCGCGCCCAGGCCGAAGCGGCCGGCTACCCGGTCGCCTGCAAGGCGGTCGGTGGCGGCGGCGGCAAGGGCTTCCGCGTCGCCATGACCCCGGACGATCTGCAGGAGGCCTTCGAGGGCTCCGGCCGCGAAGGAATGAAGTTCTTCAACGACGACCGCGTGTACATCGAGCGCTACCTGGAGGACCCGCGCCACGTCGAAGTCCAGGTGCTGGCCGACAAGCACGGCAACGTGATCCACCTCGCCGAGCGCGACTGCTCGATCCAGCGCCGGCACCAGAAGCTGATCGAAGAGGCCCCCGGCCCGCATGTGGACGAAGAGATGCGCGAGCGGATCGGCAAGATCGCGACCGACGCGGCCCGCGCCGTCGGTTACTTCTCGGCCGGCACGATCGAAGGCATGCAGCACGGCGACGAGTACTTCTTCCTCGAGATGAATACCCGGGTCCAGGTCGAGCACTGCGTGACCGAGGAGATCACCGGGGTCGACATCGTCCGGGAGCAGATCAAGATCGCCTACGGCGAGGAACTGAGCCTCAAGCAGGAAGACGTGAAGATCGACGGCTGGGCGATCGAATGCCGCATCAACGCGGAGAAGGCCCACATGAACTTCGCCCCCGCTCCGGGCCCGATCGAGGTCTACGACGAGCCTTCCGGTCCGGGCGTCCGGGTCGATTCCGGCGTCAAGGCCGGTTCCGAGGTCACCCCGATGTACGACCCGATGGTCGCCAAGCTGATCGTCTGGGACAAGGACCGCGAGGCCGCGACCAGGCGGATGCTGCGGGCGCTCGACGAGTACGAGATCGCGCCGCTCTCGACCCTGATCCCGTTCCACAAGACGATCCTCCGGACCGAGCAGTGGGCCCGTGGCGAGACCTGCAAGGACCTGACCGAAGACAAGAAGTGGCTGAAGACCACCGCCCCCGAGGACACTTCGATCCCCGAGCCGGCTGACGGCGAAGCCGAAAAGGTTGCCCGCGACTACCTGGTCGAGGTTTCCGGCAAGCGCTTTGACGTCAAGGTGATCGGCGAAGCGACCGGCTTTGCCGCCGCCGGCGCCGCGCCCGGAGCCGGAGGACCCAAGCCGAAGCGCGAGAAGCGCGCCGGTGGCGGAGGCGGCGGAGGCGGCCCCGTGCTTGCCTCACCGCTCCAGGGATCGATCTTCAAGCTCGAAGTGGCCGAAGGCGCCGAGGTGGCCGAAGGCGACCTGATCTGCGTGATCGAAGCGATGAAGATGGAAAACGAGATCACCGCTCACAAGGCCGGAAAGGTCACCAAGGTCAGCATTTCCGTTGGCGATGCCGTCGCGTCCGGGGACCCTCTGGTCACGATTGAGTAACATTTCGCGGTCGGTCGGGGCCTGCTCAGGAGAGTCAGGCAACGGTCGATCCCGCCCACGAGAGGATCACGAATGCACATTTTTGCCTATCTGGACCCCGGCAGCGTCAGCGCTGCCCTCGCCGCAGTTCTGGCCGGAGTTGCCGGAATCGGCGCCGCCATTCGCACTTTCGGCAGCAATCTGAAGAGCAAGCTCATGTTCTGGAAGAAGGACGAGCCTGCCCCGGAGGCCGCCGCCACCGCCACGTCGGCGGCCCCCACCGACGCCCCCGCCGAAGACAAGCCCGCCGAGCAGTAGGGCTGTGGCGGCCACAGAACCGGGCTCGTTCAGGGACCGGGACAGCCGCGTCGTCGTTTCAGATGACGCGATCTACCGGGCCCTGAGCCCCGAAGGCGCCGAGGACTGGGAAGCGTTCTCCGCCAGCCCCCTGCTCGAACAGCTGACCGCCGCCGGCAAGGTGATCGGCACCCGGGAGGTCGACCCCTCGGTCCTCGGCGAAAGCCAGGACCTCTTGCCTACCGGGATCACCAAGGTCCTCGAGCATGACCGGGTCCCCTTCGTTTCCTATCCCTACGAGTGGACCTTCAGCATGCTGCAGGACGCCGCTAAGCTTCAGCTCGAACTCGGCGCAGCCGCGATCGATTCCGGCCTGGACCTCAAGGACGCCACCCCCTACAACGTTCAGTTCATTGGTTCGCAGCCGACCTTCATCGACATCGGGTCCTTCGAGAAGATCACCGAGGGCGAACCGTGGATCGCCTACCGGCAGTTCTGCATGCTCTACCTCTACCCGCTGCTCTTCCAGGCCCACAAGGACATCCCGTTCCATCCCTGGATGCGCGGCTCGATCGACGGAATCCAGCCGATCGACGCGATCAAGGTCTTCTCGCTGCGTGACCGCCTGCGCCGCGGCGTCTTCCTCCACACTTCGCTCCACGCGAGGCTGGACCGCCGCGCCAACAAGTCCGGCCCCGGCAGCGCCGAGGAGAACAAGACCAAGAGGCAGGTCAAGCCGGGGCAGATCAAGGCCCAGCTTGAATCGATGAACCGCCTGGTCTCGAAGCTGAAGTGGAAGGCCGGCGAGACCTCGTGGAGCGGCTACCGCCAGTCCAACACCTACTCGGACGAGGACGACCGGCGCAAGCAGGCCTTCGTCGGCGAGGTCGCGGCGCAGTTGAAGCCCGGCCTGACCTGGGACATGGGCTGCAACGACGGCGCCTACTCGAGGATCGCCGCCGAGAGCTCCGAACGGGTGGTCGCCTTCGACTTCGACCACGCCACCGTCGAGGCGCTCTACCGGTCACTGCGGGAAGAAGGAAACACGAAGATCCTGCCCCTCGTCTCTAACCTGGCCGACCCTTCACCGGCGCTCGGCTGGCGGGGACTGGAACGGAAGACCCTGGCCGACCGCGGCGCCCCGGACCTGATGCTGGCCCTGGCCCTGATCCACCACGTTTCGATCAGCGCCAACATTCCCATAGCCGACTTCCTGCAGTGGGCACGGGACCTGGAGACCACGCTCCTGGTCGAGTTCCCGAAGCGGACCGACCCGATGGTGCGGGCCCTCCTGGCCAACAAGCACGAAGGAGCCAACCCCGATTACGAGGAAGGCAACTTCGAGCGCGAGCTGGAAAAGCGGTTCGAAGTGGAGCGCCGCGAGGAGCTGCCTTCCGGCGACCGGATCCTCTACCTGGCCCGGCCCCGGTAGGAGTTTGAGCGCTCCGGGCGAAAGTTCGGAAGTGGAACCGAGGAAGGGATTGGCGGCGGTCTTCGACCGGCCGGCCCCGACCGGGCGTCAGTTGCTGCTCGGCGGAGGCCATCTGGCGGCGCTCTGGGCGCTCGCCTTCGTTCAGCCGCTGCTCGACCTGCTGGGCAACAACCCCGATTTCTTCGTCGCTCGGGGCAACTCGACCGGTGACATCCTGATCCTCGCGATCGGCTTCACCCTGCTCCCGCCGCTGGTCCTGTTCGGGATCGAGTGGGTGGTCAGCAAGGTCAACGCCCGGGCCTACTACGGCCTGCATCTGATCCTGATGGGGCTGATCGCCACCTTCTTCTTCGTTCCCCTGGTCTCCGATGTCTTCACGGCCCGGTCGATCATCATCCTGGTCGTGTCACTGGGCCTCGGGGCGCTCCTCGCCTGGATGGTCTTCCGCTTCATCTTCGTCAAGAACCTGATGGACATCCTGATCATCGCGCCGATCGTCGTCCTGGCCCTGTTCATCTTCAACAGCAAGACGACCGACCTGATCTTCCCCAACGAGGGCGAGTTCAAGGTCTCGGCCGATTCCGGCAACGACACCCCGGTCGTACTGATGATCTTCGACGAGCTCGGCACCTCGAACCTGATGACCAGGGACGGGAAGATCGCCGCCGGCCGCTTCCCCAACTTCGCCCGGCTGGCCCGCAGCAGCACCTGGTATCCGAACGAGACGACGACCGCCTTCTTCACCCCCCACGCGGTGCCGGGAATCCTGACCGGGATCAACCAGGATGCCGACACCCTGCCGACCTGGCAGGAGCAGCCGCTCAGCATGTTCAGCCAGTTCAGCAAGGGCCGCCAGCTCCACGTGCTGGAACCGGTCACTGCAATCTGCCCGGAGGATCTCTGCCCTGACACGGAAGCCGATGCCGGCCAGCTGACCCGGCTCAAGTCGCTCTTCCAGGACCTGAAGATCGTCGAAGGCAAGCTGGTCCTGCCGCCCGGACTCGCCCGCAAGCTGCCGGACGTTAGTTCGAACTTCGAGGGGTTCGGCGAAGGAAGCCAGGATGAAGACCCGGTCAAGCTCGGCAAGCGGGAACACCGGCGCGGGGACCTGGCGGTGAAGGCCGAGGCAAAATCCGATCCCGAGCTGTACGAGGAGTTCATCCAGCAGGTCCCCGCGAGCGACCGCGGCTTCACGGTGATGCACATGCACCTGCCGCATCAGGTCTGGAAGTACGACCTGCAGGGCAACCAGTACAACGACTCGCCGATCGAGCAGCTCTCCCGCAGCCTCGGCAACTGGATGGTCAACTCGAACGGGATCACGGTCTCCCAGTCACGGATGTACGTCCAGACCGGCTTCGCCGACCGCCTGCTCGGTCAGATGAGGCGCAGGCTGGTGAAGCTGGGGCTCTGGAACAAGGCCCTTTTCATCGTCACGGCCGACCACGGGATCTCCTTCGAGGGCAACGGGGTGCCGCAGCGGCAGGCCGACAAACGGGCGATGGGCGAGGTCGCCAACCCCCCGCTCTTCATCAAGTACCCCGGCCAGAAGAAGGGCGTGATCTCGCTCAAGCACAGCATGACCCTGGACCTCGTGCCGACGATCGGCAAGACCCTGGGTGTCGGGCAGATGTACAAGACCGACGGGGTTCCGCTTCAGGGTCCGGTGCCGAAACGGGAGGTGACGATCACCGACCCGGAGGGCAACCTGTTCACGGTCGGTCTCGGCGAGATGATCCGGCAGCGCCGGGCGGCGATCGCCAGAGCTGACGCACGGCTGGGAACCGGCGGGTTCTACACGCTCGGGCCGGCGCCGCAGCTGATCGGGCGAAGAGTCGCACCGGTGCCGCCCGGCACCGCCGACGTGCTGCTCGACGAACCCGACATCGGCAAGGACTACGACCCGGGCGAGGACCTGATCCCGATGTTCATCACCGGCACCTGGAACGGCAGCGTCCCGGCCGCCCCGAAGCGGGCACCGGTCTTCGCGATAGCCATCAACGGCAGGGTCCAGGCCACCGCCCGGCCCTTCGGCTTCGACGGAGCCGTCCACTGGGGCGCCCTGGTCAACCCGGCCTCGATCCACCAGGGCAAGAACCAAATCGGCATCTACCGCGTCGCCGGCAAGCGCCTGATCCCCCTCGGAGGAAACTCTTAACTGCAAGTCGGGCGGGGTCCGAC
>ERZ724512.374-NODE-374-length-20220-cov-8.215324_pt1 | contig 20220 bp, 20 predicted proteins | sample MGYA00376045_ERZ724512 | MGnify/ENA primary metagenome ERZ724512 (study PRJEB28724, sample SAMN07190883) | activated sludge metagenome | isolation source: activated sludge of sewage treatment plant in Hong Hong | place: Hong Kong | collected 2016-03-17 ... | reverse complement strand
TGTGGGTCAGGGCGCAAAAGTTCCGCACCTGTCCTACGTCGGCGACGCTGCAATCGGGGAGGGCAGCAACATCGGCGCGGCCACTGTGTTCGTCAACTACGACGGCGTCGCCAAGCACCGCACCGTCGTGGGCAAGCACGTACGGATCGGATCCGACACGATGCTGGTGGCACCGGTGACCATCGGCGACGGCGCCTACACAGCCGCCGGTTCGGTGATCACCGAGGATGTGCCGGCCGGAGATCTGGCGCTGGGCCGGGCGCGGCAACGCAATATCGACGGGTGGGTGGCCAGCCGCCGGCCCGACTCGGATTCCGCGCGCGCCGCCGAGGAAGGGTGATTTCCGCCCTTCGCACCCAGGCCTCGCGGCCACACATTAGTCTGAGGGCGTCGATGTCGGACCTCACGAGGGGCTACCGGTGGCCGAGTTAGTCACACCATCACAGAAGAAGTTGATGCTGTTCTCGGGGAGATCGCATCCCGAACTCGCAGAACAAGTGGCCGCCGAACTGGGCATCGAAGTCTCGCCCACCAAGCTGTACGACTTCGCCAACGGTGAGATCTTCGTGCGGTTCGAGGAGAGCGTTCGCGGCAGCGACGCCTTCGTCCTGCAAGCGCACGCCGAGCCGCTCAACAAGTCGATCATGGAACAGCTGATCATGGTCGACGCCCTCAAGCGCGCCTCTGCGAAACGAATCACTGTGATCACCCCGTTCTACGGCTACGCCCGGCAGGACAAGAAGCACCGCGGCCGGGAGCCCATCACGGCCCGTCTGATGGCAAACCTGTTCGCCACCGCCGGCGCCGACCGGCTGATGGCCATCGACCTGCACACCTCTCAGATCCAGGGCTTCTTCGACGGGCCCGTGGACCACTTGTTCGCGCTGCCGCTGCTGGCCGAGTACGTCGGCAAGAACGTCGAGCGGGAGCGCCTGACGATCGTGTCGCCTGACGCTGGCCGGGTACGGGTGGCCGAGCGCTGGACCGACGTCCTGGGCTCGCCGCTGGCCATCATTCACAAGCGCCGCGACCCGAACGTGCCCAACCAGGTGTCGGTGCTCGAGGTAGTCGGTGACGTGAAGGACCGGGTCTGCGTGGTCGTCGACGACATGATCGATACGGGCGGCACGATCTGCAAGGCCGCCGAGACCTTGTTCGACCAGGGCGCCGCCGAGGTCGTCGTGACGGCCACCCACGGCGTGCTCAGCGACCCCGCGACCGAGCGACTGAAGAACTCCCGGATCAGCGAGATCATCGTGACCGACTCGTTGCCAATTCCTACCGAGCACCGCTTCGACAAGCTCACGGTGCTGCCGATCGCGCCGCTGATCGCCCGGGCGATCAGTGAGGTGTTCCACGACGGGTCGGTCACCAGCCTGTTCGAGGGCTAAGGACCGGAGTTTTTTTGCGTTGTCGTCGATAACTTCGGCGTGTCGCGACGACATCACGACAAAACCCCCTAGGTCGCCCCGGTCTCGACCGTGCGTACACTAAAGACCGGACCCGGCGAGGGTGGCACAAGCCCCGTTATCGACGAGCCCCTCTCGGTGTCCGTACGTACCACGACCCGGGAGAGTTCAATGGCAGAGATCCGACTGGCCGGCCAGCCGCGTGACGACTTCGGCAAAGGCGCATCGCGCCGCTTGCGCCGCGACGGTGGCGTACCCGCCGTACTGTACGGCGACGGCGAGGCCCCGCGCCACTTGTCGCTGGACGGCCACGACCTCAACCAGGCGCTCAAGCAGCCCAAGGTCATCCTGGAGATCGAACTCGACGGCGACGTCATCCCCACCGCACCCCGCGACGTGCAGCGCCACCCGGTGAAGCACAACCTGTGGCACATCGACCTGGTCGTGCTCGACCGTGCCGCCCTCAAGGCCCGCCAGGTCGAGGCTGAGGCCGTGCTGCGCGCCGAGGAGGCCGCCGTGGAGCACGAGCTCGACCCCGTGGCTGTCGCCGAGGTGGTCAGCGCGCTGATCGCCGAGGGCGCCGACCCGGCACAGGTTGTCGACCAGGCCATCGAGCAAGTGAAGGCAGACCTCAAGGCGCAGGCCGAGGCCGCTGCCGCTGCTGCCGCCGCCGAGGACGCTGCTGCTGCCGAGGAGGCAGCTGGCGAGGGTGAGGGCGAAGCGCCCGCCGACGCGTCCGAGGAGTGACCGCGACCTGGGTGGTCGTCGGGCTCGGCAACCCCGGGCGCGAGTACGCCCGCACCCGGCACAACGTCGGCTACCTCGTGGTCGAGGAGTTGGCGTCGCGTCTCGGTGCCTCCTTTGCCCGGCACCGTCGCGCGCACGCCGATACTGCCGAGGCGCACGCGTTCGTGGGCACCCCGGAGCACTGCCGCGTCGTCCTGCTCAAGTCCCGCACCTACATGAACGAGAGTGGAGGGCCGGTGAAGGCCGCGCTGGACTTCACCAAAGCCACCTCGCTGGTGGTCGTGCATGACGAGATCGACCTGCCACTCGGGGGGTTGCGTGTGAAGTTCGGTGGCGGCGACAACGGTCACAACGGGCTGCGCTCGATCCGCAAGTCCTTGGGCACGGGCGACTTCTACCGGGTGCGGCTGGGTGTGGGCCGGCCGACCGGCCGACAGGACCCGGCCGACTACGTGTTGTCGGACTTCCGCGCGGCAGAGCGCACCGAGGTCGACCTGATGGTCGGCGAGGCGGCCGACGCCACCGAATACCTGATGCGCCACGGGCTGGATGCCACGCAGGCGCGCTTCAACCGCTGAGAGGACCTCATATGGACGACACCGCACTGGCCAAGGAGTTGACGCTGGAGGCCGGCCGGTTGCTGCTGGACCTGCGGGCCGACTTCGGTCCGGTCGAGCCGGGCGACAAGGCCCGCTTCGTTGAGCTCAAGGACGCCGGCGACCGGATCAGCCAGGAATACCTGGCCAGGCGGTTGACCGAGGAACGCCCCTACGACGCCGTGCTGAGCGAGGAGGCCAAGGACTCCCACGCCCGTGACACCGCCGACCGGGTCTGGATCATCGACCCGTTGGACGGCACCAAGGAGTACGGGCAGGGCCGTAGCGACTGGGCTGTGCAGGTGGCGTTGTGGGAGGGAGATCTCACGACGGCCGCGTTCAGCCTTCCCGCGCAAGAGGCAGTGTTCGTCACCGGCTCGCCGCTGGACCCCGACATTGCGCCACTGGCCGACCGGCCGCTGCGGGTCGTGGTCTCGCGCTCCCGTCCGCCAGAGAATTTCATCGCCCAGATCAACGAGGTAGCTGCCCGTCTCGCAGCGGACGGCGTGACCGAACATGGCGTCGAGTTCGTCTACGTCGGTTCGGCCGGCGCGAAGGTGGGCGAGATCCTGACCGGCCGGGTGGATGCCTACCTCAACGAAGGTGGCTTCTGGGAGTGGGACGCGGCGGCCCCGCTGGCCGTCGCCCTGGACCACGGAATGATCGGCTCCCACCTCGACGGCCGGACGATCGAGTTCAACAAGCGGCCGCCGTGGGTGGCCGACATCGTCATTGCCCGGCCGGAGATCGCTGCCTACGTGCGCGGGTGACATAGGGAAGCACTCACCGGCCGATTTGTGAGCATTCCGGGCATCCGTTAGCCATATGGACGCCGTTTGGGCGCCCGGCGTGCTCACCGATGCCCAGAGTGCTCACGGATTGCGACTTCCAAAGCGAACAGCGGCGTGAGCGATCCACAACATCCCGCGTAGCCTGGGAAGAGTGATTCTCGCCGATGTCGCTGGCCGGCTCGGCGCCCTCCCGGATATCGCGACCTGGCTCGAAGGCTTGCCCACCGGCGGTGACGTTGCCGTGGTCGCTGGCGCCGAGCCGTTCCTGCTCGCCCTGACCCAGCGACCCGTCGTGGCCGTCACCGCGACCGGACGCCATGCGCAGGACCTCCAGGCCAGCCTGCGCGATCTCGGGAGCAGGGCCGCGGTGTTCCCGGCCTGGGAGACCCTGCCCCATGAACGCTTGAGCCCGACCGCCGAGACCGTGGGCCGCAGGATGGCCGTGATCGCCGACGTCGCAGCCGGCACCCTGCCCGACGTCCTGCTCGTCCCGATCCGGGCGCTCATGCAGCCGTTCGCCGCCGACCTCACGCAGGAAAGGCCGCTGGTGCTGCGCGCCGGTGATGAGCCCGGTTTCGACCAGGTCGTGGAACGGCTCGTGCGGGCCGGGTACGAACGGGTGCCGATGGTCGAACGCCGTGGCCAATTCGCCGTGCGCGGCGGCATCCTCGACGTGTTCGTGCCGACCGACGAGCACCCGACCCGCGTGGAGTTCTTCGGTGACGAGGTCGACCAACTCCGCATGTTCGCGGTGAGCGACCAGCGCAGCATCGGCGCCCGCGAGACTCCGCTGTCGCTGCCGGTCGTGCGGGAACTGCTGTTGACCCCGCAGGTACGGGAACGTGCAAAAGGCCTGCAGACCACCTATCCGCACGTCGCGGATGTGCTGGGCGATCTTGCGGCGGGCATCCCCGTCGAGGGCATGGAGTCGCTGGCTCCGGTGCTGTGCGACGAAATGATCTCGCTGCTGGACCTGCTGCCGGAAGGCACGCCGATCGTCAATGTCAATCCGGAGCGGATCGCTGCCCGCGCCGTCGACTTGGTGCGGACTTCCGAGGAGTTCCTGCAGGCGGGCTGGCACAACGCCGCCGTGGGCAACGCCGTACCGCTGGACCTGAGCCGGGCGGCGTACCGAAGTCCTGAGGAGCTCGGCGAGCAGGCGGGCCGGCGCGGTCTGCCGATCAGCGGGATGGGCACACTCGGAACACTTGTGGCGGGATTGAAGCCGGCGCCCGTCTACCGCGGTGACGTCGCGGCGCTGGCCAAGGACGCGCAGGCCGCGACTGCCGCGGGCATCCCGGTCGTCGTCGCGATGGGCGCGAGCGGCCCTGCGAAGCGCCTGGCCGAGCAACTCTCAGAGTTCGACGTTCCCGTGCGCGTGTCCGGCGACGGGCTGGACCCATTGGTACACATCACGAAAGCGTCTCTCGCACACGGCTTCACCCTCAACGATCTCGTGCTGATCACCGAGAAGGACTTGACCGGCACCTCGAGTACGCAGGTGACCAAGATGCCGGCCAAGCGCCGCAAAGCGCTCGACCCGCTCACGCTCAAGCCCGGCGACTTCGTCGTGCACGTTCAGCACGGCGTGGGCCGCTACCTCGAGATGACCCAGCGCACCGTGGCCGGAGCCAAGCGCGAGTACCTGGTCCTGGAGTACGCAGGCAAGCGCGGGCAGCCGCCGGACCGCCTGTATGTCCCGACCGACCAGCTTGACCAGGTGAGCCGCTACGTCGGCGGCGAGGCGCCGGCCGTTCACCGCCTGGGTGGTGCGGACTGGCAGAAGGCCAAGTCCAAGGCCAAGCGCGCCATGCGCGAGATCGCCGCCGAACTGGTCAAGCTCTATGCAGCGCGGCAGTCCACGAAGGGCCACGCGTTCGGTCAGGACACACCCTGGCAACGCGAGCTCGAGGATGCCTTCCCGTACCAGGAGACGCCGGACCAGCAGTCGACGATCGACGAGGTCAAGGCCGACATGGAGAAGCCGGTGCCGATGGACCGGCTGGTCTGCGGGGACGTCGGCTTCGGCAAGACGGAGATCGCGGTGCGAGCGGCGTTCAAGGCCGTGCAGGACGGCAGCCAGGTGGCAGTGCTGGTGCCTACCACGCTGCTGGTCAAGCAGCACCACAAGACGTTCACCGACAGGTACGGATCGTTCCCGATCCGGGTCGAGGCGCTGTCCCGCTTCCAGTCCGACGCGGAAGCCAAACGCATTCTGGAGGGCATGGCCGACGGCACCGTCGACGTCGTGATCGCCACCCACCGGATCCTGAGCCCGAGCACCCGGTTCAAGAACCTGGGCCTGCTGATCGTTGACGAGGAGCAGCGGTTCGGGGTCGAGCACAAGGAACACATCAAGGCCCTGCGCCACGCGGTCGACGTGCTGAGCATGTCCGCCACGCCGATCCCGCGCACGCTCGAGATGGCGGTCACCGGCATCCGTGAGATCTCCACGATCCAGACCCCGCCGGAGGACCGGCTTCCCGTGCTGACGTTCGTCGGGCCTTACGACGAGAAGCAGATCGCGGCTGCCATCCGGCGGGAGTTGCTGCGCGACGGACAGGTCTTCTTCATCCACAACCGGGTCGAGAGCATCAACCGGGTCACCGCGCACCTGTCCGAACTCGTGCCCGAGGCGCGCATCGCCCACGCCCACGGCCAGATGCCCGAAGCCGCGCTTGAGCAGACCGTTGTCGACTTCTGGGAAGGCCGCGTCGACGTGCTCGTCTGCACCACGATCGTTGAGTCCGGGATGGACATCCCGAATGCCAACACGCTGATCGTGGACCGCTCCGACGCCTTCGGCCTGTCGCAACTGCACCAGTTGCGGGGCCGGGTCGGACGCGGGCGGGAGCGGGCTTACGCCTACTTCCTCTACCCGCCCGAGAAGCCGCTGACGCAGACTGCGCACGACCGGCTGGAGACGATCGCCGCGCACACCGACCTCGGCTCGGGCATGGCGGTGGCGATGAAGGACTTGGAGATCCGTGGCGCCGGGAACCTGCTCGGTGGTGAACAGTCGGGGCACATCGCCAACATCGGGTTCGACCTGTATGTGCGGATGGTCGGCGAGGCGCTGCAGGCTGTTCGCGGCGAGGGGCAGGAGGAGCAGCCTGAGGTCCGGATCGAACTGCCGGTCAACGCCCACCTCCCGCACGACTACGTTCCGGACGAGCGGCTGCGCCTGATGGCCTACACCACGCTGGCCCAGGCGACCAGCGAGACCGATGTGGCCGAGTTCGTGGCCGAGATGACCGACCGCTACGGCCCGTTGCCACGTCCGGTGCTGGTGCTGGTCGAGGTCGCGCGGTTGCGACTGCTTGCACGCAGTGCCGGGATCACCGACGTGGTAACCGCGGGTACGAGGATCCGCTTTGCGCCCGTTCACCTGCCCGAGAGCCGAACGCTGCGCTTGAGCCGGCTGTATCCGGGCAGCCTCTACAAAGCCGCGTCGGGGACGGTGCTGATCCCGGTTCCGAAGGGACCGGGCTTGGGTGCGAAACCGCTCGCCGATCACGACCTGCTGCAGTGGGTGCGAAGCGTGATCGAGTCGGTAGTAGTTGTCTGACATATGTAGTACTTTGGCTTCATGAAGACCATCACCAAACGCGAGTTGAATCAGCAGACGGCTAAAGTGCTGGCTCAGGTCGAGGCTGGTGAGACCGTGATCGTCACAGAGCGCGGAATTCCGAAGTGGCGTATCGAGCAGGCGCAACTGGCAGTCGATCCCTTAGAGCACTGGCGGCGACAGGGCTTGTTGACAACTGCTAGTGAGAACCCGGAGTCCTGGCCAGACGACGAGCCTGCCACACGGACCTACACAGCTGACGAGATCGAGGCGTTGGTGGACGACATCCGAGGCGACCGTTGACGAGCCTTTATCTGGACACGTCAGTCGCACTGTTGGCCGTCCTCGAAAGGCCCGATGCTGCAATCCGGACGTGGCTGGATGAGCAGCGGGAAGCCGGAATCCTTGTGGCCTCATCCAAGCTCCTGCAACTCGAGTTGGCCAGGGTCCTGAGACGTGAAGGCCTCGACCCAGCACGGGCTCGCTTCGTGCTGCAACGCTGCGAGTTGCTCGGGATCTCCGACTCGGTCCTGCAGTTGGCGGCGGCCATCGAGACCCACGTGAAGTCGCTGGATGCCATCCACCTCGCGACAGCAGCAATGCTGCCCGCCCCGGTCACGATCGTCACTAGGGACAGGCGCATGCGGGACGCGGCCCGGACGTTGAACCTCGCCTGTTCCGATGCTTTGTAACCGCGTCGGTGCTGCCCGGCGGGCGGAATGGCGCGGTTCTTTCAGATCGTCGCGGTGAATCGCGGAGGTCTCAGAGAAGCCGGATGACGAAGCCCGGCTTCGTCTTGGGGTTTTCCGCGTCACGCCCAGCAACAACAATGCGTCCATCGGATTGGATGGCCCAATCATCGACCCACATGCGGGGAGCATGGAAGGTCCTGTCCACCGAGCCATTGGCCCTGATCCGGAACAGCCTCGGCCGGACGCCTGCCTCCGATCCTTGGACTACGAGGTTCCGCCCCTGCGCAATGATTTTGTTCACCCAGAGCTTGTCGGGATTGCGGAACCGAAATGACCGATCCACCGAGCCGTTGGGCTTCAGAACCGCCAGATGGCTCACCCGGCGCGGATCCTTGTTCCATTCCAGCAACGTGCGGCCTCCCGGTAACCGTTCGACACCCAAGTTTTGACGCTTGTAGGAGAACGAAGGATCGATGGACCCGTCCACCCTGATTCTCCGCAAGACCCGTCCGTCGTAGGCCAGAGCGTCGTCGTAGCCCGTACCCGTGATCGGGTAACCGCCCACGCCACGAACCTTGAAGGGAGCAAACGATTCGTCAATGCTGCCATCGCCATTGATGCGCATGAGCGTCTCTCCGCCTGTGCTGGCGAGCGTCATCACCCAGAAGCGGCCCGCATTAGCGGAGGCCAATCCAAGAAACACGTCCCCCTTCCCAAGGGCTGGGGAGGTGAAGCCGGCGTCGACGGCGCCGGTCGATGTGAGCCGCATCAGCGCGACGGGAGTCATGATCAGGACCGACCCGTCAGGTTGCGCGTGCCAAGGCGAACCCAAGCCAGTCTGCTCGGCCAACTTGATCGTTTCCGCCATCTCGGGCGGGACCTCGAAGTCCGCGTCCAGCAATCCACCGTTGGTCCCAATCCGCAGCACCTGTGCAGAGGTGCCCAGATCGCGCCAGGCTCCTGCGTTCGCAATGAGAGTGAGGTTGTTGTCGCTATTCAGGGTGACGCTCGCGCCGGAACTGACGCCGTCGGTGAGTCCGATCTTCACCCGCCTGAAGGACTTGTCCACCTTTCCGGAGTGATGTTCCTGCTTGGTTGCAGCAATAGCGGTCTTGGGTCCGACGTTGGCGAAGGCAGCACCTGCTGGTGCGAGACCCATTAGCAGCGAGCAGGTCAGACTGACAGTTTGGACTCTGCCTGGCATTCGAGGACCTTTTGAGATCATGGGCATCCCCCTCAATGTCCTCCATCAAGGTTCCCGCTCTCGGCCGTGCAAGCAAGCGCCTTGCTGTCCCCCAAATCGCGGACACAGCGGCGTGTTGACTCCGTAGCAGTACAAGAAGCAATGCTCAACTGCCGCTCGTTAACTCGCCTCTGGCCCGCTCCTAATCGGCCGGGTCCCGGCCCGCTGCCCCCCTGACCGTCATGAGTGTCGGCTTAGTCCGGACTACCCGCCTGATCGAGTCGGTGATGCTGCCGGTCACGACCACGGCGTAATCTCGCAGGTGTGCGATTGAAGACCGTTACCCCCGTCGTCGTGCTGGCCGGACTACTGCTCACCGGATGTGGGCAGCAGACTCTCGCCGGTTCCGCCGCGGTCGTGGGCGACGCCCGGCTCACCGACACCGAACTCGGCCAGACAGTCACGACCCTGACCGAGAAGTTGGGCATCCCCGCCAGTGACCAGGTCTCCCAGGCCGTGCTCTCGCGCTGGATGGTCGCACAGATGGTCGACGAGCTGGCCGCTCAGAAGGGGATCTCGGTGAGCAAGGGTGAGGTCGACCAGACCATCACTGACGAGACCGAGAAGTCCGGCGGCCAGGAGGCGTTCGAGAACGGCGCGTTGCAGGCCGGGGTGCTGCCCGAGGACATTGCGGACGCCGTGCGCACCTCGCTGCTGATCGACAAGCTGAGTCAGACCACGATCACCGGCGACGATGCCAGCGGACAGACCGGCCTGGTCACGGCGGTGCAGGCGCTCAGCGACGAGCTCGACCCGCAGGTCAGCCCTCGGTTCGGCACCTGGGACGCCGAGCAGTTGACGGTCGGCGCGCTTCCCGATGATCTGTCGACGCCGGTTGTGCAGACCCAGACGCCGCAACTGCAGCCGGCTTCGTGACCGGGCAGCGCCTGCTGGAGCTCGTGGCGGTCATGGACCGCCTGCGTTCGCCCGGTGGGTGCCCGTGGGACGCCGAGCAGACCCACGCCAGTCTCGTGCAGTACTTGGTCGAGGAGACTTACGAGACGATCGAGGCGATCGACGCGCAAGACCGGGACGCGATGGTGGAGGAGCTCGGCGACCTGCTGTTGCAAGTGGTGTTCCACGCCCGGATCGGGCAGGAGGCGGCGGGGGCAGCGGGATTCGACATCGACGACGTGGCCGGCGGTATCGCGGACAAGCTGGTAGCGCGGCATCCCCACGTGTTCGGCGACGAGTCGGCGCAGACCGCGGACGACGTCGAAGCCGCCTGGTTCGAGCGCAAGCGCGCGGAGAAGGGGCGCACCTCGGTGACCGACGGAGTTCCCATGGCCATGCCGGCGCTTCCGTTGATCGAGAAGTTACTGCACCGCGCCGAGAAGGGCGGAGTGCCGGTGCCCGCTCCCGACCCGCGGCTGGCTTCCGTTCTCGACGAGATGGACGTGGGCGAGGCGATTCTCGAGTTGGTCGCGGCAGCCAGGGTTCGCGGCGTGGACGCCGACGCTTCGGCGCGGGCTGCTGCTGGCCGGCTGCGCGATCGGCTGCGGGCAGCCGAGTAAGTCCCCTCACAGCATCCGTCCGAAACTGCACACATGCGTACTTCTGAAGCATGACCCTGGCCACCGCCAGGCCTTCGGTAGGCTCGGAAGCAGCCGAACAAGGAGGAACAGTGGCCCTTATCGAAGCAGTCATCGCCCGGGAGATCCTCGATTCGCGGGGGAACCCGACCGTCGAGGTGGAAGTCGGGCTCGAGGACGGGTCGTTGGGCCGGGCCGCGGTTCCCAGTGGCGCCTCCACCGGTGCGTTCGAGGCCAGCGAGCGCCGTGATGGCGGAGACCGCTACCTAGGCAAAGGCGTGCTGGAGGCAGTGGCCGCAGTCGAGGACGAGATCGCGCCGGAGGTCGAGGGCTGCGAGGCCAGCGAGCAGCGCCTGATCGACCAGATCATGATCGACCTCGACGGCACGCCGAACAAGAGTCGGCTAGGGGCCAACGCCATCCTGGGCGTGTCCTTGGCGGTTGCGATTGCCGCCGCCGAATCCGCCGACCTGCCGCTGTTCCGCTACGTCGGGGGCCCGCAGGCACACGTGCTGCCCGTGCCGATGATGAACATCCTCAACGGTGGCGCCCACGCCGACACCGGCGTGGACATTCAGGAGTTCATGATCGCCCCGATCGGTGCCGAGGATTTCTCCACCGCTCTACGGATGGGTGCAGAGGTCTACCACAGCCTGAAGTCGGTGCTCAAGGAGCGCGGCCTGGCGACCGGGCTAGGCGACGAGGGCGGTTTCGCTCCGGACCTGCCCAACAACCGCGAGGCGCTGGACCTGATCGCGGCCGCGGTTGAGAAGGCCGGACTGGCGCTGGGTAGCGACGTGGCGCTGGCGCTGGACGTGGCCAGCACCGAGTTCTTCAGCGACGGAAGCTACACGTTCGAAGGTGCCCAGCGATCGGCTGAGCAGATGGCGCAGTACTACGCCGAACTCGTCGACGCTTACCCGCTGGTGAGCATCGAGGACCCGCTGGCCGAGGACGACTGGCAGGGATGGGTGGACCTCACATCCTCACTGGGCTCTAAGGTGCAGTTGGTCGGGGACGACCTGTTCGTCACCAACCCGGTGCGCCTGGCCGACGGCATCGAGAAAGCCGCCGCCAACGCGCTGCTGGTCAAGGTCAACCAGATCGGCTCGCTCACGGAGACGCTGGACGCGGTCGCTCTGGCGCATCGCTCGGGCTACGCCTGCATGATGAGCCACCGGTCCGGAGAGACCGAGGACACCACGATCGCCGACTTGGCCGTGGCGACCAACTGCGGGCAGATCAAGACCGGCGCCCCGGCCCGCTCCGAGCGCGTCGCGAAGTACAACCAGCTGCTGCGGATCGAGGAGGAGCTCGACGACGCCGCCAGCTACATCGGCAGGGCGGCGTTCCCGAGGTTCAAGGGCTGAGTCCATTGCGTTCGAAACCTGGCCGCGGATCCGAGTTTTCACCTCGGCCGGCCACGTTGTGTCGGGATTTCAGGCCGTTTCGAGGCAATTGTCCGCATTCAGCTCGTCAGAAGCTGGCCGAGATTCGGCTGGCCGGCCAGGTTTCGAACGGCTGGGCATGAAGCCCGTCCACGACGTTGCGACCATCCGGGCTGCGGAGGCCGTGTTGATGGCCCAACTGCCCGACGGCGCGCTCATGCAAAGGGCCGCGACCGGGCTGGCCACCACGACGGCCGCCTTGATCAAGAACACGTTCGGACGCCTGCCCGGGGTACGCCTGGCGGTCGTCGCGGGGTCGGGTAACAACGGGGGCGACGCTCTGTTCGCCGCCGCCCAGCTGGCCAGGCGCGGGGTGCAGGTGGACATCGTGCCCACCTCGAACACCCTGCACGCGGAAGGCCTGCGGGCTGCCGGGGGTCGGACCCGCGAAGCGCGGCGGGCCGATGTCGTGCTCGACGCCGTGGTCGGAATCGGCGGCACGGGGCCATTGCGGGCCGACGCCGCAGCCATCCGGGATGCGATCGACGCCGAACTCACCATCGCAGTCGACCTCCCCAGCGGGTTGCAGCCCGACACCGGTGACGTCCCTGGCGAGGTATGGCGGGCGGATCACACAGTTACGTTCGGCACCTTGAAGCCCGGCGTGGTCCTGCGGCCGGACATTTGCGGCGATGTGCATCTGGTCGACATCGGTCTGACGCTGCCAGCGGCCAGGGTAGAGGTCGTGGAGCGCCACGACGCAGCGATGTCCCTGCCCGCCCCCGGCTTCGCCGACAACAAGTACACGCGTGGCGTGGTGAGTGTGCAGGCCGGCTCACAGGAGTACCCCGGCGCTGGTCACCTGTGCGTGATGGGTGCCCGGCACTCCGGCGCCGGAATGGTTCGTTCCCCGGTAGGTGGCTACCCCGATGTGGTGGCCGCCCCCGGCCGCACCGACGCGTACGTGGTGGGTCCGGGCCTGGCCGACGAGCAGCGACTCACCGCCGCCGTCGACGAGGCGCTGGAGTCCGGGCGCCCGACGGTGCTGGATGCCGAGGCGTTGCGCCACGTACGGCCCGGCGCCGTGGTCATCACACCGCACACCGGCGAATTCGAACGGCTGGGGTACGAAGTCGGTGCCGACCGGATCGCAGCCGTGCGCCGGGCGGCTGCGGAACTCAACGTCGTGGTGCTGCTCAAGGGTGCGGTGACCGTCGTCGCCGAACCCGGTGGCCAGGTCTTCATCAACACCCACAGCAGCCCGAACCTCGCTGCCGCTGGCAGCGGCGATGTGCTGTCTGGTTTGCTCGGCGGCATGCTCGCGCGGCACTTCGCCGGCCGCGAACCCGACCTGCCGACGATGGCCAGGATCGCTGCCTGCGCCGCGTTCGTGCATGGTGAAGCAGGCCGGCGGGCGGCATACCCGGCGACCAGCGTGGACATCGCCGACGAGGTGCGCGGGGCGGTCGGATGGGCCGCCGCCGATACCATGAACGCGTGACTCGCGCCCGGGCGCGCATCGATCTCTCCGCGTTCGCCCACAACCTGCAGACCCTGCGAGCGTGTGCCCCGCACAGCCAGCAGATGGCCGTCGTGAAGGCCGATGCCTACGGGCATGGCCTGCTGCCGATGGCGCGTGCTGCGCGTGAGGCCGGCGCCGAATGGCTGGGGGTTGCGCTGTTCAGCGAGGCGCTGGAACTGCGGGCTGCGGGCGACACCGGCCCGGTCCTGGCCTGGCTGGCGACTCCGGATGACCCCTGGGCGCAAGTGATCGAAGCCGGCATCGACGTGGGGGTGTCGACGCTGGCGCAACTCGAACGGCTGCCCGCCGGTGCCCGCGTCCATCTCAAGGCCGACACGGGGCTCGGCCGGGCCGGCTGCCCCATGCCGGAGTGGCCGCAACTGTGTGAACAGGCCAAGGCGCGCAATGTCGAGGTCGTCGGGATTTGGTCGCATTTCACGATCGCGGACGAGCCGCAGAACCCGCTGAACACCGCACAGATCGGCCGGTTCCGGGAAGCGGTGGACGCTGCGCGCGCCGCCGGTCTGGACCCGGAACACCTGCACCTGGCCAACTCCGCGGCGACACTGGCCCTCCCGGACGCGCACTTCACATTGGTCCGGCCCGGCATCGCGATGTACGGGATCAGCCCCGGCGCCGGGATGGGCACGCCGTCGCAACTCGGGCTGCAACCGGTGATGACGCTGACCGCCGAATTGATGGTGGTCAAGCGGCTGCCAGCGGGATCGGGGTTGTCCTACGGCCACCTCTACACGCTGGCGCACGATGCCACGACGGCGGTGGTGCCCCTTGGGTACGCCGATGGCATTCCGCGCAACGCGACCAACGTAGGTCCCGTCTTTGCGGCGGGAAAGCGGCGCACGATCGCCGGCCGCGTGTGCATGGATCAGTTCGTCCTCGACCTCGGCGATGACGAGGCATCGGAGGGCGATGAAGTCGTTTTGTTCGGAGCCGAACCACTGGCCGAGGACTGGGCACAAGCGACCGGCACGATCGGCTACGAGATCGTCACGCGGCTCGGCCCCAGGGTGGAGAGGGTCTACCTGTGAAGGGCGGGATCATCGCGCTGGCGGCCGGTCTGCTGGCAGGTGTCGCGGCCGAACAACTCGTCGTGCGCAGGCCCTGGCAGCCGGATCCGTACGAGCAGGAGAACTTCGGTCAGGTGCGGGGCGAGCCGCACTGGTTGCGCGCATCGGACGGCACAGAGTTGTACGTGGAGGTGCATCCCTGCGATGACCCGGACGCACCGACGATCGTGTTCGCTCACGGATACTGCCTGAATCAGGACAGTTGGCACTTCCAGCGCAAAGCCTTTCTGGGCAAGGCCCGCATGGTGTTGTGGGATCAGCGCAACCACGGCCGCAGCGAGCGGGGACCGCTGGCCAACAGCACGATCGAGCAACTCGGCCGTGATCTGCAGTACGTGCTGGATGGGTTCACGAAAGGGCCGGTGGTGCTGGTCGGGCACTCCATGGGCGGGATGACGGTCATGTCGCTGGCAGCGCAGTTTCCGGAGACGTTCGAGCGTGTGCTCGGGGTCGCGCTCGTGGCCACCAGCGCGGGGGAGTTGTCGGCCAACTTCGTCGGGTTGTCGCCGGCAACCACCGAGCGCGCACAAGCTGCGCTGGCGGCGGGCTTCCGCCCCCATCGCCTCGTTCTCGGTTCCGTCCAGCGCGCCAGGTACACGGATCTCAACTTTGCGCTGACCAAGCGCGGCAGTTTTGGCCCCGGCGCCCCCAACTCGTTGACCCTGTTCACGCTGGCGATGCTCAATGCCACGCCTATGGAGACGGTGGTCGACTTCCTACCGACGTTGCTCTCGCACAACCTCTACGAGTCGTTGAAGGTGCTCGACGACGTGCCGGTCTGGATCATCGTGGGAGAGGACGATGTGCTCACGCCGGTCAAACACACGACCAAGCTCATGGAACTGCTGCCGCATGCCAAGCACGTGGTCCTGCCGGGCACCGGGCACATGATCCAGTTGGAGCGCAACGAAGAAGTCACCGAGGGGATTCGGCGCCTTGCCTTCGGTTGAGCTCGAGGTGGAGTCCGCTGAGGCCATGGTGGAACTCGGCCGGCTACTGGGAATGCGCCTGGTCGCCGGCGATGTCGTGCTGCTGCACGGGGAACTGGGAGCGGGCAAGACGACGTTGATGCGCGGCGTAGGGGAGGGTCTCGGAGTGCGCGGCCCGATCACCAGTCCCACGTTCGTCATCGCCCGCCGGCACCCGTCGCTGGTCGGTGGTCCGGATCTCGTCCACGCCGATGCGTACCGGCTGAGCAGTGCGCACGAGTTCGACGATCTGGACCTGGAAGCGCCCGACGCCGTGGTCTGTGTCGAGTGGGGCCGGGATCGTGCGGAGAGTTTGGCGCAAACCCGCCTGGAGATCGACATCACGCCGGACGGTGACACGCGACGGGTGGTCGTGCAGGGCGTGGGCCGGGAGGTGCCGCTGTGATCCTCGCGATGGACACGGCCACGGGCTTCTGCACTGCGGCGTGCGGGCAGCGCAGCGCCGGTGTCGAGGCGCCCCGGGGTCATGCCGAGCACCTTGCTGGTTTGATCCGCGAGGTTGCCCCGGATCTTTCGGTGGTGACGGGCATCGTGGTTGGCGTCGGGCCCGGTCCCTACACCGGGTTGCGGGTCGGGGTCGTGACCGCGCTGACCATGGCCGAGGCGTTGCAGGTGCCGCTGGCCGGCGTGTGTTCGTTGGACGGGCTGGGGCATCGGCTCGGCGACGGCGTGGTCGTGACTGATGCCCGGCGCCGCGAGGTATTCGCCGCGCGCTATAGCGACGGGGTTCGGGTGGAAGGCCCGGTGGTCATTCCCCCCGCTGAGGTCGAGCAGCGGTGGCCGGGAATGCGGGTGCTCGGCCCCTACCCGGGTCTGGGGGAGCTCGCGCAGGTGGATGCTGCCGATCTGTTGCGGGTTCCGGCGGAGTTGCCCGTTGCGCCGTGGTACTTGCGCGAGCCGGATGCGAGGCCGCAGTGAGCGGGGTTTTGTCGCATTGTTGGCGCGACACGCCGAAGTTTTCAGCAACAACGCAACAAAACGCGGCGCCATGATTCGGCCGATGCAGTGGTGGGATATCGAGCAGGTCGCGGCCATCGACCTCGAGGTGTTCGGTGCAACTGCCTGGCCGGTCGAGTCGTTCTGGTCCGAACTCGCCCGTGATGACCGGTACTACGTGGTGGCCGACGATGTGCAGGGGTACGCCGGGTTGTGGCTCTCGCTGCCCGATGCGGATGTGCAGACCATTGCGGTGGCACCCTCCGCGCAAGGCCACGGCCTGGGCGCGCAACTGCTCGAGCACGTGATGCAGCACGCCCGCGAACAGAGTTGCCGGCGGCTGCACCTTGAGGTCAAGGCCGGCAACCCGGCTATCCATCTCTACGAGAAGTTCGGCTTCACGACCGTCCGGGTGCGGCAGCGCTACTACCCGGACTTCACCGATGCTGTGGTCATGGCGGTGGCACTGTGAGCCCGTTGGTGCTGGGGATCGAGTCGTCGTGCGACGAGACTGGCGTCGGCATCGTCTCCGGGACCACGTTGCTCGTCGACGCCGTGGCCAGCAGTGTTCCGGAACAGGTACGGTTCGGCGGAGTTGTTCCCGAGATCGCCAGCCGTGCGCACGTGGTCGCGATGGTCCCGACGCTGCAGCGCGCTTGCGCAACGGCCGGGGTGTCGTTGCGCGACGTCGACGCCATCGCGGTCACCGCCGGTCCGGGTCTGGCGGGTGCCTTGGTAGTCGGAGTTGCCGCCGCAAAGGCCCTGGCCCTGGCGCTGGACAAGCCGCTCTACGGGGTCAACCACCTGGCCGCCCACGTCGCGGTCGACCAGTTGCAGCATGGTCCGCTGCCGGATGGGTGCGTCGCGCTGCTGGCCTCCGGTGGTCATTCGTCGATCCTGCGAGTTGGGGACGTGACCTCAGACGTGGAACCGCTCGGATCGACGATCGACGACGCTGCTGGGGAGGCCTTCGACAAGGTCGCCCGGATGTTGGGCCTGGGGTTCCCGGGCGGGCCAGCGATCGATCTCGCCGCGCGTGAGGGTGCGGTCTCGATCAAGTTCCCGCGCGGGCTGACCGGGCCCCGCGATGCGCCGTACGACTACTCGTTCTCGGGCTTGAAGACCGCGGTCAAGCGCTGGCTTGCGGCGAACCCGGGCGCGAGCGTCCCGGACGTCGCGGCCTCCTTTCAGGAAGCCGTGGCCGACGTCCTCAGCGCCAAGGCTGTGGCCGCGGCGCGCGACCATGGCGCGGACACGCTGGTCCTCGGTGGCGGGGTTGCCGCCAACAGCCGCCTGCGGGTGCTGACCGGAGAACGCTGCGAGGCCGCGGGTCTACGGCTACGCGTGCCGCGGCCAGGATTGTGCACCGACAACGGGGCGATGGTGGCGGCGCTGGGCGCCGAGATGGTGGCCCGCGGCCGGCCGGCGTCGGACTGGCTGCTGGGGGCAGATTCCTCGCTGCCAGTGGACCAGCCGCTGGTTTGAGCCTGACCGCGCCAAACCCTCGGCGCAATCCATCATGGGCGCTTCTCGGAATCAGAGACTGAGTTGGCTCGCAGCGGGGGCGCTGGCGCTGGGAGTTCTCACCGGCGGGCCTGTCGCGGCGGACACCACCTGGGGCCCGACGGGACGGTGACGCTGCGGGCCTCGTGCTCTCTGAAGGGCAAGAAGAAGAAGCTGTGCCACCTCAAGACCAGCTCGACGCGAGTCGCGGCCAAACCCTCCTGCACCAAGGGCGTCAAGATCACTGTCACGATCACGGCGAGCAAGGCCGGCGCGAACCCCACGACCTGGCGTAAGACCTGGAAGGTCAAGGGTAAGAAGCCGATCCGGTGTGAGGCCGGCTAGGCTCACGTGGCGTCCGTCAGCGGACTGTGGCTGTGCAGCCCGTTCCAAGGCCGTTGGAGAACGCGCCGTTGAAGAACTTGTACAGTGCCGAACCCTTGAACCGGCCCTTGCCGTTGTCCGCGATCTGACCAGGTGCCCCGAAGTGCGTGGCTGGGGACTTCCGGGTCTCGGCGAACAGGTCCAGTGTCACGCTGGCCGTGCTGCACATGGCGGCCAGTGAGTCGTAGTACTGCCGCGAGAGGCAGTCCGCGCCGAGTGGCACCGAACGCCCGGCGTGCTGGCAGTACACGGTGTTGTCCGCCATCCCCTGCGCGATGAGCACATCGCCCGATGGCAGTTTGGTGAAGGGATTGATCCCATCGGGACCCGGTTGGTTGTAGGCCAACCAGGTGCACCACGAGGTCAGCGCGGGGTCACTCGCCGGATTCAAACAGGTCGCGTCCAACTGCCCTTGCCAGGTGCCGCCTGGACCAGTCGGCCCACCCCACACCGGCTGCACGAAGAACGCGTTTTGCGCCGGATTGCCGTACTTGATGACCCGGGCGAGGGACTCGGCAGTCAGGCATCCCGCGGTGATCGCGGTGGCGGTCTGCATGCCCTCGGCGGTGAGCACCTGGTCGAGTCGCGGGGCCGGAACGCTGGTCGGGTATCCGGGGAAGCGGGCGGTGTTGCTCAGGGTGCCGGACGCCGGGTACTGGGCCCAGGCGCTGGTGACCAGCGAGAACAGCAGCGGCCCGACCGCACCGACACCTTGACCGCCGGCGGTACTGGCCGGCATATGCATCTCGAGGTCGCCGAGGTGGCGGCCGATGAGGTCCGGCGGTGTTGTTGCCGTCGCCACGAAGCTGGTCGCCGGGGCGACCGCGGCCACACCGACCGGCGCGAAACTGGGGTCCCGCGCGGACTTGGTCGCGCTCAGGTAGTCCTTGGCGATCTGCGCCGCCCACAGCGCAGCATGACCACCTTGCGAATGCCCCCAGGTGGCCAACTTCCAGGTCTTGTAGGCGCTGCCCAGCCGCTTAGCCAATTGGGTTGCGGCGCGGGCGCTGTCCAGCACCGCGGCACCAGCGGGAACGCCGAGGGCGTAGTGCTGCTGGGCGTTCGCTGGTTGACCGAGCCCGGCGTAGTAGTCGGTCGCCGCCACCATGCGGCCCTGGTTGATCAGGGTCTGTAGGGCGCCGTACTTGGCCTTGCCATCGACGGCGTTCTTGCCGGTTCCGTAAGCGATCGCGCCGATGCCACCGGACATGGGACCGAGGAACGTCGTGTTCGGGTCGTTCGAGGGCTGGCACGACTGGTGCATGCCGATCGTGCCGTGCGCCCAGGCGACCACTTCATTGGTGCGCTGCCTCTTCTTGCTGGGAATGGCGACCAGGCCGCATACAGCCTCGACGCTGTTCTCGTCCAGCCCGGCGCTGGTGTAGAGAATGCGGTACACGTCCGCTCCCGCGAGCAACTTGGCCGGCACTTTCAGTTTCTTCGCTTTCAGCAGGCGTCCCGGCCGCTTGCCCTGCACGTTGGGTACCTTCGTGCACGGCGCTGCACCGCGATTGACCTTTGCCGCACGAGCCGCGGGTGTCGCACCTGCCGGCGCTGCGAGCAGACCCATCGCGAGAAGTCCAGCAGTGACTGACGCTGCGACGAGTTCCCGCATTCCCATGCCTCACCACGGTAATCGCCGTATCGATGTGGCGGTGCGCGATGCATGTCACGCAAAGTCAGCAATTAGGCGCATGTGCCGGAAATGTCCCACACAGCCGGTGACGAGGTCAGTCAGATAGCGGTTCATACTCAGTAGTTCGGGGGTGCTGCTTATTGACAGCGGCCACGGGAAACTGCCCGTAGACGGTCATGAAGTTGCCCGCTGGCGG